>Ga0272441_10002801_pt1 | contig 34635 bp, 26 predicted proteins | sample SSMProp6N_FD_193582 | JGI IMG/M metagenome (GOLD analysis project Ga0272441, IMG submission 193582) | Marine sediment archaeal communities from Little Sippewissett salt marsh, Falmouth, MA, United States - SSM-Prop-6N | ecosystem: Environmental > Aquatic > Marine > Wetlands > Sediment ... | reverse complement strand
CCATCGTCGCCTCGGGCGTGCCCGGGCGGGCGCCGAGCCGTTCGAGCATGGCGGCCGGGTCGGACTCGAACTGCTCCACCTGGGCGGGTACCTCGACGCCGACCTGCCACAGTCCCTTCACCGCCAGGGCGACGCCGAGCCCTGCCAGCAGCAGGACGACCACGGCAAATCGCCGCCGGTCCGCGCAGAGCTGCGCCGCCAGGAAGCCCGCGGCCAGCAGCGCCGTCTGCTCGATCCAGGCGTCGAGGGCGGATCGCCTGTCGGAGGCGTTCAGGGCGCCCGCGAGCGACCACCCCGCAAAGGCCAACAGGAACGCCCCCAGCCACGCGTGGCGAATCTGCAGTGCGCCGCGAAGCGCCCGCCCCAGCAGCCACACGGCGACGGCCCCCGGCAGCAGCACGGCGAACGTCACGCGCGCCAACTCGGCCCGGATGCCGGCGCAATCGACCTCGGCCGACGAGGCGCCCGCGATGGCTTCGACCTTGAGTACGGACGTGCGGAAGGGCACCTCGCCGAGGAAACACCGCGACGCCGCGCACGCCAGCAGCAGGGCAAAGGCGGCCGTCTCGGCCGTTCGCCCCAGGCGCGCCCCGAGGGGCGCCGGCTCGCGCGAGAGGGTCTTTGCCGTCATGGACGCGGGGGGTTCGCCTCGAGGAGGGCGAGAATCAGCAGGATGGCGCCGGTCTGTGCGAACACGAGGATGGCGCCGGCGGAATCGACGCGCGGCAGCAGGACGGCGGCGACGGCCGTCGCGGCCGCGCACAGGTAGATCGTCAGCACCGTCGTGCGGACGTTCATGCCGCGCCCCAGCAGGCGGTGCGAGAAATGCCGCCGGTCGCCGACCATGGGGTTGCGTCCTTCGCGCAGGCGGATGAAGACGACGCTGGCGGTGTCGTAAAGGGGGATCGCCATCGCGACGAGCGGGACGAAGACGCCGTACAGGCTGGAGGCCTGCCCCGGTCGGACGTAGGTTGCCAGGCAGCTCGCGACGGCCAGCAGGAAGCCGATGACCAGCGAGCCGCCGTCGCCGAGAAAGATGCTCGCCGGCGGGAAGTTGGCGGGGAGGAAGCCGGCCATCGCGCCGATCATCAGGCAGAGCAGTCCGGAGACGAATAGCTGCCCCATGCTCGCCGACGCGCCCAGCAGCGCGGCGGCGCAGATGATCGCCACGCCGGTGGTCAGCCCGTCCATGTTGTCGAGGAAGTTGAACGAGTTGGTGATGGCGACGATCCAGAAGATGGACGCCAGAATGCTCAGCGTCGGCCCGGCGAGGGTGAGGATGCGCACGCCGCAAACCAGCACGACGAACGTCGCCGCCCCGCCCTGAACGATCAGCTTGAGCCAGGGCCCCAGGTGCTTGCGGTCGTCGATGATCCCGACGACGTGCAGCACCGCGGCCGCCGCGAAAATGCCCAGCGCCATCGGCGCGCGGGCGGCCGCCCCGGGAATGTGAATCGCGATCGATTCCGGCAGCCACGGCGGCGCGCCCTTCGCCGCCCAGACCCGCGCGAGGGCCAGCACGAGCAGGCCCGGCCCGAGGATCGCCGCGAAGACGGCCGACCCGCCCAGAAGGGGCGTGGGCTTGGCATGCGCCTTGTGCCGGCCGGGCATGTCCAGCATCCCCAGCCGGTGCGCCACACGCTTCGCCGGCGGCGTCGCCAGCGCCGCCAGCGCGAACGACAGCGCCAGAGCGCCCAGAGCGGCCCACACGATCATCATGGGGCGGCCTCCTGGGCGGCGGGGACGCCGCTCGGCAGGCGCTCGCGGGCGGACGTCAGGAAGGCGTCGTAGCGGCCCGAGGCGAAGTCCGGGAACGTCCAGGGCAGGGCTTCCCACCGGCCCTTGCGGAACATCAGCGTGATCTCGGCGTACACGCCGCGGCCGAGATAGACGCGGTGGGAGAAGTCCTTCAGGCTCGCGAGCACGAGCTTCGACGGCGCGACGTAGCCGGGGTCGAGGTTGATCGGTCGCGCGGGCCCGCCGGGCTCGGCCGCCGTGGCGAAGTCGGCTTCGACGGCCTGGGTCGTGAGTTTGGCGTCGGCCAGATGATCAGGCGCGAACGGCTCGCGGAACGAGACGAACCGCCGGTACAGGGGCGAGCCCATCTGTTCGTCGTAGTAGTGTGTCAGGTCGAAGGGCATCACGTCGCTCGTCAGGTCGATGGGGCCGAACTCGTCCGCCAGCCGCTCGGCCGCCGTGTCGAACAGCCGCGCATCGGCGGAGATCATCCCGCACAGAAGCTTGACAGGCGAAGGCGCATGGGGCTGAGCCATAGCTGAGCATTGTCCGCCGGGGGGGAATCCGTGTCAACGTCGGCGGGCGTTCGCATTTCCGCTGCGCGCCGCGCCCCGCTCGTGCCGATTCTATCCTGCGGAGCGCCCGTTCCCTATAATTGGCGGAACTCATGATGACGCGAACGATTCCGTTTGTGCTGCTGACGATGCTGACCTGCCTGCCGCTGGCGGCTGACGAAAAGGCCCCGGCGCTGGCGCCCCGGTACGTGGACCTGCTGCACGGCTTCTCGTTGCGGCCGCCCGCGGGGGCGGAGCGCGAGCGTTCGCCGTCGGTCTCTCGCCTGGTGAGCTGGCGGCGGCGCGACCCCGAAACCGGCGCGGTCGCCTGGACGCTCAGCATGCACCACGCGCCGATGCCCTCGGGCCCGCTGGATCTCAAGGCCTATGCCCGCCTGCTCGCGACGCGGCTGTCGCAGGGCGAGCAGTTCGCCATCGCGCATTCGGGAGTGACGAAGGCGGCCGGGCGCGACGCCATCGACCTGCGCGGCACGACCACCGGGCGGACCCGCTTCTGGCAGCGGCAGTTGTGGGTGCCGGGCGAGGAGGGGCGGTTCCTCATCGTCAAGCTGACCGGCCCGGCGGGCGAGGGCGAAGCCCTGGGGGCCCTGAGCGAACAGGTGCTGGCGACACTGAAGATCGTCGATGCGGAGACGGCGCTGAAACGCCGCGAGGAGATGCTCGCCCGCGGCAAGGCGGTGCTGGCCGGGCTGACGATGGGGAAGCTTGCCGAGGCCCTCGCGGACGATCCGCAGTGGGCGATCTTCGGGCAGGAGGGTAAGCCCGTCGGCTTCATGAGAATCGTCGAGTCCGCGTCGGACGCGGGGGGAGACAAGGGCGTCGAGGTTCGCGGGTGGGTGTACCTGGCGCCCACCCGGAGCGCGCAGCAGACGCTGGCACGGCACGTGCTGTTCGCCACGCCGGACCGAACGGTCGAGCGATGGACGAAGGACGTCCGTGCCCGCGCCGGGGGCGCGGGACCGTTCACGCAGACGTCGAGCACCACCGTGGTCATGGAAGGCTGGTCCGTCGCGTGCAGCCAGACCGGCGCGGGGCAGGGCGGGCAGTCGTCGCGAACCCGCACCCGGCCCGTGCCGCCCGGTAACCAGCCCGTGTACCTGCCGCAGGCGATCAACGCGCTGCTGTGGCGGCTGGTGGACCTGGAGACGCCGCAGGCCTACGCGTTCGCCATCTACAACCCGGCCGCCAACGGCTTCGACATGCGAACGCTCATCGTCCACGACCAGGAGATGCTCGAGGTCGAGGGCAAGAAGGTTGAGGCGGTCCGATTGACGGAGCGGATGGCGGCCGACCAGGACCCGTACGAGACGTGGGTGACCCCGGATGGCGAGCTGCTGCGGACCGGCGGCGGGCCCATCACGCTGCGGGCGGCCACGCGGTCGGACGTGGCGACGCACTTCCCGCGCGCCGACGAGTTGCTGCGCGCGCTGCAGAACTGACACGTTCAGGCGGCAGAGGCTACAGAAAGGCGAATGGATGGCGAACGGAAATGAGTTGTACGACGCAATCATCGTGGGCGCGGGCCCGGCGGGGCTGGCGGCCGGGCTGTACGCCGCGCGCGACCGCTACCGCACGCTGGTCCTGGAGAAGAACGGCCTGGCGGGCGGGCAGATCCTGCTGACGGAGAAGGTGGAGAACTACCCCGGGCACGTGAGCGTCGGCGGGCCGGAACTCATCGAGTATCAGAAGCAGCAGGTTGAGAAGTTCGGCGGCGAGATCAGGATCAATCAGCAGGTCGCCGCGGTGCGCCGCGCCGGCGACGGGGTTTTGGAGGTGGCCACCGCGGACGACGAGGCGACGGTTCGCGGGCGGGCGGTCATCCTCGCCCCCGGCAGTGACTACCGCAAGCTGGGCGTGCCTGGCGAGGACGAGATGCGCCAAGCGACGCGCGTCAGTTACTGCGCGACGTGCGACGGGGCGTTCTACCGCGACCTGCATGTGCTGACGGTGGGCGGCGGCAACACGGCCGTCGAGGACACGACGTACCTTGCCAAGCGATTCGTCAAGAAGGCCACGCTGATCCATCGCCGGCGCGAGTTCCGCGCCCAGGAGGTGCTGGTCGAGGAACTCAACGAGGCCGCGAAGGGCGGCAAGATCGACATCAAGCTGCCGTACGTGCTGGAGGAGATCGTCCCGACGGAGGACGGCAGGGAGATCGACCACGTCCGGCTGAAGAACGTCGAGACGGAAGCGACGGAAGACCTGAAGGTGGACGGCGTGTTCATCTTCGTGGGGATGATGCCGAACACCAAATGGCTGCGCGGGATCGTCGAGATGGACGACAACGGCTACGTCGCGGCCGACCCGGTGACCATGAAGACTTCGATGCCCGGCGTGTTCGTCGCGGGCGACTGCCGTCAGCAGGCGGCGCTGCAGCTTGCCACGGCCATGGGCGACGGCGTTATCGCCGCGATGCAACTGAAGCACTACTTCCGCAACCCGAAAAGCTGGGACGTGACCACCGCCGAGCCCGAAACACGCGGCTGGTAGGACGCTATGCCCGTCGGCCGAAGCGGTTGACGCACTGGAGGACGGGCCGGGCGGTGAGGGCTGCGGGGGCAAGCTCGGCTGCGGAGCGGATCCTGAAGGTGTGCGATTCGCCCGGCAGGAGCGTAACGAGTTGCTCGCTCGCCTCGGCCGCGGGGTCCAGCCGGTCGGCAAACACACACAACTCCCGCAGGAGCGTCTCGGCCGTGATCGTCAGCCGCCAGACCTCTCCGTCGCGCGACAGGTCGGCGGCGAACCGCGGCCGCGGGTAGGACAGCTCCTTGTCGGGCCGCCAGAACCACACCGCGCGGACGCCGCTCGCCTCGGCGACGAGCAGCTCGGCCGTGGGGTCGGCGGGCAGCAGGTCGCCGCCGACCTCCAGGACGTTCGCACCCGTTCGCGGCGCGAGGCCCAACTCGACCTCGCGCTTGGCGAGAGTCTCGCCCCCGAAGCTCACGCGGCGGATTGGCAGCATGCCATCCCAGGGCTCGTCCGCGTCGTTGTCGGCGAACAGCAGCAGGCGTTCGCCGCGCGGCTGGAACGTCAGCAGCCGCGGCGCGAAGAACCGGCGAGTCGCGTACCACAGCGGCTTCGCCCGCCCCTCGCCGTCGATCGCCGCCCAGCTCGTCACCGGCCAGCAGTCGTTGAGCTGCCAGTAGATCGTGCCCATGCACATCCACCGGTTCGAGCGGTAGAACTCGACGCCGCATTGCAGCGCCCGCGCCTGGTTCACCTGCGCGACGTAATGCCAGTCATCGAAGCTCTCGGGCACGTCGAAGTTCACCGCCAGCGACGCGTTGATCTTCTCGTATCCCTCGGGGCATTTCTGGTGCTGCACCATCGTGGGCGAGCCGCGGCGGCGCCCGTCGGGCGGAATCGCGGCCGCCAGCGTCGCCCACGTCGGCGGGCCCTGGAAGCCGAATTCGCTACAGAACCGCGAAGCCTGGCCGTAATAGTTCGTCCAGTGCCCGCCGAACCACGCGTCCCACACGTGGCGGTTGCCGTGGCGCCCGTCGTTGGGGGAGATCTCCATCGAGCCGCTGTACGGGCTCGCCGGCCAGTACGGGCGCGAGTCGTCGAGTTCCGCCAGCTGCCTCGGCAGCAGGTCGAGGTAGTAGCCGAGGCCCCACGTTCGCTCGGCGAGGACCTTCTTCCACGGCCGGCCCTGCCAACTCCAGGCGAAGTAACCCCAGATGTTCTCGTTGCAACCGTTCCAGAGCACGAGGCTCGGATGGCGGCTGAGCCGGGCGATGTTGTGCCGGGCCTCGGCCTCGACGAGCGAACGGAGCGGCTCTTCTTCCGCATAGGCCGCGCACGCGAAGGCGAAGTCCTGCCAGACCATCACCCCCAACTCGTCGCAGACGTCGTAGAACGCATCCGTCTCGTACAGCCCGCCGCCCCATACGCGCAGGATGTTCATGTTCGCGGCCAGCGCCTGCTCGATCCGCCGCCGGTAGCGCTGCGGCGTCACACGCGTGGGGAAGACGTCGTCGGGAACCCAGTCGGCCCCTTTGCAGAACACCTCGCGGCCATTGACCTTCAGCACGAAGCGCGAGCCGGTCTCATCCGGCGATGTGTCGAGCTCGACCGTGCGCAGGCCGACGCGGCCGTGCCATTCGTCCAGAGCCTCACCATCCTGCGAGATCCCGACATGCAAATCGTACAGGGGCTGCGCGCCGTAGCCCGCCGGCCACCAACACTGCGGGTTCTCCACTGCCAGCCGTACGACGGCGACGCCCTCATCGGCCTCCAGTTCGGCATCGCAGGCTGTTTCGCTGCCGTCCGGACCGCGCAGCACGGCGTGAACGCGAAGCGGCTTCTCCGGAATGCGGTCCAGATCGACGACGACCTCGATGGCCGCGCGGTCCTCATCGGCCCGGCGAATCAGCGGCCGCACCGATGCGATCCGCACTGCGTCCCACGCCTCCAGTCGCACCGGTCGCCACAGGCCGCACGTCACCAGGGACGGGCCCCAGTCCCACCCGAAGTTGCACGCCATCTTGCGGATCGCGTTGAACGGCTTGGGCGGGTTCGTCCCGTTGCCTTGGTGCGGCAGCGGCCCCAGCCGCTGCTCCATCGCCTCGGCGTATTTCTCGGCCGAGGCGAACGTGACGGCGAGTTCGTTCCGCCCCGGGCGAAGCAGCGCCTTCGCGTCGAAGCGATGGGGGTGGTGCATGTTCTCGGTCGCGCCAAGCCGCTCGCCGTTCAGCTCGACGGCCGCGACGGTATCGAGCCCCTCGAAGACCAAGTCCACCCGCTCGCGCTCGAGCAGGGCGGCGTCGGCGTCGAACGTGCAGGCGTATCGCCAGTCGGTCCGCCCGATCCACTGAAGGTCGAGTTCGTTGCGGTCGTGGTACGGGTCTTCGATAAGCCCGGCCGCGAGCAGGTCGGTGTGGACGCAGCCCGGCACCGTGGCCGGGATGTCCCGCCCGCGGATGCTGTCCGGCACCGAGCCCAATTCGCCCACAGCCCGCATCGTCCAGCCGTCGTTGATTGTCTGCTGCTGCATGGTGTTCCTCTCGGCGCCTCTGGCGTTCGAGGGAGGGTATCGGCAGCGTGCGGTGGCCGCAAGGCCCGGTGCCTGGGCCGGAGGCCCCGTCGCTTTCGAGCGGTCCGAATTGAAATCGTACCTTCAAGGTGCTATATAATTACATGAACGCGAGCGATGCGACGGAGACGCCATGCTGGCATTGACGAGGAAGACCGGATACGCGCTCATCGCGCTGACGCACCTGGCTGAGCTCGACGAGGGCGAATTGTCGCCGGCGCGCGAGGTAGCCGTTCGCTACGACGCCCCGCGAGCCCTGATGATGAATGTGCTGAAGGACCTGGCGGCGGCGGGCTACGTTGAGTCCGTCCGCGGGGCCCATGGCGGCTACCGCCTGGCGCGGCCGCTCGAGGAAGTCACGCTGGCCGACTTGGTGTCGGCCATCGAAGGACCGGTGCAGCTTGCCGAATGCGTGGGGCAGGTGGGCGCGCGAAGCGACAAGGGATCGTGTCGCGTCCGTGCGACCTGCCCCATCGTCGATCCGATTCATCGCGTGCATCGGCGCCTGAGGGAGTTCCTCGGGCGGATCACGCTGGCGGAGATCGTCCACCCCGCGATGGTGCCGGGCGGCTCGTAGCGGCCCGCGCAGCGCGCAGAGCGAACGAAGGAACGGCTGACCATGGCTGAGACCCGGTACGTGTACATGGACAACAACGCCACCACGCCGCTCGACCCGCGCGTGGTGGAGGCGATGATGCCCTATCTGACCCGTCACTTCGGCAACGCCGCCAGCCACAACCATCCGTTCGGCTGGAAGGCGGAGGAAGCCGTCGAGGCCGCCCGCGAGCGGATCGCCAATCTCATCCACGCGGCCGGCAAGGACATCGTGTTCACCTCGGGCGCGACCGAGAGCGACAACCTGGCGATCAAAGGCGTCGCCGAGATGTACGCGGAGAAGGGCCGCCACATCGTCACGTGCAAAACGGAGCACAAGGCCGTTCTCGACACGTGCAAGTACCTGGAGACGAAGGGGTGGGAAATCACGTGGCTCGACCCGGACGGGACGGGGCGCGTTTCGGCCGGGCAGGTCGAGGACGCGATCCGCGACGATACGGTTCTCATCACGCTGATGGTCGCCAACAACGAGATCGGCACGCTGCACCCGATCGCCGAGATCGGCGAGGTCGCCAAGCGGCGCGAGGTGCTGTTCCACACCGACGCCACGCAGGCGCCCGGCAAGGTCCCGCTGGACGTGGACGCGATGGGCGTCGATCTGCTGAGCCTGTCGGCGCACAAGATGTACGGCCCGAAGGGCATCGGGGCACTGTACGTGCGTCGCCGCGGCCCGCGGGTGCGGCTGGCGTGCCAGATGCACGGCGGCGGGCACGAGCGAGGCATGCGCAGCGGCACGCTGAACGTGCATGGCATCGTCGGAATGGGCGCCGCGGCCGAGCTCGCGGCGAAGGAAATGCCCAGGGACGCCGCGCGCCTCAGGGATCTGCGCGACCGGCTCGAGAGGCTGATCGTCGAGCGCGTGGACCACGTCCGCCTGAACGGCCACCCCACCGAGCGGCTGCCCAATACGCTGAACCTGTCGTTCGCGTACGTCGAGGGCGAGGCGATGATGCTGCGGATGAAGGACGTCGCCGTCTCGTCCGGCTCGGCCTGCACGAGCGCATCGCTCGAGCCGAGCTTCGTCCTGCGGGCGATCGGCGTGCCCGAGGAACTCGCTCACAGTTCCATCCGGTTCAGCCTGGGCCGGTTCAGTAAGGCCGAGGACGTGGACCACGCGGCCGAGCGCATTGTCCGGGCCGTCGAGGAACTGCGCGAACTCAGCCCCCTGTACGAAATGGCCCAGAAGGGCGTGAACGTATCGGAAGTGGACTGGCGGCGGCTGGGCGAACTGGAGCCCCCGGCGTGTCCGCCCGGGTGTACGTGTGAGAAGCACGCGGGCACGGCGGCCCGCGGCGCCTAGCCTTCAGCGGAGAACCCCGAATGCTATACAGCGAGAAGGTCATCGAGCTGGCGGAGAAGCCGCTGAACGTGGGCACGCTGGACGAGAACGACCCGGCGGTGGGAACGGGCGTGGTCGGCTCGCCCGCGTGCGGCGACGTGATGAAGATGCAGATCCGCGTCGGCGACGACGGGCGGATCGCGGAGGCGAAGTTCAAGACGTTCGGGTGCGCGTCGGCCATCGCGTCGAGCTCGTTGGCGACGGAGTGGCTCAAGGGGCGGACGCTTGCCGAAGCCGCGAGGATCAGGAACCTGGAGATCGCCAGAGACCTGGAGCTTCCACCGGTGAAGGTGCATTGCTCGGTGCTGGCGGAGGACGCGATTCGGGCGGCGATCGACGACTACAGGAAGAAGAACGTGCCGGGCGGCGTGCCCGAGGGCGCGGCCGCGGCGCCGGCGCAGGGAGAGCCCGCCAAATGACGCCTTGCAAGGTGACGTTCCAGCCGATGGACGTGACGGTGGAAATGGATGCCGACCGGCCGCCGGCGCACACGCACGGCGAGCCGGGCTGTCTGCTGGATCTGGCGCTCAAGAACGGCGTGGAGATCGAGCACGCCTGCGGCGGCACGGGGGTGTGCGGCACGTGTCACGTCATCGTCACCGAAGGCGTGGAGAACCTCTCGCCGCCGGACAACGACGAACTCGACGTGCTCGACCAGGTGCCCGGCAACACGCTGGAGAGCCGCCTTGCCTGCCGGGCGGTGGTCCACGGCGACGTCACCGTCCGCGTGCCGAACTGGAACCGCAACGCCGTCTCCGAGCATACCTAGCAGGGATGCAGGGGATGCAGGGGATCGCACGATTGACGAGAAGCAGCAGGGAAGATGGCTATGACGGATCTCAAGTGGACGGATGCGGAGGAGATCGGCTTCCGCCTGAGCGAGGAGTTCCCGGGCGAGGATCCGCTGGCCGTTCGATTCACCAATCTTCGCGAACGCATCCTCGCGCTCGACGGTTTCGCGGGCGCCCCCGACGCTTCCACCGAAGGCGCGCTCGAGGCGATCCAGATGGCGTGGCTCGAGTACTTCCGCGAGGGGCAGTCGTAGCCGCACGCCCCGACTACAGCGCCTTGATGATCACCATCGTGATGTCGTCGCGCTGAATGGCGGTCCCGCGGAACGCGGCCACATCCGCCAGCACCGCATCGCGAATCTCCGCGGACGTGGCGTCCGCCGTTCGCCGCAGCGTCTCCCGCAACCGGTCCTTACCGAACATCTCGTCGTTCGGGTTCGCCGTTTCCCAGATGCCGTCGGTGCCGATGAGGATCACGTCGCCGGGCTCCATCGTGACGGGCCCGCCGCGGCCGAAGGGGACATCCTCGACGATGCCCAGCGGCACGCCCGTGTTGGGCAGCTCGGTGATCTCGCCCGAGCCGTGGCGCAGGAACAGCGCCGGGTCGTGCCCGGCCGACGCCCACGTCAGGCTCCGCGCGTCGCCATCGACGATGCCGTAGAACATGGTCATGAAGCGCTCCTCGCCCGTGTCGCGGACGAGGTGCACGTTGATGGCGTCGAACAGGGCGGACAGGTCGTGTCCGTGTCGGGGGGCGTGGCTGCGGAGCACGCCGCGGGCGGAGGCCATCAGCAGAGCGGCCGCGATGCCGTGCCCCGTCACGTCGCCCAGGGCGATGCCGAGTTGGCGGGGCCCGAGGTCCACCAGTTCGATGAAATCGTAGTAGTCGCCGCCGGTCTCGTCGCAGTAGCAGCTGTGGCCCACGATGTCGAGCCCGGGCAGCTTCGGCGGCGCCGGCGGCAGGAGGTGCTGCTGGATCTCCATGGCGACGCGGAGGGAGTGCTTGAGCTTCTCGCGCTCGGCGAGCCCCGAGATCATGCGGTTGAACGAGGCCCCCAGCCGCTCCAGCTCATCGCCGGTGTGGATGTCCACGCGCGTGCTCAGGTCGCCCCGTTGGACGGCGGCCGACGCATCGGCCAGTTGGCGAATCGGCCGCGTCACCTTGCGGGCGCGGAGGAAACTCACCGGCACCACGACCGCCAGCAACAGCAGGAAGAAGCCGCCGGCGCGGGCGATGGCGCTCCACATGTCGCGGAGGACCTCCTGCTCAGCCTGCAGGGCGGGAGCGATGACGTTCCGCTGCGGCACGATGACGAGGATCGCCGGCCAGTTCCCGGCCCGCCCGTATGCCCAGAACGCCGGCCCGCTGCGGTAGTCCATCTCGCGGACGCCCGCCCGCCCGGCGCGAAGGTCCTCGGCGAGGATCGCCAGTTCCTCCGGGTCGCCCGATTCCAACGCCTCGGGCTCGACCTCGCCGCGGGGCACCTTCGGGGTGTCCGCGCCTGGGTCGAGATAGACCAGCGGACGGCTCTGGGGCGGCGGCGACAGGCCCACCAGGAGTTGTTCCGCCCCGGCCGCCCAGGCGTCCGGCAGCGCCAGGCCGCGGAAGATACCGGTGACCGGCATGTCGATCGCCGTCACGCCCGCGAACCGCTCGCCGCGAAGCACCGGCATGGAGAGCGTCACCGTGACCATGCCCGTGGTGTAATCGACGATGGGATCGTTCCAGAACGGCTCGGCCGTGCCTGTCCGCTCGAACTGCTCCTTCGCTCGGCGGTACCACGGGCGGCGGCGCGGGTCGTACTCCGCGGGCAGGTGATGGGCCGGGTACGACACGTGCAGCCCCGACTCCAGCCCCGTGTACAGCCAGTAGCGAAGGGCGGGCACGGCGTCGTGCAGCAGGCGGCACAAGTCAGTCGTCGTCGAGAGGCGGGCCAGGTCGTCGGCGACGGCCGCCTCGTCTGTGCCCTCGGCGACGACATACGCCTGGCAGCCGTAGTCCACCGGCACCGGCCGCCCGTTTGGGCCGAGGTGCTTCTCGGACGCGACGAGCCCCTCGGGCGCCGGGCCCGAGGTTGGCAGGTCCGGGCCGCGCCGCGCCCGGGCGAGTTCCGGAGGCGGGGCGTTCAGGCGGGCCTCCACGCCGCGGGCCTGGAGGCGCACGGCCGTCTCGAGCCCCCGCGCCTCGCGACGGACCGTGTCGGTATAGGTTGTGACCAGTTCCAGCAACTCGCGCTGCGCCTCTTGGACGAGTCGCTCGCGCGTGGCGGCGGCCAGACGCGTGCCCAGACGGTAGGTCGCGTACCGCTGCTCCACGCTGTACACCAGCAGTGGAATCAGCGAAAGTGCAAGCACCAGGATCAGCAGCCGCCAGCGAATGCTCACATTGCACTCCACGGGTTCTTCCGTGCATTCACAGATACCGCACACGGGGCGGCGTTTCCAGCGTTGTCGGGCTGGACGCGGCGATGGGCGCGCGTATGCTGGCGACGGCCGGGGGCGGGAGGCGGATGATGGACTACGAAATTGGGCGCATCGGGCGCGTGATCGTCGCGCGCGGCTTCGACGGCGAGGACGTGTACGCGGGGATCGAGTCGCTGGCGGCGAAGGAGAGCATCCGCTCGGCCGCGGTGGTGGTCGTCGGCGGGCTGCGGCGTGGAAAGGTCGTCGTCGGCCCGGAAAGCCCCAATGGCCCCATCGAGCCGGTGTACGCCGAGTTTGACGACGCCCGGGAGTTGGCGGGCGTGGGGACGATCTTCTGCGACGAGGGAACGCCGAAGCTGCACCTGCACGGCGCCATCGGCCGCGGGAAAGAGACGATCGCCGGCTGCCCGCGCGGCGGGGCCGAGGTGTTCTGCACGCTGGAGGCGATCCTGTTCGAGATCGAGGGCCTCGACGCCGAGCGCCGGCTCGACCCGGAGATGGGGCTGAAGCTGCTGGCCTTTGCGGGGGTTCACTCGCAGGTGTAGCCGCCGTCGATGACCAGATTCGCGCCGGTCACGTAGCTGGACGCGTCGGAGGCGAGGAACACGGCCGCGGGCCCGAGTTCCTCCGGCTTGCCCGGCCGACCCATCGGAATCCGGGGCATCCACACGCCGCCCGTCTCGGGATCCTCGAAGTGGGGGCGGGCCATGGGCGTGTCCATGAAGCCGGGCGAGATGGCATTGACCCGCACGCCGTGGCGGGCCCACTCGACGGCGAGCGACCGCGTGAGGTGGATAACGCCGGCCTTGGACGCGTTGTACGACGCCTGACATTGCGGGACGTTCACGATCAGCCCGGACATCGACGCGATGTTGATGATCGAGCCGCGCCCCTGGTCGATCATGACCTTGCCGGCCGAGCGGCACGTGTAGTACACGCCGTTGAGATTCACGTCCATCACGCGGTGCCAGTCGGGCAGCGGCACCGACTCGCCCTCGCCCCAGATGACGATGCCGGCATTGCACACGGCGCAGTCGATCGACCCGAGCGTCTCGATCGTCTTGGCGACGGCACGCTCGACGGAGTCCGCGTCGGTCACGTCCGTGCGGAGGAAGCACGCGGCCCGGCCGAGCGACTCGATCTCGCCGGCGGCCTCACGGCCGGTGTCGGGGTTGATCTCTGCGATGGCGATGTCAGCCCCCGCCCGGGCCAGTGCCAGCGCGAACTGCCGGCCCAGCCCCTGCCCGCCTCCCGTGACCATCGCGACCTTCCCGCTGAGGTCGAAGGGATTCTCGTTCATCGGTTCGTCTCCCGCTCTGGGCGCTCAAAGGCGCGCATCGAGGACGACAGGCGCGGCCGGCTGCTCCCCTCGGGCGTGGACGATACGCCGCCCCGCGAAGGGCGTCAAGAACGGGCGGCGGACAAAGCGGTTGACTTGTGCTCCGCATCCGGGCAGACTGCCGGGCTTCGCGGGCCGAGAGGCCCCCAGATACAGGAGTTGGATCGTGAAGAATCGGAAGCTGCGCGTGGGGATTATCGGAACCGGTGGCATCAGCGGACTGCACTTTCAGGGCTGGCAGAAGCTGCCCGACTGCGAGATCGTGGCCTGCTATGATCTCAGCCCGGAGGCCGCCAAGAAGCGGGCCGAGGAATTCGGCGTCCCCGACACGTACAAGACCGCCCAAGCCCTGCTCGCGCGCAAGGACATCGACGTTGTCGATGTCTGCACCCCGAACCGCTTCCACAGGAAGTACGCGGTGGCGGCCCTCAACGCGGGCAAGCACGTCCTGTGCGAGAAGCCGCTGGCGCTGACCCCCCGCGAGGTGGATGCCATGATCGCGGCCGCCAAGAAGAGAAAACGCAAGCTCATGTGCGCCCAGCACCAGCGCTTCCAGGCGAGCAGCGAGGCGCTGAAGCAGTACCTCACGAAGCCGGGCATCGGCGAGGTGTATTACACGCGGGCGTGGTATCTGCGGCGGCGGCAACTGCCCACGCGGCCGGGGTTCATCTACAAGAAGCAGTCCGGCGGCGGGCCGTGCATCGACGTGGGCGTGCATATTCTCGACCTCGCCCTGTACATGATGGGCAACTTCGAGCCGGTGTCGGTGTTCGGGATGAGCGTGACGAAGCTGGCGAAGCGCCGCGAGACGTGGAGCGAGTGGGATTGGGGCTGTTTCGACAAGAAAGGCCTTGACGTGGAGGATTTCGCGGCCGGCATGGTCCGCTTCGCCGACGGGGCAATGCTCAGCCTCGAGTGCAGTTGGATGGCGAACATCAAGCCCCGGGGATACCAGAGCATCGACCTGCTCGGCACGAAGGCCGGGGCGAAGTGGCCGGAGTGCGAGATCTACGACCACACCGACCGCGACTACATGGACACCAAGATCGACGTGCGCGACAGGGGCGAGGAGGCACACCACGCGGAGGTCCGGCATTTCGCGGAGGCCATCATGGGCGGCAAGCCTGTGCCCGTCCCGCCGGAGCAGAGCCGGGCGGTGATGGCGATCCTGGACGGGCTCTACCGTTCGCAGAAGACTGGGCACGAGGTCAGGCTGTAGGCTCGCGCTGGGGCGGTTCGGGTCCTGCGGCCGCGTGAGGGCGGGGCTTTCCCGCGCGCGGGACGGATAGCCGTTCGATTTTCCATCGGGACGAGCGTAAGCGTATATATCGGAGGGGGATGCGCCGTTGCCAGGACTATCAATAGTGAAAAGAAGTTTATTTGGCCTTGTTTCCGGCCTTGGTGTAGAGAGATTGTAAGCCAATATTATGAAGGGGTTTAGGGGAATCCCTGCCTGCTTTGTCGAGGAATTCGGCGGCCCGCGGCCCGGCCAGCCTGGGCTGGAGGTACCGGCGGGGGCCTTTTTGATTGAACGGGCGCGACGACTGTTTACACTTTCTGTAAGGTCAAGATGGCTCAGAGGCTTACGGAATCTTCTACCAGGGGCCTCCCCATGGCAAATGTCACATTGGACGACCGAAGCTTTCTGATCGACGAGCAGCGCGTCTGGTTGGTCAGCGGCTCGGTCCATTACTTCCGCACGCCGGCCGCGCTGTGGCGCGACCGACTGCTCAAGGCCAAGCGCGCCGGCCTCAACTGCGTCACCACCTACGTCGCTTGGAACTTCCACGAACCCGTTGAGGGCGAGTGGGACTTCGAGGGCGATCGCGACGTGGCCGCTTTCGTGCGGCTCGCGCAGGAGCTGGGGCTGTACGTCATTCTGCGTCCCGGGCCGTACATCTGCGCCGAGTGGGATTTCGGCGGCTTCCCGGGCTGGCTCGTCACCAAGAGCGGCATCACGTATCGGACCAATAACGCGGCCTACACCCATTATTTCGACAAGTACTTCCGACAAATCCTCGGGCGACTTGCCGAGTTCCAGGTCTCGCGCGGCGGCAACATCATCCTGATCCAGAACGAGAACGAGTATACCCAGACGGCCATGCCCGAACGCTCGGCGTACCTGGAGTTCATCAGCCAGCTCTTCCGTCGGGCGGGGTTCGATATCCCCATCGTGAGCTGCAATTACTTCACCGACCCGCCCGTCCCGGAGGCCGTGGAGTGCCTCAACGGCTGGGGCAACGAGGTGCAACTGCTCAAGCAGTTGAGCGTTCGCCAGCCGGGCGCGCCGCTGCTGTTTACCGAGTACTGGTGCGGCTGGTTCGACTGCTGGGGCGGCTCGCACGCGGTCAAGGACGACGCCGAAGTCGCCCGCCGGGCGCTGGAGATCCTCGGCTGCGGCGGGCAGTACAACTACTACATGTTCCACGGGGGGACGAACTTCGGCTTCTGGGGCGGCCGGCAGGAAGGCTGGGAGACCGCCTACCAGACGACCAGCTACGACTACGACGCGCCCCTCGCAGAGGGCGGCGGCCTGACCGACAAGTACTACCTCACCCGCCTGGTGAACCTGCTGGCAAATCACATGGGGCCGTTCTTTGCCGAGTGCTTCATGGAAGAGCCGCCCACGACGGTTCACGATTCCACGAACGTGCTGAATACGACCGGCACACTCGGCCGCTGGGCCGTGGTCACGAACAACGGGCGCGAGGAGATCACGTCCGCCCGCATCTCCCTGCCGCGCGGGACGGAACTGGATGTGTCGCTCGAGCCGCTGGGCGCCACGGCCGTGCCGATCAACCTTGCCCTGTCCGAGTCGCAAACGCTCGACTACGCGAACCTTATGCCCCTGGGCGAGTTCGGCGAGAAGGTGCTGGTGTTCCACGGCCCCGAAGGCTGGCCCGCCCGCATCTCCGTCAACAACCAGGAAGTGACGGCCGAGGTGCCCGATGGCGACGACCCGAAGGTCATTGAGCACGAGGAGTTGTGCATCGTCCTGGTCAACAGCGACCTCGCCCAGCGGACCTGGCCGCTGGAGGAATCGATCCTGTTCGGCCCGCGCTTCGTCGGCGAGAGTGACGAGGACCTCGTCCACGCCCCGGGGGCGAAGCAGTACGCCATCCTCGACCTCGAGGGCAAGCTGACGCATAAGAAGCTGAGGGCCTCGGGCTCCTCCCGCAAGCCGGCCGCGCCGCGGCTGGGCTCGTGGAGCCGGGTGAGCGTCTGCCGAGAGCCGGTCGCCAAGCCGGACGAGTTGGAGTGGACGTCGATTCCCGGCCCGCGCGACGTGGACCGGCTCGGCGTGCCGTACGGGTACGTGTGGTACCGCGTGGAGATCGACGCCCCGCGGGCCAAGCGGCGGAAGCTGTTCCTGCCCGAGTGCGAGGACCGCGCGACGCTGTACCTCAACGGCAACCTGCTCGGCACGTGGGGCCGCGGCGAGGACGCCAAACGCGAGCCGCTCGGCGCGTCGTTCCGCAAGGGCACGAATGCTCTGACGGCGATGGTCGATAACCTCGGCCGTATGAAGACCGGGCCGAGGCTCGGCGAACTCAAGGGCCTCTTCGGGCACATCTACGACGCCAAGCCGCTCAAGCCCACCTTCCGCCTCAAGGCGCAGGACGGCTTCAACAAGCGGATTGTCCCGCGGCAGTTCGCCCAGGTTCTGCCGACGTTGGAGAAGTTGCCCGTGTACTTCGCCGAGGCGTCGATCCCGATGACGAAGGTCGCGCCGGTGCATTTGTCGTTTACCGGGCTCGCCCACGACGTGGCGGTCATCTGCAACGAGCGGAACGCGGGGTTCTTCCCGGGCCGGCGGCGGAATTTCGGCGACGTGGCGCTGGGCCCGCTGCTGAAGAAGGGCAGGAACGTGCTGCGGCTGGTGCTCTGGGGCGAGACGGCCGCCAAGGAGCTTGCCGCCTTCAAGCTGCACGCGCTGACCGAGACGCTGAGTGAGAAGGCGAAGTGGAGCTGGCGGCCGTGGAAGATGCCCGAAGAAGGCGGGCACGTGGTTGGCAAGGACCAGCCCGCATGGTACGTGTCGAAGTTCAAGTACACGCCGACGGCGAGGCCGCTGTTCTTGCACATCGTCGGCGCCCGGAAGGGGCAGGTTTTCATCAACGGGCACAACGCGGGGCGGTTCTGGACGACCGGCCCGCAGCAGCACTACTATCTGCCCGAATGCTGGCTGGAGGAGCAGAACGAGCTGCTGATCTTCGAGGAGTCGGGGCGGATTCCGGCGAAGAGCCGGCTGTCGTTCCGCCCGCTCGGTCCGTACATCGACTGACGCGGCGCCGCAACCGGCGAGGGCGCCGCGCCTCGCATGGCGAACGCCGAGGGGACGCGACCCCTCGGCACGCCCGGGGTCGCTGCCTTCGGGGCGCGGAACCGCGATCAGGGGCAGGGAGAGAACCATGAGAACTCTGGTTTCGTGCGCGCTGCTGGCGCTGACGGCACAGGCGGTTTGCGGCGAGGAGGACTTCGTCCCGTTCGTGATTCCGCTTCAGATGGCGGAGGACTCGCAGATCAAGCTGCCCGCCTCGCCGCCGATCCCGACGGGCGCGAAGCGGCTGACCGCGCGGGACGGGCACTTCTACGCGGGCGACCGGCGGGTCCGCATCTGGGGCGTGAACCTGTGCTTCGGCGCGAACTTCCCCGCCCACGCCGACGCCGAGAAGGTCGCCAAACGCATGGCCGACTTCGGCATCAACTCCGTCCGCTTCCATCACATGGACTCGACCGCCTTCCCCCGCGGCATCTGGGCCCCGAAGGACCCCATGAAGCTGTCGGCCGAGGCCCTCGACCGGCTGGACTACTTCATCGACCGGCTCGCCCGCCGCGGCATCTACACGAACCTCAACCTCCACGTCTCGCGGACGCACAGCCGCTACCTCGACCTGCCCGACCACGACAAGCTGCGCGGCTACGACAAGATGGTAGACCTCTTCACCCCGGCTCTCATCGACGCCCAGAAGCGCTACGCCCGGGAGCTGCTCACGCACATGAACAGGTATCGTGAGATCCGGTATGCCGATGACCCGGCCGTCGCGTTCGTCGAGATCAGCAACGAGGACAGCCTGTTCATGTGGGCGGCGGGCAGGCACCTGCGGTCCTTGCCGCCGTACTACGCGGAGATCCTCACGGGCAAGTGGCAGGAGTGGCTGAAGGTCCGGTACGGCACAACGGCGAAGCTCAGGGCCGCGTGGAGCGAGGGGGCCCAGCCGCTCGGCGAGAACCTGCTGGCCGGTGTCGGCGTCCGGCGAGCCGAGAAGAAGCCCGGCTGGTGGCTGGGGGCGCATCACGGCTGTGAGGCGACGGTGCTCGCGCCGAACAACGGAAGCGGCGTGCGGATCAGCATCGCTAAGGCCGACGGCACCGACTGGCATATCCAGTTCATGCACCCGGGTCTGAAGGTGAAGAAGGGCCGCTACTACACCGTCCGCTTCGAGGCCCGCGCCGAACGCCCGCGGACGATCGAGTACGACGTGGGGCAGGACCATGAGCCGTGGCGGAACCTCGGCCTGCGGCGCGCGGCGAAGCTGGGCGAAGGCTGGCAGGGCTTCACGGCCGGGTTCACGGCGACGGCGGATGAGGGTAACGCACGCGTGTGCTTCAACCTCGCCGGCTCCGACGAGGACGTGTACCTGCGGAAGGTGCAGCTTCGCCCCGGCGGGCGCGTGGGCCTGGCGGAGAGCGAAGGCGTCGAGCAGGGCAACGTGTCCCTCTTCGCCGAGTGCGAGACGGAGGCCCGCGCGCTCGACCGGATGGTCTTTTTTGCCGAGACGGAGAAGGCCTTCTACGACGGCATGCGCGAGTTCATCAGGAACGACTTGGGCTGCAAAGCGCTCGTCACCGGGACGATCGCCTTCGGGCCGCTCGGGCTGTGGGCGCAGAGCGGCATGGACTATATCGACGGCCACGCCTACTGGCAGCACCCGCGCTTTCCCGGACGGCCGTGGGACCCGGGCAACTGGCTCGTCAACCAAGAGGCCATGGTGGACCATCCGGACGAGTCGCCCCCGTTCCGGCTGGCGGCGTCGCGGCTGGCGGGCAAGCCGTTCACGGTGAGCGAGTACAACCACCCGGCCCCGAACGATTACCAGGCGGAGTGCGTGCCGATGATCGCGAGCTTCGCCGCGGCCCAGGACTGGGACGGCGTGTGGCTGTTCGCGTACTCGCACCGGGCGGATGCGTGGGACCGCGAACACTTTTCCAGCTTCTTCGACATGCAGGCCAACCCCGCCAAGTGGGGCTTCGTACCGGCCGGGACGATGATCTTCCGCGAGGGCATGCTGCCGCCGCTCAAGGGCGTTCGCCCGGTCGATTGGCTCGCAAGGAGCCTGCCCGAACTGGCGGCGCTGCACGCGCTGGGTTACCCGCGGATGTTCGACGATCTCGGTGGCGAACAGGCGCGCCTGGCGACGGCGGGGATGCAGTCCGACGGCTCAGGCGCGTTACTCGGGCCCGGCGAGACAACGTCCAGGCTGCTGGAGTGGATGACGAAGCCTGACTTCAGCATCTATCACTTCCGCGGAGGCGGGGCGATCGGCTCGGTGAGCACGCGTCAGGCAGGCTCCGCGGCGTACGCGGTGACGTTGTGCGCGCTCGACGGGAAGGGGCTTCCCGAGAGCAAACGTCTGCTGCTGACGATTTGCGGTCGCTGTGAGAACACGGGTATGGTGTTCTCGAAGGACCGGCGAACTGTGGGGCGGAATTGGGGCAAGGCACCGACGCGCATCGAAGCAATCGAGGTATCGCCGGTTGCGTTTGCGGTGGGCTCGCCTGTCCGCTGCTACGCGCTCAAGCCCGACGGGTCGGTAGCCGCGGAGGTGGAGATCGAGCAGGGAGAAGCAGGCGCAATGGTTCTGAAGCCGTCGCCCCGGCACCGCAGCATGTGGTATCTCTTGGTCCGGGAGACGGAGTGAGCCGGACTGCGCGGAAGTGCCACCGTCTGCCCGGTTGCCGGGTAGTGGTTTCGCTGTCGGCGGGGCGCTTGCGGGGTCGATAGATACGACGTGCCTCAGCTTGCGCCCATCCTGGATGCCTTGAGGTCGATCGACCCCGCCGGCGCCGTGCTCGTCGTGGGGCTGCTGCTCATCGCCAACGCCGTCTGGTTCGCCCTCAGCGGCGTGGAGGGGTGGATCCTGTCCGTCTCGTTCGCGCCGTGGCTGAAGGGCTTCGCCCTGGGCGCGGCACTGGCGGCCGCCGGCGGCTCGGCGCTCATCGTCTCGCTCCACTGGCCCTCCTGGGCGTGGTACGCCGTCGCGGGCGCGGGGCTGCTGCTCGGCATCCTCGCCGGGCGAATCGCCGTGCGGATGGTCTGGGCGACGTGGTGGCTGCGCCTGATCCTGACCGGGGCGGCCGTCGGCGTCGCGGCCTACCTCGCTGTTCGGGTCGGGCTCGCGTCCGGCGCGAGCGGGAGCCGGCACAAGGCCGTCGGCGTGATCGTCGCCGAGTTCGTGGCAAAGTCCGCCGACGGGGGGTACGGGCCGCACTGGAAGGGCATTCTCCGCGTCGCCATCGCCTTGGGCGCCGGCGGCGTGGTGTATCTCATCGCCTACCGCCTGTTGTATCCGACGGTCCGGTGGGTGCGGAACTCGTTCCTCCTGGCCGCGGGCGTGGTGCTCCTCGCCGTGCCGGAGGTGCGGACCTCCGTCATCGAGTTGGGCCAGGCCCTCAAGGCCGGCGGCGAGCTGCGGAGCGAGCCCATCGCGGCTGCCATCGAAGCCCGCCTGCTCGTCATCGGCGTCATCGGCGCCGCGGCCGCCCTGGTCGTCTGGTACGCCATGTTCATCCAGCGATTCCGCCGCAGCTTCTACCGGTTCTTCCGCGGCGTGTTCGAGGCGAAGTTCCACTCGTTCGGGATGCTGCACATGCTGGGTTGCTCGGCGGCGACGGCGGGGGGGGCACTGGTGGGCATGATCTCCGCCCGGCGCTTCCCGGAGCCGCGCTGCCGCACGCTCGAGAACCTGCCCGAGGGCGACGAGGACGACGAAGACGACGCGGAAGCGGCCCCGCGCCCCGCCCGGAAGAAGCGAGCCAATCCCGCCCCGGCGGGCTAGGCCCGGCGGGCCACGAGGACGTCCGAGCTACGAGCCGCCAGCGCGAGCGCGAAGGAGCGGGATTGAATAGTCCCGCTCGCCGCTAACGGCCCCGCTCCCTTGCGGTCGCGGCTCGCGCGGCGCGCGGCTCGCCAAGCGCGGCGCCCGATCGGTCAGTCCTTCCACTCGAAGACGACCTTCGCGCAGTCGCCCTGGCGGGCCATGTCGTACGCCTCCTGCGCCTGCTCAATGCCGTACCGGTGCGTGACCAGCGGCTTCAGTTCGATCTCGTGGCGGAGCATGAACCGCGTCAGATGCTCGTACTCCGACGCGTTCATGACGAACGAGCCGTGCAGCGTACACTGCGCCCCGGCGATGCGGCCGAGGTTGATCGCCGGCTCGCGGCTGCCCAGCCCCACGCACACCGCGCTACCGCCGCGGCGCAGGGCGGCGAGCATCTGCCGCTGGCCCTCGGCGTTGCCGGAGGTCTCGTACGCCTTGTCCGCGCCGTCGGGGTACACTTGCTTCAGGGCCTTCGCGGGTGCGTCGCAGTCGTCGATGTCGATCACCATGTCGGCGCCGAGGTCGTACGCCGCCTGCAGCCGGGCGACCCGCCGCCCGATGGCGACGACCGTCGCCCCGAACGCCTTGCAGAACGCCACGCCCACCAGCCCCAGCGGCCCGAGGCCGATCACCTGCACGATGTCCTCGCCGCACGGGCGGATCTTGCGAAGCGCCGACCACGTCGTGCCCGCCCCGCACGCGATGAACGCCCCGTCCTCAAAGGTCAGTTCCTCCGGCAGCTTCATGCAGTTGCGGGCGTCGGTGAGCACTCTGTCCGCGTGCCCGCCATCGACGTGCCAGCCGAACGCCCGAATCTCCCGGCACCACATCCAGTTGCCCTCGCGGCACCGCTGGCACCGCCCGCACGACTGGTAGTGATACAGCGTTACCCGGTCGCCCGGCGACACGTGCGTGACGCCCTCGCCGACGGCCGACACCACGCCGCACGGCTCGTGACCGCGAATCACCTGCCTCTCGCCGCGCGGCTCGCCGCGGACCTGGTGCAGGTCCGAGGCGCAAAGCCCGCTGATCCGCATATCGACGACCGCCTGTCCGGGCCCGGGGGTCGGGTCCGGCCGGTCGATGACTTCCACCTGGTTCGGTCCGCTGTGAATCACGCCGCGCATCGTTCGCTCCTTGGGTTCCTTCTGGCATCGGGGCAGAAAGAACACTGATTACACGAATTGAGCACGATTTCACAGGCTTGTTCCGTGGAATCCGTGCAATCCTCCCCGGTTCGTGCAATCCGTGTCTCTCAGAAGGGGTGCGGCCGGGGCAGGGGCGAGCGCGACGCCGCAAGCGACCGGGCGAGCATTCGCTGCCGCATCTCGGCCAGCACCTCGGCGCAGGCGGGGTCCACGGCGCGGTCCGTCGTCTCCGGCGGGGCTTGCGACAAATCGAACAGCACTTCCGTGCCCTGCGGCTCGTAGCGGAGGTACTTCCACCGGTCCGTCCGCAGCATGGCCTGTCCGGCGCCGTGGTAGGCGAACACGTCCTCCCGGCCGTCGGGCGTGTGTCCGGCGAGCAGGTCGGCGGCGCAGGAGCGCCCCGCCATCACGTCGGGCACGGCCGCCCGGCACAGGCCCAGCAGCGTCGGCAGCAGGTCCACCATCTCGACGAGGCCGGTCAGGTCGCGGCGCTGCGTGCCGAGCCCGGCCGGCCAGTGCAGGATCAGCGGCAGGTGCATCACCTCGTCGAAGAAGCACCCCTTGTGGGTCATGCGATGGTCGCCGCACATGTCGCCGTGGTCGGAAGAGAACACGATCAGCGTATCGTCGAGCGTGCCGTCCGCGCGGAACCAATCGACCAGCCGGCCGACGGCGAGGTCCACCTCCGTCACCATGGCGTAGAAGCTGCGGCGGTATTCGAGGAGGTCCGCTTCGCTCCAGCCGCTCCGCCGGCGCAGTTGGCTCGCCAGCGGCTCGGGCTTGCCCGCCCACTCGTCCTCGCCGAACCGCGGCGAGGGAATCGCCGCGCCCTCGTACGGGGCGAACGCCTCGCGCGTCGGGTTCAGCGGCGGGTGCGGGTTGTAGAAGCCCAGGTGGACGAGCCGCCGCCCGCCCGGACGCGCGGCGAAGTACCGCTCGGCCGTTTCGACCACCCATCCGGCCTGGCTGGCCTGCCACGGCGCCTCCACCACGTGGGGCGCCGGCGTCTCCCACGCCATCCGCTCGGCCGAGGTCGGCCGCGGGATGCGAAACGCGTCCACGTGCTGCGGGTATCGCCCGCGAAGCCACGCCATGTACGCGTCCTCGTAGCAGCCCTTCTCCTCGCTCGGCCAGAAGACGTCGAAGCCGTACGTGTGGCGGGGGCGCGGGTCGAGATCGTGGTTCTCATGCGGCTGGAAGTGCAGCTTGCCGATCTGGGCGGTCTCGTAGCCGGCCGCACCGAAGACGCTCGCCACGGTGGGGCGGAACTCCGGCGGCAAGCAATGGCCGTTCTGCGTCACGTGCGTCTGCTGCGGGTAGAGGCCGGTCATGAAGCTCGCCCGGCTGGGCATGCAGACGGGGTTCTGGCCAAAGCAGTTCAAGAAGTTCACCCCGCCGGCGGCGAGGGCGTCGAGGTTCGGCGTGTGGATCGCGGAGTTGCCGTACGCGGCGACGCAGTCGAAGCGCATGTGGTCCGTCGTGATCCATACGACCCGCCGCGGCGTGGGTCCTGTCTCGGCCATGTCTTCCTCCCGGGCTTCGTCGGGGCATCGGGGCGATGAGAACACGGATTACACGAATCCAGGGGGATTTCACAGATTCTTCCTGTGTCTTCTTCCGCAATCCGTGGACGGTACCGGTGTCGCCCGCGGAGTCGGCGTAACGAAGCCCTTCATTGCGTCAGCGCCAAGGCGGGACTATGCTGGCCGTCTCGGTCCCGTCTCGCGGTGCGCATAGAATTAGGGGAAGGCGGGTCGGCATTTCCCCAGCGGACGGCGCCCGCCGCCGGTTCGGGGCTGTCAGACGGCAAGGAGACACTGAAATGGCGAAGCAGTTGAGCGAGTTGTTCCAGACGGCGGACTTCAAGAGCGAGAAGCACGTCCCCGTCATCGAGTGCGACGACCAGGTCAAGGCGGATGAGTTGTTCGAGGTCAAGGTGACGCTCGGCAAGGAGGTCGCCCACCCCAACAAGACCGAGCACCACATCCGCTGGGTCGCTTTGTACTTCCAGCCCGAAGGCGCGAAGTTCCCGTTCCAGGTCGCCCGGGCCGAGTTCACCGCACACGGCGAGTCCGCCCAGGGCCCCGATCAGGGCCCCGTGTACACCCACCACGAGGCGACGACGTCGATGAAGACGTCCAAGCCGGGGACGCTCTACGCGGCCGCGTACTGCAACATCCACGGGCTGTGGCAGTCCTCGAAGGATCTGTCGCTGGCCTAGAATTCGATGACGGCCGGCGTGTCGATATCGGCCGGCCGCCGACGGGAAGGAGCCGGACTAGATGGCACTGGAATATCACGAACCGCGGGAACAGTTGACCCCGGCGGCCATTGACGAGCACCGCGCGATCTCCAGCCTCATCGAGGAGCTGGAGGCGGTCGCCTGGTACAACCAGCGGGCGACCGCCACGAGCGACGCGTCGCTCCAGGCCGTCCTCGAGCACAACCGCGACGAGGAGATCGAGCACGCGGCGATGCTGCTGGAGTGGCTGCGTCGCAACGTACCTGCCTTCGATGAGAACCTGAAGACGTACCTGTTCACCAAGGCGCCGATCACGGAGCTGGAAGAAGAGGAAACCGGCGGCGGATCCTCCGAGCAGCGAACCTCGCGCACGGGCGGCGACCTCGGCATCGGGTCGATGCGAAAGGAAGAGTAACGGATGAGCACCCTGCTGAGACGCGATCTGGCGCCGGTCAGCGACCGGGCCTGGGAAGAGCTGGACAAGGAAGCGGCGGCCGTGCTGCGACAGTGCCTCGTGGCAAGGCGCGTCGTGGACACCAGCGGACCGCACGGCTGGGAACTGAGCGCCGTGAACCTCGGGCGGCTGGAATCGACCGACCAGAAGACGCCCGACGGCGTCGGCTGGGGCCTGCGGGCGAACCTGCCGCTGATCGAGACGCGCGTACGGTTTGTGCTGTCGTTGATGGAACTCGACGAATACGAGCGCGGCTGCGTGGACGTGGACGTCGATGCGCTTCAGGATGCGGCGATGAAGGCGGCCGCTTTCGAGGATGCGGCCGTGCTGAACGGCTTCGCCAAGGGCCGCATCAAGGGCATTGCCGCGGCGTCGAGTCACAAGCCGGTGACGCTGCCCGCCAGCGCGACCGCGTACGGCGGCGCAGTGGCTGACGCCGTGAAGGCGATGCGCGGCGTGGGCATCGGCGGCCCCTACGAACTGATCCTGTCCACGGACAGCTACTACGCCCTGATGCAGCACGAGAAGGGCGGCTACCCGCCGCACCGCGTTATCCAGGAGATGCTGGGGGGCGACATCCTGTCGAGCCCCGTGGTCCAGGGCGGGTTGGTGCTGTCCCGGCGCGGCGGCGACTTCGAGCTGACGCTCGGCGTGGACTTCTCCCTCGGCTTCCACCGGCGCGAGAGCGATGGCGTCGAATTGTTCCTGACCGAGTCGTTCGCGTTCCGCGTGCTGGAACCCCGGGCGGCCGTCGTCCTCAAGCCCAAGGGCTAGCGGCTCGAAGCGACCGCTGTCGCGGCGGGCGGGACCGTTCGAGGCGGACGTTCGTCCTTTGACCGTGCGCCGCCCAGGCCGAACTCGGCGCAGCCGTGTGGGTCGCCGGCGGTGAGCTCCCGGCCGCGCACTTGGCGCGGCGAAATCAAGGGAACGCCCATGGAGCAGAAGTCCCCGGTCAGCCTGGAGAGCATTCCCGACGCCGAGCTGGTGGAGTGGCTGTCTTCGCTCGATTACGTCATTGACCACGAGGGCCGCGACCGCGCCGTGCTGCTGCTTTCGTACCTGAACGAGCGGGCGTTCCTGCGCGGCGTCGAGATCTGCATGCTCGGCAACACGCCGCACGTGAACACGATTCCGCGCGAGGACGAGCCGCCGTACCCGGGCGACCTCGAGACGGAGCAGCGGATCAACCACCTGGCCCGCTGGAACGCGATGGCCATGGTCGTCCAGGCCAACCGGCGCGAGAGCGGCATCGGCGGGCACATCTCGACGTACTCCTCCTGCGCGACGTTGTGGGAGGTGGGCTTCAACCACTTCTGGCGGGCGCGGACCGACGGCTCCCCCGGCGACCTCGTGTTCTTCCAGGGGCACGCGTCGCCGGGCGTCTATGCGCGGGCGTTTCTCGAGGGGCGGCTCAGCCGCGAGCAACTCCGCAACTTCCGCCGCGAACTCGATCCCGACGGCGGGCTTTCGTCATATCCGCACCCGTGGCTGATGCCCGAATTCTGGGAGATGCCCACCGTATCGATGGGGCTGGCGCCGCTGATGGCCATCTACCAGGCACGGTTCCAGAAGTACCTCGTGGACCGCAAGCTCGCCGAGCAGTCGGACGTCAAGGTGTGGGCCATGCTTGGCGACGGCGAGATGGACGAGCCCGAGTCGGTGGGCGCGATCCACTTCGCCGGCAACCAGCAGCTCGACAATCTGATCTTTGTGATCAACTGCAACCTCCAGCGGCTGGACGGCCCGGTCCGCGGCAACGGCAGCGTCATCCGCGAGCTGGAGCGGTTCTTTCGGGGCGCCGGCTGGAACGTCCTCAAGGTGCTCTGGAGCGAGGACTGGGATCCGCTGCTGGCTTCGCCCGCCGGCGAGAAGCTCCTCCAGCGGCTGAGCAACATCGTCGATGGCGAGTTCCAGAAGTACGTCGTCGCCGGCGGCGCGTATATGCGCGAGCACCTGTTCGGCGGCGACGAGGACCTCGAGAAGCTCGTCCGGGACATGCCCGATGAGAAGCTCGCGGGCCTGCGCCGCGGCGGGCACGACCCCAAGAAGGTCTATGCCGCGTACAAGGCGGCCGTCGAGACGAAGGGCCGGCCGACCGTGATCCTCGCCCACACGGTCAAGGGGTACGGCCAGGGCGAGGCCGGCGAGGGCCGCAACATCAGCCACAAGCAAAAGGAGATGAACGAGCAGGAGCTTCGCATGCTCCGCACGCGGCTGAACCTGCCGATCTCCGATAAGGAGGTGGCCGAGGCGCCGCTGTACCATCCGGGCGAGGACAGCCCCGAAATCCGCTACCTGAAGGACCGCCGCGAGAAGCTCGGCGGTTCCCTGCCCGCCCGGAACGAGACGGCCGGGCCGCTCGACATTCCCGCCCCCGACGCCTACGAGGACCTGCTCCAGGGCGGCGAGAAGGAAGTCTCGACGACGATGGTGTTTGTCCGGCTGCTCAGCCGCCTGCTGCGCGAGGACGATATCGGCCCGCGGATCGTGCCCATCGTCCCCGACGAGGCCCGCACGTTCGGCATGGAGTCGCTGTTCCGCCAGTGCGGCATCTACTCGCACGTCGGGCAGCGATACGAGCCGGTCGATCGCGAGAAGATGCTCTACTACCGCGAGGCCGTGGACGGGCAGATCCTCGAAGAGGGCATCACCGAGGCCGGCTGCATGGCGTCGTTCATCGCGGCCGGCACGTCCTATGCCACGCGCGGCGTCGAGATGATCCCCGTGTTCATGTACTACTCGATGTTCGGCTTCCAGCGGGTGGGCGACCTGATGTGGGCGGCCGGCGACTCGCGCTGCCGCGGGCTGCTCGTCGGCGCCACGTCCGGGCGGACGACGCTCTCGGGCGAGGGGCTCCAGCACCAAGACGGGCACAGCCACCTGATGGCGTCGGCGTATCCGACCGTCCGGCCGTACGATCCGGCGTTCGGCTACGAGGTCGCGGTGCTGACGCTCGACGCGATGCGCCGCATGCACCACGACGGCGAGACGGAGATGTGCTACCTGACGGTCCACAACGAGAACCGCCCCATGCCGGCGATGCCCGAGGAGGCGGTCGGGGGGATCGTCCGCGGCCTGTATCCGTGTTCGACGCGCGAGGCCGGCAGGGACCGCCCATGGGTCCAGTTGCTGGCCAGCGGGTCGATCCTGTTCGAGGCGATGCGGGCGCAGGAGATCCTCGCCGAGCAGTTCGGCGTCTCCAGCGGCGTGTGGAGCGCGACGAGCTGGTGCCTGCTCGCCCGGGAGGCGATGGAAGCCGAGCGATGGACGCGCCTCCATCCCGGCCGCGACGCCCGCGAGCCGTACGTCCGTTCCGTCCTGAAGAACGCCCCGGGTCCGCTGGTCGCCGCGTCGGACTACGTCCGGGCGGTGCCGGGCCAGATTCGCCCGTGGCTGGGCTCGGCGATGACGGTACTCGGCACCGACGGGTTCGGGCGGAGCGACGGGCGGGCGGCGCTGCGGCGGTTCTTCGAGGTGGACGCCGAGCACATCGCCCTGGCGGCGCTGCACCGTCTGATGATGCGGGGCGAGTTCGACTGCGGGAAGCTGTGCGAGGCGGTCCGGACGATGGGGGTGGATCCGGACGCCCCCGCGCCCTGGACGGTGTAAGAGGAGCGAACATGGCCGAGCAGGTGAAGCTGCCCGACATGGGCGAAGGCGTCGAGTCCGCGACGGTGGTCGGCATCCTCGTGGCGCCGGGCGAGCAGATCGAAGTGGACCAGGGCATCGTCGAGCTGGAGACGGACAAGGCCGTGGCCGAGGTCCCCAGCCCCCAAGCCGGCACGGTGAAGGAGATCCTCGTCGAGAAGGACCAGGAGGTGAAGCCCGGCGATCCGCTGCTGACGCTGGAGGCGGGCGGAGGCGAGGAAGGCGAGGCCGAGCAGAAGCCCGAGCCCGAGAAGGAGGAGAAGAAGGGCGAAGAGAAGGAAGAGAACACGGAACCGGTCGCGGGGGAGGCCGAAGAATCGCCCGAAGAGAAGCTGGCGGGCGAGGAATCGCCCGAAGTCGAGGCCGGCGAGCCGGTGACCGCGGCCAGAGCGATCGACATCCCGGCTGCTCCGTCGGCGCGGCGGCTCGCGAGGGAGCTGGGCGTGGAGTTGCGGAACGTCAGCGGCAGCGGGGAGGGCGGCTGGATCACGGAGCAGGACATCAAGGCGGCCGCCCGCAGGTCGGCCGGCGGCGGGGAGCGGGCCGGGCGCGGCGATCGCGACCAGTGGGGCCCGGTCCGCCGCGAGAAGATGCGCCAGATTCGCCGGTCGATCGCGCGGAAGATGGCCAAGTCGCAGGCGGCGACGGCGCACGTGACGCACTTCGCGGACGCCGACGTGACGGAGCTGGAGGCGTTCCGCCGCAAGCACAAGCAGGACTTCGCGCCGGAGGGCGTGGAGCTGACGATGCTGCCGTTCGTGGTGCGGGCGGTGGTGGATGCCCTCAAGTCGCACCCGATCGTCAACGCCTCGCTCGAGGCCGACGCCGGCGAGATCACCTACAAGGACTACGTGAACATCGGCATCGCGGTGGACACCGACCGCGGGCTGGTGGTGCCCGTCCTGCGCGACGCCGACTGCCTCAGCGTGGTCGACGCGTCGAAGGCGATCCACGACCTCACGAGCAAGGTTCGCCGCGACGACTTCGAGATCGAGGATCTCCGCGGCGGCACGTTCACCGTGAGCAACCTGGGCAGCATCGGCGGCAAGTACGCCACGCCGATCATCAACTACCCCGAGTCGGCGATTCTGCTCACCGGCCGGGCAAGCGACCAGCCAGTCGTCCGCGACGGGCAGATCCTCGTCCGGCGGATCCTGCCGCTCAGCCTGACGTACGACCATCGCATCATCGACGGTGCGGAGGCCGGACGCTTCCTCAACGACGTGATCGCCTACCTCGAAGACCCCGCCCGCCTGCTCGTCCGCTGACCAGGCCCCCACGCGGGTGCCGCGCGTCCGTGTCTTCGCAAAAGCGTGCTGACCCCCGCGGCCGTCCGCCCGAGGACGACGTCACGCCGACCGTCCTGCACCACGCCGCCGCCGACTCGCCGGCCGAGACGTGGCCGGCGGCGCGGCTACGGCTGGCGGTACTTCGCGGTCAGGACGGCCGTGGCGATCACACGGCCGCGGATCATCTCGTCGATCTTCTCGCGGTCGGGCCCGGGCCCGACGTTGATGTCCGTGTCGAGCGCGTGGAGCGTGAAGCGGTAGGTGTGCGTCTCGCCGGGGGGCGGCTCCGGGCCGAAATACCCCGGGTTCCCGGGCCCGTCGTTGGTGCCCTGGTTGACGCCGGGCATGCGGGGCACCTGGTGCCCGGGGTCGAGGCCCGCGGGCATGCCGTTCAGGGACGGCGGGATGTTGTACACGATCCAGTGCGTGAAGTTCATCGCGTCCGGGTCGTCCACGATGAGCACCAGGCTGCGGGCCGCGTTCGGCACGCCCGACCAGCGAAGCGCCGGCGAGACGTTCCGCCCGTTGTAGGCGAAGTGGTCCGGGATCATCCCGCCCTCATCGAACGACGAACTCGACAGCGTCATGGCGCCCGGGGCGCCGCCGCCGTCGTCGCGCCGGTCGCGATCGTCGCTTCGCCGCGCCCGCCCGCGGCCGTCATCGTCGCGATCGCGCCCGCGCCGGCTTCGCCGCCCGTCGCCATCGCCGCACCCCAGCGCGAGCATCGCCACCGCGAGCGCCGCCGGCAGACTCGCCAATCGGCCCGTGATTCTCATTGGGTTCTCCTTTCCCATTCCGCGCCCCGCATCCGCGACAGCAGTTGCTCAATCGGAAATCGAGAATCGCCAATCGACCCTTCGGCTTCGCTCAGGGCAGGCAATTGCGTCATTCCCATTCTATCGTCGCGGGCGGTTTCGACGAAATGTCGTACACCACGCGGTTCACGCCGCGGACCTCGTTGATGATCCGGTTCGAGATCCCCGCCAGCACGTCGTACGGAATCCGCGACCAGTCGGCCGTCATGAAGTCGGCCGTATCGACCGAGCGGACCGCCACCACGTTGTCGTACGTCCGCCCGTCGCCCATCACGCCCACCGACCGCACCGGCAGCAGCACGGCGAACGTCTGGGCCGTCTTGTCGTAGAGCTGGTTCGCCGTGATCTCCTCGATCAGGATGTTGTCCACCTTCCGCAGGATGTCCAGCCGCTCGCGCGTCACCTCGCCGACGCACCGCACCGCCAGCCCCGGCCCCGGGAACGGGTGCCGCCACACCACACGGTCGGGCAGCCCCAGCAGCTTGCCCACCTCCCGCACCTCATCCTTAAAGAGGTCCCGCAGCGGCTCGATCAGCTCGAACCCCAGCTCCTTGGGCAGCCCGCCCACGTTGTGATGCAGCTTGATGTTCGCCGCCTCGCCCGCCAGCGACTTGCCCGACTCGATCACGTCCGGGTACAGCGTGCCCTGCGCGAGGTACTTCGCGTTCGGCACCGACTCAGCCGCCGTGCGGAACGCCTCGATGAACGTGTGCCCGATGATCCGCCGCTTCTCCTGCGGCTCCAGAACGCCCGCCAGCCGCGTGAGGAAGCTGGCCTCGGCCTCCACCACGGTCAGGTCGATCCCGAAGTGCTCGCGGAACGTGCGCTCGACCCGCTTCGCCTCGTTCAGCCGCAGCAGCCCGTTATCCACGAAGATGCACTTCAGCCGCTCGCCGATCGCCGCGTGCAGCAGCGCCGCCACCACCGACGAATCCACCCCGCCCGACAGCCCGCAGATCACCGCCTCGTCGGCGCCCACGAGCCCGCGCACCTCGGCCGTCACCGACTCGATGAACGAGCCCATCTTCCAGAGCCCGCGGCACCCGCACACGTCGTACAGGAAGTTGACGAAAATCTCCCGCCCGTGCGGCGTGTGGGTGACCTCGGGGTGGAACTGGACGCCGTAGAACCGCCCGCTCTTGTGGCGCACGGCCGCCGCGGGGCACGTCCGCGTCGAGGCCAGCGGAACGAAGTCGTCGCCCAGCGCCTGCACCTGGTCGCCGTGGCTCATCCAGACGGACGTCTCGGCCGGCACGTTCTTGAGCAGCACGTCCGGCTCGCGGACGGTGAGCGCGGCCCGGCCGTACTCGCGGGCGGGGGCGCTGTGGATCTCCGCCCCGAGGATCTGGCAGGCGATCTGCATGCCGTAGCAGATGCCCAGCACGGGCAGGCCCATGTCCAGCACCTCGTCGCGGCAGCGGGGGGCGCCCGGCTCATAGACGCTCGCCGGGCCGCCGGTGAGGATCAGGCCCTTGGGGTTGAGGCCGCGCAGGGCCTCGGGCTCGATGTCCGGCCGGGCCAGCACGCTGTACACGCCGTTTTCGCGCACGCGGCGGGCGATGAGCTGCGCGTACTGGCTGCCGAAATCGAGGATGACGATGGTCTCGGACTGTCCGGCCGGCGGATTCATCCACGAATCTCCCAAAGACCGGATGATAGCGCCGCGCCGCGGCGGAAACAAGCAGCGGGATACTCGTCCACGAACGATTGCTTGGGGCGGGTGTTCGGGGGGGCCGTCCCTCGGGGGGGTCGTCCCATAGGGATTACACGAATTGCACGAAGCGGACTCCGAGCTGTAGCTGACGGCTGAAAGCTGACGGCTGACGGCGTGGTTCCTTCAGACAGGATAGCAGGATGTACGGGATGCTTGTAAGCGGGTGCCACGGCTTGCTCGCAAGCCGTGCGAAGCCCGACGGGCGATTCACGGTAGCCTCGGGCGAGGGCGACGCAGTCGGCCGAGCCCGTGGAACGCGGTTGGTTGAACCAGGAGGCCCGCAGGTCGAAGCACAGCGGAGACTCCTGAGGGGCCCCCTGGAGAGAAGAGGCCCCCGTCCTCCGGACGACCGCACCGAGCCTGCCCCCGAGGGGGCAGTAGTTCACTTAGCTCTCTCGCCCAGCGAAACAGCCAAGTCGCCTGGCGCAAAAAAGAACGCCACCCGGGGGCGGCGTTCTTCGCCTAGCGCTACAGGCGGTCGTTCTTGGACAAAGGAATTATCGGCCCCGCATGTCAGGAAAGCAAGAAAAAAAATACATGCGGAGCGGGTGGGATTCGAACCCACGGATCGCTCGTCCAAGAACGACCGCCTGATTATCAATCAGGTGCCATCAGCCACTCGGCCACCGCTCCATGCCTTGCTGCTGCTAGTTCGCCTAGCCTAGTCCAGCCAAGGCGCTCTCGCGCACGAATGGCCTGTTCTTGGTTGTCACCGCAGGTGGCTGTCCCAGCGAGAAGCCTCTATTATACACCTTGGCGCATTGTCAGAACAAGGACCCATCGCCCGAATTCTTTTTGTCCGATTGCTGCACTCACTTCGCCCGCGCCCCGCCGCTCACGGGGTGCCTGTCCTGCCGGGAGACCGCCCTCTACCGGCCACGGGCCTCCCGGAATGACCGTCGCCATTTCCAGGGGCGGCGCGCCGTTCGCCAAGGCAGAGAGTGTTCCTGACCGGTGCCTGGCCGACAGGACTAGGAATCACGCGATTTGGAGGCACCTATTGGCAGGCGGTGTCAGCATGTCCGCGCACGTTCAGGACAGCGGTCTCGGACATCCTTGGGCCTTCGAAGGCGAGTTCGCTTATCGGCCAAGGCATGCTCGCCGCCCGTTGCACATGTGAACCACCCGGCGATGCGATACCGCGAGAGCGCCGCCGAGAGGTCATCGGGGAACAAGTCGCAGGTATTGCATTTCTCAACCACGATCCAATGGCGCGCGGGAATCTCGATCCTGCATGACGGGCTGGCAGGGGCTCTTATACCTGTGCCGCCACAGCCTTCGCACTTCGTAGCTCGCCGCATGTGTCATTGTCCCCTTTACCGGCCGGCTCCGGTTAGAGCCCACCTGTCTTCTTGGAGAACGACTTCG
>Ga0272441_10002800_pt1 | contig 34636 bp, 31 predicted proteins | sample SSMProp6N_FD_193582 | JGI IMG/M metagenome (GOLD analysis project Ga0272441, IMG submission 193582) | Marine sediment archaeal communities from Little Sippewissett salt marsh, Falmouth, MA, United States - SSM-Prop-6N | ecosystem: Environmental > Aquatic > Marine > Wetlands > Sediment ... | reverse complement strand
TAACGGGCCCCAGGTCGGGGCGATTCTTATACAGAATGAATTGGGCTCCTCCCAGGTGCCGGCCATGCCCATGGATATCTGCGGCGCCGAGAGCCAGGGCCTTATCGGCTATATGCTTTGCCAGGCGCTGGAAAACGAACTCGTGCAGGAGTCTGTAGAGGGTCGCAGGCCTGTATGTGTCGTTACCCGCGTTCAGGTGGACGAATGCGACAGCGCTTTTGTTAATCCTGCCAAACCTGTGGGGCCTTTCTATACCGAAGAGATCGCCGCAAGGCGAATGGCCGAAAACAACGAGACGTGGATCAGCGACGCAGGAAGAGGGTGGCGCAGGGTGGTGCCTTCCCCCGACCCCAGGGCCATCGTCGAACGCGACGCCATTCGCGATCTGATGGAAAAGGGATATACGGTGATCGCTTCGGGAGGAGGAGGCATTCCTGTTGTCAGAAACACGGATGGCTCCTGTCACGGGGTAGAGGCGGTCATCGACAAGGATCTTGCGTCCGAGCGCCTGGCCGCCGACGCCGGCGCCGACATACTGATGATACTGACCGATGTTTCCGGGGTCGCTCTGAGGTACGGAAAGCCGGACGAGGAAACGATCTCGACAGTAAAGCTGGACGTTATGCGCGAGTATCAGAAGGAAGGGCACTTCAGGGCCGGCAGCATGGGTCCCAAGGTCGAAGCCGCATTGAGGTTCGTCGAAAACGGGGGATCTAGAGCCGTTATCGCGGGTCTTTCAGAAGCGGTCAAGGCCCTGGAGGGCAATGCGGGAACGCAGATAGTAAAATGATACAGTCGCGCCCGACGGGACGTATGTTCCGCCGGGCGCGGTCAGGTTCAGTCCCCGAGTTCCTCCAGAAAACGGCTCAGCCTGTTCATTCCCTCTGTTATCTCTTCTGTGGCGTTAGCGTATCCCAGCCTTACGAAACCTGGCGCCAGAAAACCGGTACCCGGAACCGCCGCCACGTAATATGCTTCCAGCAGCAACCTGCAGAAATCGACATCTCCCGTTATTTTTTCTCCCCTGAACTTTTTGCCCAGCGTTTTACCTATATCCAGAAAAACATAGAAAGCGCCGTCCGGTTCCGCGAAAGTCACATGCGGCATTGCTCTGACCATTTCCACGATGAGGTCGCGACGTTCACTGAAAGCCAGGCGCATGCGTTCAACGTCGTTTTCCGCCTCGCGCAGGGCTCCAAGCGAGGCCCACTGGGCTATGGAACACGCGTTTGATGTGAGGTGACCCTGAAACGAGCTTACGGGTCCTTTCAGCCATTCGGGAACAATAGCGTAACCTATGCGCCAGCCTGTCATGGCGAACGCCTTGCTGACGCCGTTGACGATGATCACCCTGTCCGACGCCTCCGGTACGAGGGAAAGAATATTATGGTGATTAGCCGATCCATATACCAGCCGTTCGTATATTTCGTCATAGATGATCCAGAGGTCATGATCTATGGCCATACGGGCCAGGCCTTCCAGAGTCTCCGCGTCGTAGACCGCTCCGGTCGGGTTGTTGGGAGTATTCAGAAGGATGCCCCTTGTTTTGGTCGTAATGGCTTTCTCAACGTTGGCCAGGTCGGGTATGCAGTTTGTTTCTGTGGTGTCGACGACCTTTTCGATGCCGTCGAAAAGCCTTATCTGCTCTACGTAGCTCACCCATGCAGGTGAAAAAACGATGACTTCATCTCCAGGGTCCACCAGGGCTCCCAGCGTTTCATATATCAGCGGCTTTGCGCCTGCTCCCACGATGACCTGACCGGGGTCAAACGAAAGGGAAAAACGGTCTTTGTAGTAACGGCATACCTCTTCCCTTAATTCAGGCAATCCGATAGCCTGTGTGTAGTGGGTTTCGCCCCTTTCCATGGCTTCCCTCGCGTACGCTATCGCAGAGGGCGGAGAGGAGAAATCCGGTTCTCCCGCTCCGAACGAGATCACAGGTTTGCCTTCACGTTTAAGCTCCTTGGCTTTTCCCACTACAGCGAGTGTTGCGGAGGGTTCCATGCGTTTGGCCCGAGCCGCCAGTTGCAACATGATCACTTCCCTTTTTCGTAAATATTATCGTGTGTACAGACCCATTATATGATATGGTCCGCAAGTCCGTTACCGGAGGTCGAAAAACCGAATGCAGGGACCCCGACGTCAAGTTAATGAGGTAACGTTATTGAGGGACCCGTCGCCGGATGATACAATACTGTTAAAGAGAACAATGACAACAGAATGGGGGAGAGTCTATGGATGTCCGGTTTGTAACCCGCAATGTGGAGCTGCAGGATACGTTGAAGGAGTATATGGCCAATAAGCTGAACAAACTGGAGAAGTTCTTCGACCGCATCCGTGACACCCAGGTGGAAATGAGCTTCAATCGAGGAATGTACGTCGTGGAGATCACCTCGGACGTCAACGGTGTCATTATGAGAGGAGAGGATCACGCGCCGGACGCGAGGAAGGCCTTCGACAAGGGGCTCAAGAACATCGAACGTCAGGTCAAGAAACACAAGTCGTATCTAAAGGACAAAGCGCGGATGAAGTCGCACGATATCTCTTTTGATATCGAGGGTTTTGTTTCCGAACTGTCAGAAAATGAAAAACACGATGAAGATGTCGTAAAGGTAAAGAAATTTCCGGTGCGCCCCATGTCTTCCAAAGAGGCCGCAATGCAAATGGACCTTCTGGGACACAGTTTTTTCCTTTTCAAAAACGCGGAGGACGGCCGAATCAACGTGATATACAGACGCAGGGACGGCGGTTTCGGCCTTTTGGCTCCGGAAGAATAGGTTTGATGGTAGTTGCGCAAGCAGGTAACATCTGGGACCATACGGGGCCGTGTATCTGGCCCCGTTTTTTTCTGCCGTGAATCCGGTTGACTTCGATTGGGGGATATACCTTGAGATCATGGAAACCGACAGCCTGTCCTCATGATTGCCCGGACGCATGTCCTCTACTGGGCTCGTCGGCGGAGGGTGGAGTCATCCTCAAAAGCCGAAACGATTTTCCAATAGCAGGGGCGCCCTGCTCCAAGGGCCTGCGCTGGAGCAGCAGGACAACGGCAAGCGAAAGGCTTCGTTACCCACTTATGCGGAACTCCAGCGGTTCAATGGAGCGAGTCTCCTGGGAATCCGCATGGGAGGCCTGGGGCGAGGCTACGGCTGACTCTATTGAAAAATACGGCCCTCTCTCGCTTTTTTTCTACCGGGGTTACGGTTCTCTGTATTTTTCCAGGAACCTGCTCGTAAACGTTTTTGCGCATATGGGCGGGTACACCGCTACAAGTGGTTCTCTCTGCGGCGCCGCGGGCGGCGCGGGGCTGCGTTCCGTTTTTGGGGGCGAAACGCCCGTCTTTCGACCCGAAACCATCGGTAAGAGATCCAGAGGAGTACTGCTCTGGGGCAGGAACGCTATCGAGACCCACGTGCATCTTCTCCCGTTTCTTGATATGGTCAGAAAACGCGGCGGAGAAGTATCGGCCCTGGAGATAAGGCGAACAAAAACCACCGATTACGCCGACAGATGGTGGCGGGTGCGCCCTGGAACCGATGCTCTTCTCGCGCTTCTTCTGTGCAGAGAACTTCTTGTCAGAGGGGACGCAGCCGCCGGCTGGAGAGACCATTCGCAAAACCCGGACGAATTCGACAGTATGGCGAGAGCCATCGACGCAGGATCCGCGCTGACGGCCTGTGGTATGGATCAGAAAACGTTCGATGACATATACATGTGGCTTCTTGCCTGCAGGCCTGTCGCTATCTACGGGGGTTACGGCATACAGCGATACATGTCGGGCTCCCGGACATACATGTGTCTGGCCGCTCTTTCCCTGCTCCTGGGGGCTTTCGCACAGCCGGGTGGCGGCGTTGTATTCGGCAAGGACGAAATGGCAATGTTCCCGTGGGAACTCGTCAGAACACCTCCGGTGAAAAGGCTGCTTCCCGTCGCAGAATGGCACAGAACGGATTTCCGCAGGCCCCGTTTGGGCGCGGCCGTATTCGCTTCAGCCAATCCGGCGAAACAGGGGCCCGGTTCAGGGGATTTTGCGGCCGCTCTCAAAGATATCCCCTTTTCGGTGTGCCTTGATCATTTCATGACCGAAACCGCCATGTGCTGCGATCTTGTTCTGCCGTCGGCGTCTTTTCTGGAAGAAGGCCCCGACTGGCGCGGTTCCTGGTGGCATTCGTATCTTTTAAGAAGCGTTCCCGTTATTGAGCCGCCCGGGGAGGCGCTTCCCGATACGGCTATATTCGCGGGCCTTGCCCGCGCCGTCGGCGTTTCATGCGACCCCGTTGCTGAGTGCCGGGAAATGGACAGGCGACTCAGATCCGACCCGCGACTCGATGAGATCGCCGAAGGTATATACTGCTTTGACGAACCCGACACATGGAGCCAGAGTGATCGCGTAATAAGGTTGCCCGACAAACCTCCCCGGTTCGACACGCCTGGTGACGGAGCGGCCATTCGCCTTGTTTCAGTTCATGTCGCCGATTACATTAACGGACAGATATGGGGCGTTGAAACCGGCGGAGGTCTCCCGCTTGTCAGGTTATCGAAAGACGACGCCGCCGGAGCGGGTGTTTCCGAGGGAGATACAGTGCGGATCTCGGGAGAACAGGCAAAAGGCCCTTCGCTTCAAGCGGAAGTGCGTGTCGACACTTCTCTGGGGAAAGGATACTGTGTAATGCGCCAGGGCGCCGATGATATCAACAGACTTACGCGCGCCCGTTCGAGCCCGGGATCCGGAGCCCCTTTTCACGAATCCTTCGTTCGGATAGAGAAAATGTACGGAAAGAGTGATAACAGTGCATGAGCTTTCAATGATCGAATCCCTTATGGTGGAACTCCAGCGGCTGAGCGACGAACAGAAATGGCCGCCGGTCAGGCGAATCACCATAAAAGTGGGGGCCATGAGACAGGTCATTCCCGAGGCCATGCTATTTGCTTTTGAAGTGGCCTCAAAGGACTCCTTTCTGGAGGGAGCCGAACTTGAACTCGTGGAAACACCGATAATGGCCAGATGTCGCCGATGCGGTTTTCAGTGGGGCGGCGAGGAAGGTCTTGTCTGCCCGGATTGCGGCAGCGCAAACGTGGGCCTGCTTTCCGGTATGGAACTCGAAATAGATTCGGTGGAGGTGGAGGAACTCAATGTCAAGGAAAATTAGCGTTCGGCAATCCGTTATGGCGGCAGACGAAAGACACGCCGCCGCTATCAGAGAATCTCTTCGTGCAAAGAAAGTACTGATGGTTAACCTTATAGGCTCCCCCGGGGCCGGAAAAACTACATTGCTGGAAGCCACCCTCAAAAAAATATCAACAGCTTGCGGAGTTATCGAGGGGGATGTCGCTACATCCCGGGACGCTGAACGCATAGCAAAAACCGGAACACCCGCGATACAGATCAATACTCACGGGGGCTGCCACCTTGAGGCGCATCTTCTACAGAAGGCGCTAAGGGAATTTTCTGTCGACGATCTCGATATCCTTTTCATAGAGAACGTCGGTAATCTGGTGTGCCCCGCCGAGTTCGACCTGGGGGAAGATTTCAAGGTGGCCGTTTGCTCGGTACCCGAAGGGGCCGACAAGCCGTTGAAGTATCCGCACCTGTTTTACGAGGCGGGAGCGGTAGTCCTCACCAAGATCGACATGGTCGACTATATGGAGTTCGACAGAGAAGGTTTCTGGTCGGACGTTACAAAACTGAACCCCATGGCGACAAATTTTGAGGTCGATTCAAGAAACGGGATCGGTATCGACGGATGGATAGAGGTACTCGAACGCTGGCTCATGGAGAAACAGCAGTGAGAAAAGCAGGTACTGCGCTTCTGGAAAAACTGAATCCCAGACAGAGAGAGGCCGTAGAGTACTGTGACGGTCCCCTTCTGGTGCTGGCTGGCGCAGGCAGCGGAAAAACCAGGGTCCTGACCAGTAAATTCGCCTACCTTATATCCGAAAAACATGTCGACGCCGACGCCATACTGGCCGTCACCTTCACCAACAAGGCCGCCAGGGAAATGAAGGAAAGGGTGTCCGGAATAATAGGCGCCCCTACGGGCAAAATGGAAATAAGCACGTTCCATTCCTGGGGTCTCCGTTTTCTCATAAGGCACAGGGAGGCTTTGCTGACCGTTACAGGCAGAAAGGCGTCCACCATATTCGACCGCGGCGATGTCCGCTCCCTTGTTAGAGCCATCATGAAAGAACAGAACATAGACGCCAAAAGGTATGATATCTCCTGGGTGACCGATCAGATATCCAGGGCCCGCACCGAAGCCGACCCGCGCACATTCACTGTCGCCCCCCTGGATCCGCCGCTCCACGAAATTTGCGATATCTACGAACAGCGGCTCAAGATGCAGGGCGCTGTCGATTTTGACGATCTGCTGCGATTGCCGCTGCACCTCCTGCTCAAAGACAGAGACGTTCTGGAGCACGAACGCAGGCGAACGCAATGGATCCTTGTCGACGAGTATCAGGACGTCAACAGGCTTCAGTACGGGATATTAAAGATCCTTTCCGGAGACAGCGGCAACATCATGGTCGTGGGCGACCCCGATCAGTCGATCTATGGCTGGCGAGGGGCCGATATGACGATGATCATGAATTTCGAAAAGGATTTCAGTGGTGCGCGCGTGGTTGTCCTGGAGCAGAATTACAGATCGACGGAAAAGATACTTTCGGCGGCCAATTCCGTCATCAGGAACAACGCTCGACGCAAATCCAAGAACCTGTGGACCTCCCGGGAGGGTGGAGACGATATTTTCACTCTCCTGGCCAGAAACGAACGAGAAGAGGCCGAGTTCATCGCCAACAGAGCCAACAGCCTCAGATCGCAGGGTTACGGATGGGGCGATATGGCGGTGCTCTACAGGATCAACGCCATGAGCCGCCTGTACGAAGAGGTGTTTCTTCAGAGCGGTGTTCCATACAGAATAGTAAAGGGCACCGCCTTCTATGAAAGAAAAGAGATAAAAGACCTGTTGGCGTTTTTGCGCCTTAGCGTCAATCCACTGGATAATGCTTCTCTTTCCAGAGTGGGCAACGTACCATCCCGGGGGCTTGGTCCAAAGAGCCTGGAAAAACTGGCCGGCTTCATCGGGGATGTACCGGAAAGCGACGCAGGCGAGGCATGGAAAAGAGTTTGCGACTCGAACGCGAACCTCAAGGGAAAGTCCGGAGAAGGCGCCGGACGACTGGGACATCATATGATCGAATTGCTCAGAAGAAAGAGCGATCCATCCGGGGCGGTTCGATATATCCTGGAGGACATGGGGTACGAAGACGAGATAAGGCGCTCCGACGAGGAACGCTGGAGAGAAAGAATCGAAAATGTTCACGAACTGCTTTCCGTCACGGAGTCGGGAGACGTGGAGGAACTGCTCGCGGAAGTAGCCCTTGTGACCGATCTGGATCTGGGGTCGGACGACGACCTCGACAGGGTGAGCCTCATGAGCCTTCACTCCGCAAAGGGTCTGGAATTCCCGGTCGTTTTTCTGGTGGGGCTCGAGGAGGCCATTTTCCCACATTACAGGTGCATGGACGACCCTGATCAGATGGAAGAGGAGCGAAGGCTTTGCTACGTAGGCATGACGAGGGCCGAAGAACGACTGTTCGTCTCGGGCGCCAGAAGCAGGGTTCTGTTCGGCTCCGTACAAAGGAACGGCTTTTCCCGCTTCCTGTGGGAAATACCCGAACAATTCAGGGAAGTGGAGGATCGCGGCGAGGAGGACATGTCGCATGCTGGTAGTTGGCCTGACAGGAGACGTTGGGGCAGGTAAATCGACTGTTTCGGCTTTCTGGGAGTCGGAAGGCGCTCATCTGATCGACGCGGACCGCATTGTTTCGGATCTGTGGGCGTCGCACCCCTTTCGTAGAGAGGCTGCTGCTCGATGGGGAGAGGAAATACTGGTCGGCGACCGCGGTATCGACCGGGATAAAATAGCCTCTATCGTATTTGAAAACCCCCTGGAATACCGGTGGCTGTGCGATTCCCTGCATCCTGTCGTTCGCAGGGTCATGGAAAACAGGATATGTTCGCTTGACGGCTGGGTAGTCGCCGACATTCCGCTTCTGTTCGAGGGAGGCGTTCCATGGTGGGTCGACACCACGGTCTACGTTACGGCGCCTTTCGAGACCAGGGTCGAAAGGAACAGTAACAGGAACTGGACCGCCGGGGAACTCCGCCGCCGTGAAAAGCACCTTTTGCCCCAAAGCACAAAAATAAAGCTGGCCGACGAAGTACTGGACAATGCCAATGACATGCAGTTGCTTTTGGAAAAAGCCAGGGATATAGGAATAACACATTCCGCCATGGCGTCCTGCGTAGAGATAGAGATCATCTGTTCGCAAAATGAAACAGCGGAGGATCTGGCCAGGACCCTTATCTCTGGCGGTCTGGCTGCCGACGTCCTGTTCTGCGATGCGATTCAGGCCGCCGCAGGGAGTTCGCGTATTCTAAGGTGCAAGGCGCTGGCATGTGCGCTGAATGATATTGAAGAGGCCGCCCGAAACGCCGGGCGCCCGCTGTATTCGGTAAAAAGCATTCGCAGAGTCGACATGCGAACTCTTGTCAAACTGATGGGAGCCCGCAGACCTTGAAGATAATTACGACTCATATAGGAGCCGATTTTGATTCTCTGGCCTCCATGGTAGCCGCATCCAGACTGTACCCGGGGGCTACTCCCTGTTTTTCCGGTTCGGCCGGGCGAAACGTAAGAGATTTTCTCAAACGCTACCCCGGGAGATGGGAAGTGAAGACACCGCGCCAGATCGCCATGGACGATATCAGTCTGCTGGTCGTTGTGGACGCCCGTTCCCCTTCACGTATCGGGCCTTTTGCAGCCGTACTCGACAACCCGGGCGTCGAGGTGCATGTCTACGATCACCACCCCAAAGTTCAGGAAGACATCAAAGCCTCATTCAGCGTTATAGAGCCGGTGGGTTCCGCAACAACGCTGCTGGTGGAGTTGCTCCTGGAGCGCAGGGTCCCCATTACCCCGCAGGAGGCCACGCTCTACGCTATGGGTGTTTACGAGGACACAGGCGCACTGACTTTCGGAGCGGTTTCCGGCAGGGATTTCGACGCCGTTTCCCGTTTGAGAGAACTGGGCGCCGACATGACCATGATCCCGGCGCACATTGAACTGTCTCTGGACGCGGCGGAAAAACGTATTCAGGATTCACTCATCGACAACGCAAGGGAACGTTATATCAGCGGCGCAAAGGTCGTTCTGTCATCTCTGGAAACTGATGTTTACGTCGACGGCCTTTCCCTTTTTGTTCACCGGATGAGAGACTTTCTGGACGCCGATGTTGCTCTGGCGGTTGTTGCAATGGATAAAAGGGTCTATGTGGTGGCCAGGGGAAGAGAAAATATCCTGGATGTTTCGGAGTTTCTTTCGCCCATGGGGGGAGGAGGCCACCCCCAGGCGGCGTCGGTGACGCTTACCGGAGGCAGACCCGGGGATATCCTCAAAGACCTCGAAGCGGAGCTGGAAAAGGCAATAAGGCCTCTGGTGACCGTTTCCGACATAATGACATCTCCCGTAATGGCGGTCGACCCCGAGGTTGCGGTGGAAGAAGCGTACAGAATAATGATACGCTACGGACACGCCGCCCTGCCAGTGGCGCGAGAAATGGGACTTGAGGGTATCATTACCAGAAAAGACCTGGACAAGGCAAGGATACACGGCCTCGAAAAAGTTCCCGTCAGGGAGTTCATGACGGAAAAACCCGTTACAGTCAGCCCCATGGCGTCGGTTGCCGAGGCCCATCGCAGGATGGTCATTCACAACATCGGCAGGCTGCCCGTGGAGGACACCGGAGAGCTTGCGGGTATCGTGACCAGGACCGACATGCTTAGGGCTCTTTATCCCCGATCGCTCCCTGCCGAGAGCGGAATGACCGCCCCCGCGATGCCCTGGGTCGAGGACGCCGCCCCTGTCATGCGGCGAGGCCTGAGTCCGTGGATGATCTCTCTGCTCGAACAGGTCGGGCGGAGGGCCGATTCAATGGGTATGAGGGCCTACGCTGTCGGCGGTTTCGTCCGGGATCTTATCATCGGACGACAGAACGAGGATCTCGACATAGTCATCGAGGGCGACGCCGTTGACTTTATCCGGTCATGGGAGGCCGACGGATGCCGCGTAGCCGTTCACAGCAGGTTCAGAACGGGTACAGTGGTTTTTCCGGGTGAACACCGCATAGATGTAGCTACCGCCAGAAGAGAGTTCTACGAATACCCCGTAGCTCAGCCCACAGTGGCCAGCGACTCCCTGAAACATGACCTTTACCGAAGAGATTACAGCGTAAACGCCATGGCGCTTTCGCTTAACCCCGACTCCCGCGGCAGGCTGGTCGATTACTTTGGCGGCAGAAGAGACCTGCAGAGAAAAGAACTGCGTGTACTTCATAACCTGAGTTTCGTCGAAGATCCCACCAGGGTGCTTCGCGGTATCCGGATCGAACAGCGCCTGGGGTTTCACTTCGAGGAAAACACTCTTCGCCTTCTCAAAAGCTGTATCAGGGGCGGGCTTCTTTCGCTTCTTTCGGGTGTAAGACTAAGAAGCGAAGTGGAACTGATCTTCAGGGAAAAAGCCGTGTACGAAATTGTACGCCGTTTTCAGGAACTGGGGTTCTGGGAGGCCGTATTCCCCGGGGTAAAACCGGGAAACTCCTCGATGCGATGTTTCAGGCGTCTGAGAGCGTTTTTCAGAAGGCTGTCAAGAGATCTGCCGGATTTCGGAGACGATTCCTGGCTGGCCTTCCTCGGTGCGCTCATATTCGATTCAGCCGAATTCGACGGCCTCGCCGCGGTCGACCGGCTCCACCTCTCGCCCAGGGAGCGAAAAATAGTGCTCGCCGGTGTTTCCGACCTGCGAGCCGCCGAGCAGGACCTGGGGGGGAGAGCGGGAAGATCCCGTTCAGAAATATACGCGTTTCTGAATGACACACACCCGGTCACAGCCCTGTTCTGGGCTGCGGCCACAGTGCGCTGGCGAGTCAGAAGAAGAATACTCCTTTTTCTGACTCGGCTTCAGAGGGTGGAACCCATGCTGGTCGGGAGAGATCTGCTGGATATGGGTTACCATGAAGGTCCCGCGATCGGACGAATGCTGTCGGAGCTCAGAAGGGCCAGGCTCGATGGCGATGTTGAAACCCGCGAAGACGAGATAGAGTGGGTGGCCCGACATAACGGAAAAGATCGAAAGGAAGTGTAATACATGGCCGGTTTCCCCGCTATTGGAGATTTGCTTCTCAGCGTGCCCGCCGTTCTCTGGGCCATTACGTTCCATGAATTCTGTCACGGCTACGCAGCGTATCGCCTGGGAGATCCCACGGCGAAGAATATGGGTCGACTGACCCTCAACCCGCTGGCTCATCTCGACCCTATAGGGGCTCTGATGCTGTTGATATTCCGCTTCGGATGGGCCAAACCCGTGCCCATAGAGACCCGGTATTTCCGCAGGCCCAGAAGAGACATAGTCATCGTTTCGCTGGCGGGCGCAGCCGGCAATTTTCTTACGGCGGCCCTGTGCGGAGTCCTCGTCAGACTTATTCCCTATCCGTTCATGACCATCCCGGCCCTGGGGCGTTTCGTGGTGCTTATGGTGGTTATCAACATTGGTCTGGGCGTGTTCAACCTTATTCCCATACCCCCGCTGGACGGCTCCAAACTGTTGTACGTCATGCTTCCTCCCGGATGGATGAAGGGTTTTTTCTGGCTGGAGCGTTACGGTTTTTTTGTGCTCATGGCCCTGCTGTTCCTCGGCGTGGTGCAGGCTATAATGTCGCCTATAGTCACAACGCTGGTCTACCTGGTGCTCTAGGCTCAGGGGACATCAGATGAAGATTCTTGTAACCAACGACGACGGCGTTTTCGCTCCGGGGATCCGTATTCTGGCCGAAGCTCTCTCGGAAAACGGACACAGTCCTGTTGTCGTGGCTCCAGACCGCGAAAGGAGCAGCGTGGGGCACGCCATCACTCTGACGCGCCCCCTGAGGCTCTGGAACATCGAAGGCGGCGCCTATGCCGGGGGTTTCCCCGTTTACGCATGCGACGGAACGCCTTCCGACAGCGTTGTTCTGGGGCTCGAAGAAGTGTGTCCCAAAGCCGATATGGTCGTTTCCGGCATCAACAGGGGCCCCAATCTGGCCGATGATCTCACCTATTCGGGTACCGTATCGGCCGCCATGGAAGGGCATTTTCTCGGAAAACCGGCGCTGGCTGTGTCGCTGAACTGCGGGCCTTCGGAAACCCTGCACCATTACGATGCGGCGGCGTCGGCTTTGGTCAGGATCCTCGAAGTTCTTCACGAAACAATTCTCTCGAACGGCTTGCTCCTCAATGTCAATGTTCCCAACCTTTCCCGTGAATCGATACGGGGTTTCCGCGTGACCCGAAAAGGAGTAAGAATATACCGCGAAAAAGTAAACCGGCTCAATGATCCTAAGGGCCGCGCCTATTACTGGATCTCCGGAAAGCCCGAGGACGCGCTTTCTCCGGGCAGTGACGTGCTGGCCGTCAGTGAAGGGTACGTCTCGGTTACGCCCATACATATGGACATGACACATTTTCCGTCCATAGATATGCTCAGGGACAGGGGGCTTGAATCCCTGCATTGACAGCCTGCGAACCCCTGTGTATAATTTGCCCCAACGTTGAACATGTTTTTATAAGGCGGGGTAATTATGATGGTTTTCGGCATGCGACGAGACAGACGTATAAGACGTTGTAGATCCGGGTCACCGCAATGTGAATATGCGGCGATGACGGGGATGAGTACGTCGTGCGCTCGTCGACAGAGAGGGAACGCCCAGGGCTGAAAGCGTACCCCGACGAAAACGACGGAATAGAGCCCCTGAGCCGGTCCCGAAGAAAGGCGAGAGCCAAGTAGGGACATTGACGACTGAAGTCGTCGTGAGCGGCCGGGCGAAGCTCGGCAAACAGGGTGGCACCGCGGGTTAAGGCCCGTCCCTTTTAAACAGGGACGGGCCTTTTTTTATTTTTATGTATATTCCGCAGGGAGGAATGGGTAATGTCGTACAAGGGGAAAGTGGTTCTTGCGTATAGCGGTGGTCTGGATACTTCCGTTGCCGTCAAATGGCTTCAGGAAAAGGGTTACGACGTCGTTACATTCACGGCCGATGTCGGACAGACAGTTGATCTCGAGGCGGCAAAGGAAAGCGCACTAAAGGTAGGGGCCTGCAACGCGTATGTAATGGATCTTCGCGAAGAGTTCGTAGAGACCATGGTATGGCCCGCACTGAAGGCCAACGCCATGTACGAGGGGAAATATCCCCTGAATTCGGCTCTGTCAAGGCCGCTTATTGCGAAATACCTTGCGCTGATAGCAAAGATCGAGGGCGCAGTAGCCGTTGCCCACGGATGCACCGGTAAAGGCCAGGACCAGGTCCGCATGGAGGTTTGTTCCAACGCTCTGAACCCGGATCTTGAAGTCATGGCGCCTGTGCGCGACTGGCATTTCTCCCGCGAAGCGGAGATAGAATACGCCAAAGAGCATGGTATTTCCATTCCGATCACCATGGAAAGCCCATACTCACTTGACGAAAATCTGTGGGGCAGGTCCATCGAATGCGGGCCCCTGGAAGATCCCTGGACTGAACCCCCGTCCGATGCTTTCAGTCTGACCGTAGACCCATGGGACGCGCCGGACGATCCCAAATATATTGAGATCACCTTCGAAAGCGGCATACCTGTAGCACTTGACGGCAAGACCATGAACGGCGTGGATATCATAACAAGGCTGAACGAGATAGGCGGAAGCTACGGCGTAGGCAGGATAGACATGGTCGAGGATCGCCTCGTGGGTTTCAAGAGCCGTGAAGTCTATGAGTGCCCGGCCACCACTATCCTCCTCGAGGCCCACAAGGCCCTTGAAAGCATGACCCTTACAAAAGAGATACTGACAGCCAAGATGGAAATGTCGCTTAAATACGCTGAAATGGCCTATGTGGGGTACTGGTTCTCCCCGCTCAGGGACGCTTACGACGCATTTTTCGATTCGATCCAGCAGCATGTGAACGGGGTCGTGCGGGTGCGTCTCTACAAGGGTTCTCAGGTCGTTGTGGGAACATGGTCCGAGAACGCACTTTACACCGAGGACATGGCTACCTACACCGATAAGGACGCATTCGATCACGAAGCCGCGGCCGGATTTATAAAGGTATGGGGTCTGCCTGTAAAACTGTGGAAACAGAAGCACCCTGAAGCCGCCGAACAGACGCCTGAACTAAAGATCGTTGGCGGTGGAAAATAGCCATAACAATGCGGGGCCCGAAAGGGTCCCGCACTGGTTTATATGTGGATGAACCGCACTTCGAAACCCCGCAGGCCGGGATCGGGTTCCAGCCATTCAACCTTGCATTCTGTAACAAGCGCGCCTGAAGGGCCGTTACCGGCCAGATCCAGCATGGCGTTGATCTCCGGCGAAGTTCCCTGGAACATAGCCTCGACCGATCCGTCATCAAGATTCATTACCCAGCCGCAAATTTCCAGAGACCTGGCATTTCTGTGTATCCAGTGTCTGAAGCCCACTCCCTGAACTACTCCGGATATCCGCAACCTGGCTCTGACAATCAAGGATCCGTCCCCTTTGAACTTGATGATTCTAGTGTATCATGGTCAGTGCTGCTTGTGCTTCAGAGGCAATAAAGGGAATAAAACAGGGAGGCTGCTATGGGAGGAATAAGCAAAATAACCGGTGTTTCTCAAATAGACAAAAGCAGGGTCTCTGTGGTTCTGGAAAACAGTCCCTTCAGACCCTCAGGAGGAGGGCAGCCCGGCGATACGGGCGTTATTGCCGGAGATAATTTCAGGGCAAGGGTCCAGGACTGCTTCGCACGCGACGGAGAATGTGTTCTTGACATAGTAATGATCGAGGGCGCGCCCTCTGTGGGTGACGAGGTAAAAGCGGAACCAGACGAACAGAGACGTTTTACGCTTTCAAGGATGCATACGGCGGAACATATCCTTTCCCGGGTGCTCGAGAACTCCCACGAAGGGCTGCACGTTTTCAAGGTCGATATCGGAGAGCAGGAGAGCGTGGTTTCCATGCAGTTCAACGGGGACCTCACCTGGGATATTCTCTTCGCTGCCGAGGATCACGCCAACGCCGTAATATCGCAGGATCTCAATGTGACAGTAGAGGATGTGCCGAGAGACGAAGCAAAATGCATGAAAAACCTCAAGGCCAACTGGGACCGGATAGAGTCATCTTCGATCCGCGTGGTAAAGATCCCGGACTTCGATCTTATCGCCTGCTCGGGCAGCCATGTTTCACGGACCTCGGAAGCAGGCTCCATTCTAGTCACCGGTTTCAACGGATCCGCGCCGGACTGGTCGGTGCGATTTACAGTCGACTCCGGACCATTGCTATGGAAGTGGAGCAGGACCATTCGGAAACTGGTAAGGGAAACGGGTACGGAATGCGGTAAACTCGCCGCGCTTGTGGCCAGGCTGCAGAACGACGCCCGGAAGCTTCAGAAAGACATGGACAGGGCAAGAAAATACCTGGTGCTTCCCTGGGAAGAAAAGACCGTAAACGAATATAGGCTCTTTGCTCTCAGGATGGAAAACTTTTCCGTAGAACTGGCAATGCCCTCGATATGCAACAAAACGGAAGAGGACCCGCAGGCGCTGGTTCTCTTTATTGCTCCTGTAGACGGCAAAAAAGCCCAGTTCGTAATGGCAAGGGGCGACTTGGCCGGATTTGATCTCAAGGCATTTCTCAAAACCCGTGGAGCGCGGCTCGGGGCAAAAGGCGGAGGGGACACAGGCGCCATAAGAGGTGTCGCCGGAAGCGATTCACTGACTGCATGGCAAAACGAGATAACGGCGTTCTGTCATGTTGACAAAAGGTAATCAATGTGGAATACTGTTGCCACAACAGACCGGGCAATGGCTCTGGAGGCCTCTGGTCGCCGCCCGGAGGGAGGCGACGTATTCATGGATTCGATAACGGATATGCATAAAAAACAGGTTCTGGTTCATGAGGCCGGTATAATCCCTCATGTATTGGGCGACTGCCTTTTCGACGGAAACTATACATCAAGACACCCGGAAATACGCGAGCGGTTCACAATAACCAGCAATATGACCCTGCGTTAACAACAGGGCCATCCAAGGCGGGCGGCGGAACCGGTCGTCCGGTGGCAAACCGTCCGGCGGCTTTCTGCCGGGAACCGGCCGGTATCACGATCATAGGAGTTGAGCCTGATCTTGATCTTCCTTTTTGCTTTTTCCATCTCGGCCGCGGCCATCACCTTTATGCTTTTCTACACCTGGTGCGTGCAGTTGCCGGCGAATTACCTGACCCGGTTTTTTGGAGGTGCGTCGGCAAACGTCGAGGATGAAACCATGGACGAAAGCCTGCCGCCGCATATCAAGCCCTTTATCTGGTTTCCGCTCAAGGGTGTGCTGTTCCTTGGAGAAACCTATATTCAGGCGGGCTGGGGGGCGTATTGTGTCCTGCGTTCCTATGAGGCCATTACCAAAGCCGGGGTCAGGCCGGGATGGGGGTATCATTTCGTGGCTTTCGTATCCTGTCTCGCGGCTCTGGGATACATTGCACGTAAAGAAAAAAGAAAAGATATTCTCAGCATTATTCAGTCCTGCATAGGTATGGGAAGCTACATCGTTTTCTGCCTGTCCCCGGGCGCATTGTCGGATTACTATCCCTGGCTCGTAGCGTTCTTCCGGTAAAAGGGGCCCAGGCTTCCTAAAGTGACAGCATCTGCCCAATGTTGCGATAGGCGGCCATGTTGAGCGCCTTGCTCGCTATAAGTGTCTCTTCCGCTACAAGTCCGGTAAGGGCGAAGATCCTTGTTTTGCGGGGGTGTTCGACCACAGATGCTTTTCCCGACAGTACGTCCGCCATTTCGGTTATGTCTTCCATTCTTATACGCTCTTCACCTGAAACGGCCCTGAACTCGCCTGAATCGGTAGCCTGTGATCTTGAATCGGCGAACAGCAGAGAAGTGGAGGAAAGGTCGATATCGATCTCCTGCTTGTCGGGGTGGTCGGCTCCAGCGGCTATGACAAGGGTCCCGGGCGACACCATCTCTTTTCTCAAAAACGGATGATGCGATGATGTGCAGGTCATTACAATATCCGAACCCAAAACGTCGCCGGTCATTTCGTGCATAAGCACCCTGGTGAAACGGACATGCGGATATTTGGGAGACTGCTCCATAATAAAACGGTCTACTCTTTGCGGGTCTCGGCCTGCAACGCACACGTTTCTGGCTTGGGGAACCGAGTGAACGGCTCCTCTCAGCAACGCAGCCGCAAGTGGTCCGGACCCGGCAATAAAAATGTTTCTGGTGATAGCCGGGGCCAGATAACGGGCTGCTATGGACGCAGCAGCAGAGCATCTCAGGCTTGTAACGGCTGTTCCGTCGAGTATGGCGACAAGATGACCTGTAATCTGGTCGACGATCAGAAGCGTGGAAGAATATCCCGATGCGGCTTCCGGCGTAGGAGGAGCTTCGGACCACCGGGCAAGAGATATTCCCAGGCTGCCGCCGGTCTCCGCCAGTCCGGCTGATATCTGCAGGGGCGGCCCGTTGTCGGCGGAATAGTCCAGCCGGTTCTTTGTAAAACTGTATCCGGGCGACAAGGATGTTCCTGCATAGGCCTCTTGCACCGAGTCCACTATGTCGGGCATTTTCATAAGGTCGTACAGATCTTTTTTTGTGAGTATTCTGACTCTGCTCAAATATCATTCCCCTTTTTGCCTGTTATGAGTATAACCCTAAAAAAAGGGTCGACCGCAGAGGGCCAACCCTTTATGTGCTCATTGCCAGATCATCGACTATCCAGACAGGGCAAACGTTAAACCATCTTGGAAAGAGCGTCCTCGGCGGCTTTAACGATCTGGTATCCAACGGGAGAAGCCGTAAGGTGTGGATGTGTGCCGAACTGAACCGTGTAAAGTTCGGAAGCGGTCAGTCGTTTCTGCACGGCAAGACCCAGGATATTGGTCAATTCGCCAACGCTTTTGCCCCCGGCGACCTCGGCGCCCAGAATGGAGCCGCGATCTTTCGAAAATATCAGCTTGATGGATATCTTGGAAGCGTCCTCGAATTTGCCGGGATGCCTGTCGGCGCCCTCGGCTTTACCTGTCAATATCTCGAAACCTTCCGCAAGAGCGGCCGTTTCGGTCAGTCCCGCCACGCCAAGAGATATTCCCGCTATGTCGGTGGAGTATATACCTATATTGCTTTTGCTTTCCTTTACTATCTTTATTCCGAAAAGGTTGGCTCCTGCGACTCTGCCCTCAAAAGTGGCTGTAGAGGCCAGCATCTGTCCGTTAGGTTTTCCCGTAAAGAAATCTCTTGGTTCAGCGCAGTCACCTATAGCGAGCACGTCGGGATGAGAAGTCCTCATGTATTCATCAGTGCAAACCCCGTTTTTGGAGGTTTTAAGTCCGGACTTTTGCGCTATCTCGTCGTTGGGCTGGTAGCCTATGGAAAAAATAACCATATCCGCCTTTACTTCACCGGTATTTTCCAGTACTACCGATTCAACACTTTCGTTACCCTTCAGTTCAACAAGCTTGTCGTGGATCATCCTGATGCCGGAAGCCTGCATTTTCTCCAGGACCATGTCTCCGAACTCAGGGTCGAAGCTCTTTCGGAGTACCCTGCTTCTATAAAGAAGAGAAACATTTTTACCGAGTTTATTGATTTCATCGGCGACCTCCAGAGCGATAAAGCCTGCTCCCACGATAAAGACGTTTTCGGCCTTTTTAAGTTCCTCCTGCATATCTTTAAGATAATCGTATGCTTTGGGAACCGTCATCACGTTTTTGAGATTGCAGCCTGTTACGCGTGGTTTAACAGGTCTTGAGCCCGAAGCCAGGATGAGTTTTTCGAAAGTTACAGCTTTTCCGCCTTTGGTGAAGACGGTTTTGCAGTCCAGTCCAATTTCAGTGACTTCGTCGATGAGAAGATCGATATTTGCCGAGGAGAGCATTTTTTCTGCAGGCAGCCTGTTGTCGTCGATAGAATCCAGTGTTCCGAAAATATAGGGGATGCCGCAGGGTATCATCGAAACTTCCGCGCTGTCGATCACCAGAATTTCCTTTTCAGGATAGACTTTCCTTGCGGCGGTCGCAGCGGTAAGGCCTCCAGCGCTTTTACCCACGATGATGGCGTCGTACCCGGTTTTAATACTATTCTCGCTCATTTTTCCACAATGGCCCCTCTCGTTTTGGTTTGCGGTCTGTTCGCAGACAGGAAACCGCCGCCTACGCTACAAACCGGGATAATTCTAACACGATAACAGTAATCAGTATCAAACCGGAAGCTCAATAACATGTATACTGCTATGGGTATACATGAAACATGTAGAAGCCGAAGGAGGTGTCTCTGTTATGAGTAACAAGATCGTGGCGGTAACTTTTGATCTGGGAGAAGAAACTAACGCGGCCGCCGAAACGGTTCTGACGGCGGCGGCGGAGACCAGATGGATAAACTCGATGGATCCAACGGGAAGACAGACGGCTCTGTCGGAATCGGATGCGGTATTGTCGTTTATGATGCACAATGAAATACAAGCGGGCGAGTATGAATATCTGAAAGACGGATGCCTTCTGCAGACCATGCTTGCGGGAGTGGACGCCCTTCCATTTGACGCAATACCCGACACTGTGACGATATGCGCCAACACAGGAGCCTGGGCGGACCCAATGGCCGAACATATCCTGGGGATGATCCTGGCCCTTGGAAAAAACTTTATGTATTGCCACAGAAAGCTTGCCGAAGGCGAGTTCGACCGGTCTATATCAAGCACATGGTTCAGGGGAAAAACCTGCGGAGTAATTGGATACGGAGGCATAGGAAAAGCCGTTGCAAGATTGCTGAGGCCCATGGGAATGAAGATAATGGCGCTCAACACGTCGGGAAAAACCGGCGATGATGTCGCATTCATAGGCTCCATGGATCAACTCGACCATGTTCTGGCTGATTCCGACGTGCTTGTGGTGGCGCTCCCCCTCACGAAAAAGACCCGGGACCTTATAGGCGCGCGCGAACTTTCGCTGATGAAGGAAGACGCCATCCTGATCAACCCCGCGAGGGGCCGCATCATAGATCAGGAAGCTCTCTACCAGAGGCTTAAGGATTTTCCCGATTTCAGGGCCGGTATAGACGCCTGGTGGGTGGAGCCCTTTACCCATGGAGAGTTCAGGGTCGACTACCCGTTTTTCGAACTGGACAACCTTCTGGGCTCGCCGCACAACACCAACCTTGTCGACGGAATTTATCCTGAAGCGGCCGGGGCCGCCGCACGCAACGTGGTTGCGTTTCTTAAAGGAGGCGCCCCTCGCAGCATTGTGGATCCCGAAGACTACGTGGTTTAGTTACCGCAACTCAGCGGTCTTTGTCCCGCTTGAAAAACCGGCGACAAATCCGGTGGACCAGCACTCCTGGAGGTTGTAGCCTCCCGTGGGACCGTCGAGATCCAGCATTTCCCCTGCTATATAGAGCCCCGGAACGATCCTGGATTCCATGGTCGCGGGGTCGATCTCTCTCAGGTCCACGCCTCCGCTGGTTATTATGGCCCAGTTGAAGCCGAGCAGCGATACAGGGGTCAATCGAATGTTTTTGATCGTATTGCACAGCGCGGCCCGCTGAACTCTGGAGATGGTGTCCGCCGGCGTATCCGGGGCTACGCCCGAAAGGTCCAGGATCACCGGAACAAGGGATCGGGGCATAAGGGCGTAAAGGCTGTTACCGATCTTGCGGCCTGGGTTGGCCGCAAGATCCCTTATGATTCTTTTGTCGAGCTTTTCGATGGACAGAGCCGGTTTAAGGTCTATACAAAGAGAGACACCCTCCCTGGATGTGTGGTCGCCGATGGTTTTGCTCATATCCATGACGATGGGTCCGCTTATCCCGAAATGTGTAAAGAGCATTTCGCCGAAGCGGGAGGCTATGATCTTTTTGTGCTGTAAAAGGCAGAGCGAAACGTTTTTAAGAGAAAGACCCTGAAGGTTCTTTACCCAGGTCTCCTTTGTCCTGACCGGAACCAGAGAGGGGCCGGGACGTACTATGCTGTGACCCAGTTTTTCGACAAGGCCATAACCCCTGCCGTTAGAACCGGTGGAAGGGAAAGAACACCCGCCGGTAGCTACAACCAGGCGGCGCGAATATACTTCGGAGGATCGGCTGTTCACCACAAACAGGCCGTCGGCGCCGGAAGTTTTCGTAACGGATACAACTTCGAAACCCGTGTCAAGGGTAACCCCTGAACGTTCAAGGTCCTGGAGCAGGATGTTCAGGACGCTGCGGGCGTTTCCCTTTTCCGGAAAAAACCTGTCGCCGCGTTCTTTTTTGAGTGGAAGCCCCCGGGTTTCAAAGAAAGCCACCGTATCCGAAACACCGAATGCGGCTAAAGCTGAATAGAGAAATTTGCCTCTGGCGCCGAAAGCGCGCACGATATGCCCGGGATCCGTGTTCCCGCAGGTGATATTGCATCGACCCTTGCCCGTCAGCAGCAGTTTTTTTCCGGGTTCGGAGTTTTTTTCAACCAGCGCCGTTATCGCCCCGTGGCGGGCGGCTTCCGAAGCCGCCATCATCCCGGCCGGGCCGCCGCCGATAACCACGACGTCGAAAACATGTTTCAGGGATGTGTTTTTGTTATTCATGGAAAGAGTATGACATAAAAGGAAGGATGATCGACCATGAAACTTCTGGAACCTTTTTCATTTGAGTTGCCCACTGAAATAGTATACGGGCCCGGAGTAGTACAAAATCTCCCCGAAGTCCTTTCAAAACATGGGGGAAAAAGGGCGTTGCTCGTAAGCGACAGGGGGATCGAACAGGCCGGCATCCTGGGCAGGGTCGCAGATATTCTGTCGCGGACGGGTTTCCCGTTCAGTGTTTTTACCGGAGTGGAAGCCAATCCCAAGGATGTCAACGTGCAGGCCGGCGCAGAAATGGCCGTAGAATCCGGCGCCGACTGCCTTATTGCTCTTGGAGGCGGCAGCCCCATCGATTGCGCAAAGGGGATAGGCGTAGTGATCTCGCATGGAGGCGCCATAAGGGATTACGAGGGCAGGGACGCCGTCAGAGCGGGTATACCGCCTCTGGTGGCCATCCCCACGACGTCGGGAACGGGAAGCGAAGTTACGTTCAGCGCGGTCATAACGGATACGAACGAACGTTTCAAATTCAGCATCAGGCACCCGGGAATAGCCGCGCGAACAGCCCTGGCCGATCCGGACCTGACGATATCGATGCCTCCCCTGCTCACGGCCTCCACGGGTATGGACGCGCTCACTCACGCGATCGAGGGTTACAGCGCCATGGTTTCCGAGCCTATAGCTGATGCGTGCGCACTGCACGCCGTGGAATTGATAGCCGCCAACATCCGTACGGCCGTAATGAACGGAAACGACAGGAACGCCAGGGCCGGGATGCTCCTTGGGAGCATGCTCGCCGGAATAGCCTTCAGTCATTCGGATGTTGCGTCGGTCCACTGCATAGCGGAGGCCCTGGGTGGAATGTATGATGCTCCTCACGGTGTCTGCAACGCTGTTGTCCTGCCGCATATGATGGAGTTCAATATGCCCTGGTGCGAAAACCGATACGAACGCATAGGGGCCGCCATGGGCCTGGCGCCCGGGGGAGGCGCTTCGGCTACTGTCGAAGCCGTGCGAAAAATGGCCCGGGATGTAGGGCTTCCCCCGTTTGCCTCTCTGGGCGTCTCCGAAAAGGATCTTGGGGAAATAGCGCTCAAATCGACGAAAAACGGGAGCAACGCCAGCAATCCACGACCCATGGGAGAAACGGAATACATGGAAGTTCTGCGGAAGATGTACGGAGGACAGTAGGAACCTGTGACGCCCCAATTTTCCATGTTGTATTCAATGCAGAGTTCAGACAATTATGGTATACATAAATAACAGCAACACGATAATGCAGATACTCTGACGGAGGGATCGTTCAATGACGGACATAACCAGATTTGCGGATCTTCAGGAAAGAAGAAAGGAATTTCCCTCGCTCAAGCGAGAGCACAATGGTTTTCCTCTTGCCTATTTCGACGGCCCCGGAGGTACGCAGGTACCGGAACAGGTCATCGAGGCGGTTTCGCATTATTACCGTACCTGTAATTCCAATACACACGGCTTCTTTATTACGACCAACGAATCTGACGCAATGATAGAAGAAACCCGCGAAAAGGTTGCGACTTTCCTGGGAGCCCAGGGAGGTAAAAACATTTCTTTCGGGCACAACATGACGACCATCAACTTTTCGCTGAGTCGTTCGATAGGAAAATACCTGAATCCGGGGGACGAGATCCTCATAACGCAACTGGACCACGAGGCCAACCGCGGCCCATGGCTGGAACTAAGGGACGAGGGAATAGAAGTCCGCGAGGTGCGCCTTACACCCGAAGGTGTTCTGGACTACGATGATCTCGAGGCAAAGATCAACGAACGGACCAGACTCGTGGCGATGGGTTTTTCCTCCAACGTGCTGGGAACCGTCAACGATATTGAAAAGGCGCGTGAACTCACCTATCGCGTCGGAGCGTGGCTTCTCGTCGACGCGGTGCACTACGCCCCCCATTTTCCTCTGGATGTAGCCTCCCTGGGCGTAGATTTTCTGATATGTTCGGCCTACAAGTTCTACGGAACGCACATAGGCATTCTCTATTCGAAAGAAGGTCTTCTCGACACTATCCCCGCCTTCAGATTGAGAACCCAGGAGCAGCACGCGCCCTACTGCATAGAGACAGGTACGCTGAATCATGCCGCAATAGAGGGCGTAGGCGCGGCCGTCGACTATATAGCCTCCTGTGGAGAGGGGAACACGTTAAGAGAGCGCGTGGTTTCCGCCATGAAACGTATCGGCGAATACGAACATATTCTTGCCGCCGACATCTACGACCGACTGAAAAAGATAAAGGGCGTAACTCCGGTTGGCCCCTCTTTCGACAGCGGCAGAAGGGCGCCGACGGTTTCGTTCACTATGGAAGGCAGGGACCCCATAGAAGTATGCACGCTGCTCAATACGCGGGGGATCTGCGCCTGGGACGGTCATTTCTACGGCATAAGACCGGTCGAAGTGCTTGGCCTGCTGGAAAAGGGAGGCGTCACAAGGGTGGGTGTGTCTCTTTACAATACATGTGAAGAGGTCGACCGTCTGGTGGAAGCCGTCCAGGCCATAGCAGACGGATCCCTTACTCTTTGAGGGCGGATGTTATGCGAGCACTGATGATCGGTTTCGGCAACGTTGGTCGGACCATCGCGCGTATGCTGACAACGGAGATATCGTCATTTCCCGCCCTGCGGCGTCTTGACCTGAAACCGGTAGGCATAATCACGAGAAGCAGAGGTTCTCTGATAGACGACCAGGGCGTGGATTTTGAAAAAGCCCTTACCTGCATCGAAGATCACGGGGGTTTCCCCGATTCGAATGCATCATTCTCGACGATGACGGGGGAGGAAGCCGCCCGAACGCTTGATTATGATGTTCTTGTGGAGCTGTCCACTTTGAACATCAGCCGCAGGGGAGAACCGGCGGCCTCGCATATCCGTACCGCTCTGGCAAGGGGGAAACACGCCGTTTCCGCCAACAAGGGCCCGGTTGCCTTCTGCTACGGCGAAATGAAAGATCTTTCAAAAAAACATGGCGGGAAATTTCTTTTCGAAACAACGGTCATGGACGGCGCCCCGGTTTTCAATCTTGTCCGGGAAACCATGAAAGGCTGCGTAGTACAAAGCGTGGATGGTATTTTCAACTCCACTACGAACTATATCCTCGACCGGATGGAACAGGGTATCTCTCTCGAGGAAGCGGTGAGAGAAGCCCAGAAGATCGGCGTCGCGGAGGCCGACCCATCTCACGACCTTGAGGGATGGGACCCGGCAGCCAAAACTGCCGCTCTGGCCAACGTTCTCATGGAAGGATCCATTACTCCTCTCGATGTCGACCGGACAGGAATAACCGGCCTTACCATGGAACAGGTGCGTCAGGCGGTCGAGGATAAAGAGAAGTACAAGCTGATCTGTCGGGCGTGGCGTGAGAACGGGACGGTTCGGGCCTCGGTAAAGCCTGAGAAAGTGCCCCTGTCTCACCACTATGCAACCGTTTCCGGGGGCGGCGCAGTGCTCCGGATATGCACCGATGTGATGGGTCCCGTACTGGTGACCCAGGAAGACCCGAGCCTGTACGACACCGCCTACGGCGTGCTCGATGACCTGCTTACGCTTCAATTGCAGTAACTGGAACAAGAAAGCTAATGTTACGATAGTTAAGCAGTAAAAGAACGTTTTTTCCGGGCTTGCAGGCGATCGCGCCGACGGGCCCGGAAACTATATCCCGAAAAGCGCCGGGAACTTGCTGGTCGCGGGAGCCGCTTTCGGGAGCGGAAGGAGGAGCGTGTAGCCATGTATAAAATACGGATACTGAACGCCGGAATACTCGAGGATATTCTTTCAATGGACGATTACATCGAAGCTGTAGAGAAGGCCTACTCGATGTTCGTCAAGGGGGAGGCGGGGCTTTTCCCGATAATTGCCCACGAGTTCGAACCCGAGATAAGGGAAATGGATATCAAGTCGGGCCATATGGAGGGCGCGGGTATCTTTGGCCTCAAAGTCGTAGGTTATGCGGCCTCCAACCCTTCAGCTGACGGGACCCCGGCTCTTTCGGGTCTGGTAACGGTGCTCAGCTCGCAAACCGGAAGGCCAAAGGGACTGGTCGACGGAATGACCATTACCAACCATCGAACGGGGGCCGCCGGGGCCGTAGGCGCCAAATATCTGGCGAGGCCCGATTCCGAAGATGTTCTTATCGTCGGCTCCGGAGCCCAGGCAAGAGCGCAGACAAAAGCCCTGCTCCATGTAATGCCAGGCGTCAGGCGGGTGACCGCGGCCTCAAGAAACAGGGCGGGGGTCGATCTTTATATCAGCGAAATGAGCCCCCTGTATCCCGAAGTCGACTTCTCGGCCGCCGACATGGAACATCTCGAAAAACCGGCGGGCGAAGCGGATATCATAGTTACATGCACTCCCTCCCACAAGCCTTTTCTTAAAAGGGAATGGGTCTCTCCAGGAACCCACATCAACGCTATAGGCGCTGATTTCCCCGGCAAGCAGGAAATAGATGAATCATTGCTGCCACGCGCCAGGGTATTCGCCGATTCAAGACAGCAGGTAGTCCGTCAGGGCGAGTGCAGAAAAGCGTGCGAGCTGGGTATACTGGAGCCGGATTCCATAGTGGAAATAGGTAATGTCGTTCTGGGAGCGCCTGGCCGTGTTTCGGATGCCGACATTACTGTTTTCGATTCCACCGGCATGGCGCTGCAGGATATAATCTCCGCAAGTGTCGCGCTGGAAAAGGCGGAGTCGACCGGTGTCGGTCAGCTCATCGACATGTAGGGAGGATCACAGGATGACCCGTTTTGTACCGGATATCACCGATGTGCTTCTGGCGGCAAGGTTTCTTGACGGCAAAATAAGGAAAACTCCCTGCGAAATGTCACCGGCTCTGGAACAAAGGACCGGGAGACAGGTCGCTCTCAAATGGGAGAACCAGCAGATATGCGCCTCCTTCAAGGTTCGCGGCGCACTCAACAAAATGTTTTCGCTCACCGAAAAGGAAAAAGAAGCGGGCGTCATCACGGCGTCTTCCGGTAACCACGCTCAGGGTGTGGCGATGGCCGCATCCATGCTGGGAGTAAGGGCGGTGATCTGTGTCCCGGGGACCTGTCCGGAAACCAAGAGAAACGCCATCAGGGCCCGGGGCGGAGAGTGGGTAGACCTTAAGGTCATCGGACACTTTTACGACGAGGCCGAACTGGAAGCCAAGAGATTGTGCAGCGAAAAACGAATGACCTATGTTTCGGCCTTCGAGGATCTGCACGTCGCGGCGGGTCAGGGAACCCTGGGTCTGGAATTTATTATGGACATGCCCGACATTACAACACTTCTTGTTCCGATAAGCGGAGCGGGGCTTATCACGGGAGTAATGGTCGCCGCCAGGGCGCTAAGGCCGGATATCGCCGTCTGGGGCGTCTACGCAAAGGCCAATCCATCATGGCCCAGAGCCTGGTCACTTGGAAAGGTCGTACCCGTAGAGGAGGAGGAAACGCTTGCCGATGCTCTTTCGGGCGCCGCTTCATCCGAACTTTTTGGTTTTGTACGAGAGAACCTCAACGGCCTCATAGAGATCACCGAGGAAGAAATGGCCGAAGCGATACTGTTTTTGCACAGGGAGCATCACCAGGTAGTTGAAGGGGCGGGGGCTATCGGAGTGGCTGCTCTTCTGTCGGGCAAGGCGCCTGAAGCGGAGGGGAAGACCGGTGTGGTCATTTCGGGCGGCAATATAGACGAAAAGAAACTTCTGGAGCTACTGCGCAACAATTCCTGAGCACGGAGGTTCGATACAATGTCAGACGAGGCGAAAACCGGCAAGAAGGCAACTCTTACGACCCTGCTGTTCGTACTTGTGACCATAGCGGTCATGGTGAAGTTCGCCATAAAAATAGAACCTCTCAGGGTGTTTTTCGCGGGTCCCGGGAAATTTATCTTTGTTCCCATTCTGCTTATGCTGGGTTACCTGGGTACCCGCCGTCACTGAACCTGTCTGTCTCCCTGAAAGGCGTCCATATCTTCCATAAGTCTGGATATCTCCGCCAGAGCGGACGCTTTTTCGGTTATCCAGCGTGGGGCGACAAGGCGCGGAAACGAGGCGTCGGCCGTCAGTCTCTGTATTATCGTTTCGGGTGATATAACTCTCAGCGCCTCCACAACCTGTGCGGCGTATTCTTCAAGTGCAAGCGGACTGAAACTCCCGTTGCGATATCTGGTTTCAAGCTCGGTTTCACGCAGTACGTAAAGAGGATGGAACTTGAGGGCGTGAACGCCCAGTTTTGAAAGAGTCGCTGCGGAACGCGCCAGCTGGCCGGGTCGCTCTCCGGGAATTCCCGCTATCAGATGGGCGCAGAGAAACAGTTTTCTCTCGGTGGAAAGCCTGAGTGTTTCGTAAACGCACTCTACACCATGACCCCTTCGAAGCCACTCCAGGCCGCAGGGGTCAGTGGTCTGCACGCCCAGCTCAAGCCAGGTCTCCAGGCCCTTTGCCGAAAGGCTTTCAAGGTAATCCAGAAAAGGTTCGGAAATCTGGTCGGGTCTTGCTCCGAGCGAAATTCCAACAACATTTCCCCTGGTCTCTGCGGATGCTATCGCGGATCCGACGGTTTGCACCAGATTTTCCAGAGGGACATTGGTGGCCGAGTAACTCTGGAAATAGAGGATGGCTTTGTCCGTTTTGTAACGCCTGCGTATGGAACAGAAACCGTTATCTATCTGGTCCTCAAGGGATATCCCCTTGAGGCTGGCCCCCGAACCACCGCCCAGTGCGTCGCAGAAAACGCATCCTCCCGAAGAAAGGCCCACTCTGTGAGGGCAGCCGGCGCCTGTATCAAGTGCTATCTTCTGAACCCTTCCACCGTAATTGCGCCGGAGTACGGCGGACCATGCGTTTATCCGCTGTTTCATAAGCCGCCTTTATCCGTTCCGGGGACTCAGGCTTTGAAAGCCGCATCCGGAGCGGTCGGCAAGGAGTCGAGTTCGTTTCTCGAGTTTCTTACCTTTTGCTGCGATGAGGCGAAAAACTCCCATATCTTTTCTTGCGTTTCGTCCGATCCCAGGCCTATTATCCGCGCCGCCAGAAGAGCGGCGTTGGACGATCCGTTAATGGCCACCGATCCCACAGGAACGCCCGGCGGCATCTGCACCGTAGCCAGAAGGGCGTCCATACCGCCCAGTCCTCCCGATTCGACTGGTATACCCAGTACCGGCAGTGTGGTGTGAGCGGCAAGTACGCCTGGAAGCGCGGCGGAAAGACCTGCTATTGCTATGATCACGCGAATACCCCTGCCCTTTGCGTTTGCTGCGTAGCGTACAACGTCTTCGGGTGTTCTGTGGGCGGAGGCAACGGTCGCCTCATAGGGAATATCCAGAGAATCCAGCATTTCCCCGGTCTTGCGGGCTATTTCGATATCGGATCTGGAGCCCATTACGATTCCTACCAGCGGGTCGGGCATTTTCAGCAACCTCCTATCCCGGAAGCTATGTCCTTCCGGTAGTGAGCTTTACTAAAATCTATCATGCGTACGCCATTATAAGCGTTTTCCCGGGCCTCTCCCAAAGTGGGTCCGGAACCCACGACGGTAAGAACTCTTCCACCCGACGTAACTACCCCGGTCCCTTTAGTCCTTGTTCCCGCGTGGAACGCAATAACATTTTCCAGTGCCGCCAGATCGTCCAGGCCGCTGATGGCGAAACCCGTTTCGTATTTTCCCGGATAACCTCCGGACGCCATTACCACTCCCACCGAGCAGTCAGATGCGGACGGCCATGCCACGGATGCAAGTTCGCCTGTCGCACAGGCCAGGGCCACATGAGCGAAATCGCCCCTGAACGAGGGAAGCACCACCTGGGTCTCCGGGTCTCCCATGCGGACGTTGTATTCCAGAAGGTTCAAAGAACCCGATCTGTCGATCATAAGGCCGCAGTAGAGAACCCCTCTAAAATCTATCCCGTCCTTTTTCAGGCCTGCCAGAGTCGGCTCAACTACAGTCCGGACAATGGTTTCCTTCAGTTGGGAGTCGATCCAGGGGACGGGGGAAAACGCCCCCATCCCTCCGGTGTTGGGACCCAGATCTCCGTCGAAAGCCCTTTTGTGGTCCTGGCTTTCCGGAAGCAGTCTGAATGTCTTTCCGTCCGACACCGCAAGGATCGTGAGTTCGCGCCCGGGAAGAAAGTCTTCTATAACGACAGTTTCCCCGGCTTCTCCAAGCATTCCGTTTTCCAGCAGGTCGCGTGCTGTGGAAATCGCCTCTTCAAAAGTGTCCAGCAGAAATGCACCTTTGCCTGCGGCCAGTCCGTCGGCCTTTACCACAAAGGGCGCAGTCCTCATGCGCAGCGCTTCCTCCGCCTCCCTGACCGTTGTGCACACACGAAAAGGCGCGGTGGGTATCCCGTGGCTTTTCATGAACTCCTTGGCGAAAGCCTTGCTGCCCTCCAGTTTTGCTCCCGCTCTGCCTGGGCCGAAAACGGGTATTCCTTTTGCGCGAAGGGCGTCGGCGACCCCGGCTACCAGAGGAGCTTCCGGTCCTATCACCACCAGGTCCACCTGTTGCCGGGAAGCGAACTCCACGACCTCCTGCGGATCGCAGGGGTCTATTTCGTGGTTGTGCGCCAGTGAAAGGGTCCCGGCGTTTCCCGGAGCGCAATGCAGTTCGGATACCATCGGAGATTTCGCAAGCGCCCAGGCGATAGCGCTTTCACGACCCCCTCCGCCAAGCAGCAGTGTTTTCATGGTTATCGTCCTTTCCGGATACTAATGCCTGAAGGTGCGCTTGCCGGTCAAGAACATGCTTACCTTGAAACGGTTCGCGGCCTCGCACACTTCCTGGTCCCTTATGGATCCACCCGGCTGTATCACTGCAGAAACGCCGGCCGCGGCCGCCGCTTCCACGCCGTCGGCAAAGGGAAAGAACGCGTCGGAACCCATTACAGAACCGGCCGCCTTTTCCCCTGCCTGTTCGACTGCGCGACGCACAGCGTCCACCCGGCTTGTAAAGCCGCTTCCTATGCCGACCGAGGCGCCGTCTTTGACCAGGCTTATGGCGTTGCTTTTGGCCAGACAGGCGGTTTTCCACGCGGTCAGAAGATCGTCAAACAGGTCCGGACGGGGTTTCCCTACCCATGTTCCGTCCCGCATCTCCGGCAGAGGCGGGAACGCGTCCTCCTGAACCAGGAATCCGCTCCATGTGCTTGTCACCTGCAGGCTTCCAGCTTTGCCGCCGTTCCATTGCAGTACTCTCAGGTTTGGTCGGGAAGCGGCTAAAAAGGCGAGTGATTCCTCTTCGAAAGCAGGAGCGGCTACCACTTCTGCGAAATGACCGGCCATTTCCATAATGGTAGCGTGGTCGGGTTTCCCCGAAAAACCGATAATACCTCCGTAGGCGGAGACGGGGTCGCACTCCAGGGCCTTGCGGTAGGCTGAAAGACTGTCGGTCCCCTTAGCCAGTCCGCAGGGCGTTGTATGTTTGATGATGATGCATGCGTTCTCACCCTCGAACAGCGACATGCCCCGCAGGGCCGTGTCTATATCCAGGATGTTGTTATACGAGAGCGGTTTTCCCGAAAGCATCTTCCAGGGAGGCGTCTGCATATCCTGTGAATAGAGAGAGGCTTTCTGGTGTGGGTTCTCTCCGTATCGCAGTGGAGAAGTTCTGTGAAGCGCCATCGGAAGTGTCCGGTCTTCCGCCGAAATATCGTGACCGGTCGATGCGGCAATGCCCGAAAATATCATGGAATCGTAGGCCGATGTAAGTGAAAAAGCCTTGAGAGCCAGTTCCTGTCTGGTCTGGAGCCCGGCGTTGCCTTCCGATTCGCACTCCTTCATAACGCGTTCGTAGTCGTCCGGGTCCACCAGAGGAATAACATGATGAAAATTCTTTGCCGCCGCCCTTATAAGGGTAACGCCACCTATATCGATGTTTTCCAGCAGTTCCTCGAGGCCGGAGCCCCTGGCCGCGGCTTCACGGAACGGATACAGGTTGCAGGCCACGAGATCGATAACAGGTATCCCCATGGTTTCGACATCCGACATGTCCTGCTGAAAATGCCGACGCGCCAGTATGCCACCGAAAACAGCAGGATGAAGTGTTTTGACCCTTCCTCCAAGCATGTGAGGGTAGCCGGTAAGATCGGCCACCTCCCTTACCGGGATACCGGCCTCTTCGATGTGACGGGCGGTACCTGAACTGGACACTATTTCCCAGCCCATATCATTGAGCCGGGAGGCCAGTTTAACCACGTTGGTCTTGTCGTATACGGAGACAAGAGCTCTTTTCACTGGCATTTTCATGCGCCTCCTCTGGAAAAAGGTTCAAGATCTCCCTGGAGAACCAGCGCCAGGGTGTCGGGGTAAAGTCGGTGCTCCACGGAATGTATCCTTGTCTCAAAATCTTCCAGGGTGTCGTCAGGAAGAATTCGCACGGGTTCCTGGGCCAGGATCGGGCCGTGATCGACCTGTTCGTCCACATAGTGGATGGTAACACCGCTTACGTGGACACCCGAAAGCCAGGCCTTTTCAATAGAGTGTGCGCCGGGAAACGACGGCAAAAGCGACGGGTGTATGTTGATTATCCGTCCCCTGAAGGAAGCGATGAAACCGGCCGAAAGAATTTTCATGAAACCCGCAAGAACAAGCCAGTCGACATTGTCTTTTTTCAGCGCGTCCAGCATCTGCCGCTCGGCTTCCGCCCGCCCTCTCGATGCATAGGAAAACACCGCCGGGCGCAACCCGAGAGAAGCGGCTGCTTCGAGGCCTTCCGCCTGTTCGTTGTCGCAACCCACAAAACGTATGTCCATATCCAGAAGGCCGGACCGCACCCTGCGGGCTATGGAAACCATGTTAGTCCCGCGTCCCGATATCATTACGGCGGCGCGTGAAGTCATCGTGCTATTCTTCCTATCACTGTAGCTTCGTCTCCGTGTTCGCTGCACAGAGCGCGAATGGGGTCGGCGTTTTCGGGCGAGGCAATAAAAACGAAACCAATACCCAGATTGAACACGGAACGCATCTCTTCTTCCGGAACCCCGGCTCCCGAGATAAGTTCAAAAACCGCAGGACGTTTCCAGCATCCGAAATCGATCTCCGGTAAAAGCCCGGCGGGTATGACCCGGGATATGTTCTCCTCAAGGCCGCCTCCTGTTATGTGCGCCATTCCCCTGACCAGACCTTTTCCATGGGCCGCAAGCGCAAGTTTTACGTAGAGTTTCGTCGGCTCCAGAAGTGTTTCCACGAGGGGACGCCCCGTTTCGCTGTCGGGTTCCCAAAGGGGCAGGTCCGATCCGTTTTCAAGCAGGCTGGCCCTGACGAGGCTGAACCCGTTGCTGTGAAGGCCGGAACTCGATACGCCTATCATTACATCGCCGGGCTGTATGTCGTCGCCCGTTACAAGCGCGGCTTCATCGACAAGTCCTACGGAAAAGCCCGCCAGGTCGAAAGAACCGGGCTCGTATACCCCCGGCATTTCGGCTGTTTCACCACCAAGCAACGCGCATCCGGAGGCAATGCAGGCGTCGACCACGCCTTCCATAACCTCGCCCAGAGGCTCGGTGTCCAGAACCCCGCATGCGATGTAATCCAGAAAAAACAGTGGGCGGGCGCCGCAGGTCACAAGATCGTTGACGTTCATGGCTACCAGGTCCTGACCAAGTCCCCTGAATATTTTCGCCTTTCGAGCTATTTCGAGTTTGGTGCCCACACCGTCGGTGCAGGCGGCCAGCAGACTTCCGTTTCCAAGTGAATAGAGACCGGCAAAGCCTCCGATGCCCCCTCTGACGGACGGATCCGAAATTCTGGAGGCCGCGTTTTTTACGACGTCGACCCAGTTTCTGGCCCGGTCAAGGCTCACGCCCGAGTCGTCATATGTCAAGGCCATTGTCGTCGTCTCCCTCCATGTATTTCCCGTCGAAACAGGCGGTGCACACCTCGTCCGGTTCAAAACCTATCGCTTCGATCAGGTCCGTTGTGGAGAGATAGTCCAGCGAATCCGCGCCTATATCTTTCCGGAGCTGCTGTATATCCATGCGCGCGGCGGCAAGCTCTTCGCATGTGGGGGTGTCTATGCCGTAATAACATGGGAACCGAACCGGGGGAGAGGCGATCCTGAGATGTACCTTGGACGCTCCGCTGTTCCGCATCATGGAAATGACCCGTTCCGCCGTCGTACCGCGAACGATCGAGTCGTCTACCACGATCGTTTCCCTGTCGCGGATAAGGCTGTCTATGGGGTTCAGCTTGATCCTCACTCCCAGGTCGCGGACCCTCTGGGTGGGCTGGATAAATGTTCTTCCTACGTACCTGTTCCTTACTATGGCCTTTTCGTAGGGTGTTTTCGAACATTCGGCGTATCCCATGGCGGCTATGGTTCCACTGTCGGGCATTCCGGTTACGATACCTCCGGACGGGCAGTCTCCGCGCCCGGCAAGTTTGCAGCCCAGCGCCTTGCGTACCTGGTAGACCGACCTGCCGTCTATCACGCTGTCGGGACGAGCAAAATAGACGTATTCGAAGGCGCAGGCAAAACGCCTTTTGGGGGTAACGGGGATCCTCAGGCTTTTCTCGCCGGATCCGTCGATCACCACTATCTCTCCGGGCTCGATGTCGCGAACGCGTTCGGCGCCTACTATATCCAGCGCGCAGCTTTCAGAGGCCACGTAGGTCACGTCGCCCCGCCTTCCCAGCACCAGTGGCCTGAACCCCCAGGGGTCCCGGGCAGCCACAAGCCTGTTTCCCAGCAGGACAGCCAGACTGAAGGCGCCTTTCAGTCGCTGAAGCGAGGAGACCAGCGCATCGAGAGGCGGCTTGTGGGGCTGATGCGCCATAAGGTGGATTATCGTTTCAGTGTCGCTTGTCGACTGGAAAATAGCTCCCCGGCCCTCAAGGTAGCTTCTGATGGACGTGGAGTTGGTGATGTTTCCGTTGTGTGCTATCGCTATCGAACCCATTGAATAATTGGCCGATATTGGCTGCGCGTTAGATAGATCGGAAGCGCCCGCAGTGGAATATCGTACGTGACCGATAGCGG
>Ga0272441_10002799_pt1 | contig 34645 bp, 23 predicted proteins | sample SSMProp6N_FD_193582 | JGI IMG/M metagenome (GOLD analysis project Ga0272441, IMG submission 193582) | Marine sediment archaeal communities from Little Sippewissett salt marsh, Falmouth, MA, United States - SSM-Prop-6N | ecosystem: Environmental > Aquatic > Marine > Wetlands > Sediment ... | reverse complement strand
GGCGTGGAGATCATCTCTTCCGGGGGCACGGCCAAGGCGATCCAGGCCGCCGGCGTGGCCGTCCGCTACCTCCAGGAGTGGACCGGCTTTCCCGAGATGCTCGGGCATCGGGTGGTGACGCTGCACCCGAAGGTCCACGGCGGGATCCTGGCGCTGCGGGACGATCCGGAGCACCAGGCGGACATCGAGAAGTACGGGCTGGAGCTGATCGACCTGGTCTGCGTCGGGCTCTACCCGTTCGAGCAGGCGATCGCCAAGGAGGGCTGCACCCTTGCCGACGCCGTGGAGATGATCGACATCGGCGGCCCGACGATGGTCCGTGCCGCCGCCAAGAACCACCGGTTCGTCACGATCGTCACCGACCCGTCCCAGTACGCGAACGTGCTTGCCGAGATGGAGGCCAACGACGGCGCGGTGACCTTCGCGCTCCGCCAGAAGCTCGCGCTGGCCGCCTTCCGACGGACGAAGCACTACGACACGGCCATCTCGGACTACCTCGCGGCGCAAGTCGGGGCCTGAGGACCGCCCGGAGGACCGGCGCCCGTCGGCTAGCCCGGATCGTGCAGAGCAACCGCAGAGGTCGCAGAGGTCACAGAGGTAAGACGATTAGGCATAGAAACTTAAATCAGATTCTCTCTTCTGGATCGCTCCCGCGCAGGAACACACTGTTCGCGATCAGAAGAGGCAATTCCTGATGTAAGTCTTTGCTATGGAATTACCTCTGCGTCCTCTGCGTTCTCTGCGGTGAATAATCCGGGCTAGGGGGTTCCCGCGGCGGCCACGGCGCATTCGGCGGGCGGGGCGCTGTCTGCCACGGGGCCTTCCATCCGTGTGATCAGGCGCTCGATCGCGCCGCACAGCGGGTCGCCTTCGTCCACGCCGACGAAGCAGAAGCCGACCACCGCGGACTCGCCCGATGCGCCCGAGGGCTGGATGTGCCGGCTCTGGGCGTCGAGACGCAGCGGCGCGGGGTCGGCGTGGGCCTGAAGCTCCAACCCGACCCGGTCGCCCACCTCGAGAATGGCGGCTGCGTCTTGATCGATCAACAGGCGCAGACCGCCCGGGCTGAGGTCGAGGACACGGCCCGGCCAGGCCGGACACTCGGGGTACGGACACTCGTCCTGGGTTTGCCTGTCTCCCAGCCAGAACCAGGCGGACAGGAGGGTGTCGTCCGGCACGTTGACTCGTCGGGCGGCTCGTCGGCGGAACCGTCGCAGCCGGACGGGCCGCTGCACGGCAAGCTCCTCGGTCTGGCCGGACGGTCCGAAGCCTGCGGGCAAGACGGTCGAGTGGGCCTGGATCTTGTCCGCCCCCTCGCGGAACGTCAGGAACACAGAACGGCCCGGCAGGAGCGGAACGCTCTCGCCGGAGGCCGCCGTCGGCGCGGCCAGGAAGAGGCAGTCCGCCCCCTCGCCCGTAAACCGGCTGGCCAGGTTGACCCAGCGGTCGTCCTGGCGGACCGTGATCACCAAGGCCTCGCCGGCATGCACCGCCCGCTGGAGTACGTGGACGATCCGTTGGCTTTCGAGCGATTCCGCCATAGTTGTCACTCCCGCTGTGGTGTGATTCCACCCTATCCCACGTATACTGATCGGTCTCCTCTAGCATGCGGTTGAGTTGCGATTGCAGCTTTTTCGCCTCCCCGGACGCCGGGCCGGGATTGTCCTCCCCGGGGCCCCCGGTGTGTTGTACGATGTCGCCCGGAGCCGTCGAACGGGCCCGCGAGCCGGTCTCGACGGCTCGTACGTGTCGCCCCGGTGTCGTGAAGCGGGAGGAGCACCATGGTCTGGTGGATGGCATTTGTCGTGACGGGAGCCCTGGCCCAGACGGCGTCGGCGCCGCGCCGGCCGGGCGCGGACACGGAGCAGATCGACGTTCACGTCGTGGACGAGTCGTGGGTCGTGCCCGACGACTTCACCGTTCGCGTGCGGCTGACGAGAATCACGCCCGACGAGCCGACCGCGATCCGCTGGCGGCGGAAGGGCGAGGGCATGGGGGGCGAGGTCCTCCGCGGGGCGTTCAGCGAGGAGAAGCTGCCGATCGGCCGGTGGAGCCCTGCCGTCCCGGTCAACGCCTTCGCACCCCGCGGCGGGTTCCCGGCCAAGCTGTTCCTGACGATCACGGCCGGGCACGCGGGGCGAACCGTGCGCGAGCCGGACGGCCGGCGCGTCAAGCGGGACTACGCCACCGGGGCCCAGTTCGAGGTGGAGTTCCGCTGGGGCGGCCGCGCCGTCAAGACGGTCCGCGAGGCCGGGCCCGGCGGCGGAACGGTGGGCGTGGTGGTCCCCGCCTATCGGCTGGCCGGCGGGAAGAGACCCGACGACCCCGCCTTCCTCGCCGAACTGACGGGCATCCTGGCGTACGCCACCGCCAGGGCGGAGCGGTTGGAGAAGCTGCCCTGGGCGTCGTGGCCCCGGCCGCGAAAGTACGCCGTCATCAACAACATCGGCGGCTACGGGACCGGATCGGGCTACGGCGTGCGGCACACGAACAAGCGGATCGTCGAGGCCGAGTGCCGCTCGCTGCGGCAATTGGGCGTGAACGGGTTCCGCGGCGGCCCGGCGTTCCTCTTCGAGATGATCCGCACGCGAGAGGGCTTTGCCCGGGACTTCGACCGGGCCTGCATCGCCCCGTCGATGGGCTACCCCGTGCCGACGTACCGCGCCGGCCGCTCGAACGACCCCGAGTGCGGCTGCCCGTACGCCCCCGGCGTGGCGGCGCGGACGACCGAAGGCGTGGCCGCGGCATTGACGCTGCTGGACCTGCCCGTTGCGGAGGTGTGGGGGCTGACCGTCGACGAGATCGGCACGGTGATCGACCGCTCGGCGGAGGGCAAGGGCCACCTGGCCGTCTGTCCCCGCTGTGCCGAGGGGTTCCGCAGCTACCTCAAAGCGCGGGGCCTCCGCCCGGCGGACTTCGGCAAGCCGCGGTGGGAGCACGTCGCCCCGGCGCACATTTGGCGACCCCGCGAAGTCAAGGTGCCCGCCGCGCCGCGGTCGCCCACGGACCCGTTCCGCGCCGCCGACGGCCCGGGGGCCCGCGGCGAGGCTTCTCCATCGGAACGCAAGGACACGTTCACGCCCCCCGACCTGGCCGACCCCCGCCAGGCCCTGCTCGCCTACTACACGCTGCGCTTCAACAACCACCTGTCCGCCCGGCTGTTCACGCCGCTGCGGGACGCCTTCGCCGCGGCCAACCGCGAGAGCGAACGGGCCGGGAAGCGGCCGAGGGTGTATTCCTACGCCCTTCGCGGCAACACGTTTCTGATGCGTGGCCACAGCCTGGACTTCTTCGACTTCTACCGCCTGGCGGACAACGCGTTCGTCTACGAGACGTCGAACCGCGACGCGCGGATCTGGTCCTGGGACGCGTATCTTTGCGACGTGGGCCGGGGTGTCTCGCGGGCCCTGGGCAAGCGGTTCGGCGTGTATGTCAAGCCGCACCGCGGCGCGCCCCTGCAGCGCATGCTCGCCGCCGTCAGCCGGGGGGCGAAGATGATCTACTGGTACACGTACGGCCCGGACTATCACAAGGGCGACAGTTTCTCTCAGAACTGGGAGACGCTCGCCCTGACCGCCAAGGCCGCGGCGCTGCTCGGCAAGGCCGAAGACGTGCTGTACGGGTCGCGGTGGCTGCACCCGGCGCGGGTCGCGATCGTCAAGCCGCGGACGTCGGAGCTGTGGATGCGGCTGGACCCCCGCCCCGCGCGCGACGCGGCGTGGGAGAACGCCAAGTGGGTCTACACGGCCCTCCAGCACGCCCACGTGCCCGTCGATGCCCTCGACGAGGAGATGCTCGCCGCCGGGGACCTCTCGGCCTACGACGTGATCTACGTCAACGGCCCCAACGTCACCCGCGCCGCGGCGGGTAAGCTGGCCGGGTGGGTCGCCGCCGGCGGGACGCTCTGGACCAGCGGCGGGGGCCTGGCCCGCGACGAGGCCAATCGCCCCCTCGCGGAACTCGCCGGCGTGCTGGGCCTGCGCGAGCGCGTGCCGCCCGAGATGTACTATCGCGTGTCCTTGTACGGGGCGGGGCGGATCGAGGCGTACACGGACGCCCGGCGGCGCATCGCGGCCGCGGGCGACGGCGCGAGGGTCCTCGCCGCGCCGAACGTGGCACCCGCCTTCTCGCCGATTGTCGGGCGGGAGCCCCTGCGCCCGGCGGCGGACACGGAGGTCCTCGCGAAGTTCGCCGACGGCGCGGCCGCGGTGACCTGCCGTCGGCACGGGAAGGGGCGAGCGTACGTCGTCGGCCTCTTCCCCGGCCTGGAGTACAGCGCCGCCGTTCGCCACGACCGCTTCCACATGGCGCGGGAGTTCGACCCGGCCCTCCGCCGCCTGGTCGCCGGGTGCGCCCGGCAGCGTGTCCGGCCCGTCGTGGACGCCTCCGCGGCGACCGTCGAGGGCGTCCTGCTCGTCCACGACCGGACCGGCCGCCGCGCGGTGACGCTCGCCAACTGGGCCTACCGCGTCACCGCCCACCGCAAGCGCGGGCGGCGGGTCTCCGTCGTCACGGGCATTGTCCCGGCCCGCGACCTGCGCATCACGCTTCGCGGCGCGGGCAAGACGCGGAAGGTCACGTCGCTGATGCTCGACAGGCCCCTGGATCTCACCGTCCGCGCCGACGAGATCACCGTCACCCTCCCCCGCCTCGACGAAGGCGACGTCCTGCTTCTGGAGTAGCGGACCGTCGCTTCCGGGGTGGACAGGCATGGTATCCGTCGTGTACACTACGTGTGTACTCATTGGGAGTGATCGCATGGACAGCGTCAGTATCCGCGAAGCCCGAAGGCAACTGAGTGAACTCGTCAATGCCGCCGAACTCGGCGAGACTGTTGTCATCACACGCCACGGACGGGAAGCCGCACGCCTGGTTCCGCCCCTGCCGGCCGGCAAAGGCCGTCTGCCCGACCTCACCGAGTTCCGCGCATCGATCGCCCTGTCCGGCAAGCCGCTTTCCGAGGTCGTGGTCGAGGCCCGGCGCCGGGAGCGCTTCTGATGGCGTATGTGGACACCAGCGTCCTCGTTGCATACTACTGCCCCGAAGCGCTCAGCCCGAAGGTGCAGAAGCTCCTGGGGGGCATGGACGAATTGACGATCAGCCCGCTGGTGGACCTGGAGCTTCGCTCTGCCGTCGGCATCAAGGTCCGAACCAAGCAGCTCAATGCGACGGACGCTCGAAGGGTCCTCGCGATGTTCCAGGCCCATCTCAAGAGCTCGTATTTCCGCATCGTGGCCATCGAGGGCAAGGAATACGACCTTGCGCGGTCTTGGCTGGCAGACTTCGGCGCGGGCCTGCGCACGCTGGATGCCCTCCACCTCGCCGCTGCGTTTTCCAACGGCCAGACGTTGGTCACGGCGGACAGGACGTTGGCTCGTGCAGCCAAGCGTTTGGGCGTCAGACGGAAGCTCATCTCGACGCGACCGTAGAAGGTATGCCTCTCGCGCCGTTTGCCACGTGCCGGTGACGGACCGTCCTACCGCCGCCCCGACCGCTTGGGCGGCGTGCCGACGTAGAAGGGGAGGTTCGCCACGGCGGCGTTGCCTTGCCCGTCCCGGACGGTCGCGAACAGGCGATAGGCGCCGTCGGTCGCCGGCGCGGTGAACGTCAGCGTGCCGGCCTCCTGCTTCCGCACGAGGCCCGTCACGGGCCTGGGCTTTCGCTCGCCCCGGCCCCCGTAGCCGAACGTCGTGGGCTCGGGCAGGACCTCCCAGCCGAACGTCAGGGCGTCGCCGTCGGGGTCGGTCACGGCCAGCGCCGCCTCGCACGTCGCCCCGGCCCGCACGCACACGCTGTCCGTGGCCGGCTTGCCGTTCAGGGTCAGCGAGGCGATCGCCGGGGCGCGATTCGCCGGCCAGGTGCCGCTCCAGGCGTGCTGCATGACGTGGACGGCCTCCGTCCGCTCGCCGCCGGCGAGGAACATGCCGTACCACGTGTGCGTGGTCTCCTGCTTGTGCTGCCAGAAGAACACGTACGAGCCGAGGCACCGCTCGGCGTCGGCGCGGATGGCCCGGGCGTACCGCTCGCCGTACCGCCGGGCCTTCTCCGTGCTGGTCTCCTCGATCGGCGCCCGCCACGTGGTCTTCGGGACCTGCCAGTGGCCCGTCGGGCCCCACTCCGTGATCACGTACGGCTTGTCCCAGCCGACCTCGCGAATCCGCCGCGGTACGGTCTCGATCCCGGCGTAGTAGTTCACGCCGAGCACGTCGATGGCCGGGCACTGCCTGCGAATGTCCGCCGCCTCCGCCAGCTTCTTGCCCCCGCCGATCACCGTCATCGTCGGGTGGTGCGGGTCCACCTTGTGGATGTACGCGGCCACGTCGTTGACCGCGTCCCAGACCTTCTGGTTCGTGTAGCCCATCGACAGCTCGTTGCCGATCCCCCACATCAGCACGGCCGGGTGGTCCTTGTGCTTCCGCACCGCCGCCTTGGCCCGCTCGAGCTGGGCCGCCACGGCCTCCGCGTCGCCGTAGTCGAACTGGTGGACGGCCTCCATGCCCATGCGGATATTGACCGTGACGGTCATGCCGAGGCTCGCGGCCTCGTCGAGCGTCTCGTCGATGTGCGCCCCGCACCGGACGGAGTTTCCCCCGCGCCGGGCGATGCCCGCCAGCGGGAACTGCCCCTTCGGGCGGGACCAGTAGACCGCGCCCTGGACGTAGTACGGCTTGCCGCCGCGGTCGAGCTGGAAGCCCCCGCCTTTCTTGCGGACCGCCACCGTCACCGGCCCGCCCCGCGGCGCGGCCCACGCCGGGGCCGTGGCCAGAAAGGCCATCGCCGCGCCCGCGATGCCCACGATGCTCCACCACCACTCGCCCATGGCAGACTCCCGCTGGACGGACCTCACCGCGATGCCGTTGCCGCGCCGGCGGGTCCCATGCAGATCACGCGGCCGTTGACCAGGGAGACGTACAGCCGGCCCCGCGCGGCGGCGAGGCCGTCGAAGACCGGGGCCGCGTCGAGGGCGTACCGCGCCAGCTCCTTGCCCTCCGCCGCGGACAAGGCGATCAGCGACGCCTTGCCGTTCGCGTCGGCCGCGCCGGCGATGAATACGGTCGGCCCGGCCACGAGCAGGGCGCGGACCACGATCGGCACGGGTTTGGCCCATCGGTTCTTCGCCTCACCTCGCTCGCGGGCGAAGAGGCGGTAGGGACCGTCGAGGAGCTGGTTGGACCAATGCACGCCCGACCGGCCGTAGCCGTAGACGGCCGCGTCGTCGAACGCCAGCAGGCGCCCGTAGATCAGCGTCCGGCTCCGCCCGCTGCACCCGGTGCTCATCGAGCCCTGCGTGCCGAAGACCCAGTAGGACCGATGGGCCCACGAGTCGTCCAGGAAGCCGGTCATCGCGAACAGGTGGGCCTCGCCCTTCGGCTGAACCGCGCCGTCCCGGCTCATCACCCGTTCGCGGAGGTAGACGTAGCGCCCGTCGCTCGTGAGGGCGTCGGCCAGCGAGCCGGGCATGTGGCAGGGGCCGAAGTGGTCGGGCTGCCGGCCCGTCTCGGGGTCCGGGCTGTAGATCGTCGTGGTGGACAGCAGCTTGCCCGTCTCGGGCTCGACGCGGTGCAGGTCGATCCCGCCGTCGAGGTACGACGACCGCCCCGCCGGGACGTACGCCACGCCGTCCTGGACCAGCACGCTGCCCGGCACGGGGGACGGGGATTCCAGCCGGCCCCGGGCGACGATGCGGCGGTCCCGCCGGGCCGCCCGGAACCGCCAGACCAGCGCGCCGTCGGCGGCGCGAAGGCTGTACGCGTGCCCGTCGCGGCAGCCGAACACGGCCCGGCCACGATGAATCGTCGGGGGCAGGTCCACTCTCGACCCGGCCGTGAACCGCCACGCCGCCCGGCCCGAGTCCGCATCGAGCGCGCACACCGCGTGCTGCTCGACGGAGGCGAGGAAGACCTTCCCGCCGGCGACGGTAAGGCCGGTCAGCGTCCCGCCGACCTCCGCCTGCCACGCCCGCCGCAGCGAGGCCGGGACGGCCACCGCGGTCCGCCCGCTTCGGCCCGCGTCGCCGCGGTAGGTCGGCCAGTCGCCTTCTGAAACCTGGAATCCCGAATCTGGGGTCTTCGAGGAGCCCGGCCCCTTCACCAGGCGGGGGGCGGCGGGTTCTTCCTTCGCGGTTTTCTCGGCCGGCGCGAGGGCGTAGAAGCCCTCCAGCTTGGCGGCGATATAGCACCCGCAGGCGTGCGGCGGGGCGTACAGCAGGCCGTTGGCGGGCATGACCCCGTACTTGCACACGCCGCGGACCCAACTGTGCCACCGCACCTCGCCCGACTGGAGGTCGTAGAACTCCACGCCGCGCCGCCCGGCGAGGATGTACCGGTCCGTCGCCTTGTTCTGCCAGCAGCGGTGGTGGTGGCCCGGGTTGGCGGTCCCGATCTCGCGAAGCAGCTTGCCCGTGGCCAGGTCCCGCTGGGTGGCGAAGTACGGCCCCCAGGCCGGCCCGCGCTTGCCGGTCCGCCGGCCCTGGTAGGGCTTGAACCCGCCCAGCCACAGCGAGCCGTTGATGAGGAACGCGTCGCGGAGCTGGCAGAGCGTGGCCGGCTGCTTCCAGCGGAGCGTGCCGTCTTTCGCCGACAGGGCGGCCACCGTCTGGTCGTCGGCACAGGCGACCGTGTCGGCGCACAGGGCGCGCATCGGCCCGGCCGGGGTGGACCACCGCTCCCGGCCCGTCTGGAGGTCCACGCACGTGACGGCCCGGCCGAGCTGGTAGTACACGCGGTCGCCGATCGCGCTGAGCGTCTGCAGCCGCAGGCCCGAGGCCTTCGGGCCGGTCTTGCGCCAGAGCACCCGCCCGGACTCGGCGTCGAGGGCGAGGATCGTCCGCGGTCCCGTGCGCTCGACCTCGCGGAACCGCTTGACGACGGGCTCGGCGGTCTCGCGCGAGTCGAGCGGGGACTTGCCCCGCCGGGTCATCGCGAGCATCTTGTCCAGCTCCTTGACGCGGTCGGGCGTGACGGCCCGAATCGCCAGCAGCAGGAGGCCGCGGTGGCAGAGCAGTTCCTCCGTCCCGGCCGTGCCCGCGTACGTCCGGACCGTCTCGCCCGTGCCCGCGTCCACTGCCGTGAGCGGGGCGTGCAGGCCGAGCGTGACGTACACCCGGCTGCCGACGGCGACCAGTTTCCGCTGGAGCTGCCGCGGGGTCTGCCCCCAGTTGACGATGTGCGGGAACCACTCGCCGACTTCTCGTTTCCACAGCACGATGCCGTTGTAGGCGTCGCGGGCGATCAGCCGCCACCGCGGCGGGGTCCGGACCGACGCGACGGGGGCCTCGTCGACGAGATAGAAGATCCGCCCGCCGGTCGAGACCACGGTGTAGATGCTGGGGATGTGCTCGTGGCAGCGCATGTGTTGGGGGCCGCCGATCCACTGTACGCGGCGCGGCGGGCCCACGACGCGGTCGTGGCTGACCGGGTTGCCGCTGGCGTCGTGAAGGTAGTGCGTCCATTCGTCCGTGCCGTCGAGCGGCGGCTTGACGGTCTTCTCCCATCCGCCGGCCCGATTCACCCACGCCGCCCCGCCGGGCGCCAGCACGCGGAGGATTTCCTTCCCGGGCACGCGGGCGGGGTCCCGGGCCACCAGCACGTTGACCAGGTTGTCCGCATAGGGCAGGCGCGACCCGTCGAACGGCTCGACGGAGACCGGGCCGTGGAGGCCCCGCTTGCGGAGGGCTTCCCGCGCCCGACGGACGCGGGCTGCGTCGACGTCCAGGCCGTGGACGAGGCAGCGGTCGGCCGCGCGGAGCGTGGCGGTGAGATCGGCGTCGCCGCAGCCGACGTGCACGATCAGCCCGCCCCGCGCCCGCGCGGCGTCGAGGGCCTCTCTGGGGATTTCAGCGTTCGTCGCGGCGGTCGCGGCAAGCAACGAAAGGAGCGTGAGGGTCCGTGTCATGTATCCGTCTCCAGTCCCCCACAAAGCGACAATGATTGAACCACTGTCGGAAGCGCGTGTGTCTGTGGGGTCTCTGCTGTGTCAGTGAGACGCGGGTCCAAGCCCCGCGGCTGAACGGCAGCGCCGCGTCTTGCGCCTCTTCTTCCTTCCCGGTTCCCGGCTCCGGAACGGGCTACCGGCTACGGGCGACGGTTGTCGTCAGCAGCAGTTCCCGCCGCCCGCGCCCTTCGCCATGACCTCGTCGTAGAACAGCTTGACGGGCGCGCCGCCGATGACGACCGCGCTCCAAAGGGCTTCGTCGAGCTCTTCGGGGGTGATGCCCATCGCGGTGGCCTTCTGATAGTGGGCGCGGATGCACGACCCGCACCTCGCCAGGCAGACCAGGGAGAAGGTCATCAGCTCCTTGCTCTTGCGGTCGAGCGTGCCGGCCCCGTCGGCGGCGCGCATCATCTCCCGCCACGCCTCCTGCGTGCGCGCGGCGGACGACGCGCCGCCGGCCGGTGCGGCGCCTCCGCAGCACGGCTCGGCGGTGGCGGCGCCCTCGCAGCACGGCTCGGCGGCGCCGGCGCCGGCGCAGCAGGGGGCCTCCGCAGGCTCCGGCTCGGGGGTCGGCTGGCCGGGCACGTCCACGATCTGTTTGACCGGGGCGGCCGAGGCCTCCTGACCGGCCCGCGTGACGACGATCTTCCCGCCGGAGGCGCCCACGACCTCGCCGACCGTCGCCGCCATCGTGCCCCGGGCGGCGAGGGCGTCCAGCAGGGCCTGGTGTCTCTCGGCCGGGACGGCGATCAGCAGGCCGCCGGACGTCTGCGCGTCGAAACCCAGCAGGGCGCGGGCCTCGTCGACCTCGTCGGCGATGCTGATGTCGGCGGCCACGTACTCCGTGTTCCGCTCGACCGCGCCGGGGATCACGCCGTCGGCGAGGGCCTCGACCGCGCCCTCGAAGGCGGGCAGGCGGTCGGCGTGGACCTGCGCGGTCACGCCGGAGTGACGGCACATGGCGATCAGGTGCCCGAACAGCCCGAAGCCCGTCACGTCCGTGCAGGCCGAGACGCCCACCTCGTTCATCGCCTCGGCCGCGGCGCGGTTCAGCGTGGCCATGGACCGCTCGACGGGGGCGAAGTCTCCTCTGGGCCGGCCGATCTGCCGGGAGAAGTTCAGCACGCCCACGCCCAGGGGCTTGGTAAGGACGAGCCGGTCGCCGACCTTCGCCGTCTCGTGGGAGACGGCCTGGTCGGCGCCGATCGTGCCGGTGATGGCGAAGCCGAGCTTGACCTCCTCGTCCTTGATGCTGTGCCCGCCGATCAGGGCGACGTCCGCCTCGGCGAAGACGTCCATCGCGCCCTTCATCATCTCGTACATGACGCCGCCGTCGAGGCGTTCGACGGGGAACGCCAGCACGCTGAGGGCGGTGTGCGGCACGCCGCCCATGGCGTAGACGTCGGAGAGGCAGTTGGCGGCGCAGATCCGCCCGAACGTATGGGCGTCGTCCACGCAGGGGGTCATCACGTCGACGGTCTGGACGAGGCACGAGCCGTCGGCGAGGCGGTAGATGCCCGCGTCGTCGCCCGCGGGCATGCCGCTGATCACGGCGGGGTCCGTCACGGCGGGCAGGCGGTTCAGGACCGTCTCCAGGTCGCCGGGCGCGATCTTCGACGCGCACCCCGCGTTGTGCACCATCTCGGTCAGGCGGACGCTCTCGGGGGGCACGGGGTCGGGCCGCTCGCCGGCGCACATGCAGATGCCGTCCGTCTTGAACACGTCGCACGGGCAGGGCCGGCGGGGGTCGCAGACGCAGTGGCCCAGCTTCATCGACCGCTGCATGATCCGCCGGCGCTTGGCGAGGTCTACCTTCGGCATGGGGTGTCGCTCCTTCGCGGCTCCCGGCGAACGGCGCGGGAGCGCGTCCGGGAGCGGTGGGATTAGGGAATCTCGAACGTCGTGTCTTCGCAGTGTACCTCGATCGGTCCGGCGGAAAACGCCACCGAGACGGTCATCTTGCCGTTCACCTTCGCGGGCGCTCGCCACGAGCGCGAGCAGTAGAAGCCTCAGCCGTACTCCAACGTGCCGGTGAACACGGCCTTTCCGGCGGCGTCGCGGACGGTGATCTTCGGCGGTTTCGGCCGGCCCTTGCCGGGCGTGTTGATGTCGCCGATCCGCCGGCCGGACGCGTCGGTCAGTGCGAGACTCAGGCGGAAGCTCCGGGCGGGTTTCCGTGCGTCGCGTCGCCCGTCGGCGACCCGCCCGCCCGGGAGCAGCCCCGAGAGCAGGGACGTGCTCCCGCCGGCCATCGGCAGGACCTCGATCCTCGCCGTCAGCGGCGAGCCGACCTTCACCTCGGCCGTCTCGCCCTTGCCGACGGCGACGAGCAGCGGCTTGCTCCGGGTCCCGGGGCCGACGTCGTCCCGGCGGACCCGCGTGCGGCGGTTCCTGGCGTCCGGGGCGGACCACTCGACGTAGCGCGTGACGGCGTACTCGTCGGCCGGCACGGCGATCGGCTGGTCGGACCCGACGGCCCGGATGACGTGCTTGCGGCCGACGAGGAGGCAATCCCACTTGGCGTGCGGAATACGAATCGAGCCGGCGGGCAGGTCGAGGGGCCGGGCCGAGACGTTCTTGCCGTCCGCCGACAGCCGGACGTCGTACCAGGCCCCACCGACCTCGACGGGCGCGCCGTAGCAGACGGTCCGGGTTACCTCGCCGGCCTTGACCACCAGCGTGTCGCCCGGCGTGACGGCGCCGGTGTCGAGCCGCTGGCCGCGCCCCTTCGGGCGGGCCCAGGCGTCGCCGAGGCGCAGGTTGCTGTCCCCGTCCACCACGCGGACGGTGTACTCGGCCTCGCCGAAGCGGCACGTGCCCTCCGCGGCCGAGCCCAGAGACAGGTCGAGGCGGCGGTAGGTCTGCACGCGGAAGTACGATCCGCTGACGGTCACGGGAAACGTACCGCTCGCGGTGTTGGCGTCGATTCGCGTGGGTCCGAACTCCATCATCGTGACGCGCTGCGGGCCGGTCGACCGCGCCTTGAGCCGCAGCGGCACGGTGGGCGCGTTGTGGAACTCGCCCTTCCCGCGGAAGTCGAACCGCAGCACGCTCGGGGCCGTCGCGTCGGCCTGGTCGGCGTCGAGGGCGACCGCGACGGGTGCCTCTCGGGCACGCTCGAAGTAGAACACCAGCGCCTTGGGACTGACACACCCCGAGCCGTCTTTCGGCTTGGCAAGCTCCTGCGGGCCGCTGTGGCAAGCGATCTGCCCATACGCCGCCCCCGGCGGGTGCGCCACGCGCCGGACCGGCCCGGCCGCCGCGCCCCCGGCCGTGGCCGCCAGAGCGAGGACACAGGCCGCCTTCGCCAGTCGTTCTGTATGCCGCATGATCGCACCCTCTGCTCGTACGGGCCGAGGCCCGACCGCCGGGCGTCAGCATACCACAATGGGATTGGACCGACAAACGCCCCCGCGGTTCGCGCGTGGCCTCGCCGAACGCTGCCCCGATTCGCATGCGTTCCGGGCCCTTGCTGCGCGGCGACGACCCCGCCGCCGCGCCGACGGGGGAGGCGGCATTTGCCCTTGACCTCGGCGCGGCCGCTGGGATACCATCCCGGGTCACCAATGGGTGAGGGTCCGCCTCCGGCGGGCCTTTGTCGTAATGTGGCGCGTGGAACCCTCGCGGCCCGGCGGACGACGGACGGGCCGCGCAGACATCGGGAGCGATAGACGTGGCGATCAACTGCGTGGTCTGCATCAAGCAGGTGCCGGACACCAAGCGGATTACCGGCGAGGCGATGAAGGAGGACGGCACGGTCAACCGGGCGGCCCTGCCGGCGATCTTCAACCCCGAGGACATGAACGCCCTCGAGGCCGCCCTGGAGGTCCGAGACCGCTGCGGCGGGACCGTCAGCGTGGTGACCATGGGACCGCCCGCGGCGTGCGAGGCCCTGCGCGAGGCCCTCTTCCGCGGCGCCGACCGGGCCGTGCTCGTCAGCGACCGCCGGGCCGCGGCCTCCGATACGCTGGCCACCAGCTACATCCTCTCCTGCGCCGTGCGGAAGTTGGAGGGGGACCTGGTGTTCTGCGGGCGGCAGGCCATCGACGGGGACACCGCGCAGGTCGGCCCGCAGTTGGCGGAGAAGCTGGGCTTGCCGCTCGTGACGTACGTCGAGGAGCTGATGGACGTCGCCGACGGCTCGATCCGCGTTCGGCGGAACGTCGGCAACGGGTGGGAGGTCGTCGAGTGCTCGCTGCCGGCGCTGCTGACGGTAATGGAGACGGCCAACACGCCGCGCCCGCAGGCCGCCCGGCGGATCATGAAGTACAAGAAGGCCCGGGCCCCGATGGAGGTCGCCAAGGCGGCCGCCGAGGCCCTGCCCGACGCGGGCGACGACGAGAAGGCTGCCGAGGCCGACAAACGCCTCGCCGCCCTCGCGGAGCGCGGGCTGACCATCGACCAATGGAGCCTGGACGACATCGAGGCGGACCTGGGCTGGTGCGGCCGGGACGGCAGCCCGACGAAGGTCCACCGCATCCAGTCGGTGGTGCTCGCGGGCGGGGAGTACCACGAGTATCCGCCCACCGACGAAGGCGTCGCCGAACTGATCGGCGCACTGATTGAAGACCACACGATTGGCTAGCCGGCGACGAGCCAGTCAACCACGAGCAGGCATGCGAACATGATCGATGTCAATCGAGAAGGCGAGGTTTGGGTCTTTGCGGAGCAGGAGGACGGCAAGCTCGGCGACGTGCCGTTGGAACTGCTGGGCAAGGCCCGCGAGCTGGCGGGCACGCTGTCCGTCGCCGTCGGGGCCGTGCTGCTGGGCGACGGCGTCGCGGACCTCGGCGGCGAGCTGATCGCCCACGGGGCCGACAAGGTCTACCTCGTGCAGGACCCGCTGCTGGGCCACTACCAGGCCACCAGCTACTGCCACGTGCTCTGCGAGCTGATCGGGCAGTACCGCCCGCAGGTCTGCCTGTACGGCGCGACGCCGCTGGGACGGGACCTGGCCCCCACGGTCGCCAGCCGGATGAAGTGCGGCCTGACCGCCGACTGCACGGATCTGCAGATCGGCGACCACGAGATCCCCTCCTCGGGCGAGGTGCACAGGAACCTGATGTTCCAGATCCGCCCGGCGTTCGGCGGGAACATCATCGCGACGATCGTGAACTTCGACCGCTGGCCGCAGATGGCCACCGTTCGCGAGGGCGTCATGCCGCTGACGGACGCGGACCCGTCGCGGACGGGCGAGGTCGTCGAGTGCGGCGTGGAGCTCGGCGGGCTGACGCTGCCGCTGAAGGTCCTCGACAGCCATCGCCGCCCGAAGCGGGTCAACCTCAAGGCCGCCCGGATCATCGTCGCCGGCGGGGCGGGCGTGGGCAGTCGGGAGAACTTCAAGCTCGTCTGGGACCTTGCCGGCTGCCTCGGCGCGGCAGTGGGCGGCTCGCGGGCGGCGGTGGACCTGGGTTTCGTGGAGCACGACCACCAGGTGGGGCAGACGGGCACGACGGTCCGCCCGGCGCTGTATATCGCCTGCGGGATCAGCGGGGCGGTGCAGCACCGCGCGGGCATGGAGGAGTCGGCCAAGATCCTGGCGATCAACACCGACCCGGCCGCCCCGATCTTCTCCGTGGCGCACTACGGCATCGTGGGCGACCTGAACGACGTGATCCCGAAGCTGATCAAGGCCGTCCGCCACGGCGCGAGCGTTGCCGAGGCGGCAGGCTGACGAACGAACCACAGAGGCACAGAGGGCTCAGAGCACGACAGGAATCATGAACGCTGAATGTCGAATCGTGAAGGATGAAGTGTGGAGACTGTCGCCTGAATCCGACCCCCTTCGTCCTACGTCATTCCGTGTTCATCATTCAGCAGCTCGGGGCCTTTGCTTTGTTCGCTGCCGGCCGGCCGGAAGCCTCTGTGGCGAGACTCCCGGATCAGAAGGCAGAAGGAACCGGCGATGAACCTGACGAAGATCGCGGCGAAGATTCGAGCGGACCAGGCGGCGCTGATGCCGATCGAGCTGGAACTCCTCGTGGACCCGAACGTGGCGGTCAGCCTCGTGCCCGGGCGAGTCCTGGACGACCTGGGCGTCCAGGCGTCGGGCGAGGTGGCGGTCGACCTGGGGGACGGCGAGAAGGCCGTCCGCAAAGTGGGGCGCGTCTGGATGGACGTGCTGGGCCGCGGCGCGCAGGTGCGGGTCGCCTGGGGCGGCCCGGGCGAGGAGCCCCGCCTGGGCCAGGAGGCGATCGCGGCGTGCGGCCTGGCGGTCGATCCCCAGACCCTGATTCTGAGAACACCCCGTCCCACGGGCGAGTGAGCCCGGCAGGAACCGATTCGATGGCGAACTTCTACACCGACAACGACGACATCCAGTTCCTCTTCGGCCACATGGACATCGCCCGCCTCGCGGCGATCATGGAGGAGGACTTCCGCTTCCACGAGGCGTTCGACTTCGCGCCCGAGGACGCCGCCGACGCGGTGGACAACTACCGGCGACTGCTCGAGGTCGTCGGCGAGCTGTCGGGGGACGTCATCGCCCCGACCGCGGAGGAGACCGACCAGGTCGGCAACGTGCTCAACGACGACGGCTCGGTCACCTACGCCCCGGGCATTCAAGAGGCCCTCAAGCGGCTCGGCCAGGCGGACATGATGGGCTTCACCCTGCCCTACCGCTTCGGCGGGCTCAACGGCCCCAACCTCGTCTACACGATGGCCACCGAGATCGTCAGCCGGGCCGACGCGTCGCTGATGAACATCTTCGGCCTCCAGGGCATCGCCGAGACGATCAACGCCTTCGCCTCCGAGGAGATCAAACAGGAGTACCTTCCCCCGATGGCCGCGGGCAAGTGGACCGGCGCGATGGTCCTGACCGAGCCGGACGCCGGCAGCGATCTGCAGTCCGTCCGCACCGCGGGGTACGAGGCGGGCGGCAACGGCGACGGCGACAGCGACGGCGAGGCCGACGCCGACCGCCCCGCGGGCGTCTACCGGGACGCGGAGGGCACCTGGCGCGTCCGCGGCGTGAAGCGCTTCATCACCAACGGCTGCGGCGACGTGCTGCTCGTGCTCGCGCGCTCCGAGCCGGAGATCAGCGACGGCCGCGGGCTGAGCCTCTTCCTCGTCGAGCGGGGCCCGAAGGTCAAGGTTCGGCGCCTGGAGAACAAGCTGGGCATCCACGGCAGCCCGACGTGCGAGCTGTTCTTCAACGACGCGCCCGCCAAGCTGATCGGCGAGCGCCAGCGCGGGCTGATCACCTATGTCATGAGCCTGATGAACGGCGCGCGGGTGGGGATCGCCGCCCAGTCGCTGGGCATCGGCGAGGCCGCCTACCGCGTCGCGCGGGACTACGCCCACAGCCGCAAGCAGTTCGGCCAGCCCATCGAGAACTTCCCCGCCGTCCGGGAGCTGCTGGTCGACATGCAGGTGGACATTCAGGCCGCCCGCACGCTGACGTACTGGGGCAGCTTCTGCGTGGACGTCGAGCACGGGGCGCTGAAGAAGCTGGAGTTCGGCGAGGTCGAGAAGGACGAGGCCAAGGCGCTGAAGAAGCTCTCGCGGTCCTACAAGCGGATCAACGCCCTGCTGACGCCGATGGGCAAGTATTACGCCTCGGAGATGTCCATGCGCGTGACCAACGACGCGATGGCCGTCCTCGGCGGCAGCGGGTACATGAAGGACTACCCCGTCGAGCGCCACCTGCGCGACGCCCGCATCACCACGATCTACGAGGGGACCAGCCAGCTCCAGATCATCGCGGCCGTGCGGGGGGTGTCCTCCGGGATGGCCCAGACGGCCGTCGAGCAGGTCCTCGACGCCCGCGAGAGCTGGCCCGAGTCCGTCGCCCCGCTGGTCGAGCAGCTCCGCGCCGCCTTGCCGGAGCTGGCCGAGACCGTCGCCTTCGTCAAGGGCCAGGCCGGCGGGACCGAGTACATGGACCTCTACGGCCGGAGGCTCGTGGACATGGCCATCGCCCTGCTGGTCGGCGCGCTGTTCTGCGACCAGGCCACCGCCAGCGAGACGAAGCTCGCCGTCGCGCGGCGCTGGCTGGCCGTCAAGCTCCCCGAGTTCCGCATGAACCGCGAGCGGATCTGCACCGGCGACCGCACCGTCATGACCGACTTCGCCACCCTCGCCGGCCCCCTGCCGGTGGTGGAGTAGCGGCCGTCTCACGTTACCCTCCGGGCGCGTCTGGTCATGGCGGAAAGGAGTTGGAAGTGAGACCACGTCAGTGCCTCCTGAATGCCATGCGGGGCCGGCCCGTCGACCGCGTGCCGTTGGTGTTGGAGGGGTTTCACTTCCGGGGGCGGGAGGAGGTCGAGGCGCTTGGGGGTTCCGGCCGGCGGGAGATCGCGCTGCGGGTCCTGGACCAGATGCATTACGCGGTCCGCTGCGGGACGGGGATCAATCGGTACCTGGTCACGCCGGGGCAGTTCCTGCGCGAGGTGTCGCGGATCGAGCGGGACGGCGCGGTCGAGGTCACCACGGAGATCGACACGCCGAAGGGCCCCCTCACGGCCGTCACGGGGCGCAACGCGCAGACGAATACCACCTGGACGCTCAAGTACCCGTGCGAGTCGCTGGACGACATCGAGCGGATTCGCTCCGTGCCGTGGGAGTTGCCGGCCGGGGTCGCCCCGCCGGACCTGTCGAACGCCGGGGCGGACTTCGCCCGCCGCGGGATCGTCCGCGCCGGCGTGTCCTCGCCGTTCGTCTGTGTCGCCGGGATGATGCCCTACCAGTACTTCCTCGAGCTCTGCGCGACGCACTTCGAGCTGATCCGCGAGCTGACGCAGACCTGCCTGGACCGCACGCTGGCCGTGCTCGACGTGGTGCTGGCCACCGGCGAGGTCGAGTACGTCTGGATGGGCGGCAGCGAGTGGCTCACGCCGCCGATGGGCTCGCCGCGGCTGTACCGCGAGCTGGTGCACGACTTCGAGCGGCCGGTCATCGAGCGCATCCATCGGGCCGGGGCGATCTCCCACGTCCACTGCCACGCGAACGTGCGGAGCACGATGGAGTCCGTCATCGAGCGCGGGGGCGACTACCTCGAGCCGATGGAGCCGCCGCCCGACGGCGACGTCACGATGGAGCAAGCCAAGCGCATCGCGGCCGGACGCATCACGCTCGGCGGGAACGTGGAGGCCCGCGTGCTGGAGAACGGATCGCGAGAGGACGTCGAGGCCGCGACGCGCGCGGCGTTCGCGGGCGGCAAGGAGCGGATGGTCCTGCGGAACACCGCCGGTCCGATCGGGCCGGTCACGCCGAGGATGCTCGCCAACTACCACCGCATGATCGACGTGTGGGAGGAGCTCTCGCCGATCGCGTAGGGGTCCGCCCTGGGTTTCGCGCGGAACACGGGTCCGTTCGGCCGCTTTCACCGTATACGTGCCCGAAAGACCCTCCATCGTGGCGGAGATCTTCAAGCTCGCGCTGGCGGCGGTGTACGGCGTGGTGCTGCTGGCCGCGGGTCCGCCGTCGGTCTGGCTGGTGCTGTTCGCGCACACGGCCGTGGGACGAGGCGTCGGGGTGATGGGGCTGCTGCTGATCGCCGTGGCCGCGGACCTGTTCGTCTGGTTCCGCCGGCCGGCGCGCAAGGGGCTGTGGGGCTGGAGCACGGTGCTGCTGATCGTCGGGCTGCTGGGCGTGGGATACTGGATCGTCCGCGAGGCGCCCTCGGGCCGGGCGCCGGCGGGCTCGCCGGTACGCCACCGCTTCGCCACGGGGCGAGCGTTCGAGCCCTACGCCCCGGCGAACGTCGTGCCGGAAGTGGAGCAGATTCACCTCGCCCTGTCGGTGGCGCCGCTGCTGGACCCAATCCTGACGCGCGCCCAGGCCGGGCGGGTGCGGGAGGTCGCGCTGCCGCTCTACGACGCGATGGCGGCCGATCCCAACTTCCGCGCGCTGGGCTCGGCGGTGGGCGGGGCGTACGCCGAGGCGCTGGGCCGGCCGTTCGATAACGGGCACTACTACCTGTATGCTCCCCACGGCCGCGCCGCCGGCCCCCGCGCCGCGGTGCTGTTCCTGCACGGCAGCGGGGGGAACCTCAAGGCGTACACGTGGGTCTGGTCGAAGCTGGCCGAGCGTCTCGGCTGCGTCGTGGTCGCACCGAGTTACGGCCTGGGCAACTGGGGCCGGCGGGGGGCGGTCGCCACGGCGATGCGGGCACTGGACGACGCGGGGCGAGCGGCGGGGATCGATCCCGATCGCGTGGTTCTCGCCGGCGTGTCCAGCGGCGGGATCGGCGTCTGTCGCTTGGCCGAGGCGTACCCGCGGCGCTTCGCCGGGCTGGTCCTCGTATCGCCCGTCCTGGCCCCCGAGATCGTCGCGGGCGAGCGGTTCCGGGCGGCCTGGCGGGGCCGGCCCGTGCTGATCGTCACCGGCGGGGCCGATCGGCGGGTCCCCGTCGAGGCCGTCCGAGAGCAGGCGGCGGCAATGGCGTCGGCGGGCCTCGACGTCCGGACCGTGATCCACCCCAAGGCAGACCACTTCCTGTTCTTCACGCAGCGCCGCCCGGTCCTGGATGCCGTGGCGTCCTGGTGGGCCGGGGCGGGCCGCGCCGGCACGAAGCCGGCTACGGCACGCGGGGCAGGCGCTTGATCCAATGCACGATCGGCCAGACCGAGTCGCCGTACTCGGCCCGCTGCTTGACCTCGCGGGACTGCTTCGGGCGGGCGCCCGCCAACGAGACGAGCCCCACCGGCTGCTTCTCCGGCCACTGCACGACGGCGACGTCCATGTACAATTGGTAGGCCGCCTCGTTGGAGACCGTATACCGGCCGACCTCCTCCCGCCGCAGGTGCACCAGGAACACGGTCACCCGTTCCGAGCCGGCCTGCTCCCGCAACTCCTCGGGAAGGTGGTGGTACGCCGCGTGGGTCTTGCCCGCGTGGACGTTCCAGACGAGGCACTGCCCGCGGATGACGACGTCGTCGGCCTCGACCGGGCGGCATTGCGGGGCAAGGGCGGCGACGTCCTGCACGATCTTCTGCTGCCGCTCCTGGGCCTTCTCCTCCTGCCAGTTCGCCGCGGCCACCCAGGTCATCACCGCCACGACCGCGACCATCGTGCCGACGAGCTTGACCTTCCTCATCGGGGTCATGCGAACCCTCCTTCGTTGGTGTGCGAATTCCGTGTCCTCTCCCAGGAAATCTATCGGTTGGATCGGTATGCGGCTTTGGGCCTTGTCCATGCCCGTCAGGCCGGTCCGCCCCCGGCGAGGAGCGGGCGGACCGGCGGCGCAAAAAGCAAGAAGTGTAGGTGTGACCCCGGGCGGGGCGGGGCGTATCATCTCGGTGTCGCGAGGAAGGGAGATTCCATGAGCGAATGGACCCGGCGTCGTTTCCTGAAGAGCGCGTTCGGCGGGGCGGCGGCGCTGGTGCTGCCGCGCGGTGGCCTTGCCGCCGGCGCGGGATCGGGGCGCGGGCGGCCCAACGTGCTGTTCATCGCGGTGGACGACTTACGGCCGGAGCTGGGGTGCTACGGGCACAGGGTCGTGCAGAGCCCGAACATCGACCGGCTGGCGGCGGCGGGGACGCGGTTCACGCACGCCTATTGCCAGCAGGCGATCTGCGCGCCGTCGCGGGCGAGCCTGCTGACGGGCCTCCGGCCGGACTCGACGGGTATCTACGACCTCAGCCATCCCGTCACCAAAACGCTGCCGAACGTCCTCACGCTGCCGCGGCACTTCCGCAACCACGGGTACGTGACGATCTCGCTGGGCAAGATCTACCACCACCACACGGACGACCCGGCCGGGTGGACCCAGCGCCCGAGCACGTGGCGGGGGATGTACCACAGCCGGGAGATCGAGGCCGACCGCAGGCGCCGCAACGCCGAGGGCCGCAAAAAGGGCCTCAGCGGGTCGCGCCTGTACAACTACGCCGCCGGGCCGAGCACCGAGTGCGTCGACGCGCCGGACAACGCCTACGACGACGGGCTCGTCGCGGACAAGGCGATCGAGGCGATCCGCAAGCACGCTTCGGCAGGCTCGGCGCAAGCCAAACCGTTCTTCCTCGCCGCGGGCTTCAAGAAGCCGCACCTGCCGTTCACCGCGCCCAAGCGCTACTGGGACCGCTACGACCGCGCCGCCCTGCCCCTGCCCGACGCGAGCCAACCGAAGAACACGCCCTCCATCGCCTTCACCGGCTGGGGCGAGCTGCGGGCGTACCAGGACATCCCCAAAACCGGCGACCTCGACGAGGCCACCACGCGAAAGCTCATCCACGGCTACTACGCGTGCGTGACCTACGTGGACGCACAGATCGGGCGTGTTCTGCGAGAGCTCGACAAGCAGGGCCTCCGCGACCGGACGATCGTCATTCTCTGGGGCGACCACGGCTGGAAACTCGGCGAGTACGGCGACTGGTGCAAGCACACGAACTTCGAGCTCGACACGCACGTGCCGATGCTCCTCGCCGCCCCCGGCCGAAAGGGCGGACAGCGCTGCGAGGCCCTGACCGAGTACGTCGATATCTACCCCACGCTGGCCGAGCTGTGCGGCCTGCCGGTCCCCAAGCACTGCGAGGGCGTCAGCCTGGCCCCGCTGCTGGCGGACCCGGCCCGCCCGTGGAAGTCGGCCGCGTTCAGCCAGTACCCCCGCGGGCGAATCATGGGCTACAGCCTGCGGACGCGGCGGTGGCGGTACAACGAGTGGATCGACCGCCGAACGAAGAAGGTCGTCGCCCGCGAGCTCTACGACCACGGCAAAGAGGCCTTCGCCCGCGAGAACGTCGTGGACCGCCCCGAGCACGCCGCGCTCGTCAAGAAGCTCGCCGCCCAAACAAAAGCCGGCTGGCGCGCCGCAACGGGACCACGCGGCTTTGGGGTCAGATCTTGATTAGTGATTAGCGGTACGCTAATCACTAATCAAGATCTGACCCCATCCGGAGACCAGGGAATGCGAGAGACCAGAACCAGGACGACGAGACGGCACTTTCTGCGGGCGGTGGGGACGGGCGTGGCCGCGATGGCGATTCCGCGTGGCACGTGGGCGGCGGGCAAGGCCGAGGCCGACCGGTCGCTGCCGAACATCGTCTTCATCTTCGCCGACGACATGGGCTACGGCGATCCGCGGTGCTACAACCCGCAGTCGAAGTGCCCCACGCCGAACATCGACGCCCTGGCGGCCGCCGGGATGCGCTTCACCGACGCCCACGCCCCGGGGAGTTGGTGCGTGCCCAGCCGCTACGGCTTGATCACGGGGCGGTACCCGTTCCGGGCGCAGCGGCATCGCATCGAGCCGGACCGGTTGACGATCGCCTCGCTGCTGAAGCGAAGCGGCTACGCCACGGCGTGCGTGGGCAAGTGGCACCTGGGCTTCGAGGGCGAGAAGAAGCCCCAGCCCGGGCAGGCGATGAAGGGCGGGCCCGTGGACCGCGGGTTCGACTACTACTTCGGCATCCACGCGTCGCTGGACATCCCGCCGTACTACTACATCGAGAACGACCGCTGCGTCGCGGCGCCGACGGGCAAGGTCGGCGACAGTCACACGGACGGCTGGACGAAGATCCAGGGCGCGTTCTGGCGCGGTGGGGGACTCGCGCCGGGCTTCAAGCACGACGAGGTCCTGCCGACGTTCACGGACAAGGCCGTCGCGTGGCTGAAGGAGACCCGCGCGAAATCGGCGAAGAAGCCGGCCTTCCTCTACCTCGCGCTGGCCGCCCCGCACACGCCCTGGCTGCCGACGGGCCGGTTCCGCGGCGCGAGCGGGTCGAACCTGTACAGCGACTTCGTCGCGCAGGTGGACGACGCCGTCGGGCGGGTCCTCCGCACGCTCGAGAAGCTCGGCATGAAGGACGACACGCTGGTGATCTTCTCCAGCGACAACGGGCCGGTCTGGTACGCCCAGGACGTCGAGCGCTACGGGCACCGGTCGGTCGGGCCGCTGCGCGGCATGAAGGCCGACGCGTGGGAGGGCGGCCACCGCATGCCCTTCATCGCCCGCTGGCCGGGACACGTCCCGCCGGGCTCGCGAAGCGACGCGCTGATCTGCTTCACCGACATGATGGCCACGTTCGCGGAGATCGTCGGCCGGAAGGTCCCCCCCGGCGCCGGCGAGGACAGCGTGAGCATCCTCCCGCTGCTGCGCGGCGAGAAGCCCACCACGCCGCCGCGCGACACGATGATCCATCCCGCGGGCCTGTGGGGCGTCCGGCAGGGGCGGTGGAAGCTGATCGTTGGCCAGGGCTCGGGCGGCTTCAGCAAGCCCCGACGCCGCAAGCCCGAACCGGGCGAGCCGGCCGGGCAGCTCTACGACCTCGCCGCCGACCTCGGCGAGACGAAGAACCTCTACGCCGCCAAGCCCGAGATCGTCCAACGCCTCACCCGGCTGCTGGCGCAGCAGCGGAAGAAGCCGTAGCCCGTAGCCGGGGCCGGTAGCCCGTTCCGGAATCAGGAACCGGGACAGCTCAAACGGACCGGTTTCCAGAAGCCGCGGAGCGGCGGGAGGGAATAGCCGGCGGCGTGAGCCGCCGGTACCGGATACGAACACAACGCCAGCCCCGGCGGGGCGAAAGGAACGTTCCTGGGAAGAACTCAAGAAACGGACAGAGAGGACAAGAGCAACAGCCAACAGCGAACAGCCAACAGCCAAGCCAACGGGTTCCGAATCGAGCGCCGGCCTCCGCACTTGGCTGTTCTCTCCAACGCTTCTTCTCTGAGCTCTCTGAGCCTCTGTGGTTCTCCGAGTTCTCCACGACCTATCAGAATACCTTGCAGTCCAGGCCCAGGACGCCCGCGAGGGTCTCGAGGTCCGCGACGTGGTCGCCGTAGACCACCGCCGTGTGCTCGCGGGAGATGTTCGCCACGAAGCCCTCCAGGTCGCGGAAGCGCAGCAGCGCGGTCGTCTCGCAGTGGGGCATGTCCGCGTGGCGGGTCGTCTCGCAGACCTCGCCCGCGCCGAGAAGCAGCGTCCGGCCGTCGAACTTCAGCTCGACGATCGTGATCGCCTCCCCGGCGGCGAGCTCGCCGTCGATGCCGCAGCCGCAGCCGTCGCGCTGGATCTCGTACGTCCCGCCCCAGTCGTTCAGCGTGACCTTCCCCCGCGGGTCCATCTCCGGCGAGACCACGCCCACCCAGCCGCAGTGGCCGAGGCGGGCGAGGTTGCCCCACTGCTCGCGGGGATAGGCCGCCTCGTCGGGCGAGAGCGGATCGCCGAAGTGGTCCTCCAGCGCCCCGACGTATCGCACGGGGTACATGTTGGACATCATGCACGGGCGGTCCAGGAAGAACGTGGTCAGCGCCATGCTCATCATCGCGAGGTAGTCGCCGTCGCAACTGGCGATGTAGCCGTCCTCGCGAAGCAGGGCCTGGGCGAGGCAGGGCACGTCCCGCCCGCCGCGGATGACCAGGTCGCCGAAGCAGTTCACGCCGAAGCCCAGCGCCCGCTCGGCCTCCAATACTTCCTTGATCGCCAGGTACGTTCGCACCGCCCCCGCGAGCTCTTCGGGGCGGACCGTGCCGATCTCGTAGCGGCCCTTCCGCCCGTTCCACGCGGCGGCGACGTCGGCGTCGCTGAACTTCGCATAGCGGCTGCGGATGTCGTCCATCGAGCGGACGACGATCTCCGTGCCGAGGGCCTCCGTGACGAGGTGTCCCGCGGCCGGGGCGTTCCAGGGGAAGTTCTGCTCGCCGAAGACGACGAGCCGGCTGCCCCGCAACATTCGCCGCATGCCGAGCGCCCGCAGCAGCGCCAGCCCGTGGGCGTTGTCGCGGACGAGGTGGACCTCCACGCCGAGGGCCGCGAGAAAGTCCCGCGCGCTCCACCGCCAGAAGTCCGGCTCGTCGTGGCCGAGCAGGCTCCAGAAGACGAACGGCAGCCCGCGTTCGGCCAGCGGCTGGGGGTGCGAGTTCCAGATCTCCGTCGGGTAGGCGGGGATGCTCACGGGCAGGATGCCGTCGATCTCCTCGCCCAGCCCGGCGATCACCTCCGCCCAGTGCTCGGGCGACTCGATGGCGATCATCTCCTCCAGGCAGCCGACGCCGTCGATCGCGCCGGCGAGGCGGTCGAGGTCGATGTTCGGCTCGCCCCGCTTGGCGAGCACGGGCTGAAGTCGAACGATCGGCCGGCGCAGCCAGGATCGCGGCTCGGCGGCGAGGAAGCGCTCGGTTTCGCTCAGAAGCGTCATGGCTTGGTCTCCGGTGGATTGCCAGGGCATGATCCCGCAAGCCGCGCGGCGGATCAAGGCCCCCGCCGGCCAGCACGGCGAGAGAGGGCGACAGGCGGCGAGGCAAGGGCGTACCTCCTCTCAGAACCTTGCGAGGCAGTGCGTCAGCAGGAGCAGGCCGAGCATCGTCAGGCCGAGCACCGCCCAGCCGAAGCCGATGCTCAACCCCGTGACGACCATCCCGACGGTCTGGTTGCGGTTGCGGTACCGCTCGTAGCCCGCGTGGCCGAGGAACACGCCGGGCACGCACATGCAGGGCACGAGCAGCGAGGAGACCACCGGCACGAGGCCGGGGTCCCACGGCACGCCGAGCGCGCGGCAGACCGCGCCGATCACGAGCACCAGGATCGCGAAGGCCGCGCTGCCGAACACGAACAGCGCCGACAGCACCGCCAGGAACGGCGAGGCGGGTTCCGTTGCCACGCGATACGTTCTATCCTTGCGCAGGTCCAAGGGGGCGCCGCAGCGGGGGCAGTGGCCCGTGGCGGCGTCGGGCAGCTCCTTTCCGCACACGCGGCAGATCCTGACGTACAGCGATGTCCTCGCCGGGTCGTCCATCGTGGGCCTACGGGACGAGCTCGATCTTCGCGACGTGGATCGCCCCCCGCGCGCGGGCGGGCCTGGCGGTCCCGTGGACGCCGACGGCGACGGACGCGACGTCGTCGAGGTCGAGGCGGCCGTTGTCGTCCTTCGACCAGCCGCCGCGGTGAAAGCTCTTCAGCGGGATCGTCAGCGTTCGCCACTCGCCGGTCGTCGCCGGCGCGGGCTCGGCGGGGTACTGTGCCCCGCCTCGCTCGATCAGCATGACCAGCAGGCCGCCAATCCCCTCGGGGACCGTCGCCTTGTACGTCAGCCGCAGCGCGCGGTAGCCGGTCAGGTCCACGTCGGCCAGGCGAACGCTGGGTACGACGTACATGTGGCTGCCGCCGGGGAAGGCGAAGTCGATCTTCACAGATGCGGCCTCGCCGGGCGCGTCGTTCCCGGCCGTGACGGCGGCCTTCGCGGCGGGGTCGTGGGCCAGGCCCCATTGCTTCGGGTCCGTGCAGGGAATCGCCATCGCCCGCGTCGGCCGGTAGGGCCGATCGGTGATCTCGGCGGAGTGCAGGACCAGCTCGCCCGACGCCTTGCCGTCCAGCACCACGCCGACCCAGAGCTTCTGCACGCCGTCCCAGTCCATCGCGTTCCCGCCGTCCCGGGAAAACGCTGCCTTGTGCAGGGCCTTCAGGGGCAGCCGCGCCTCGATCTTCTCGCCCGTCTCCAGCGGCCGGGCGCCGAGGCGGAACCACGTGGCCGCGTCTTTCTCAAACGCCACGAGCGCCGCCCGGGCCTCCCCGCCGGTCAGACGCAGCGAGTACGTCAGGCACAGGGCCTTGGCTTGCGGCGTTCGCGGGAGGGCGTCGAGCTCCACGGCGAGCAGCCTCCGCTCCGTGCCCGCCTTCCGGAAGCGGAGCTTCTGCTTCGCCCCCTCGGCCTCGAGGGTCGCCTCCATGCCCGCCGGCGGGACCAGCTTGGGCCGGCCCGTCCAGCCCGCCGCGGCCAGCAGCACACATGCGAGTTTCGTCGCAGTCATTCCGAAGACCTCCCTTCTACGTAACCCGTCTGTGCCCGTTGGGTCTTACGGATCGGGAGCTCGCCGGTGCGGGGATCTGCGAAATTGCCGTCTGCGGCGGCACGGGCGCGCCGGCTTGTGGGTCCCGGAACGCGAGGCTACCATGCGAGGTCGGCAGAGACATGCCGGCGTTCTCAAACAGGAGTGTTTCTAGATGATCGGATCGATGCGAAGGGTCGTGGCGTTCGTGGGGGCGTTGGCCTTCCTGTCACTTGGCGCGGGAACGGGCGCGTGCGTCGAGCCGGCGAAATCCCTCGTCACCGGCGAGCGGATCGGCACGCTCGCGGTGGCCGGCCGGCTGGACGTGGACCTGCACGCCGAGTTCATGGCCAGCCGCACGTTCGACGGCAACACCGTGCTGCACTGGTACAACTGCGGGTTCTCGGGCGGCGGGAAGCACAACCGGGTCGGCGGGGCGTTCGGCGACTTCGGCCTGCACGTGCCGCACACGCAGCGCGACGCGAAGTACCCGCGCTTCGTCCGCGTCATGGGATCGCCGGCGGTCCGCTTCGACGGCGGCGACATCCTGAAGGGCAACTTCCCCGTCGAGGACGCCGCGGCGGGCACGGAGGACTTCGCCCTGGAGCTGTGGCTGCGTGACAGCTCCCGGCGGCGCGACACCACGAGCCCGGGTCCGGAGGTCATCCTCGGCTGGCAGTCGGAAGACGGGCGGGAGACGTCCGCGCCGCTACGGTACCCGGCGGGGTTCACCGGCGGCGCGAGCCTCCGTCACCTGGTCGTCAACTGCACGCCCACAGGACAGACGCAGTGGGTCGACGGCAAGAAGGTCTCGTCCGGCCCGCGGAAGATGGTCATTCGCAAGGGCCACCGGATGGTCCTGGGCGGCGCGTCGGCGGACAAGCCGTCGTTCGACGGCGACCTGGCCGCCGTTCGCCTCCACGAGAAGGCCCTCACCGACGAGCAGATCGCCCACAACTTCGCCGGCGGGGTGATGCGGGGCACGGAGCTGCACTCCTGGTGGCGGATGGAGAAGGACAAGTGGTGGGTCAAGGAGTCGGCCCATTTCCGCCACTGCGTGGACAAGGAAGAGATGGCCGCGTGGAGCGATCGCCAGACGAAGCAGTTCCACGAGCGCGTCCCCGGCATGTTCGAGCTGGCGGAGAGGATCTACCACCTCTACTCCGAGCGGCTGGCGCTGCGGATCGGCGTGGTCAGCAGCCGGCCGGAGTTCCGGGGCGACGGCATCAAGTACAAGATCCCGATCCAGCCCTCCAAGGGGAGCTGGATGGGCTGGAGCGGCAAGCTGGGCTTCGGCTGGGCCTGCCAGGGCGCCGGGCACATCAACCCGCACGAGCTGGTTCACGGCTGCCAGGGCCAGACCGGCGGGGCCTTGCAGGGCAACTACTGGGAGGCCCACGCCAACTTCCCGCAGACCTACGCCGGCGTCTACCAGACGCTCCCGCCGACCTGCTGCAGCCGGGTCTGCATGTTCTTCCCCGCCAACGGCCGGTGCTACTACCACGCCCGGCTGATGTTCGAGCACCTCGCCCAGACGCCCGAGTACGGCCCGATGTTCATCTCGAAGCTCTGGTACGACGGGGGCAGCGAGACCGAGAAGAACGAGTACCCCTGGCGGGCGTTTCCGCGGTTCGACCCCGACCCGGCCACGCCGCTGGCCTACGAGTGGGCGCGGATGGTCCAGCGGTGCGTGACGTGGGACTTCGCGATCTACGGCGGCAAGCCCGCCGACCTGTACCAGCAGGACGCCGAGCGCGGGAAGGACGAGATCCTCCGCTACGGGCGCGTCCTGCTGGAGCCGGTTCCCCACGAGCGCGGCTGGTGGCGGGCCCCGATGGAGATGGCGCCCCAGCAGTTCGGCTGGAACATCTGCCCGCTGAAGCCTGCCGCGGGTACCGTCACGGCCGAGCTGTCCGGCTACGTCAACGCGGAGCGCGGCTCGGACTGGCGGGCGGGCTTCGTGGCCGTCGACGCCGCGGGCCGGCCACGCTACGGGAAGATCGCCGGCGTGGGCGAGGCCCTGCCGTTCGAAGTGGGCAAGGACACGAAGGCGCTGTACCTGGCGGTCTGCGCGACGCCGACGAAGGTGCTGGCCATCGACATGACGGGCGACTACCGCTCGCCCGAGCAGGAGCGGTTTCCCTACAAGGTCCGGCTGGCGGGCTGCGAGCCCCTCGACGTGCTGATCCCGCCGAAGCCCGCCGAGGCCGGCGCGAAGCACCCCAACGGCGGCGGGTTCGTGGCGGCCACGGCCCACGCGGACCCGACGGCCTACGTCGGGCCGAACGCACAGGTGCTGGGGCGGGCGAAGGTCCTCGGCCAGGCCCGCGTGGAGGACCACGCCGTCGTCACCGACAACGCGACGGTGCGGGACCACGCCCGCGTCAGCGGTCACGCCGTCGTCCGCGGCGGCGCGACGATCCGCGACCGTGCGAAGCTGCGAGACTATGCGACGGTCACCGGTAGGACGGTGGTCCGCGACAGCGCGCGGATCCTCCAGCACGGCTACACCGACGGGGGCTGTGCGGAGGTGTACGGTAACGCGACGATCCAGGGCGTCGCGTGGGTCGGCGGGCGGGTCGGCGGATCGGCGATCCTCGACGGCCACTACCGCAAGAGCAACCTCATCGACAACGGCGTGTGGTTCACGTGGAGCTGGGGGATCGGCCAGAACCCCGGCGAGCACAACATCGAGCTGGGCGGGCTTTACGCGCAGTACCTCTTCGAGACCCCCCACCCCGTCTTCGCGCGGGACACGTACGGCGCGACGCACGCGATCCTCCACGGCGAGCCGAAGACCAAGGCGTACCCGCTCCGCAAGAAGAGCCGGTCGCACTCCTACACGCAGAGCTACGGCCGGAAACAGAAGGTGGAGCTCAGCGTCCGGACCGCGGGCACGGCGCTGGTGCTCAACGGGCGGGACCAATGGCTGGAGCTGCCCCGCGGCGTGGCCGATCTGCACGAGATGTCGATCGCCGTCACGCTCAAGCACACCGGCGGGGAGGCGAGCCAGCGGCTGATCGAGTTCGCCGGGGGCGCAGACTCGAGGATGTACCTGACCGCCGCGGACGCTGCCGGCCGGCCCGCGTTCGTCATCACGAAGGGCGGACAGACGCAGACGCTGCGGTCGCCGAAACCGATCCCGCCGGGCAAGTGGGCGACGCTGACCCTCGTGCTCAGCGGCGAGACGGGCATTCTCCAGATCGACGGAAAGACCGTCGCGCGGGACGACGGCATCACGCTGAACCCCGACGACCTGGGCGCGACCGCGTGCCTGGTCGGCCGCGGCATCGAGGGCGGCTTCTTCGCCGGAGAGCTGGAGGACGTGAGTATCTACAGCGTGCCCCTGGTCGACGAGAACGCGCCGGCCCCCGACCCCGCCGAATGGGCCGTCGCGCCCGTGCAGGTCTCCGGGTCGGCGGCCGTGATGCGCGCGGCGGTCGGCAAGGACCCGCTGGGCGGCGTGGCGTACCGCTTCGAGGAGACGACCGGCGGGCCCGGCGGCAGCGGCAGCGAATGGCAGAAGTCGCCCGTGTTCCGCGACGACGGGCTGCGGGACGGCTCGCGGTACGCCTGGCGGGTTAAGATGCGGGACGTCCACGGCAACGAGACGCGGTGGTCGAAGGCCGTCGGTCTCCCGTGCGAGCGGCCCGAGGCCTTCGTCCAAAGCGAGGGGCGGGACGGCCTGGTCGTCATCGAGGCCGAGCGCTTCCTCCGCAAGACCGCCGTCCCCGACGGGCACGAGTGGACGCTCGACACGGGCAGGAAGGGCTTTGCCGGCGCGGGCGCGATGAAGGCCCTCCCCGCCCGTGGGGCGCAGCACGACGGCGAGGTCGCCACCCGCAGCCCCCGCATGGACTACGCGATCGAGTTCAAGAAGACGGGCCGGCACTGGGTGTGGGTGCGGGGGTACGGCGCGAACCCCAAGGCCGATTCCGTCCACGTCAGCCTGGACCTCGAGCCGGGCGAGTGGGGCCGGAACGTCCAGCTCGGCACGGGCAAGTACGTGTGGATGCGGCACCCGCGGCCGTTCGAGGTTCGCACAGCGGGCGTGCATACCCTCTCGGTGTGGATGCGGGAGGACGGCGCGATGCTCGACCGGCTGCTCGTGACCGCGGTCGGCGGCTTCCAGGTGGAGGGCACGCGGGACGTTGGCAGCCGGGGCACGCTCGGCGTCGGGCCGCCCGAGTCGCCGCGGAAGTGAAGGCCCCGCGCGGGGGCTGCACCACGTGCCGAGGATGCGGAGGCTCAGGGGGCCCTTGCGGGGCCGCGTTGGCGCTGCCTGTTTCGTTGGGTTCGGCCCCCGCCGCGGATGCCCTCCAACTCCGGGAAGCGCTTGCGGAGGAGGTCGAAGATCGCCGCCGGTGTGCTCCGGTTGGCCTCCGCCAGTTGCAGTAGGGAATCGCTCTCTTTCACCACGCGTAGCCCGGCGTCTTGCAGGGCCTGGACAAGGTCCTTCGTCGCCGGGCCCCCGCGCTGGTGGAGCTCCTCCACCGTGAGCAGCTCGGCGTGCGGGAAGGGCGCCCGGGGCAGGGCTCGGGCCCAGGAGTCCTTCATCCCCTCGCTGCCCTCGACCAGGGGCCGGGCGGGAGGCAGGCCCACGATCGCCGCGGTGGTGAGCCCGACGACCAGCACCACGGCCGCCAGCAGCTCCCCCCATAGATTCAGGCCGCGCCGCGCCCGGGAATGAACGTAGCTCCACAGCGGCCGCCAGTTCAGGAGCAGATGCACCCCGCCGAACAGGACAAAAAGCGTGCTGAGGACGACGTGCACGGCGACCCACTGCTCCCGCCAGAGGCCCACGGACGTCCACCCGGACCAGTTGGCGGTCCTGCCTCGCGGCGCGGCATACAGCACGGCCCCGGAGACCGTCATGCCCACGAAGGACAGCGTGACCACGAAGGAGGTCAGCGCCCGCAGGCGAGGCCGCCGTCTCCTGGGTGTCGTGGGGACCTGCTTGGCTTGTTGTTCCATGGTGCGGTTCATCCTTTCGTGGCCGGTTGGTCGGTGGCTTGCCCGGTCATGCCGTCGGCCTCGTTGTCGCAGGGGATGCAGAGGCTCCTGCCGCCGCGGTGCCGAAGGCGCGTGGACATGACCATCTCGCCGCACGCGTCGCAGGGCAGGCTCTCCCGAATATGCGCCGCCGACGGCAGAGACGCCAAGGCATCCCTTCTGGTCTCGAAGAGCCCGGCCGGGTCCTGACTCAGCATATGCTCGATCTGGTAGCGGCGGCGACGGTTTTCTGGAACGGCCTCGATCCCGGGCGGGCGGGCCGGCCGCAGCCGCAGGCGGATGGAATGCCCGTTACACCGCGTGGCGAACGTGAAGACCATTTTTCCGTAGTCGCGGAAATACAGGTTGCCCTTGCCGAACGTGCAGCCGGTCAGCACCTGCACCGCGTCCACCGCGCAGGTGTCGTTCTCCACGATGGCGATGAGTTCCTCGTCTCCGGCCCGCCGGGCGGGCAGCTCCCGCATGCCCAGCTTGGCGGCGCAGTAGCCGATGACCACGCCGGGGCAGAGGTGCCCGTGAAACGCCACGCATTCCTGTAGGTCCTCAGGCAGGTCCGTCTCTTCCACGTTCCATGCTCCCGGCGATTGCGCTTCTTGTCGGCGGGTCTTCCCGTGTTCGAACATGCCGTCCGTCGCGCCAGTCCCAACTCGGTCGTCGGGCAAGGGGCAACGGTCGTGCCATGAATGACGACCCGCCGACAGTACAGGAAGTTATCCCTTGGAAATCAAGTGGTTATGAGCGAAGGCACGATGCGGGAACGTCAGGGCTTCCGACGGGTGAATGCCGTAATCGTGCAAAGTGCGCTACAAGCCTCGCCGCCCCCGGCCATCGGCGTCCGGCGTCTCGATGCCCAGGGCCTTGATCTTGCGGTACAGCGTGCTGACGTTGATGCCCAGGTCCCGGGCGGCCAGCTTGCGGTTGCCCCGGCGGCGCTGGAGCGTCTCGGCGATGAACAGCTTCTCGACGGCCTCCAGGCTCATGGGTCGGCCGGCCGGCGTGCCCCGCCCGGACGTCGGCCGCAGCTCGGGGGGCAGGTGGCTCAATTCGATAATGCCTCCCCGGCAGAGGACGAAGGCCTGCTCGATGATGTTCTCCAACTCGCGGACGTTGCCCGGATAGTCGTGCTCCATCAGCCGGGCCAGGACTTCGTCCGAGACGCCCGCGATCTGCTTGCCCTGGAGGCGGTTGAAGCGGGCGACGAGGTGGTCGACGAGCAGGGGGATGTCCTCCCGCCGCCGCGCGAGGGCCGGCAGCTCCAGGTGCACCACGCGAACTCGGAAGTACAGGTCATCACGGAACTTGCCGGCCCGTACGAGCGATGCCAGGTCCTTGTTGGTCGCGGCGATGACCCGCACGTCAACGGGTATGGACCGCACGCCCCCCAGCGGCTCGATCATCCGCTCCTGGAGTACGCGCAGCAGCCGGACCTGCATGGCCGGGGAAACGTCGCCGATCTCGTCGAGGAGGATCGTGCCCCCTTCGGCGAGGGCGAAACGCCCGGGCTTGTCTCGCTTGGCGTCGGTGAAGGCCCCCGCCTTGTGGCCGAACAGCTCGCTCTCCAGCAGCGTGTCGGGCAGGGCGGCGCAACTGACGGCCACGAACGGTTTCTTCTTGCGGGGCGAGAGGTTATGGATGGCCCGCGCGAAGAGCTCCTTGCCCGTGCCGCTTGGGCCTTCGATCAGGACCGTGCTGCTGCTGTCGGCGATCTGGGGGAGGATCTCGAAGAGGCGCCGCATGGCCGCGCTGCGCCCGACGATGTCCTCGAACGTGTACCGGGCCTCGAGCGCCTTCTGGAGCTGCTCGACCTGCGTGAGGTCCTGGAAGGTCTCGACGCCGCCGACCACGTTTCCGTCCTGGTCCTTCAGCAGGGCGGTCGCGATCCGAATCGGGATGCGCTCGCCCTGCTGGTTGATGATGTGGGCCGTGGCGTTGACGATGGGCGCGCCGCTGTCCATCGTCCGCCGCAGGGCGCACTGCTCTTCGCAGATGTCCGCACGGA
>Ga0272441_10002798_pt1 | contig 34648 bp, 38 predicted proteins | sample SSMProp6N_FD_193582 | JGI IMG/M metagenome (GOLD analysis project Ga0272441, IMG submission 193582) | Marine sediment archaeal communities from Little Sippewissett salt marsh, Falmouth, MA, United States - SSM-Prop-6N | ecosystem: Environmental > Aquatic > Marine > Wetlands > Sediment ... | reverse complement strand
ATTGAGCTTCTTGTTGGCTTCTCTTTATTTAATGCGTTCCCGTAGCTTCTGGTCTGGTGTTTTTTTGGGTTTGGCTTGCCACACTCGTATCGAGTATACCCTTGTATCTGTGCTTATCTTGGCTGGTTTCGTATTGCGTGAGCGCTTGTTTACCATTAGCCAGCCATATATTCTGGGGTGGCTTGCCTCTTGGGGAATGTTTACGCTTCATATCTATATCCAGACTGGGAACCCCGTCTACCCCCTCTACTATAGCTTGTACAGCGTATTCGGAGGATATACCAGCAAGTTTACTGGATTACCTTTCATCGATGTTTTTATGGGTTGGCTGGGTGCGAGGCTGTTTATTTGGACTCGTAGCGTATTTGGTGTAGCGATTATCGTCATTGGGCTCCTTGGGGTTTTGATGATCCCTTTATGGCGTACAGGAAGTGGTATCGGTATGAGCCCCAGCTGTATCTTGTTTCTGTCTTGATGATTTTGGGTCCCTTGTTTTTGCCTTATTTTGAGTCAGAGCGTGTCTATTTGTTGATGATGCTTCGTTTCCTCATACCAGCAGTTGCTTTGGGGTTGCCCATATTGTTCCACCAATTATCCAAGTTGAACCCCAACCCAGAGACCGATTCCAGAATTAGATGGGTTCAGATTGGTCTCGTTGTGGTTTTATTGGCTGGTTACCCGTTATTCCTTTCCCAGTATTCTGGGCTTCAAGGTGCTGTTGTTAAGGAGTTTGATATCGCTGATAGGGTTGGATCGGAGTACTCTGGGGGTACTATTGTCTGTGATATTCCAAGCATGCTCTATAGATTGGTCTCTGAGTGGGATGTTGAACCGACCATGTTGCTAAGCAATCATTATGGTCCTCAGTATTATGGGATCGATGAACCTGTAGCTTATCTTGAATGGTTTGATGATAAGGATGTGAGTATATGGATGTATTATGGGGATCGAGGTGATCCAGTATGGGGTGTGTTGATGGATAATTATTCAGGGGTCTTGGTGAACCTGTTTGGAGACCCCGGATATGGCTGCTATCTGGTGGATCGCCGGCTGGTTGACTCACTTTTATAAATCTATCAGTATACCCTAGGGCAAGGTGCGTTACTTGTCCAGATACGAGGAGCTAGGGGTAGATGTCAAAAAGAAGGGAATAGAGAGCTTCAAACAAGTAGTAGATAACCTATATCCAGACGCTTTCTGTGTAATCCAACGAGACCCAGCGTACCCAGATACAGGGCTGGTGGTTCACACTGACTCTGCTGGAAGCAAACCCATTATGGCGTATATCTGCTACAAGGAGATAGGTGACCCTAGCTGGTTCAACGGCTTGGCTCAGGACGCCTTGGCTATGAATATCAATGACTTGGTCTGTGTGGGGGCTAATCCAGTCTCCTTTGTTGACTATGTTGCATTCAATACATTGCTCATTGATCGGGTTGAGATGCTGGCGGCTCTCTCAGATGGATTTGGACACTGCTTGAAGATATTAGAGGAGGAAGAGACTCCAGTGCTTTTCGCTGGGGGTGAGACCGCAGATCTCCCTGATCTTCTCAGGACTCTGGATGTCTGTGTGACAATGTTTGGACGAGTTCCTTTGAGCAAGGTGATCTCTGGGGACGCTATCAAGCCAGGGGACAAGATAATCGGAGTACGCAGTGGAGGTAAGATCAGGTACGAGAAAGGCGTAAACAGTGGTGTCATGAGTAATGGTCAGACACTTGCACGCAGCTGCTTGATGACACCTGATTATGTGAAAAAGTATCCCGAGATTTCTCATCCTGCGCGTGGTAGGTATACTGGGCGTTTTAGATTTGATGATTATCTTGATGAACTGGGCTCAACTGTGGGTGAGGCATTACTGAGTCCAACCCGTTTGTTTTCCCCAGTAGCGTTGAAGGTGCTTGAGAAGTATGGTGGCTCGGTGCATGGTATGGTGCACAATACTGGTGGAGGTAACACCAAGTGCCTCAGACTAGGACAAGGTGTCAGATATGTGAAGGAGATGCCTTCTCATGATCCTATCTTTGAGTTAGTCAAGCAGGAGTCTGGTGTGGAGTGGCGGGAGATGTATCAGGACTTCAATATGGGTGTGGGTTTCGAGTTCATCGTTGATCCTGATTCAGCTGAGGATATATTGTCAGTTGTTGAGGGATTCGGTGTAGGGGCTTCCATCCTTGGTTTTTGCGAGGAATCTCAATCGGGTAATAAGCTGACAATAAAATCAGATAAGGATGAGTTTGATTATAGTTAGGTTACCCCTATGATAATAAAAATGGATATTATCTATCATCCCAAATAGGTATGATTTCTTTGACATATGTGTGTATGAAAAAAAACACACGAGTAATAATATAGATTATCAACACTGAAAAAAGTGTTGCATCATGTCATTGAACGAACTTGAGGACATTGTAATCGAACCCAACGAAAAAATTCGTGGTGAAAAAGGGAACAAGGATAGGATATTTAGTTCAATTCTATTAGAAATAACTCAAGTTAAAAATAATTTATCACTAATTCAGAAAATTAAGTTTAACATATTTGGAGTAGTTAAAATCGAGAAAGGAAAATACCTAAAAAAATGTCATGATTGTGGAGATATATACTTGACAAGTGATCCTGACGATTACTACTGTCCTGAAAGTTAACGTGCACGCTAATAAGGAGATAAAAAACATGAATCGTAGGTTAAAGAAATTGTTTCTCAATTTATTAACCACGATGCCAGGAGACTTCGGTGTTTTACTCAGAGCTAAATATTATCAAAAATACGTTGGTAATTACGTGCTCATCCGACAAGGGGTTATTATTAGCCACCCTGAAAAACTAAAAGTCGGTAAAAGTGTCAATGTAAATCGTGACACCGTTATTAGGGCTAAATACGGTGTAGAGATTGGGGACTATACTATGATTTCTTGGAGAGTGAACATATTGAGTCAAAATCATAATCATCGTTTGAATGGTGTTCCCTTTAGGTATCAGGGATATAGTGGGGATAAGGTTGTAATAGGAAAAAATTGCTGGATTGGCTGTAATACCTCGATTTTGTCTGGCGTTAAAATTGGTGATAACTGTGTTATTGGTGCATCCAGCGTGATCACCAAAGACATACCCGATAACTCGGTTGTCGTTGGGGTAAATAAGATCGTAAGGACTTTGGGCGCACCGTATTCTCAGTCTCCACCTGAGTTAATACAGGGACAAGTCGATCTAACTTCTCAGATTACTCAATAATCTCTGCTAGTTTGATGGCGTGGTTGAGGGTTTCAAGAGATGATCTGAGCCGTTTATGGGGGCCAGTATCTTCGTGTACAATCTCGCTCGTAAGACATGTAAATCGGGGGCATTTATTATGTATGATCTACATGAAGAAACGCCCAATCAGCGTAGAGAACCGCTGGGACATACTGTATCGAGACTATCCTGAGGTCTATGATGAGTTTGCCAATGTACCCTACGAGCCGGGAATGATGAGTGTTCTGCATGAGCGATTCGATTTCAACGGTAAGACCATAGCAGACATAGGCTCTGGTTCAGGGCGATCAACGTTGAAGTTAGCCGAGTATGCTAAGCGTGTGATTGGTGTGGAGCCTGAGAAGGCTATGCGTGACGAGGCGTTGAAGAACACAGCTGAGGCTGGGCTAACCAATATCGTTTATGTTGATGGTCGCGGCGAGGAGATGCCCCTCGATGATGACTCGGTGGACATGGTGGTAGCCATAACAGCAACCATGTATCCACCTGAGGATGTGATTCCCTTGTTTATCGGGGAGGCTAGGCGTGTTGTTAAGTCGGGTGGTATGATTGTGTCTGTTGATGTGGCTCCGGGTTGGTATGGCGGAGAACTAAACGAAATAATTGATGATCCTAATGCTGATGTTGAGTTGTAGACTTATCACAGGTGTTTTGTTGATGATTCTGGGTTTGATTATTTTGATATTGATCAGACGTCGTATTATGGGAGCTTGGAGAAGATCATAGGTACTTATGGGTTTATCTTCGGTGTGAAAGCCATTGAACACATCCAGGAGAATAATATTACGGCGATAAAATGGAAATTCAGAGCTTATCATGAGAAAGTGGCCTCAGTGTAACTCTGATTCATCATTTGATCAATCTAATGCCTTCACATCATCGGCCAAGAAGGATACCTCAGCCCACATGTTAAAGATATCTGATTACTCGATACTGATCAGAGTACCCCTGTCTTCCTGCTTCTTCTGGAAGCTAATCTCCAAGACACCATTCCTGTAACTGGACTTGGCAGACCCACGATCGATCTCTGACTCAAACTCCAGCTCCTTATGGTATCGACGGTTCACGTTATCCACGCTGATAGTCAAGCCCCTGACCGTGGCAAAGAGCTTGATATTCTCCTTTTCTACACCGGGTAGCTCAGCCACCACCTTGACACTGGACTCATCCTCTATGACATCTACTAATGGCTCACGGCTATCCTGAAGGCTCAATGGGGTCTCATCAGCTTCCAATCCAGGCTTCATGTTGCCGAATTCCCTGATTACTGGTTTTCCGTCTGGTCCGATCTTGACGCTGTACCCATATACAAAGGGTCCATACTCACGCTTTACAGAGCCGTCTGGGCTGCGTATCTCGCGCCTCATCTCTTCTGGCATGTTTCCCTCCATCTCGCGGATGATATCCGCCATCTCCTTCTCCATCTCTCGCATCATACGGTCGAACTCGCCGAAGAAACTGCTTCTTTTACCAAACCGTTTGAACCATTCATCCCAAAAGCTCAACTATTATTCACCAAGTGCTCAGTTTTCAAAACCATCTATAAACTTTGTGAAGACTGTGTATTCTCTGGGCGAAACTTCAAGTTCAATGAAGAACATGATCGGGTATTATGGGCTCTATACGCGAGGTAATGAGAGGCAACTTGCTCGTATTCACAATAGGCGACGTATTGAGACAGTTGAGCATGTTCATCACCTTCCCATATTTCAGCCTATACGTACAAGCCCTAGGGGGAAGCGTAGTAGACATAGGCATAGTAAACAGCCTACGCCCACTAACAGCCCTATTCCTATACCCTATAGCAGGATACCTCTCAGATCGCTACAGTAGGATAAAGATTATAACCATAACCGGATTAGCTGGTTCTCTCCTTTGGTTTGTATTCGTATTCGCACGGGACTGGCGCTGGCTGGCAATAGGAAACCTATTGCTGGGGATGATGACCTTCTATTTCCCCGCCGCAAACTCATTAATGGCAGAATCCCTACCAAAAGACAAACGAGCACTAGGCTACAGCATGTGGCAAGCCATACCCATGGCAGCAGGCATCCTCTCACCATTGGCTGGAGGCTACCTGATCAGCCTCTGGGGCGTAGAAGCCGCCATGAGATTCCTATATGGGCTAACATTGGTGATTGGGCTCCTGATCGCTGGAATGAACTACAGATATCTCAGGGAAGATGAAAGAGAACTTCCCACTGATAATCTAGACCTATTGGGGGTTCTCGTTAAGAGCTATCGAGAAGTGATTGAGGTGGTTCTTTGGCTTCCACGCAATCTGAAAGCGTTTGGAGTGATGTTGGTGTTGGGCTTTTTCTTCAATAGCATGGTCTCCAGTTACTGGGTGATCTATGTCGTCCAGATCATCGGGTTATTTGAGGTTCAATGGGGGTTAGTATTACTGATAGCTTCAGTAGCCAATGTACTGTTGCTTCTTCCTGCTGGGATGGTAGTGGATAGGTTCGGTCCCAAACGCTTATTGACAATTGTCTTAATTCTTGGCTCAGTACCCATCCTAGCATTCGCGTACATACAATCATTCTACGGAATCATCCTAATTCTCATACTAGTAACCATAGCAAACAGCTTCCTCATGGCGGGAGCCCCAGCATACATGGCAAAGGCAACCCCACTTGATAAAAGAGGAAGAATCATGTCAGCCCTAGGACAAGGCATGCTACTTATCAACACCCGTGGCGGGGGAGTAGGTGGACCGGGTATGGGTGCAGTCTTGACTATCCCCACAATCGCCGGCTCTCTCCTAGGTGGTGTCGTTTATAATTTTAATCCGCAGCTTCTTTGGCTCTCTTTCGGGTTAGCCATGCTTTGCAGTGCAGTGATAGGCTGGTTGTTCCTAGAGTAGAGATTAAGAAAGGGGTAAAAGCAGCGAATCATAGAATAACCCTGCATTGACTATCCTTGTCAGCTATAGCGAGATCGCCCTCAAATCCAGATACGTGCGCAACCAGCTAGAGAAGAGCCTAGCCCAAGACATAGTGAATATTCTAAGGAAGAATGACTACGAGAACCCATCAACCCGCAGAAGATACGGCAGGATCTACGTTGATGGTGTTCCCAATGAGGCAGTTGAAGTTGTCTCAAAGGTATTTGGTGTAGCAAACGCTATGCCCAGCACTGAGGTCGAGGAAGGCTTCGAATCTGTAGTCAACGGTATAGTCAAGGACGCAAAAAAGAATCTAAAAGAGGGAAACAGCTTCGCTGTACGCCCCAAAGTAGTTGGAGAACATGAGTACAATAGCAGGGATGTCGCTTACGAGGCTGGTTCAAGGGTCCTTGATGCGTTGAAGGATCGAGACATCCGGGTTGACTTGGATAATCCCGACGTCACATTATATGCTGAAGTAAGGGACAAGGAAGCATTCGTCTTCAGCAACATCCAACGAGGCGTACTTGGACTACCCTATGGTACACAGGGTAAAGCCATCAGCCTATTCAGCGGAGGTATAGATAGCCCGGTTGCTGCTTGGCTTCTCATGAAACGAGGTGTCAATGTTTTACCCTTGTTTATGGATCAGCGTCCATTCGTGGGTGATAGCTATGTTGAGCGAGCCATCGAGAGCTTCAAAAACATAGCGGGATATGTCCCAAGGTCAAGCTACCGGCTCTACTCTGCCCCCATGGGTGACGTGATGCAACGGATCACTGAAAGCCCAGAGCCCAGATACATCTGTATAATGTGCAAACGCAGCATGTACAGGATAGCAGAGAGATTCGCCGTGAAGCACAGAGCCAAAGCCATAATCACCGGAGAGAGTCTTGGACAGGTAGCCAGCCAGACACTGAGCAATATGTTTGTGCTCAGTTCCTCCATTGACATACCAATCCTACGCCCAATAGTAGGCTTGGACAAGGTAGAAATCGAGGACATAGCACGTACATTTGGTTCATATTCAATAACCGCAAAGTCTACCGATGGATGTACCGCTGTACCCAAGGGACCAGCCACAAGAAGCAAGATAGCCGTCATTGAGGAGCTTGAAGCTGAACTTGGTTTGATCGAGCTATGTCACGATGCTGCTGTTAATGTCTCAGTGATTGCTGAAGGGTGAAAGAGTTAAAGAGTCTCATTCCCTGAATAGAAAGGGATAGATTTGTCCAAGATACCAAAAGAAGCATTCACAGGTGCACAGGAAATCGATTTCTCCGAAGAGAAAGAATTCTGGAACACATACCAGCTGGAAGATGGGACCACACTCAAAGTAAAACTCGTACTCAGGGGAGTAAAACGTCTCAACAAATACGAGCCAGACGGCGCACCCATCTACGCCATAAACAGCATGAACGTAGTAAGAGCCGTAAACGTACCCCCAGAGCTCAAAGCCAAGCCCAAGAAACGCGAGATGAACCCCGTATAGTGAAACAGATGAAGCTCCACCTCATAACCCACAGTCCAAATATAGAGACCATGATAGCCACAAGCATGCTAACCACCACAAGCGGAGCCATGCCAAGCACCCTATACAACAGGCTACTGGCTAAACCAGAGAAAGTAGCAGACATAGTGGGCAGGATCGAGGTTCAACACGGCAACATACTCGAACACAACAGGCTAGTATGGAAGCTAGAAGCCTCAAAAGATGAGGTGCTCTCCATAATGCTGAGGTCAAGATTCTTCAACATTACAGAAGCGGAGGAAGACAAATGGGTTGTTAGTAGTAACCTGAGAACCCTAGTCGAATATCATCAAACACATAGGGATGGTTTCAGTGAATTACTCGTTGAATCCATCAAGGAAGCAGCACCCCAAGTATACCAGTTTATCAGGAGGACCACAAGGTGAAAGCCCAGCTCCTAACCCATACTCCACTCAGCGAGGTAGAGAAAGAATTCCCCAACCATGACTGGAAGGAACTGTTACCCCACTTGAACTATACATTCGCCATTGAGAAGATAAGCAGGGCATGCACACACCAACTTGTAAGACACAGGATAGCGAGCTTTAGCCAGCAGAGCCAACGATACATTACTGTGAAACGCCTCGATGAGAGAGTAGTAACCCCAGAGAGCATCGCAAATAACAAGAGCTTTGAGACCCTTATCCAACAAGCCAGCGAAGCATATCAGAGACTAGTAGAACAAGAAATTCCGAGAGAGGACGCCCGATTTGTATTACCCAATGCTGTGGAGAGTAGCCTATTGATGACCATGGAGGGAAGGTCTTTGATGCATTTCATAGGTTTAAGAACCTGTAACAGGGCTCAGTGGGAGATAAGGAAACTAGCAGATATGATGTTGGCCCAGCTTAGGGAGGTTGAGCCAAGGGTCTTTAACAACGCGGGTCCATATTGTTTTCAATTGGGTTACTGTCCAGAAGGCAGGCATACCTGTGGAAAGATGAAGGAAGCATTGGAGAGATACAAAGTATGAAGTTGTTACTGGACGAGATGTATAGTGGTCTCAAGGAGTATTTCGAGGTTCTAGGATGCGATGTGGAGACCGTGAGGGATGTCTCGTTATCGGGTAAGATGGATCGGGAGATAGCGGAATACGCAAAGGAACATGATTTGATTCTTATTACTGAGGATCGTAAGCCCGCTGAATTATCCGAGTTACTGGATGGGCGTTTCTTCTATGTAGATAACAAGACCAAGGCCCAGATGATCCACGAGAAGATATGCAAAAAATACCGTGAATAAAATCTCAACAATACCCGTTGGGATCATCAGTAATATTATCTCGATCCCAGTAATGATGCTTAGTTCCCTCTCTCAACCACATATCCAGACCCATCTCATTGATATCCCGTAGATTCCTCCTACAAGCCCTAAGATGCAACGCACCGAGAACACTCTCAAGTTTATCGCAGGTCTCGAAATCCTCACAGCTACTGCACGCCTGGTATCCATGTTCGACGCAACATTCGCGTATAATACACTGGGTTTCTCCGCCATCGAACTCCCTGCAGAACCTGGTGCAGCGGAGATTCTCCATAAACATCAACATATCAATGAGGTCGTCATACCCTGATAGCTTTGATGGGAATACGCTGAAGGCTGTCTTCTCAAACTCATACTTGTCCAAGACATTCAAAAAGTTTGTAGCCGCATCAGCAATGACACCTGTCATGCCAAGACAGTCACCACAGTATAAGCCGCAGTAACCCAAGTATTTCTTCTCAGCCATCAATAATCTTAGTTTCACTCAAGGATAATATTACTATCGAAAAAAGAGGAGCTTAGTAGCTCTTGGGCTCAGGATCACGGTCCAGAGTACCACAGAGACAGTGAATGCTTCCACTGTTCCTTGGTCTGATGAGGCTGTCTATGTGTACCTCGACTACCTCAATTCCTACTGACTCAAACCATTTGGTTGCCTTGGGGTACTGGTCGCTGGTGATTATCTTACCCGGCTCCAGCACTACTCCACAGTCTGGTCCTTTTGCGAAGCCACGTGTATCAATGCTTACCAAGTCGTCTGGGGGTTTGATGAACTTCCAATCCATCTCTGCCTCCATCCAGTCCGTCAAGTAGTGATCATAGTACTTGGCTTCACCAACAGTTGTATGTCGGTCAACCATGCTGTAGTGGATGGTTCCTTTTCGTGTACCATAGCCGGGGCCCATCCTGATATCTACCTCTGGGTCTTGCTGCCAGATGATGTTGGCGTACTGGTTTTGCCCAGATTCGTTTCCCCTCATAACCGCTGGTTCTCGTGTGTTGCCCCTTGGGAAGTGAACCTCTATTATGGCGTGTTTCTCGTCGAGCCAGCCGCATGGTCCTCCCTCGACCATACCGTTGCCTGTTATCATGCCTACGACGGGTATTCCGTGCTCGGCTAGTGTCTGATATGTGGGCAGCTCCTCGCCTTTCCTGATGCTATCATACATCCGTAGTATCACATGCCCGTAGACTGCTGCATGAGCCACATCATCACAATAGATAGACTTCACCGTATACGGTGGATCCCATGGATCAGGCTTCCTGATGATTACCTCTATACCCTCTGCCTTGAAGGCGTCTACGAGGGTCTCATGATGCTCAACAAGCTCATCCAAGTTGGGTTTCTCCATCATCCTCCAAGCCCTCCAGCTATCTTCGTGAGGAGGCCAAGGTGTAGGTTTTCCTACTGTGAGGAACTCGTTTCCCGGTCTGTGGAGTAGAACAGTGTTGAGTTTGCCTATGGTGGTGTTTGCTTTCCATCGTCTGCCCCAGTATTTGGGCATCTCTTCCTCGAACTCGCTGAGGACTTGTGGATGTAGCCTGTGGTACGTGTCGTGCAGGTCTTGGGCTGACATCTTGTATTGTTCTGTCTTTTTCTCTATGTCAGACAATATAATCACAGATACACTGTGCTTTTAATTTAAAACATAATCGAGAAAGGGTTACCGGTATTGATGATAGTATGGGTCTCGCTGGAAATGTGTCTTCCATACCGCCTCCCCGTCTCGCACCACTTGTTTGCCCCTTGAGAAGACTTGCTCAACCCTCATCTTATCGATGTTGTCCGCGATAACCATATCAGCATCATAACCCTCTGCGATCCTGCCTTTCTTGATACCTAATGCCTTCGCAACGTTTGAGGTCATTATCTTCAACGAATCGCTAAAGCTACAAACACCATTGTTTGCCATGTCTCTGATCTCCCGCCTGTTGAGGTCAAGGGGCGCTATATAGCGTCCAATCTGTTTCATTTTATCGTCCCTGATGGGCTGGGGTACGTTTCCATCGCTGCTCATGGTAAGGTTCTCTAGTACTGCCCCCTCGTCCAGCATGCGTTTAACAGCCAAGTCCGGTTTAAGCCCAGTTAGTGTGCCTTCTTCTCGACGCATCAGGCTACTGAGGTCTACTATTCCACCCATCTTGGTGTACTCGATGGCTTGCTCTATAACATCTGGGTCTCTTCTATTGATGTGGGTAGGTATGACTCTGGCTGGGTTGATGCCAGTGTTATCGATTAATTCGAATATCCTGTTCATTCGGGTTTTCTGTCTGCCCACATGTACATGAAGTACAGCGTGCTTGTTCGCTATACTAGAACCATATAGAAGCTCTGACGCTATGTTTGCTAGGTCTCTCCAAGTATGATGATTTGTAGTGGGATCACTGATGGCGGTCTTCAAACCGATGACCTTGGGTATAAGATAGACATCCTTCCTGATCTCTCCCGTGAGTGTTGGTGGAGGAATAACAAAGCTTCCTGTATACATGTATGTGCTCAAACCCATCATGTCCAGCTCAAGGGTCTTGATATACAGGCTCTGGAGGCTCCTAACAAAACGGCTGCTCCCTAAACAACCAACAAGGGTCGTGGTGCCTGATTCTACGATGTCTTTCCATGCGATATCGTGGGTTCTGCCCATGGGTCCTTGTCCATCATCTGCTCCAATGAGATGAACGTGGTTGTCAATGAACCCCGGGTAGATGATCTTGTCCGATGCATCAATGGTCTCGCATGCAAAGTTATTGGGTGGTGAGATGTTTTCCTCTATCTTGATTATTTTCTCGTCGTAAATCAGTATATCTTTGGCTCCCTTTTCTTCTGGGGCGTAGATTGTGCCATTTTTTATGAGTTTGAACATACTTGATAGTGGGTTCTGGAAATTTAAAACACCATTTATGCCTGTCCTGTTTGCTCGTCTAATCGTGTTTTTCCTTGTAGTATGTATGGTAAAAATAGAGTAATAAAACGTATATTCAGTATGATATTGGTATTATGTTGTTTTGATAATTATGAGACATACTATAAATTGAAAATGTAGAAGAAATAAGTACGTAAGAATGGTAAATAATATAAATTAAGCAAAGTAGTATGTTGCATGTCGATTGAAAAACATGCCGAACATATTTGGGAATATTTTAATTCAATCGATAAAAACAATTATGGTATAAAAACACCCTCAATTCCATTACTATATTTAGGTAACTATGAATTATATGAACAATCTCCACTAAAAATATTGACAGTGGGAACAAATCCATCTGACAAAGAATTTCCAGTTCATAACCCTTTTTGCAGATTTAAAACTGCAGAAAACATATTAAATAAAGAAAAAATAGCAAAAGAAGATGTATTAACATACCTAAAATCATTAAACAGTTATTTTGATGTTAATAGTAGCGAATGGATTGATAATTTTGAGCCTCTCCTCAACGGGTTAAACGCCAGTTATTACTCGAATCACGAGAGCACCGTCCTTCATACATACATGTGCTCACCCCTAACAACTCTAGAGTCATGGAGTAAATATGAGAAAACAACCTCTCCACTGCTGTTTCATGATGTTGTCTATGAGGGGTTGAAGCTCTGGTTAGATCTATTGGACACCCTTGCACCGGATATTGTACTAACCTCGTTGGGGGATAATTATAGGGGATGGCTTTTCCCAGAACAGAACCTTGAATGGGTCAAGTTTCATGTCTTCAAGGAGACTGCTGATGGACGTGAGAGAGGTCGACCTTTCAATGTTCATTGTGTAGTGGCTAAACTGGAGTCGGGTAAGAGGTGTCTGCTTGTTTTTGGTGATAGGAGTGTGGTTCCTTTTATGATCTCTAGGAAACAGAAGATTATGCTGGGTGAAAAGATCTACATAATTCTTTCTGGTAAGGCGCCTTCCCACAGTTACAAGGAGGAGGCAGGCTCCAAGCCTGAAGAATCGCTGGAAGGTTCAGAGCTAGAGCAAGAGAGTAGGACAATAGTGTCTGTTAATTGAGCCATGTTTTTTGGGAAACTGGGTGGTAAATGTATATAATTCGGGGAGAAGGGAGTTGAAACCAGCGTGTATATATGGTTCCAGATGTTTCCACTGGGTTCTTATTATAGATCTTTTGATGATATGGGTTTGTGAAGTAAGATGAGTTGGAAGATAGTGCCTTTTACACTGATTCTCACGGTGTTTTTACTGCCTTATATGTGGCAAATCAATTGCTAACTATTCAAACGCGGAATTTTATCTAGTACTGGTCTAGTTTGTATCGCTACAATTATATGTAGCGAATTGAGTCGGTATGCATTAAGTGACACATATGGATGAGCTTAACGCCGAGGAACGCAAAGAATCAGCACCACTAGTATGGTCAGTAATATTACTACACATGTTAAACCATGTTATCAGCGGCTCAATGCCTATCCTCTACCCAGATATAATGGATGAATTCAGCCTCAGCTACAGCCAGCTTGGAATCATCAGATCAGCTGCAACCTTTGCTGCGGGATTTCCTCAAATGTTGGTTGGGGTATTGCGAAGGTGGTTCAGCGGTAGGGTACTGGTTGGAGTTGGGAATGTGATAAACTCGGTCATGAACATCGCGGCATCGCTCAGCAGGGGGTTCTGGGGCTTTTTTGGGTTTACAGTTGCTGCTGGTGTAGGGAGTAGTACTCAGCATCCTGTTGGTGCCTCTTTGATTACTGCTGCTACTGATCCTAATCAGCGTGGTAAGATGCTTGGGCTTAACCAGTCTTTCCCGTCTATGGCTTTCAGCTTTACTCCATTGATTACCGCATATCTGCTTACAAGAATGGGTTGGAGATCAACTCTAGGTATACTCTCAGTGCCAGCCCTCGTACTCTCAGTGTATATGCTGTTCTTTATACGGGGCTCAGCGACTGTAGAAGGCAAGACGAGAGACGCATTAAACTTTGGGAAACTACGTGAACAGCTCAAAAACAAGAACGTGCTCAGTATAAGCCTTCTCAGGAGCGTCATGGCATTCAGGATGGGTGTAAGGACCTTCCTGCCGCTATACTTTATCGATATTCTGGGCTTCACTCCTGAGAGGAGCAGCTTGTTATATTCGATTTTGTTGTTTGGCGGTGTTTTTGGTCCATTTTTCTGGGGGTGGCTCAGTGATAGGGTGAACAGGAAACCCTTGATAATAGGCTTGATGATAGCGAGTAGCCTTGGTTATCTTAGTCTGAACTGGGTGACCGGTTTCTGGGGGTTGGCTGTGCTCCTTTTTGTGATTGGTTTCCTTGTGCAGACTGTTGTAGTTCAGAGCGTGCTTAGTGATAGCGTACCAAGAGACCAGCTGGACCAGATATTTGGACTATACTTCACAATAGGTTTCACGTTAGCCAGTTTCAGCAGTATCATATTCGGATATATCGTTGAGATATTCGGATTCAACGTAGGCTTCACCTATATCGCGGCAGTAACAGGAATCAGCCTCATACCCGCTTTCTTCATAACAGAGCCAAGAAATAACCAGATAACCAACATCTAAGATATTATCCAAACTCTATGAGAAACTATACCCTAAATTGATTCATTAAAACATAGGGGAGGGGGGGGTATTAAATCGCTGGCGAAAACAGCCCCAGAACAACCCAGAACCGATCCTGAATAGTGCAAAAAAGTGGATCAGTAACGGACAAAACAGTACGAAAAACGCTTTGGTAAACACATAATTTATCAAACTAAACCGTTCATTCAACTCATGTCAATTGGTATCAAGAGCAAATGGATCATCGCCTATGATGGTCAAAAGAACAGGCTTCTTCGAGATGGAGTCGTCATTATTGAAGGCAAGAGAATAACGTATGTTGGGAAAAAGTACAAGGGCAAAGTTGACCGCTGGATCAATGCCCCCACCCATGTAGTCACAGCAGGTTTTATCTGTACACACACCCACGCCTCAAGTGCTCCAAAGGACAAATCCTTCATTGATGACACAGGAGCACCGAGCCTCTACATGAGCAGTCTAGGTGAGAACCTATCGGCACTTGGTAAGAGCATCAACCCTGAGGATTATCATGTCTTCGCCAAATACTCCATGTCTGAACTTCTAAGAAGCGGATGCACCACCATGCTTGAAATCGGCATGGTAGGAACCCTTGGACCTGAAACCGCTGTCAAGTATATTGACGAGATTGGTATGAGGGCTGTAGAGGGCGTAGGCATCTCTGATGGGAGATGGGTAAGACATCAAGAAGCCAACTTTATGACAGTATGGGATGACCCTGAGAAAGGACTCGGACAGCTGGATGAGGCTGAACAATTCGTTAAAAAATATGATGGTGCAGCGGATGGACGAATAATCGGCGCACTATACCCATCTACAGTTGATCAGGTATCTGAGGGACTTCAAAAAGCTGTCAGAGAGAAAGCTGACGAATTAAAGTGTCCTGTCAGCATTCATGCTGGTCAGTGGGTAGTAGAATTCCAGAACATGATCAGAATGTACAAGAAAACACCCATAGAATTCTTACACCACACAGGATTATTGAAGAATGATCTTGTTATCGGACATGGCTGGGCACTAGCTGGACACCCCTTACTCGCCTACCCCCCAGTACAGGGCACCGATGATTTTGCATTGCTAGCCAAATCAGGTGCAACAGTAAGCCACGACCCATTGGTCTTCATCAAACGTGGGAACAAGATGCACAGCCACTCAAAGTACCTCAAAGCAGGCATCAACCTAGGAATCGGATGTGATACAAGTCCTCAAGACATGTTAAATGAGATGAGAATGGCTGCCTATACCTCCAAACTGGCTGACTGGTCATGCTTCAGCGGGACTGCAGCGGAGATATTCAACAGCGCCACACTAGGTGGAGCCAAGGGAATCGGTAGAAACGATCTAGGCAAGATAGCAAAGGGCTGTCTAGCTGACTTGGTTGTTATCAATATGGAAACAATTAACAATGTACCATGTAGAGATCCGGTGAAAAACATAGTAAACGCAGCCTCAAGAGCAGACGTAGATCATGTGATGGTGAATGGAAAGATCATCGTAGAGAACGGTAAACTGCTTACCATTGACGAGGAGAAACTGGTCGCTCAAGTCCAGAAAACCACTGAAGCCATCTGGGACAGGATACCCGAGAACCATTACCTGAGCCAGCACAGCGATGAAGTTAGCCCCCAGAGCTTTGAGCCTTGGGAGCCCGACCAATAACCACTTATCTTTTTCATCCACCATTTTAGTCCATGTTCATTGATTACAGGATCGACCTCTATAGGCGTAAACTAGAGGAAGCGTTACGAAAATGGGAGCAGGTAGTTATTTTTGAGGACCCAGCGAGCGGGAAATTCGTCCAATTCGCGGTAGAATCCGAGTCAAGAGAAGTAATAATTGATATCCCATTGGAGCAGATGACCGAGACCATCTACGAGTGGCTAAGTCCCCACATGGAGCAGGCAGTAGACTCTAATGGTAACCTGATGGCGCTCCAGAAAATCATCAAAGCCGAGCATACAAAGTACGCCGCCGAGTTCACGGATTGGATATTCACCAAGATATACAAGCTACCCGAAAACCATGAAGTAACTGTACAGATGTTCACCTAGTTTCCCGCTAATTCAATCCATGCTGTGTATCCTTGTTTTGGTGTCCCATCCCGCTGGATCAATCCTACAGTGTCTGTATCAGTTAGATCGCTGAGCCATGGCCACATGATAAACTCCATATCAAATCCACTGGTTAAATCACCGTCCAGTCTAGTAATGAAGTCAACCTGAGCCTGCTCCCCGCCAAACTCTGTCATGGAGGGCCAAGTAATCTCGCTGAAACCCACTGGCTTACCCTGCATCAAATCAGCTACACCCGAGTAATAATCCTCTGGAATATCACTGGGTCTATTCACCCCGGGTAGGCTGTGGGGATAACTTGTGAAAACGAGTACATCCAGTTTGTCTGGGTCAAAATAGTCCAGTACGCTCATGTCTGCTTCCCGGTTCTCAGAGACCATCTCCCGGCTAAAGGTGCAGAATACTTTGGTCTCAGGAGATAATGCTTTCACTTCATCATATATCTCCTCATATAGGCTTACCCAGTGTCTGAAGCCATTGTCTCCATCATATCCGTATTTCTCGTACCATCGGTTCACCTCGTTGCCTACCGACAGATATGCTGGTTTGGCTGCTTCTACTGATTCTATTACTGCTCTCTTGTACTGGAGCCTCCATTCTTGATTACTCAATGAGTACCCTGTTCCCGGTGGGGAAGCCAGCGTCAATCCCTCTCCCATGAAACTGAAGTGCAATAACGGAGCCATGTCGTTGCCACGGGTTAAATCATCAATGAATGTTTCTCCCCAGAAACCCTCAAGATCAGCTACCTTCTCCCAATAAGGCGAGGGTTTACCCCATACCGGGATTAGTTCACAGTTCTCAGAAGCCATCTCATAAGCCTCAGCGAAATCCTGTCCATCATAAGGTATCGGTAATACGCCCATAAGGTATCCTCTACTGGGCTCGTCTATAGTATCGATTGGAGTAACTACTGGTTTCTTGTATGCGACGAATATGTCTGCCTCGATTATCTTGCCATCCTCGATATAGTGGTGGACAAAGTAGATGTTACCCTCCGCGTCAAGGTTAGGTTCTCCAGCGAAACTGGATAAAATAAGCTCTGGTGTGGTCCATTCCCCCTCAACCAGCTTTGACCTGAATGTTCCCGGAGACCCCATATACCACTTGTTAATCCACATCTCCGAGCCATCAGGCGAGATATACGGATACCCCTCATGGTCTGGACTGTTCACCGCCTCAATATTATACGGCTCACCCCATCCGTCTCCCTCACGTTCTACTGCCCAGACATCCATACCGCCAAAACCCTCAGCGACATCACTGTGATAGTAAATGGTGTTACCGTCTGGTGTGATATGCAGCTCACCAACTACTACCTCTTTATTGAGCTCCTTTCCCGCGTTCCTAATATCTACTACACCATCCTCAGATAGCGTACCAATCCAGAAATCTATACCCTTAAAGTTGCCCAAGCGGGCACTACAGAACCATATCTCCTCAGGGCTCACATATGCACATCCATCAAGGGATAACCCATTATTACTGAGCTTTACACGGGTACCCTCAGCCCACCCATCATCTACCCATTCCGAGACCCATATGCCCGTTAATCCGTCTGTCAACTGTTGTTCTGCTGGTATCGATGCGTCTGGTGTAAAGAAGAAATAGAACTTTGAGCCATCTGGACTGATAAATGGAGAATCCTCAGCCCCAGCCGTGTTAATCCCTCCTTCGAGTATCACTGGGTCTTCCCAGAGATAGCTGTGTAATACTGTTGGATTGTTATCTGATTCTGGGGTCATCTTGGTTGCATCTTCTGGTATCTTATCGTATCTGGTTATGGTTGGCTCGGGTTCAAGTTCCTCTGGTTCAGGATCTGGATTAGTTGGAGGCTCTGTTTCTTGGTCATTGGGAGTGTCCGGAGTATCTTCTGATGGGTTTGATATTATCCCAATCCCTACGACCGCGACTACGAGTACAAGAACGATACCCAGAACTATCTTTAATTTGCCCAATTAAACCACTAGAGACTCGTTACGAATTATACCTAAAAGAATTATTGAACAAATAAGAAAAGAAAATATAGCTAGATACTCTTGTAAGCCTTCTTTCCCAGCTCGAAAGCCTTCATATTCATCTCAAGGAACTGAGGCCTCAAGCTATCCCTAAGAGTCTCCAAGACTGTCTCCTCGCTATATGGAAGTAATCCACTTGCGACGATAGAGCCTAACATTACTATGTTTGTAGTGATTGGGTCCCCAGCTTCCTCAGCGATACCTGTCGCATCAAAAAGGTGGATATTCTCGGTTACCTGCTTTAATAATCCAAGAAGCTTATTCATGTCTGGGTAAGGCATCATACCGCTTACCACCTCGACTGGTGCAGTCTTGCGGGTATTGATCAAGGCTAATCCGCCCTTCTTCAGATAAGTAACACCTCTCCTGACTGCCTCAGCTGGCTCGAAACCAATCAATACATCGGCTTCGCCTTTCCTTATCTGGGGGTTATTGGTCTCTCCACCGATCTGTATGTGCCCCATAACTGGGCCACCCCTCTGAGCCATACCATAAGTCTCACCGATCTTTACATGCATCCCTGCCTTGATGGCGGCTTCAGCCATGAGTCTTGATGCGAGCAGTGTTCCCTGTCCTCCAACTCCAGCTAATACGACTTTGAAGGTATCCATTAGGATTCCCTCCTGCTGATAGCGTTTACTGGACATACCTGTGCGCAACTATCACAGCCCATACATAGGGTTGTATCGATACTGGCTTTTCGCTCATCCTCGTTCCACATCAGTGCTGGGCAACCATAATTGTTGAGACATTGTTTACAGCCGATGCATATGTCTGGGTTGACCTCGTAGACTGGTGGTCTATTTGGACGCATATTGCGTACGGCAACCATGGCACATTCTCTTCTGCTGATTACCATGGCTACTCCATCGGCTTCAAGCATCCTTTTGAAAGCTGCTTCTGCTGCATCAAGATCATATGGATCAACTACCTCTACGTGTTTGACGCCAGAGGCTCTTGCGATATCCTCAATCATGATTGGCTCAACTTTGTCGCCTGTGGCTGTTCTACCCATCTGGGGGTTGGTCTGGAAACCAGTCATGGCTACCGCGGCGTTATCAGCCACCACAATCTTGATGTCTGCACCATTATGCACAGCATTCTGCAATGCAGGTATACCGGCGTGAAGGAATGTACCGTCACCAATCCAAGCAATGGTATCTATGCCCATCTGCTGCATGCCCTGACTTACCCCGATGCTCGCGCCCATAGCGAAGTATGTGTCCTCGAACTCCATTGGTGGTGCATGTGCCAAGCCATAGCACCCGATGTCACCGTTTACCACGACATTCATCAGATCGCCTTTTACCTCTTTTACAGCCTTTTTCAAAGCGTACAGGCTTGACCTATGTGGACATCCTGCACACATGGTTAACATCCTATCAAAGAGCAGCTCTTCTTTCTCTGTTTCTACGTCTTTTCTCTCTGAGACGGGTTTCTCTAATCCGAGTATATCTGAGATTATATTGTCTATTATCTCGTGATTGAGCTCACCCTCACGTGGGAGGCTTCCATCTAGTCTGCCAAGTATCTTGAGGCTTGGGTTGACATCCTTGGCGAGTGCCTTGATATGTAGCTCAACGTATGGGTCTACTTCCTCAGCTATTAACAAGGTATCCAATCCCTTGATGAACTCACCAACCTTCTTCTGTGGCAATGGATGAGGCGTCAATAGCTTCATCCAAGCGACATTATCCTCTACGCTAAGAGCCTCAAGGGCGTCCTTAACATATGTGAACGCAAAGCCCACACCAATGATACCTGTCTTCTCACCATTGAACTTGACTGTATTGAAAGGAACCTCTTCAAACTCCGCCTCAACGGCATCAATCTTACCATGTCTCTCCTTGTGACGTCTGAAAAGTTTCTCGAAGCCAGCTACCCTGTAGCTGAATCCTTCCCAGTCAAACTCTGGTTTACGATCAAGCTTCTGAATCTCTCCCAGCGTTACATCGCTACGCATGTGGCTAAGCCGAGTAACTGTTCTAATGAGAACTGGTAGCTTAACTTGTTCTGATAATCCTAAGGCGTATTTTGTTAGGTCCTTTGCCTCTTGTGGGCTGCTAGGCTCTATGATGGGTACATCGTTGAGTTTTCCCATCCACCTGTTATCCTGCTCTGTCCTGCTGCTATGCTGGCTGGGGTCATCTGTAGATACTACAACGAGTCCTCCCTTTACGCCTCTCAGGGTGATAGGGTTTAGAATATCAAGGGCAACATTGACGCCTACATGCTTCATGGGGCAAAGCACACGCTGGTTCACCATGCTTGCCCCATAGGCGACCTCCATGGCTACTTTCTCGTTTGCGCTCCACTCAAAATGAAATCCTAGTTTCTTGGCGACACGCGCCAAAGTGTTACCGATCTCAGAGCTTGGTGTACCCGGGTATGATGCAGCGAGGGTGATGCCTCCTTCTATGGCTCCCCTTGCTATTGCCTCGTTTCCCATGAGTACTACTTTTTCTCCAGGTCGGTCCAGTGCTACTGGATGTGACATATCGAATCACATTCAAGAGCAAACCTATGTTTTAAAATGTTTTCCCAATATTGAGGTCTTTTTCAATACAATATTCATAGATATGCAGGAAAACGTTGTCATTTAGTTATTTTACTTTCAAGGCTAAGATTCTAATAAAATAGAGTCCATGTATGATTGATCATTGTGAAAGAGAAGATACTTGGACGAACCGGGCTCAAGATAAGAACTCTAGGCTTTGGCGGAATTCCCATTCAAAGAATAAGTGAAGAATCCAGTCTAGAGGTAGTGCGTCACTGCTACGAGCTTGGGATGAACTACTTTGACACTGCCCGGGGTTATACTGTCAGCGAGGAGCGCATAGGAAAGGCATTGGAAGATGTACGAGAAGAAGTGATACTGGCTACCAAGAGTGGTAAAAGAACAGCCGATGGAGTAGAAGAAGAACTAGAAATCAGTCTCAAGAACCTCAGGACCGATTACATAGATGTCTACCAGCTACATAACATCACATATCAAGAACAATGGGATCAGGTTCGTGGTCCCGGTGGTGCTTTGGAAGCTATGAAGAAAGCCAAAGAAGAGGGAAAAATCCGGCATATCAGTGTGACAAGTCATAGCCCTGATCTCAGCATCGAACTAGTGAAGTCTGGATTGTTCGAGACCCTAATGATACCCTATAATTATCTGACGCCCAAGCCTGCTGAGAAATTACTTCCATTGTGTCAGGAGCTCAACGTTGGTACAATTATTATGAAGCCTTTTGGTGGTGGCGCGTTCAGTAACGCGAATACCGCGTTGAAGTATGTTTATAATAATCCTGATTCTGATTTGGTTATTCCCGGTGTAATGAGCCTTGCTGAGATTGATGAGAATTGGGATGTATGGCAAGGAGACTTAAGCCTCACAACTGAAGAACTGGAGCTTATTGAACGCGATAAAGAGGAGCTTGGAAGCCAGTTCTGCCGAGGATGCAACTATTGTCAACCATGTCCCCAAGAGATCCCAATAAGCTACGTCTTGAGAGCCGAGAAACAGATGCTCAGACGTATGGGCTGGAGCGATAGCAGGGTCGAAGGATTGAAGAAGGCATTCGAAAAGGTGGAGACCTGTATCGAGTGTGGTGCATGTGAGTCACGGTGTCCCTATGAGTTACCTATAATCAAACTGCTCCCAGAAGCGGTTGCTAGTCTCAAGGTTCACATGGAGAACCGCACCATTCCTTAATCTTATCTATCATTTCCACACCCATTACCCCATGGAACTAAAGGAGATTATTAAGCTAGCAGAAGCAGCCGAAAAAGAGGTTGCAGAGTTAGCCAGCGGTCTTGTGAAGTACAACTCTGCTCATCCAGATGGGTTTACTGATGGGTGTGTTGAGTACATCAAGGCTTACTGTGATAAACACGGCATAGAGAACGAGGTACACGCAAATAACCCAAAGAAACCCAATATCGTCGCCCGAGTAAAGGGCACAGGAGACAAGAAGGTTATCTGGGTGGGGCACATTGATGTGGTCCCTGAGGGAAAACCAGAGAACTGGGCCTATCCGCCGTATGATGGGGTTATCGCTGATGGCTGTGTCTATGGTAGAGGTAGCAGCGATATGAAGGGCTCATGCGCCGCGGCAATGGTGTCTGCGAGGATACTGAACGAGATGGATTCTATCCCCAATACTGTTGAGTACTGGTTTACCTCTGACGAGGAGATAGGAGGCGGAGAGGGTGCAAGATGGCTTGCTGAGTCTGGTAGATTCAAGGGCGATATCTGTGTTATAGGTGATGGGAATGGTGGAGGACCAAAAGCCCCTAGCATCGATCTTGGCTGCAAAGGTGGCGCAGGTGTTAAGCTGGTTGCACGGGGACAAACTGCTCACGGTAGTACCCCATATCTTGGAAAGAACGCTATCACGCGGCTAATAAACGGGATTCCATGGGTAGAGAAAATCAATGATTTCAAGTTAGACTGGCCTGAAGATCTAAAGCCAGCAGTAGAGGGAAGCATCCAATATTATAAAGAGATGACCCCCGGGGGTGTTGAAGAGAACAAGGCGATGGAGCATAACTTCTACACACCATCAGTGACATGCAACATTATCCATGGTGGAGTTAAGATCAATGTGGTACCTGATTACGCAGAAGCGGAGTTTGATATCAGACTCACACCAGGCTCACATCCAACTAAGGTGGTTGATAGGATCAAGGAGCTAGTCAAGGAATCAGGCATAGAAGGTCTTGAAGTAGTGCCCACCCGGGATCTTAAACCAGAGGACACAGCAGGATACTATGAGTCACCGAGTAGCAGTTTTGCTGACCAGTTCAAGGCTGTAATATCAGAGCTTACCGGTAAACCAGTGAATATGAAGATATTAACCGGTGGAACAGATGGAATCAGTACAAGCAAGATCGCTGGTATCCCAAGCCTAGGCTATGGCACAAGTCTTACTGGTCAGGCACATCAGCCTGATGAGCGGGTAACTATCGAGAATCTAGTACTTGGTGTGAAGATATTCACGGCTTTCCCTCTTTTCTACAAGTAATCCCCCATTTTATTAACCCGTAGAACCGTTTCTCTGTGATTAACATGTTTGAGATCGATAAATTCGAGTTTGATGGAAAGAGCTTCCAAGGAGTAAAATCAACCATACCCGGAGGACCAAACCTACTCCTAATCAAGGGAGAGAAAGGATTCGTAATGTGCGGCTACCTTAGCTCAGAAGTAGCAGAACGAGTAGGACTCGCAGCAGCCATAGTCAGTGGAGTAAGCACATTTGATGATGTCTTGAACGCTGAGATAAAATTCGCCACTAGCAAGGCAAAAGAATTAGGCGTAAAGCCTGGAATGGTAGTAAAAGAAGTAATAAGTAAGCTAGGCTAGGTACAGCTTTCTATCAACGCCAATACCTTTTCTTTAGCACCTGTTAACGTATTCTTCCCATGCGATAATAGCAAGGCATCAAAATCATAACCTTCTAACATCGAGAGATTCTTGGCAGCCATAACCACATCACTACAATACTTCTCAGGGGGTGCCTCCAAGGTACCTTCACTATCACCAAATATAGTATCCCCTGCGATCAAAGCCTTGTACTTGTGCAATAGAAGGCACAGGTTTCCATCACTATGTCCGGGAACCTTGATTATCTCGATGTTTCCACATGCACCGATAATATCACCTGTGTCAAGCAAGACATCGGCAGGGATTCCAGTACGCTCCTCAAGAGCCACTTCATCCCCATCACCAATAACAATCTCAGCACCAGTAAGTTCTCTGACCTGTGGAAGGTTGTTGATGTGATCGCCATGTGCATGAGTAATTATTATCATCTTGATATCATCCCACTGCTTTCCCATAGATTCAAGCTCTGTCTCAATATTCTGGTGGCACAAAGGTGTGAAACCCACATCAACTAATATGAGCCCGCCCTCACACTCCAGAAAATACACTTCAGTATCCAATCCATCGGCATCAGCGATACGAACTGCTCTTAAACCTGGAAAAATCTCTACCAATCTAATCACCGAGTAAACCCCTCGATTACTTATAGATTATTCCTCTACCTCGAAGATCTTTCTGTTGCTGGTATGCCCAGATACTAGGAAAACCTGCTCACCAAAATGATGCCTAAGAAGTTTTATCACTGCCTTATTCGCCTTTCCCTTTCTCGCGGGAGCCTTAACATATACCAAGAGATGTTCCTCGCTAATCTCTTCTATACGCTCCTCTCTTTGATTCGGCTTAACATCGACGGTGATGAACATTTAGATAAAAAAGGTTTGGTTGATAAAAAAGAGTTAGTCGCAGATCTTTCCAAGGGACCTCTTATCTAGGGTTTCCTTGATAGCTGCTAGGGTCTCATTGGGGAAATCACTCATAAGGCTACTCAGAACATCTGCTGCGATGTGGGTTTTGAATCCTTTCTCATCGAGGCCTTTCTTGTACTTTCTCCTCATACCGCCTTTGCATGTTTCTTCTTCGAAATCTAGGATATCTTCATCGCACATTGCGTTGAGGAAGTTTATAATGGAGGCTCTGCTTACTGATTTCCCATTACCTAGCCTATTATTTGTTGCTTCATATACCTCTCGGCTAGTCATTCCTTCTCCATTATGTGACCAAATGAGTTTTAGTGCTTCAATTTGGTAATCTCTTAGAACTTTTTCCAATCCATCTTGCGTTGGGTCTAATACCAGTGGCAAATTATTCACCTGAATATCACACATAGAACTACTATTCGAATATAAGTCTTAGCCGTAGGTTTCAAATACTAGTAATTTATCGACTCAAAACATGCTTCTCAAGTACAAAGCATGTTATCTCTCCGGTTAACACTTGTTTATTATCGACTTTTACCTCGACCTCAATCAATCGTTTTCTCTTGATCTCTTGAATCACCTTCGCCTCGGCGATCATAATATCCCCTCTTTTAACAGGCGCAGTGAACCTGACATTAGCCCCACCGATAACCACATTGGGGTCATTCACCGCCAACATAGCAGCATAATCAGCCAAACCAAAAGCAAAACCTCCATGAACCAGTCTCTCCTCATCAACAACCATGTTCTCAATAGCTACAAGCTTAACAATTGCAGATTTTCCATCCTCAATTTCCAATGGAGTCCCTAAAAGAGGTCCATGTGCCAATAAATGAGTCTTAATCTCCATAACTCTACTATGATCTGTACTTGTTTATTGGTTTGTCTTCTCCATAATGTTATATCATAAATAAGGTCCACATTCAGATGAAATGAAACTAGTAACCTATCACAAAGAAGAAGGATACGGAATAGGCGCCGTAATAGACGACTACATACTAGACATAAAAGAAGCAACAGGCGCCGATTGTATGCTCTCACTACTCGACATGGGCGACGAAGGTATGAAAAGAGCCAGAGAAGCTCTGGGAAAAGCCGAGAAAAAAATCAAATCAGGAAACACCAAAGGATTAATCAAAATAAGCGAAACAAAACTTGCATCCCCCATCCCCAAAACAAGAAAAAACATTGTATGCCTAGGACTCAACTACGCAGAACACGTGAAAGAGGGCGGTTCAGACCGAGATCTACCCCCACATCCAGTCTTCTTCACGAAACCACCTACCACTATCACAGGACCTTACGACCCCGTTATATACAACAAGGCAGTGGAGAGACTAGACTATGAGGTTGAGTTAGCATTCGTAATCGGCAAGAAAGGAAAATACATCTCCAAAGAAGACGCTTACAAACACGTAGCGGGATACATGGTATTCCAAGACATATCTGCAAGAACTCTCCAACGCCAGCACCTCCAGTGGTTCAGAGGAAAGAGCCAAGATACCTTCGCACCTATGGGACCGTATCTAGTCACCTCTGACGAGGTTCCTAACCCTGGAAACTTGCATATCTGGTGTAAGGTTAACGGTGAGATGAGGCAAGACGCTAGCACAAGTGACTTGATATTTGATATACCTACTATTATCAGCACGCTATCCGATGGTATTACTCTTGAAGTAGGTGATGTGTTTGCCACAGGGACGCCATCAGGAGTAGGGGCAGCTCATCCTAAGGGATTACTCAAGGTCGGAGACATTATTGAATCAGGAGTAGACGGCATCGGAGTACTGAGAAACAAGGTAGTCTCTGAAAATTAACCCATTTTTCCATCTCTTATTCTTTATTAGACTTTTTTCAAGAGAATAATCCAATTAGAGTCGATAAAAACGAGAAATGTTTATATCGTGTTCCCTAGGCTTGTGGTATAGCCTCAAGATATATGATGGACTAAACCATACTATCTTGATACAGACCAAGATGATCAATTTGAGTACAAACAATCTAATTGGACCTCCCAAGCTAACACGCTTTGAAAGGGCAAGAATAGTAGGCGCAAGAGCATTACAAGTATCATTAGGAGCCCCAATTTTAGCTCCTCTTCCGGATGAAGTCGTGGACCCCATAGACATTGCTGTGATTGAGCTACGTGAAAAGGTCCTCCCAATGACTATCCGTAGAACCCTACCGGATGGAACCTATCAAGATATCCCCCTAGTTGATCTCTTGCATCAAAGAATTCTTCACTAATTGTGATAAAAATTGACTGAAAACGAGGCATGGAGGAGAACAGCGTATCTTCTCCTTGTAATTTCTGTGGTCATCGGTGTAATTCAGCGTACAAGATACCAGTTTTTAGATGAATTATTCGAATTATTCATATTTCACATACCCACGGTCATGGCTTTTGTGATATATAGTAAGGTTCCACAACAGTAAATATATCCAAATTACTTGTTCTGAGCATCATAGAGGCATATGAAATGGTAATTAGGATTAACCCGAGGCGTGGGATCACGGGTATCGAGACGGCTATCATACTAACAGCTTTCGTCATTACGGCCTCAGCATTCAGCTTCGTAATACTAAACGTAGGTTTCCTTACCAGCGAAAAAGCTCAGACAACAGTCATCACCGGTATGAAGGAGACCAGCGCAAGCCTAATCGCCGACGCAGGGGTAACAGGCTACTTTAGCAATACAACCGCAGGCGATCAAGATGAGGTATGTTTAGAAGAAATACTCTTTTACATTAAGCTCGCACAAGGACATGAACCAATAGACTGTAGCGACGACTCACTGGTAATAACATATACCAACCAGAGGGGTCACACTGTAGTCTACTCGGACTCAGTACTCAACGGCACAGTGACTACACTTGAAACCGTAACTGGAGATAGTGACTCATTGATGGAGCTCGGTGAGAAGATGCAGGTACACATCGACTTTACACAGATCGATCTAGGTAATGTAAAACCAACACTAACTAACCGCACCGACGTATATGGTAAACCATATGAGACATTAAGGATAGAACTCAGGCCAATCGTCGGAGCAATACTAACAATAGAAAAAGAGATACCGGCAGTAAACGCGCCAGTAATGACCCTAAGATAGGTTACTAAACCTCACGAGAAGTTGTGACTGTCTCAGTTACTTCGACGCCTCTCTCTCTAAGTTTCCTTAACAGTTCTACAACTAGTTCACCTTGCACCACTCTTACAGGCCACTGTATTCCCTTCTCTTTGATGGCACCTCTGCCTAACATTCGAGCCATTATCGCTGCCGAGTAGCCTGTGGTCTTCGCCATTGATGTGACCCCATTTTCTTCATCATAGAAGTCAACCATATCATATTCGATCACTATCTCGTTTCCATCCTTCTCTCCCTCGATTCTAACGAGAAGCACTGTCAAGTCTCTGTCACCTGCATCAGTGTCAAACTTTACGAGTGGATAGATTACCTTATGGAATAATTCACGCGGGATCACTTCTTTTCCATCGTAATCAATTGGGTCCTCACTGATCAAGCCTAGATCATTTAGGAACATGATCTTATCAACGAAGCCACTGTACCGTATTGTTTTACCCCTGAAACTCTTAACTCCTTTCTCAACGCAGAGCTTCAACAATGATGAAGGATATCCGTCAGTAAATGCCTCCATTGGTTCTATTCCATCGACATAGATAGGTTCAACTTCACTGTATCTGTCCATCTCAACCTGTTTCCCTTCATCAATCATAGGGACCAGTCCGGGGCGAACAGGCATCTTTGTACCACCAAATACTATCTTGTAGTCTAGTGGAGGCTCAGGGTCTTTTGGCAATCCTCCACAAGCAAACATTACACTCTCAGCTTTATCCATGGCCATTATCGCTTGACCGGATAATACATCGATTAACCCTGGGTCAACGCCGCACCCTGGAATAGCGGTAATACCCGCCTTTTTCACCTCGTCATATATTTCGCCTTCTTGGGGATACCCTCCTCCAGCGAGATCAACTATGTTTACCTTTGCCTCCATGGCGGCTCTAAGTGCATTGATGCTGAATCTTGAAGCTGTTCCATGAATAATCAAATCATAGTCTTTCATCTTGTTTACGAGTTTTTCATGGTCTAGAACGCTTAGTATCCCTGTATCGAATTTTGGGTTCTTGACGTATTTTTGTGCGTCGTCTAGTTTCTTTTTATCAATATCGCATCCTGTTACTTTTGTGACCATAGGGTCCTCGGCGCAGTCTTTTGCGATGGTGGGTCCCATTAGACCCATTCCAAGTATGAGAATTCTCATGATATATCAAGTAAAAGTCAGGTAATAGGCATAAAGCATCTGCGATCAACGGTCGTCTACAATCGAGTATAGTTTCGTCGTTCGTAGAAGTTTTTAAATACGTTTCTAGTTAAATCAAAACACTATAGGTGAAATTATTGATTGATTTTTCATTTAGTGAAGAACAGGATCTTTTCCGTGAAGCAGTGAGAGAATGGTTAAGTAAGAACCTTAATCTTGAACAAGTTAGAGAGAATGATACAAAACACGAGTTACCCATGAGCCTAATCAAAGGTCTGGGTGATCTCGGGTTGCTTCTGTTAACACTCCCAGAGGAAGATGGTGGCTCAGATGCAGATTGGGTTACCGCAACCATTGGGGCAGAGGAGCTGGGATATGCAGATATCAGTGTTGCTAGCCCAGTGTTCTATCTTGTACAGGCAAGCTGGGGATACGTAATCAACAGGCTCGCAAGTGAGACAGTAAAAGAGAAGTACATTCGACGCGCAGCTACTGGAAACGGTTTCATAGGCATTGGTGTAACTGAGCCTGGTGGAGGTAGTGATGTAGCTGGCTTCAAGACAAATCTTAAGCCTCTCGATGGTGGTGGATGGCTGGTTAATGGCGAGAAATGTTACATCAGCGGGACCGCAGAGTCCAAGGTAGTAGACGGAGGATACTTTGTATCCGGTTATAACAACAGGGAAGCAGGACATAGAGGAATGACCTCTGTCTTTGTGCCAATAAACTGGGAAGGAGTCGAGATAACTCAGCGTTTTGAAAACATGGGTAGGATGGGTATTAGTACCGGTGGCTTCAAGATGACTGATGTCAAGGTACCTCCAGAGTATCAGCTAGGCGAGACTAACAAGGCATTCTACTATACGATGGAGGGCTTTGATGCGGCTAGGGTGCTGGTATCTGCGAGCTGTATCGGGGCTGCTGAGAGGGCTATGGAGCTTGGTATGGAGTATATCAAGGAGCGTCAAGCCTTCGGTAAATCTATTGCTAACTATCAGGGAATCCAGTTTGATCTTGCGGATATGGTTGCTCATCATGAGGCAATCAAGATGCTTGTGTACAGGACTGCTTGGATGCTTGACCAGAAGTATAAGACTGGTAAATTCAGTGCCCTTGAGGTCAGTAAATATATTGCTATGTGCAAGTACTTGGCTCCTCATCACGCGTTGGATACATTCAGAAGAGTGCTGTATTGGATGGGTGCTTATGGATACACCAAAGAGTGTCCACTTGAGATGGGGATGAGAGGCGTAATGAGCTACTGTATTGGTGCAGAAGGTTCTGCTAATATACAGAAGATCGTTATTGCGCGTGAGACCCTCGGAAGAGACTGGACACGAACCAGATAACCCTCTTTTTCTTTTCTTTTTTCAGTTAACTATTTAGCGTAGGCTAGTTGTTTTATCAGAGAATAAGTATGTCTGGGATAGGTCAATTACCCCCACAGGTACAGGAAAGACTGCAAAGACTCCAGAACCTGCAAAATACGTTACAGCAACTATTGGTTCAGAAGCAGCGAATAGAGATAGAACTAATGGAGTCTACAAAGGCATTGGAGACTTTAGGTGAAGTATCCTCTGAATCAACGGTCTACAAGTCTGTTGGCGCGGTTCTCGTTGAGAAGCCAAAGGATGATATAGTTAAGGAGCTTGAAGAGCGCAAAGAGTTCTTGGATATGAGGATGAAGGTCATCGCGAAGCAGGAAGACAAGACCCGTGAAAAGATGACGGGATTACAGGAGACCCTCCAGAAGGAGCTTGGTCTCCCGGGTCAATAGTATAATTCTTTTATTTTTACACCAATTCTATTGTGATTAGTTTGCAGGAACCCGGGTTTATCGAGTATATTGGATATAAAGTTGTGGTGCTTGGGCATCACAACGCTGATCCTGATGCTGTGGGGGCGGCTCAGGGAATCCGGGAGCTTGTGGAGAGGCTCAAACCTGATGTATTTGTTGAGGTTGTGATGCCTGATGATATTAGTCGTCTTTCGACGTACATTATTGATGGCTTGGGGCTGGATATCGTTGAAAGGACTCAGGCTCAGTTTGATACCATTGTTATCGTGGATTCCGGTGGGTTAAATCAGCTGGGTGAGTGGGGGAAAATAGTTCTCGATCATGAAGGGGTCAAGATACTGGTAGATCATCATACCCTTGAAGATGAAATATCCAAGAACTTGGACTTCATAGTTCATGATGAATCGGCGTCATCAACATGTGAATTGGTATCAAGGCTCTTTGATGATTACCATCTTATCCCTACAGATATGACATCTAAGGCGCTTCTGGCTGGCATCATTTTTGATACAAAGTATCTATCCATAGGGAACCAGAAGGCATTTCAGACAGTCTCAAAGCTTCTTCAGAATATTGGTGATATCTCTGAGGTCAGATCATTGCTTTATCAAGAGAATGATGTATCTGAGAGGATTGCACGTCTGAAAACGGCTCAACGAACAGAGCTTCACCGCTTTAAAGACTGGGTAGTAGTCTTCAGTGAAGTTGGGTCCTTTCAAGCATCAGGAGCTAGGGCTTTGGTATCACTTGGAGCGGACATTGCTATCGTCTTGGGCTCCGATAAGGACATGATGAGGGCTAGTTTACGTTCATCTCAGTCATTTTATGGTCAAACTGGGCTTCATCTTGGTGAAATGATATCCGCGATTAGCGAGACGTTTTCTGGGGCGGGAAGCGGGCATCCTACTGCTGCTGGATTCAATGGTTCTGGAGATTTAAACGAGTTCAAGAAGGCTATTCTGGGTAAGATTCAAGAGAGAATCGGATAAAATCCCAAATATTATAGAGTAAACTATATTATCTCTGAGCTGTTTCAATATCGAGTTTAGGGAGATACCGCCGTGGGAATAATCGAGATAAAAGACCTATGCTACACATACCCACAGGCAGAAAACCCCGCAATAAAAGACATCAACCTAACCATCAACAAAGGAGAATTCATACTACTCACTGGACCCAGTGGCTGCGGAAAAACTACCTTCTGCAGGGCTCTCAATGGCTTGATACCCAAGTTTTACAACGGAGAGATGACAGGACAAGTAATCATCAATGGATTAGACACTGCTGACCACTCAACTTCGGAGCTTTCTCAACATGTTGGTTTAATATTTCAGAACCCAGATAACCAAATATTCGCCCTAACCGTTGAAAAAGACATTGCATTTGGTTTAGAGAACTTGGGGAAATCCAAGGAAACCATGTATAAGGAAATAGATTGGGCAGCGGATGTAACAGGAATACAGGGGCTTCGCCAGAGAGCTACTCACGAGCTTTCCGGTGGTCAAAAGCAGAGGCTCACAATTGCATCGGTTCTTGCTATGCATCCTAGTATTGTAGTGATGGATGAGCCTACGAGTTTTCTCGACCCTGTTGGAGCAGAGCATATCTTCGATGTCTTAGATCAATTAAACAAGGAACTCGGAATCACCATAATTATCATTGAGCATAGGATCGATATCGCAGCGAAATATGTGGACAGGATCATAGTATTTGATCAGGGAAAAGTTCGCAGCGATGGAAAACCTGTTGACATATTATCTAACGAAGATACACGTCTTCTTGGCGTAGGAATACCCAGAATCTTATCTCTGGCAAAAAGGTTCAGAGATATTGATCTATTTTCACCTCTTCCGTTAACCGCTGATAAATTCTATGGTGACGTTTTATCGAGACTCCCTGAGAAAAAAGGTAAAATAAAAAACAAGCTACCATTCGATCTTCAGGAACTATCAGGCGAACACCATCATAAGCCAATAATCGAGACCAAGGGACTCTATTTCAACTACCCCGGAAACGTCCAAGCATTGAAAGGAGTAGACATAACCATACATCAAGGCGACTACGTTGCCATAATGGGGGAAAACGGCGCTGGAAAGACCACACTCGTAAAACACTTTAATGGGCTTCTGAGACCCAAAGAAGGTGAAGTGTTCTTTGAGGGAGAGGATATCTCGGGCAAGAGTGTAGCCCAATTAGCCCGCAAGATTGGCTTGGTATTCCAGAATCCAGATGATCAATTATTTGAGGAAAACGTCGAGAAAGAGATCAGCTTTGCGTTACGCAACTTTGGAGTAAAGGAAGAAGTCATCGAGAAACGAGTAAACTGGTCACTAAACCTGCTGGATATCAATCAATATCGATTAAAAAGCCCGTTCACGTTGAGTGGCGGCGAAAGAAAAAGAGTGGCGCTAGCATCTGTCCTTGCGTGGGACCCAGATGTATTAGTGTTGGATGAGCCTACTATTGGGCAGGATTATGGTCAAAAAGAGAGGCTACGCCACTTCTTGACTCAATTGAGGACACAGGGAAAGACTGTTGTCATTGTAACCCATGATGTCGAGTTCGTCGCCGAGAGTCAACCCAGAATAGTTTTGATGGCTGGTGGAAAAGTGATCTCGGAGGGCACTACTAAAGATATAATGATAAACAAGGATGTCTTGGAAAAATGCAGTGTAGCCCAACCCGAAATAACGCGATTATTCTCGAGGCTGTGTGATCATGGGATTCCCGAAGATGTTGTTGACGTCGATGAGGCATACGATATCTTATCTAGAAAACTCAGGGAGGTATCTGCATGAGTCTGCTAGAGAGTCTAAGATTTACTCGTGGAGACACCGTGATTCATAATCTGGATCCAAGAGTGAAATTTCTAATGACTTTGGTTTTTTTCAGTGTCTCAGTCTTGTTTCTTGAAATCATACCCTTGTTTGTAGTTTTTATTGTTCAGATACCCTTGGTTTTCATCGCAGAGGTATTTGATGAATGGTTCAAGAGCATAAAAGGCGCAGGATTCATCGCCCTATTCATCTTTGTCACCAACATGATAAGCTTCTACTACTTCAGAAGCGGAGACATAACTTGGGACCTTGTAGAGTACAGCATCGCTTTAACAATGCGATTCATCGTACTAGTAACCAGCTTTAGCCTGTTCTTTATCACAACCTCACCGGACAAGCTAAGCCTTGCACTTGAAAAAGCACACATACCTTACGAGTTCAACTTCGCCTTCATAACAGCCATTCGATTCGTCCCTGTTCTCGCAGATGAGGCACAGACCATCATGGATGCCCAACGATCAAGAGGACTTGAATTAGACAAGGGAAATTTCTTGACCCGCATTAAAAACTATATCCCAATTCTTCTACCCCTGATAATCAATAGTATCCGGCGCAGCCTAGAATTGGCTGAGGCGATGGAATCTCGAGCTTTTGGAGCAACAGAAGATCGTACAAATCTATACGAGTTAAAGATGAATAACTTGGATTATATAGTTCTCATTATCTCCATCGGGTTACTGATTATTGCATTTTATTCTAAGCTGTATCTTCCAAGTTTTCCAAGTCTTCTTGGTACGGGTCCTGTTTTTAGTTAAAATATTCTCAGATTCTTATTTCTTTTAGATGATAATTTAGTTTGTCTATCAGTATTTATGAAAGACTATGTTTATATTCGAGCATATAGGATTAAGGACGAGTAATGACCATAAATACAGTCAATAATAACCAA
>Ga0272441_10002797_pt1 | contig 34657 bp, 30 predicted proteins | sample SSMProp6N_FD_193582 | JGI IMG/M metagenome (GOLD analysis project Ga0272441, IMG submission 193582) | Marine sediment archaeal communities from Little Sippewissett salt marsh, Falmouth, MA, United States - SSM-Prop-6N | ecosystem: Environmental > Aquatic > Marine > Wetlands > Sediment ... | reverse complement strand
GTTCCGAACAGCCCGCCTGCCGGCCTGTTGGCCGCGGCATCAACCCTGGCTTTGATGGTCGGGGTCATGCTGGTGGCAGCCTCGATACTGAGGCTGGGATTTATCGCCAATTTTATCTCCGATCCGGCGTTATGACCGGCCACACACGGTGTTTTACTGCGATCCGCCGTACTGGCAAACCGAAGGATACGGAGTGAATTTTGGATGGAGCGAGTATGAAGCACTGCTTGAGGCGGCCAGACGCATTCAGGGTACGATGATTATTTCGATTAATGACCACCCGGACATCCGGAAACTGTTTAATGATTTGCCGTGTGTTGAGGTAGGCTATCAATATACAATAGGCGGGGCAGGTAAAACATCGGATTGCATCGAGCTGATCTACGGCACATGGCCTGACGGGATACCGACTCCAAAACGGTACCAGCAATCGTTATTTTAGCTCGCTAAAGCAGGTTCAAACCTCCCGACGAATAGGTTCAAACCTCCCGACGCGGTACAAAAAGTGGGGAAAGAATGGGAAGAGGCAGACGTTCATAAACAAAAAGGGTTTAGCCAAATTTGGCTAAACCCTTGATTTCACAAGTGCCGAGGGACAGAATCGAACTGCCGACACGGGGATTTTCAGTCCCCTGCTCTACCGACTGAGCTACCTCGGCGAAATAAAACCGGGGCCCAGATAAAAGCCCCGCAAAAACAAGAATCATATACAATAAATTTCAAAAGTCTGTCAAGATGTTTTTTCGGTCGATCCACTGCAGTTGCGCTTTTATACCTTTTTGCCCGTCTTCATGGCTTATCAAAAAGTGCATAAAAGTCGTAAATGGGAACAGGCAATCGAGCATGCAAGACTCCAAAAAAACAAACAAAACCGTGGAATACATCTTTTCCCGAACACTTAAAAAACAGAGGCTTTGAATCATCCTGTTTTGGTGACGGAAATCAAAAGCTTGCTTCCGGCGACTCCCATATCAAATCACGATGAAATCACGATTTCGTCAAAATAAATATTGGAAACGGTGATACTGCTGTACTTGTTAATGATATCCAAAATACATGTCTTGAATGTGCCATATTCCCTGTTCTCAATCAATCCAGCCATTTTTTCCGAAAACCGTTGAAGAATATCGTTTTTGATTTTTGGAACCTGACGTTTCAATTGCATTTTATGCGTTGCGCTTTGGCAGGAAATGTAAATCTTCATAATCACATGGGACGTATCGTCGATGTTGGACACAATTCTCATCGGAAGGTAATACTGGGCAATAGAAGAAGAAAGCTCTTTTTCCTGGGGAATAAACTTCATTAGCGCTATGCGCACCTCGTTGGAGGTCATCACGAAACCTGCAGCCGCCAAAAAGCAAACCACATAAAAAATCAAAAACCTTTTATGTCGATTCAGCACTTTTTACACCCCACCGTTTGGAAGTTGCAGCAGCGAATCAAGGGTGTCACTTCGATCCAAAAAAACTCCGGACTACTCAAAAATATCATTATCCTGATTCGGCAACCCGGCGATCATGACCAACTGGCGTTAGACCCGTAGCTTTGCGTCGCTGCCTTTCGACAGCTTTGCCCTTATCAAAATAGATAACCATGTCAAGTATAACTTCATCCCGGTCCGTAAAACGCAAACAACCCGTTCAACTAGCGCAGCCTGCCACACCCGGCCCCAAATCCCCAAATACATATTGAATCAGGGCACAGGCGGCAACAGTAGCCGTTTCGGCCCTCAATATTCTTGGCCCCAGCGAAAGAGAGACAAATCCCTTCCGGGTCGCTTTGTCTATTTCTTCAGCTGAAAAACCGCCTTCAGGCCCCAGCATGATCAGCACGGATGTGACCGTTTTTCCTTTACGGGTAAGCAGAGAATGAATCGGTTTGGATTCATCCTCCCAGAACACCAGGCTCAAATCGCTCCGGCTTCCCAGCTCCAATACGTCGTCAAAAGACAACACCGAACCGATGTCCATCAGCCGCCCTCTGCGGCACTGTTTAATGCTTTCCCGTGCAATTTTTTCCCATCGTTGCCGCCGGTTGGACAGGCGTGCCGCATCGGGCCGTGCCACACTTCTCGATGACGTAAACGGATGCCATCGGGTTGCGCCCAGTTCCGTCAACTGACGAACCAACGCATCCATCTTTTTATCTTTCAGCAGCGCCTGGGCGACCGTGACAGTCAGCGGCGACTCCCTTCCGGTCATCCCGCGACCGACGATTTTCACACGAACAAGTCCGGGAACCGCCTCCAGAATGCAGGCATCGTATTCCATGCCGTTTCCGTCAAAAAGGCCGATTCGATCTCCCGGCTTCATTCTGAGAACCGTGCGTACGTGTCGTGCGTCAGCCCCTGATATCACATACTGCTCATTGACAATCTCATAAGGATCTATCAAAAAATATCTCATGGCCCGAGTATAACTTGTTATGTTGCATTCCCCATCCGGAAACAACAAAAGGGTATTGGTGTTTCCCGGTTTTCATACATCGTAACGTCTCCGATTCAGAATTCACTTTTTTTGCTCAAACGTCAAGATAATATTTTAATCCGAAACCTGCTTCAAGGATCTCTGTTTGACATTCAAAACAATAAATAACTACTTGAATTTTATAGCCTTTAACTCAAAGGCAAATTCCTTGACACGTCCCGGACCATATGATAAATTTCGAAAAACTATTCTCTGCAGTTGTAATATATCGAAATTTTATGGTATTTTTTTAGAACCGGGAGGAATTGGGCATGACGGACCTCAAAGATCCAGAAAAACTTTCTGACACTATCGCTCTCACGGATGAAGATATCATCGAGTTATCCCCGGAAGATGCGTACGAACACCGGGACGACGAAATTCAGGATGAAGACGGGATCATTGATCTTACCGATATTGTCATCGACATGCCGGAAGAAAAAGATGAAGACCAACAGATCGATTCTTCGGAAAACCTTATAGATTCTCTGGGAATCCCCCTTGAATCTGAAACGGAGGATTCAGATCTGATGGATATTGAATATCTTGAGGCGAATGATCAACCGGACAGTCCCTCCATTTCTTCTGAAAGGCTCGACGCCGCTCTGGAGAGGGTGATCCGGGAAATGGTATCCGATAAACTGGACACTATTCTGGTCAACATGGTGGAAAAAGCCGTAACAAAAGAAATTACCAAAATCAAACGAATCCTGATACAGGAGGGATACGAGGATACTTTTTTTTAACAATACCGTTTCATTTTAGATATACGGAAGGGCCACAGCCCTGGTCTGATGGTGTCCGTTCACAAACCGGATATTTTTTTCAATCTCAAAAGGTGATGGGTCTATCAAAATACAGATACCCTGAAACAAGGATGAAGATCCATGCCTGATTCGGAAATTGAGAAAACAGGCATTTCCTGACGGGGGATTAATTGTTAATCCCCTTTTTAAATGAATCCGTTCCAATGACTACGCATCTGTGCAGGAAACTTCACGCCTCTTTCTTCAATACGTGTGGCGGGCGTTGCAAAGCCAAATTTATTCAAGGAGTCATCATTAATGAGTTCAAATCAGCTCGACAAGGGATACGAAGCGCATACCGTTGAAAACCGATGGTATCAGTACTGGCAGGACCAGAAATTGTTTGATGCCGACGACGCCGGCACAGAGAAAAACTACTCCATTGTCATCCCGCCTCCCAACGTCACGGGCGTACTTCACATGGGACACGCGTTGAATGTGACGCTGCAGGACATTTTATGCCGTTACATGAGGCTGCGCGGTCACAGCGTGCTCTGGATGCCGGGAACCGACCACGCCGGCATTGCCACTCAGAATGTCGTTGAAAAAAAACTTGCCGCCGAAGGACGGGACCGCCACCAGCTCGGCCGTGAAAATTTCATCGAATCCGTATGGAAATGGCGGGAAGAATACGGCAGCGCCATTATCAATCAACTCAAACGACTCGGCGCTTCCTGCGACTGGAAGCGTGAACGGTTCACCATGGACGAGGGGCTGTCCCGGGCCGTCCGCAAGGTATTCGTCCAGTTGTACAACGAAGGACTCATTTACCGCGGCAGTTATATCATCAACTGGTGTCCCCGGTGCCACACCGCGCTGGCGGATCTTGAGGTCGAACACGAAGACGTCGACGGCAATCTGTATCATGTTCGATATCCCTTTCCGGGTTCCGAGGACGGGCTAGTGGTCGCCACCACCCGCCCGGAAACCATGCTGGGCGACACCGCCGTGGCCGTCAATCCGGAAGACGAACGCTACAGGACCTTGTCGTTTGACCGGGTGGTCCTGCCGCTGACCGACCGGGAAATACCGATTATCCGGGATTCCTACGTAGATCTGGAATTCGGCACCGGTGCGCTGAAAGTGACCCCGGCCCATGACCCCAATGACTTTGAAATTGGAATGCGCCAGAATCTTCCCAGTGTCAAGGTGATCGGCGAAGACGGCACCATGACGGCCGAAGCCGGAAAATTCGAGGGCATGGACCGGTTTGAATGCCGGAAGGCTGTGGTCAGGGAACTCGAAAATCAGGGCCTGCTCCTGAAAATAGAGCCGATCAAGCACGCTGTCGGGCACTGTTACCGATGCAAAACCGTTATAGAGCCCAACCTGTCCAGACAATGGTTCGTCAAAGTCAAGCCTCTGGCCGAAAAAGCCATTGAGGCCGTCCAAAACGGGGATACCCGAATTATACCGACCATGTGGACCAATACCTATTTTGACTGGATGAACAACATCAGAGACTGGTGTATTTCCCGTCAAATCTGGTGGGGGCACCAGATTCCGGTGTGGACCTGTGAGGACTGCGGAGAGGTTGTCTGCAGCGTGGACACCCCGTCCACATGCGGCAAATGCGGTGGCAGCCGGCTGGTTCAGGAAAGCGACGTGCTGGACACCTGGTTCAGCTCGGCGCTGTGGCCGTTTTCCACGATGGGATGGCCCGATAAAACGCCTCTGCTCAAAGCCTATTACCCCACATCCGTACTGGTTACCGGATTTGACATCCTGTTTTTCTGGGTGGCCCGGATGATGATGATGGGGCTTCATTTCATGGAAGATGTTCCATTCAAGGATGTTTACGTCCACGCGCTGGTTCGAGATGAAAACGGGCAGAAAATGAGCAAATCCAAAGGAAACGTCATCGATCCGCTGACGGTCATCGACAAATACGGCACAGACGCCTTTCGCTACACACTGGCCGCATTTGCAGCCCAGGGACGTGACATCAAAATGTCCGAACAGCGGGTGGAAGGCTACCGCCATTTTGTCAACAAACTGTGGAACGCCGCCCGGTTTGCCCTGATGCACATCAAGACCGGTCACGGTCCTGTGGATGAATCCCTCGTTTCGCTGGCAGACCGGTGGATTCTGTCTCGCCTGTGCCGCGTGACCCACGACGTGGCCGACGCCCTGGAATCCTATCGATTCAACGATGCCGCCGGCACCCTGTATCAATTTGTGTGGCATGAACTGTGCGACTGGTACGTGGAAGCTGCCAAACCCGTTCTCTACGGCCATCACGGCCCTGACCGGCAGCACGCCAGCACCGGCGTGCTGTGGCACGTGCTTAAAAACACACTGGTTCTGCTGCACCCCTTTATGCCTTTTGTCACGGAAGAAATCTGGGAAAAGCTGCCGGGAACCGACGGGTCCGTGATGAAAGCTGCGTTTCCGTTGGATCGGTTTGAATCAGACGGCATTTATACGGATGCAGATGCCGAAAACGCCATGCAGCTGATCATGGAGGTCATTACCGGCATTCGGAATATCCGCGGAGAAATGAACATTTCCCCCTCCCAGGTCCTGGAAGCCAAAATCCAGTCCGCCGACTCGTCCGTCCGGGAAACCATCGACACCTATCAGGATATGATCGTTCATCTGGCCCGATTAAAATCTTTTTCCGTGGAAGAAGCAGTGGAACGCCCCAGATCTGCGGCCGTGTCGATTGTCAGGGGCGCGATGATCTATGTCCCGCTGGAAGGCATCATCGATTTTGGAAAGGAAGCTGCCCGCCTGCAGAAAGAACTGGCCAAAATCAACAAAGAACTCTCTTCCGTGGCCCGCAAGCTCAACAACGAAGATTTTCTGGGCAAGGCACCGGAAAAGGTGGTGGAAAAGGTCAAGGATCAGCACAAAACCCTGCTGGAAAGGCAGCATAAACTTGAATCCAACCTCGAAAAAATCCAAGAGATACAGGGATAAAGGCATTTCTATGAACCCTTTCGCAACCCATCTGATCGACATGGCCTTAAAAGAGGACATAGTCTCCGGCGATATCACCACGGAAAACCTGGTAGATGCGGACCTGAACGGAAAAGGCATCATGATCGCCAAGGAACCGATGCTTATCGCAGGACTGAACATAGCTGAACAGGTATTTCAGCATCTGCAGCCGGATGTTGAGTTCCGGTCTTCTCATTCGGACGGAGACACCGTACAGACCGGCGATGTCGTACTGGAAATCCACGGCCGACTGCGCACCCTGCTGATCGGGGAACGCACGGCGCTGAATTTTCTTCAGCGCCTGTCCGGCATCGCTTCCAACGTCCGGGCCTATGCCGATGTGCTGGCCGGCAAGAATGTCCGGCTGGTGGATACCCGAAAAACCACCCCGGGGTGGCGATGCCTTGAAAAATATGCGGTACGGGTCGGCGGCGGTCACAACCACCGCATGGGCCTGTACGACGGGGTCCTGATAAAGGACAACCATATCGCTGTCAGCGGCGGCATTACCCGCGCCGTCGAACGCATCCGGCAAAAGGGGTCCCATTTGCTGAAAATTGAGGTGGAGACCACCACACCGGAAGAGGTGGCCGAGGCTCTGGAAGCCGGTGCCGACATCATCATGCTGGACAACATGTCCGTCGAGCAGATCCGGAAAGCGGTTTCGGTCATCAATGGGAAGGCGCAGGTCGAAGTGTCCGGAAACGTTACCCTGGACCGGCTGCCGGCGCTCGCCGATACGGGAGTGGATATCATATCCGTCGGCGCGTTGACCCATTCCGCCCGCAGCATGGACATCAGCATGAAAATCGAACCGTTGGGAGGGCCTCGTTCCTGATCAAGGAACACTTTGCACGGCTCCCAGGGCCGGAAGGCATGCGGCATAAGGCTTTCCGGCCCATTCATCCTATGGAATCCATAGACCCATGATACCGATTCGCGACACGATTCCGTCCAGGACCTATCCCGTCGTAACCCATACGTTGATCGGGGTGAATGTCGTCTTATTTCTGGTGGAAACGGCCCAGGGACAGAATCTGAATCTGTTCATTTATACCTACGGCCTGGTTCCCGCGCGCTATGCGGTGCCCCGGATCGCCGCCTATTTTTCCATTCATCAGCAGCTGCTGTCACTGCTGTCTTTCATGTTTCTTCACGGTGGTTTCCTGCACCTGCTGGGCAATATGTGGTCGCTTTACATTTTCGGGGACAACGTCGAAGATCGACTCGGGCCGGTGCGGTACCTGTTATTTTATCTGCTTTGCGGCATCTGCTCCGGGCTGGTCCATCTGCTGTTCAATCTGCATTCCAATATTCCCACCATCGGGGCCAGCGGGGCCATTGCCGGCGTCATGGGGGCCTATTTCATCCTCCATCCCCATTCGAAAATATTGACCCTGATCCCGATCTTTTTTATCCCGTACTTTATCGAAATACCGGCCTTTATTTTTCTGGGCATCTGGTTTGTCCTGCAGTTCCTTCAGGGGATGGGGACCCACGCCGACATGAGCGGCATCGCCTGGTGGGCCCATATCGGCGGGTTTATCTTCGGCATTCTGTTCCTGAAACTGATGCAGCCGGCGGTCGGCGCCAGGGTCACCGAGCGGATGCAGGCATTTACCGCCAAAAAGAAATCCCATCGCCTGCAGGTCATACGTCCCGTAAGCAAAGGGGACGATCCACACCTGTACGGCATCATCGTCATCACCCCCCACGAAGGGATTAGCGGAACCCGAAAAATGGTCAACATTCCCTGGGGATTTCAAAAACGCCTGTTCAGGGTTGTCATTCCGCCCGGCGTCCGGGACGGTAACCTGCTGCGACTGGAAGGACTCGGAAAAATTCAGGAAAACGGCGGGCGGGGGGATCTGTTTCTGAAAATCGATATCCAGAAACATTAGCTGATGGCTGGAAATAGTAGGGAGTAGGCAGTAAGCAGCGGAGCGGGATTTATGAACTCTGGTGCAGGAAACCTCCGGGTATGGGGAAAAGGCTGGTGGCTGGTGACGGTAAAACCGAAATTCCCGACGCCTGCTCTATCAATCCTGCCTGACAATCAGTTCAAACGATTTGACTTTTTCGACCGGGTGATAGGATTGTTTGGATTTCGCCAGCCCGGGCAGGTTCATGTCGCTTTCCTTGTTCAGGTAGCGATAGCGACCGACAAGGTCTTTTGCGCACTGGTTGTCCAGAAACTGATACAATCCCCTGATGTGGGTGTAGGCCTTTTCAAAATGCATGACCGCCATGTCATCCGTCAATCGGGCGGTGACGGCAAATGCGCTGACCTGCCCGTCGATACGCACCAGACGAGAATGCACCGGAAACCGGTCAATATGTTCCATCATATGCGTCACCGCCTGTTTTTCACAGGTCAGGTCCTCATCCTGCTTGATGTCACAGTCACGACTCTCACACCACTGTTCCAGGAACACCAGGCATTCGGCGGCATTATCCGGGGTAATGGTTTCCGTTTGCACACGGCCTTTGCTCAGATAATGCCGGTGGAACTGACGAATCAGGTTTCGTTTTTTGGCATACCGGTTGCCTTTGAGTAACGCCAGGTCTTCGGTTAAATAGATGTAATCGTCAAACTGCGGTTGCGCCTTGATGGTAAAATACGCCTCGACATCAGACCGTCCCCGGGAATCGATATAGTGCTCCGGCACGAACCAGTAGGAGCAAAAGCCGAGTGACCGGGCCAGGCGACTCAACTCTTCTGGAGAAAAGTCCCGGTCCGGAGAGACGGGGAGAATGAGATGGCGGTCCTGCTTTTTAACCGTATATTCCGCGCCGATATACAGGCTGTCTCCATCCGCGGCAGCGAAGGGCTGGTAAAGGTCGTTATACCAGACCAGCAGCGACGGCAGGGAATACACGCAGATCCGGTGGGTCTGATGTTCAAAAAAGCGGGTCAACTCCGGATAGTCTGAAGGGGTGACAGGTCTAAAATTCATCGCTCATTAACATGGGTACGGCATTTGGCATTCGATCAAATCCAATTTTCTCATAAAATGTACAACTTCCCCGCTCAGCGATCAAACCGATCCAGCATATCCCATCATGGTGCAAACGGTCCACCAGTTTTTGTACGATCCGGGTACCGATCCTTTGTCCCCTGAGTTCAGGATGCACCATAACGTCCTGAATGTAGGCATCACTGGCCCCGTCACTGAGGGCGCGGCCCATGGCCGTGATCCGGCCGTCCATCCGGACTGCGAGAAAACAATGACTGCCCGAAATGAGGCCGAAAACCATCTGCGGGTCATCGGGCTGTTCCGGCTTCCACCAGCCGGCCAGCCGGTAAAGCGCCGTTATCTCCTGAATCTGTGACAGATCCGGTTTTTCGATAAACTCGAATACAAGCATGATGGTCATTCCACGGGTTGAGCTTCATCGGCATACAGGCAGGAGACGCGATTACGTCCGTGTTGTTTGGCCAGATACATGGCCTTATCCGAGCGTTTGACAAACGAGGACAGTTTCTCATTGACGACATATTGCGTCAGGCCGATACTGATGGTAACGCTGACGGCATCTCCGTTATCCGTCATGAACCGCTCGTTTTCCATGGTCTTTCGAATTCGCTGGGCAACGGCCCGGGCCTCTTCGGCTTTGGTTTCCGGCAAAATAACCGTAAACTCTTCTCCGCCGTAACGATACGCCGAGTCATTGGTTCTCAGGCAGGATTTGATGACCTCTCCAAGCCGGATCAGCACTTTATCGCCGGCCAGATGCCCATAGGTGTCATTAAACCGCTTGAAATGATCGATGTCCATGAGCATCAGCGCAATTGTATGATTGTACCGAAGCGACCGGCCGACTTCCGATTCCAGATGGTCATAAAAGCACCGGGAATTGTAAAGTTTGGTCAGGCCGTCGGTGATGGCCAGTCGTTCCAGCTTTTTCATCATCTGGTTGCGTTCCTGGGTAATATGGCGTTCTTTCAAAACCCGTTTGAGCCGAAGCAACAATTCCTCGAAGCGAACCGGCTTGAATACAAAATCGCTGGCACCTTTGTTGATGGCCTCTTCATAGGAATAATCATCACTGTAACCGGTCATTACAATCACATCGGAGTCATAGTTCTGTTTAATCAGGGACGTCAGTTCCAGGCCGTCCTGAATGGGCAGCACAATATCGGTAATGACGACGTGGATGCTGTTTTTTTTCATGATATCCAGTGCTTCCTCGGCACTGGCTGCCATCAGCGATTTATAGCCCGACAGCTCGACGAATTCCTTCATGGAATTTCTGATGGCGGCATCATCATCAACAATTAAAATTTGCATCGTCATTATTTAATTGTCCAATTCAGTTAATTACGTTATATGATTATGCTTTCGGTCGAACTGATGCAGGACTGCGTCGAAGCTGCATATCGACACACACAGAGGGGTGTTTTTTTTATTCATTTTGTTATAATATACTGATAAATCAAATTTTGTGTCAACCTACTTTTATAAATCATGGACAATCCAGCCACTCAGGCGCTCCGTAATCAATAAACGCCCTGGAATTGAAAGATATTTCAGGTAGAATTTATTTTTCCGGTAACCATACGCTGAATTTAAACGTTTAACTTATGAAACATATTCGAAATTTCAGTATCATAGCCCACATCGATCATGGAAAATCGACGCTGTCCGACCGATTGATCCAGCAGACACAGGTGGTGTCGGACCGGGATTTTCAGGACCAGATTCTCGATACGATGGACATCGAACGGGAACGCGGCATTACCATCAAGAGCCAGACCATCTGTCTGCCGTATACCGCCGCAGACGGAAAAACCTATTCGCTGAACCTGATTGACACACCCGGGCATGTGGACTTTACCTATGAGGTGTCCCGGGCCCTGGCATCCTGCGAAGGCGCGCTTCTGCTGGTCGATGCCAGCCAGGGAGTGGAAGCGCAAACCCTGGCCAATCTTTACCTGGCCATGGAGCACGACCTGGAAATCATACCGGTCATCAACAAAATCGATCTGCCGTCGGCCGATATTGAGCGGACAAAACAGCAGATCGAGGAGGATCTCGGACTGGATCCGGAAACGGCCATCCTGGTCTCGGCCAAAGAAGGTATCGGCATCGAAAATATCCTGGAAGCCATCGTTACAAAGCTGCCGCCGCCCGTGAAAGGTGCCGGGGAAGCCCTTCGGGCCCTGATTTTCGATTCCCATTACGACCCGTTCCGGGGCACCATCGTTCATTTCCGGTTATTTGAAGGCAGCATCCGGGCCGGCGACGTGATCAAATTCATGTCAAACAATGCCGCATACCGTGTGGAAGAAGTTGGCATCTTTCAGATCAAACGAATTCCTCAAAAACAACTGACAGCCGGTCAGGTAGGCTACATGATCGCCGGCATCAAGACTGTGAGCGACACCCGGATCGGCGACACCATCACCTTGAAAAACGCGGCGTGTGACAGGCCCATGCCCGGATTCAAGGAAGCCAAACCCGTCGTATTTTCATCCATTTATCCCGTGGCGTCCGACGGATACGAGGACCTGGTGGTGGCCCTGGAAAAGCTGAAACTCAACGATGCGTCTCTCATTTATGAAAAGGATTCTTCCGCGGCGCTGGGTTTCGGGTTTCGATGCGGGTTTCTGGGACTGCTTCACCTGGAAGTGGTCCAGGAGCGGCTGGAGCGCGAATACGATCTGTCGCTGATTCTGACGGCCCCGTCGGTCCGGTATGTTCTGGTCATGAACGACGGCAGCGAAACCACTATCGACAATCCGGCCCTGTACCCGGACCCCACGCTCATCGCCGCGGCCAAGGAACCCTTCATTCGGGCGGCGATCATCATACCCGATCGCTACATGGGAGCGGTCATGAAACTGTGTCTCGATCGACGCGGCATCAACAAGAACTACCAATACCTGACCAGCGACCGTTTGGAAATGATATTCGAGATTCCGCTGGCTGAAGTCATTTACGATTTCTACGATAAACTGAAATCCGTCACTCAGGGATACGGGTCCTTTGACTACGATATCATCGACTACCGGGAAACCGACCTGGTCAAGCTGGATATTTTGATCAACAGCGAACGGGTGGATGCGCTCTCCCAGCTGGTTCACAGGGAACGCGCCGTGCAACGCGCCCGGCATGCCTGCGAAAAACTTAAGGAAGAAATTCCGCGGCAGATGTTTAAAATCGCCATCCAGGGGGCCATCGGTGCCAAGATTATCGCCCGAACGACCGTGTCCGCATTTCGTAAAGACGTGACGGCCAAATGTTACGGCGGAGACATTACGCGAAAACGCAAACTGCTGGAAAAGCAGAAAAAGGGGAAAAAGCGAATGAAAATGGTCGGCCAGGTCATGATCCCGCAGTCCGCATTTCTTTCCGTATTGAAAACGGACACCGATTAGGCCGTCTTGGGTCGTGAGTCAATAATTGTGAGTCGTAGGATTTTTGCCGTTTTTTTGACTATGTTTTTGCTGCGCCGTACTTTTTAAATATTCGTGTTCAAAATCTACAGAACAGTTGGAGGAACTATGGGGAAAACGATCGCTGAAAAAATTTTTGACGCCCATTTCGTGGACAATCCCGCCGGCGACATTCATGTCATACGCCTTGACGCCGTATTTTGTCATGAAATCACCACCCCGATCGCCATCACCGATCTGATTGCCCGCGGCAAAGACCGCGTGTTTGATCCAACTCGAATCAAGGCCGTTATCGACCACGTTTCTCCGGCCAAAGATTCCAAAACCGCCATGCAGGGGAAAATCCTCAGAGACTGGGCCGGCCGGCACAATCTCACGGATTTTTTTGATATCGGCAGAAACGGCGTCTGTCACGCGCTGTTTCCCGAAAAAGGATTTGTGCGCCCCGGATACACCGTTATCATGGGCGATTCTCATACCTGTACCCACGGCGCCTTCGGTGCCTTTGCGGCCGGCGTCGGCACCACGGACCTTGAAGTCGGCATCCTGAAAGGCGTATGCGCGTTTCAATATCCAAAAACCATAAACATCCACATCACCGGCACATTGCGAAACGGGGTCTTTGCCAAGGACGTGATCCTGTCCGTAATCGGTCACGTCGGTGTCGGCGGCGCCACCAACCGGGTGATCGAATTTTCCGGTCCGGTCGTGGATAAAATGGGCATGGACGCCCGAATGACCCTGTGCAATATGGCGGTAGAAGCCGGTGCTACCTCGGGTATCTGCCGACCGGACATGACCACGGTCGAGTATCTCTGGAATTTTATCCGAAAGGATTACGGATCGAAAGAAGATGCGCTGAAAGCGTTTCAAACATTTGCACCCGATTCGGACGCAAACTACGACCAGGTTCTGGAACATGACGTTTCGGACCTGGAACCGATGGTGACCTACGGGTACAAACCCGACAATGTCCGACCCGTAAAAACCATGGAAGGCACTCCGGTCAATCAGGTGTACATCGGGTCCTGCACCAACGGCCGAATCGAAGATTTACGGATCGCCGCCCGGATTCTCAAGGGAAACACCATTCACCCGAACGTTCGAGGGATTGTATCACCGGCGACCCCCGATATTTATAAAACCGCTTTGAACGAAGGCATCCTGGCCGTATTCATGGACGCCGGTTTCTGTGTCACCAACCCGACCTGCGGCGCCTGTCTGGGTATGAGCAACGGCGTGCTGGCAGAAGGCGAGGTATGCGCCTCCACCACGAACCGGAACTTCAACGGCCGAATGGGAAAAGGAGGAATGGTCCACCTGATGAGCCCGGCCACTGCCGCCGCCACCGCCATTGCCGGACATATTACCAACTCAGATCTTTATAACGGATAAGGATACGCACGATGAAACATTTCAACGGTAAAGTTCTCTTTCTGGACCGTTCCAATATCAATACGGATGAAATCATCCCGGCCAAATACCTGACGGAAATATCCAAAGAAGCCCTAAAGCCCTGTCTTCTCGAAGATCTTCAGCTGGAAGGGTTTGACCCGATACGCGATATCGACGGCAAAAGCGTAATCATCTCCCGATCCAATTTCGGGTGCGGATCATCCAGAGAACATGCCCCGTGGGCACTGGAAGTCAACGGCATCAACCTGGTTATTGGCGAAAGTTTCGCCCGGATTTTCAGACAGAACATGTTCAACTGCGGCATGATGGCTGTGGAGCTGTCGCCGGAAACCATCGAAAATCTGTTTGTTTCGTTTGCCGAAAAAGACACGCTGATTGAAACCGATCTTGAAAAACAGCGATTCATTTTCAAAGCCGGCCGTGAAAAAAAGCAGGTGCCGTTTGAAATATCCGAATTCGACCGGCAACTGGTCAAAGCCGGTGGCTGGGTGGAATTTGCCGATTCCAAGTACTGAAAAAAAAGTAAGGTCCAGGTTCGCTTCACTTGAGGAGCGGCCTTACGGCCTTGAGGATCGCTCCTTTGGGGCTTGAAGGGGAATCAAGCCTCTAAACGGGGTAAAAGGAGGAAACGAATGAGTGTGATCGTTGATCTTGCCATGTTTCCGGTAGACAAGGGCGAAAGTCTGAGCCCGTATGTTTCAAGGGCCGTAAAAATTATCCGGGAAAGCGGTCTGGCCCACAAATTCGGCCCGATGGGCACCAGCATCGAAGGGTCGTGGCCCGAGGTCATGGATGTGGTGTCCCGCTGTTTTGAGGAACTGAGCCGCGACTGTCACCGTATATACATGACCATGAAAATGGATTACAAGAAAGATGCGCAGGGGCGTCTGACCGGAAAAATCCAATCGGTGGAAAAAAAACTTCAGGCCTGAAGCAAACGGATCACGATTCGTCGCCGGTTTCGGAAACCCTTGCCGACGCCCGGCCCTCGGCTACCCCGTCGCGGTAGCACTTTTGACCGTACCAGTTGATCTGGCGGCAGAGCCCCCGAATAATCTTGACCTCCCGGGCGCGGATATGAATCCGGTTGAAAAACCGGCGGATTTTATTCATCCAGTAATCCGGATTATCCGCGTTGATATAACTGATGTTGACCAGAACATCCCTGAGCTGATCATACATGCCGTCCAGATCGTAATGATTGGCCATGCGGGGTGCCGGCACCGGCTCTGCGTCACTGCCGGCCGTGAACAGCTCGTAGCACATCACCATCACGGCCTGAGCCAGATTCAACGACGAAAAATCAGCGGTCGGTATGTTCACCAGCGCGTGGCAGTTTCGCACATCCTCGTTGGTCAGTCCCCGATCTTCGGGACCGAACACAACGGCAATCTGATTCTCTTTAGAGATCGGAATCAGATGCCGCGCCAGGTTCGACGGTGTATACACACGTTGGCGTTCGCCGCCAAGCCGCGCCGTAGTGCCGACGACATACTGGAATTCGGCCAGCGCCTGCTTCAAATCGTCAACACATTCCATGGCGTTAATAATATCGGCCGCTTCATGGGTTGCCATCCGCAACATCCGTTCCGGATCGGGATTCTCAGGACGCACCGCTATCAGGCGCCGCATGCCCATGTTCCGCATGGCACGCGCCGCAGCCCCGATATTCTCGGGAAATCGGGGCTGATGAAGCACGACGGTTATGTGATCGAGACAAATTGTTTCGGTCATCCGCCGACTATTTCCAAGCCATTGAAAAAATAACCGATTTCAAAAGCGGCGGTTTCCGGCGCGTCTGATCCATGCACCACGTTTTTTTCGATATCTGTGGCAAAATCCTTGCGAATGGTGCCTTCTTCGGCGTCTTTGTAGTTGGTGGCCCCCATCAGCTTTCGGTACCGGGCAATGACGTCTTCTCCCTCCAGCACCATGACCACCGCCGGTCCGGATGACATGAAATCCGTCAGACTGTCAAAAAACGGCTTGTCCGCATGAACGGCATAAAACCCCTTAGCCTGTTCTTTGGTCATATGTATCATTTTCATGGCCGCAATTTTGATGTTGCTGGTTTCCAGCCGTTTGACGACTTCACCGATAAGCCCGCGGCCAACGCCGTCGGGTTTGATAATAGACAATGATCGTTCCATGATATAAATCCTTTCGTTAATGTGTGATATCGTTTGATGACGGAGCCTTACCAGAAGCCGGTCTCCAAGTCAACGATCTGTTCATCCGCCGTATATATTTACCGCCCGGGGCTTGGTTCCAACACCGCCATATTTTCGTAAATTTAACTGCGGAGTCCCGCCCGTTCCCGGCGTACGACATCGCGTGATCCGGGGAAGGCCGAAATGAGCGGGACGGAGCCTGCAGCACTGTGGCCGGAGATATAATCAAGCCCACCGCCCGCTTCGCTCGAGACGCAGAGAACGCAGAGCCTCGAAACGGCGATCTGGGTTTCTGCGATCTCTGTGCCTCGAGAGCGAGAAGCGAACGGGCGGTAGAAAATAAAAAAAATTTTTGCAACGCTAATTCCATGAGAATTGGGTTGCGGTCATAGCCCGCATTAATTTTTGGAAAATACCGTTTGAGAAATACCGTTGACAAAGATTCTACCAAAATTTATTATTTTTTTAAATTATTCTTATTTATCAAGGCATTTGACAATCCCAACCTTTCCTGTCGAATACCAGAAGAGGAAATTATGCCGATTTACGAATTTTACTGCAAAGACTGCCACACAATATTTAATTTTTTCTCCAGAACCGTCAACACCACCAAAACGCCTGCCTGCCCCAAATGTCAAAACAAGGCATTGACCCGGCAGATGTCGACATTTGCCGTAACCGGAAAAGCTGTCGAGTCATCCGAATCCGACGATCTTCCCTTTGATGAGAGCAAAATGGAACAGGCCGTGAACATGCTGGCCGGACAAGCCGAAAACATGAATGATGACGATCCGCGGCAGGCCGCTTCCATGATGCGAAAATTGTCCGACATGACCGGCCTGAAACTGGGGCCCGGTATGGAAGAAGCACTGCATCGAATGGAAAAAGGAGAAGATCCGGATAAAATAGAAGCGGAAATGGGCCGGTTGCTGGAGGAAGAAGACCCTTTTATTCTGCCTGAAAAAAAAGGAGGGAAAGCAGCGTCTCGACGGACCGAACCGTTCAAGGACGAAACGCTTTATGATCTATGATCGTCCACAGCCCGTTGACGGCCTGCGTTTTTTAATTTTGTATTGCATCTCTGATGCTTAACGTGACGACAAAGGGGAAACAAATGGGAAACAAACCACTGGATCGAATCGAAATTCAACAAGGCGACATTACGCGGTTGGAAGTAGATGCCATTGTCAATGCCGCGAATAAAAGTCTTCTGGGCGGCGGAGGTGTCGATGGCGCCATCCATCGGGCCGCCGGCCCCGAACTTCTCAAGTATTGCCGGTCGCTGGGCGGATGCAAAACCGGTGAAGCCAAAATCACCTATGGGTATAACCTGCTGGCCCAATACGTCATTCATACGGTCGGTCCGGTCTACAGCGGAAAACCCTCGGACAGCACCCTGCTGGCCGATTGTTACCGAAACAGTCTTCAGGTTGCCGTCGATCACGATGTGACCACCCTGGCGTTTCCGGCCATCAGCTGCGGCATCTATGGCTATCCCATTCAGGAGGCCGTTAAAATAGCCGTGGATACCACGCTGGAATTTCTTCGAGAAGACCCGTTTCTCGAAAAAGTTATTTTCATTCTCTTTTCAGCCGAAGACTATAAGGTCTATGCGGATTACATCGAGCAGCTCCGCTCGAAGTCGGCATAACGCACTGATGTGTGGAATTTGTTTTTCCGGGACCCGTAGTATCGGGTTGGCGGGAATTGCCAATCCTGTTTTCAATCGTATATGCGATTGACAAATGCGTTTTAATAAATATATTTTATTTATTGATAAACGCGTGTTTGATTATATTATTTTATTTATTTGGAGGATCTCATGCTTGAAGTAACAGCCGAAGCGACCAAAAAGATCGGTGACTATTTTAAAGGGAAAGAAGTCACCCCGGTACGTATTTTTCTGAACCAGGGCGGGTGAGCCGGTCCGTCGCTGGCCATGGCTCTGGATGAGCCTAAAGACACGGACAACGTCTATGAAGTCGACGGTTTCAAATATGTCGTTGATAAAGATTTCATGGAAAAAGTGAAACCCATTAAAGTGGATTTCAGCAACTACGGATTCAAACTGGATTGCGCGATTCAGTTCAGCTCGGGATGTTCCAGCTGCACATCCTGTTCTCATTGATACGCTCTTTCAATTTTTCCGGGCGATCCTCTGCAAAGGGGATCGCCTTTTTATTGGGAGACCCTGTTTGTTTCTCTGCGCTTCTAAAAAAGCAAACGCTCGGATTTTATTATCTGATTCCCACCGTGACCCTGAACGGCAAGGCTCAAAAATCACACGAAAAGATGCTTGAAATGCGACGTTCCATACCATAAACTGAAGGTATTCGATCCTGACTATTCAACGACAGGAGGTTGCTTTATGAAGATACTCATTACCGGCGGTACCGGATTTGTCGGCACCTGGCTGTCGACTTTTTTGCTGGCCCGAAGACATCATGTCGTTGCCGTCGGACGGCGTCCCACACAGAATGCCGTCGATCACAAACGGTTTCGATATATTTCCGCCGACACCACCCACCCCGGCGCATGGCAGAATGAAATCGCTTCCTGTGACCTGATCATCAATCTTGCCGGCAGAACCATTTTCAAACGGTGGACCCCGTCGTATAAAACGCAGATCATCGACAGCCGCATCCTGACAACCCGGCATGTGGTGCAGGCCATACCGCAGGATGCGGAAACGGTTCTGATCAGTGCCTCTGCCGTGGGATATTACGGAGAACGGGGTGAAGACGTGGTAGCAGAGGGCCAGCCGGCGGGAAATGACTTTCTGGCCGACGTATGCCGGAGATGGGAAACCGAAGCGTTCAAGGCAAACGAAAAAGGGATTCGGGTGGTCACGAGTCGATTCGGCATCGTACTGGGCAGACACGGCGGGGCACTACAAAAAATGATGTCCGCATTTCGGGCGTTTGTCGGGGGCCCCATGGGCAGCGGACGGCAATGGTTTCCGTGGATTCATCTGGAGGATCTGGCATCTGCGATTTTATTTGCCGCAACTGCCCCTTCGGTCAACGGCCCGCTGAATTTCTGCAGTCCCAACCCGGTTCGAAACCGGGAGTTGGCCGATGTGCTGGGCGATCTTTTGAACCGGCCGTCATTCATGCCCACCCCTGCGTTTATGCTCCGGCTGGCAATGGGAGAATTTGGAGACTCCCTTCTGGCAAGCATTCGGGCCGTGCCCGAAGGTCTGCTCTCTAAGGGATTCGATTTTAAATTTCCGGACATCCGGGAGGCCCTGCAGAATCTGATCTCAGATTAGCGGCGGAGGCACGCATGAGATACACCAACCGATTGATCCATGAAAAAAGTCCGTATCTGCTTCAGCATGCCCATAATCCGGTCGACTGGTATCCCTGGTCGGACGAAGCCTTTCAACTTGCCGCAAATGAAAACAAGCCCGTTTTTCTCTCCATCGGCTATGCCGCCTGCCACTGGTGTCATGTCATGGCACGGGAATCGTTTGAAAATATCCTCACGGCCGGCTACCTGAACGATACTTTTGTCTGCATCAAAGTCGACCGGGAAGAACGACCCGACATCGACTCGGTATACATGCACGCCTGTCAGATGCTCACCGGAAGAGGCGGTTGGCCCCTGACCATTCTGATGACGCCGGAAAAACAGCCGTTCCATGCGGCCACCTATATCCCTCCGACCGATCGATTCGGCCAAACCGGATTAATCGAACTGTGCCGGAGGATACAACGAATGTGGCTCACGGACCGGGGAAAAATTCTCCAATCCGCCGCCGCCATCACCCATTCTCTTAAGCGGGCGTTTGACTTTGAATCCAGTGAAAAAACGCCCCCCTCCGTACTGGACGACGCATACCGGCAACTGGAAAGACGATTTGACGCCCGGTTCGGAGGATTTTTCCCCGAACCCAAGTTTCCACTCCCGCACAGGTTGATGTTCCTGCTTCGTTACCACCGTCTCTCGAAAAATCCTCTCGCCCTCGAAATGGTGGAAAAAACCCTGACCGCCATGAGGCTTGGCGGCATCTGGGATCATGTGGGATTCGGATTTCACCGATATTCAACCGACTCGCAGTGGCTGGTGCCCCATTTTGAAAAAATGCTTTATGATCAGGCCATGACGGCCATAGCCTGCCTGGAAACCTTTCAGGTAACCAGCGACGAATTTTACGCTCAATGCGCACGGGAGATATTCTGTTACGTGCTGCGGGATCTGACCTCTGCCGACGGTGCGTTTTTTGCTGCGGAAGATGCCGACAGCGAAGGGGAAGAAGGCCGTTTTTATGTATGGCGCCAGGAGGAAGTATGCCGCGCTCTCGGTGAAACGGACTTTTCCGTATGGAAGGAACTTCTGAACCTGGAAGTCGACGGAAATTATCTTGACGAGTCCACCGGCCGCAAGACACAGAGCAATATTCTGCATTTTAAACAATCCCTGACCCAATGGGCCGGCCGATTGAACATGGAGGAGATTCCTCTGCAATATCACTGGACTCAAATTCGTGAAAGGCTCTACAAGGCACGCTGTATACGCCCCCGGCCCCTGAAAGACGACAAGGTGTTGACAGATTGGAACGGGCTGATGATCTGTGCCCTGAGCATGGGGGGACGAATTCTCAACGATGCGCGGTATGTCCGGGCATCTCAACGGGCAGCCGCTTTTATTCTGACCCGCATGCAGGACGATCAGGGACGGCTCCTGCATCGATTTCGTGAAAATGACGCTGACGTTCGCGGCAATGCAAATGATTATGCATGTTTTATCATGGGACTGGTTCAGCTGTACCAATCCACGTTTGATCCATTTTTTCTCAAGCAGGCGGTCCGACTGCAGGATATCATGCTCAATGAGTTCTGGGACTCCGAAAACGGTGGGTTTTATCTGACATCCTCCGTTGCCCGGGATCTTCCGGTTCGCCCCAGGGAATTAGTTGACGGTCCGATCCCTTCGGCCAATTCGGCGGCTCTGGTCAATCTGTTGAACCTGTCCCTGCTGACCGGTGATCCCCGGTGGGAAAACAGGGCTCACCATCTCATTCGTTCCGTTGGGGGGTCCATTCAGGCCAACCCATCTGCGCATACACATTTTTTAATCGGTCTGGATCTGGCCCTGAATCCCGGCCCTTCCATGGTCATTGCCGGCGAACCGGATGACGAAGATACCCGGCAAATGTTGTCCGTTTTCAATCGGTATTTTCTTTCCAACAGTGTTATTCTGCTCAAATCCAGGCGTCACGCCAAACACCTGATTGAAATCGCACCCTTTACCGGAAGCGTGTGTCGTCAGGCCGGAAAGGCCACGGCGTTTGTCTGCCGAAACTTCTCCTGCCACCAACCGACAACCGACCTGACTGAGTTTCAAAACATGGTTTCCGGCTGATACTGTTTTATTTCGCATTTTTATGACTTTGCGGATTCGCATAACACCTTTTTCGATTCCAAGACCGGCTATGCCCTCATCCCAATACTCATAAAATCGCCGTATAGGGGCTCTGCGTTCTCCGGGTCTCGAACGAAGCGGGCGGTAAAAAAATTACTATATCGGTCTTGAAATCAATTTCAAAATGACTTAGTATTTTTTTTATAGCCTTATAACGACTTCTATCGTGTTTCATTTTTCTTCGTTATGTCTTCAGCGGTCAGCTTTCCCGGCAGTAACATCAATAAATCCTGACTTGATGCAGTTTTATTTCTCTTATCCATGGTTTTTTAGTGATCCCGACGTTTCTCTGAAATCTTTTCAGTCCAAAAGGACGGGAGGCTCTGATGATCAAAAAAAAATATCTGAAATCCAGACCCATCTGCAAGGTTACATTCCGCTTACCGAAAAAAGCGGCCAAATCCGCTGAAACCGTCCATCTGGTCGGTGAATTCAATCATTGGGATACGACTGCCACACCCATGAAAAAGCTGAAAAGCGGCGATTTTACCGTTACGCTGGATCTCGGCATCAAACAGGAATACCAGTTTCGCTATCTGATCGACAAAACCGATTGGGAAAATGCATGGAGTGCCGACAAATACTCTCCCAGCCCTGTCGGCAATGTTGAAAATTCCGTTATTGTCGTCTGATACCGAACTTAATCCAAACTTATTCATTCACAGGCACACACTATGAAAAGCCTTGGTATATGCATTGGAGCATCCACCATATCGACCGTGTCGATGGAGTACGATGAGAACCGGAAAGAACCTAGAATCATTCGTTTTTCCCTCCATCCCCATGAGGGAGATCCCAGACAGACGGTGTTGACGGCGCTTAAAAACTATGACCTGAATTCGTTCAATCGTATCGCCGCCACCGGCCGGAAATTCAAATCCCATATCAACCTGACGACCCTGCCCGAACCGGAAGCCGTCGAATACGCCTACCGATATGTCAAACCCCGGGGTATCGATTGTCCGGCCGTAGTGTCGGCCGGAGGTGAAACCTTCATGGTATATGCCCTGAACCGGGCGGGACAGATATCCAACGTGTTTACCGGCAACAAATGCGCCTCGGGTACCGGCGAATTTTTTCTTCAGCAAATCCGGAGGATGAACGTTTCTCTGGAACAGGCGGCCCGATGGTCGGCCGAGGAATCCCCGCATCACGTATCCGGCCGTTGTTCGGTGTTCTGTAAATCCGACTGCACCCATGCGACCAACAAGGGAGTTCCAAAATCAAAAGTCACGGCCGGTTTGTGCCAAATGATGGCCGGAAAAATTCTTCAACTCCTGAAAAAAGTTCCGCTTCACCATGTCATGATTTGCGGGGGCACGTCCCGGAATCAGATGATGATCCATTATCTGAAGCAGGAAATTCCCGACCTGATCGTACCGGAAGAAGCGCCGTATTTTGAGGCGCTGGGTGCCGCCTTGTGGGCGATGGACCATGAGACCACCCCTTTTCCGGAAGTGTCGAACCTGATCCGCAACGATATCGATGCGTTCGACAGTCTTCCCCCGCTTCGTGATTCCCTTGGGCTGGTGGAATTCAAACACATGCCGGACGGTGTTGTATGTCCGGGAGATGTCTGCCTGCTGGGCCTGGACGTAGGATCGACTACCACCAAGGCCGTGCTGATTCGAAAAAAAGACACCGCCCTGCTGGCATCGGAATACCTCCGGACCAACGGCGATCCGGTGGAGGCCTCCCGCCGGTGCTATCGCTCGCTTCAACGGCAGATTTCCCGTCAAGTCGATTCGGACCGCATCGTCATCGAGGGATTGGGCGTGTGCGGCTCCGGACGACAGATAGCCGGCCTTCATGCACTCACCGATGCCGTGATCAATGAAATCATTGCACACGCTACAGCCGCCGTATACTTTGATCCCGGGGTGGACACCATTTTTGAAATCGGCGGTCAGGATGCCAAATATACTTATATCACCAACGGCGTCGCCTCGGATTATGCCATGAACGAGGCTTGCTCCGCCGGAACCGGTTCTTTTCTGGAAGAATCGGCGCTGGAAACGCTGGGGGTGCAAATGGAGGACATCGCCGATATCGCCATGGAAGGCCGTCATCCCCCCAATTTCAACGACCAGTGCGCGGCCTTTATCGCATCGGATATCAAAAACGCCATCCACGAAGGGGTGGCGCACGAGGATGTCGTGGCCGGGCTGGTATATTCCATCTGTATGAATTACTCGAATCGGGTCAAGGGCAATCGCCCGGTCGGAGAAAAAATCTTCATGCAGGGAGGCGTCTGTTACAACCATGCGGTTCCGGCGGCCATGGCGAGGCTGATCGGCAAGCCCATCATTGTCCCGCCCCATCCCGGGTTGATGGGAGCCTTCGGCGTCGCGCTGGAAACCGCAAACCGGATTGATACCGGGCTGATTGAACCGAAGCGTTTCGATCTGAAACAACTGGCCGGGCGTCAGGTTTCACACGGAAAATCCTTTGTCTGTAAAGGCGGCAAACAGTCATGTGATCGACGATGCACCATATCCGTCATCAAAATGGAAGGTAAAGCCTATCCGTTTGGCGGGGCCTGCAATCGATACGACAACCTGCGCCGGCATATTCGATACGATACCGACCGGCTGAATCTCGTGCGATATCGCGGGCACCTGATATTTGACACCTACGGGATTTCTCCCGGAACCCGTCCGAACCAAAAAACTGTTCGGGGAACCGTCGCCTTCAACCGCAGTTTCATGGTCCACACCTATTATCCGCTGTATTCAACTTTCTTCAATGAACTGGGCTTCATACCCGTGCTTCCCCAATCGATTTCTCAGGAGGGTATCGACCAGATTCAGGCCGCTTTCTGTTATCCGGTCGAACTGGCTCACGGTTTTTTTCATCGTTTGCTCGATTCGGAAAACCCGCCGGATGTGATCTTCCTGCCACACTTCAAAGCGATTCCCTCCCAGGATGACCGGCTGAATTCGTTTATCTGCCCTCTGGCCCAGGGAGAGCCTTATTATTTAAAAACCACATTTCGTAAAAAGCTGTCCGAACTCAACCGCAGAGGCACCCGGATTTTTTCTCCGCTGATAGACCTGAAAAGCGGTCTGGAGAACGCGCGAGTTCCCTTGATCGACACGGCTGTTCAAATGGGATTGCCCCGAAGGGATGCTGTCGATGCGTTTGAAGCCGCCGTATTGCGCCAACGCCTGTGTTTTAACGACATGAAGCAGGCAGGAGCCCGGTTACTGAACGACCTTCAAAAAGACCCGTCTCAGACGGCTGTGGTACTGTTGTCACGCCCATACAACGGATTTGCCGATGAGGCCAATATGGGCATACCCCATAAACTGGCATCCCGGGGCATCCGCGTCCTGCCGCTGGACTTTTTGCCGCTGGAAAATGAAACCTCAAAGCGCCATATGTACTGGGGCATGGGACAGCTTTTATTGAAAGCCGCCCGGTTCGTCCAGCACCACCCTCAGCTGTTTGGCGTCTGCATCACCAATTTTTCATGTGGACCGGATTCGTTCATCATCGGATACGTACGGGATATCATGGGACAGAAACCGTCTCTGACTCTCGAGCTGGACAACCACACCGCCGATGCGGGCCTAGAGACCCGAATCGAAGCATTTCTGGACATTGTAAATGCTTATCGCCGGTTGCAGGACAAAACCCGCCGTGCTGAATTCCGCGCATCGCTCCATCCGGCACGGACGGTTATGGCTCACGGCCGCCCAAACGTTATCAGCTCTTCGGGAAAACAATACCCCCTCTCGGATCCGCGGGTAACCGTATTGCTGCCGTCCATGGGGCATATCGCTTCGGAATCTCTGGGCGCCGTGTTTCGAAGCAAAGGCATCAACGCCTTTGTTCATCCTCCGGCAACCGAAGCCATTCTCAAACTGGGACGTGCGCATACGTCCTGCAAGGAATGCCTGCCGCTGATTCTGACCACCGGCATCCTGATCAACTACATCCGGCATCACAAACGCGATGACGAGATCGTGATCTACTTCATGCCGACCGGTTCCGGTCCCTGCCGCTTCGGGCAGTATTATATTTTCATGGAAGACCTGATTCAACGAATGGGAATCGCCGATGTCGCTCTGATGTCGCCCTCGTCCGATGATGCGTATACCGGGTTGGACCGTGATTTCCACACCCGGGGCTGGTGGGCGGTGATCATTTCGGACGTTATGGAGGATATCCGATCGATGCTTCTGGCCAATGCCGTAAATCGAGATACCGCCATGAAGGTGTTCAGCACCGTTTTTTCCACCATCCTGATGCAGTTGGAGCAGGGAAATTTTCATCAGCTTGAAGACACGCTTCGCCGGGCCTCTGAATGTCTTCGTCAGATTCCCCTGAAAACAGCGCCGAAAAACGTGCCGCTCGTATCTGTTTCCGGAGAAATATTTGTCCGAAGAGATTCACTCTCGAGACAATTTCTGACCGAGCGACTCGCCGATAAGGGGTTTGCCGCAGTCTGCTCTCCCATATCCGAATGGCTGCACTATACCGATTATCTCGTGACCAGCGGCCTTACGGATGAAGACGTTTCCGTTTCGGAAAAAATCGGGGTCCGTATTCGAAAATCCTTTAAAAGACGATACGAAAAACGCATCAAAGCGATTTTATCCGATTCCGGGCTGGTGCGCGCGTATCCGATTCACCTGAATACCGTCATCGATCAAGGCCGCCCGTTTCTATCGCCGGAACTGACCGGGGAAGCCATTCTAACGATCGGCAGCGCCTTGAATGATATCGTCTCTCACGTATGCGGGGTCATTGCCGTCGGCCCGTTCGGCTGTATGCCGAACCGTATGGCCGAAGCCATTTTGACCGAAACCATGAAATGCGAAACAAAAATTGCGACGTCACCCCAGAAGGGAAATCTTCAATCCATACTCAACGGCGAAGATGATCTGCCGTTTCTCGGGATCGAAAGCGATGGATCTCCGTTTCCCCAGCTGATAACGGCCAAACTGGAATCGTTCTGTCTCAGGGCCCGCCGCCTGCATGATAAAATGCTTCAGGAGTCAGAACCCAACTAAAGCGAGCTGCGCCCGCAACCCAATATCCATAAAATTGCCGTCACAGAAAAATCTCTTTTATTTTCTACCGCCCGTTCGCTTCGCTCTCTCGAGGCACAGAGATCGCAGAGCCCCAAATCGCCGTTTCAAGGCTCTGCGTTCTCTGCGTCTCGAGAGAACCGGGCGGTAAATATATCCGGCAAAAAATTCTTGTTTTTTTTACAGTCTTTAATGGATAAGGCACTAACGTCGGCCATATTTTCATAATTTTCACCGCGGAGTCCCGCCCGGTCCCGGCGTACGACATTGCGTGATCCGGGGACGCCGGGAATGGGCGGGACGCAGCCGGCAACAACGGGTCCGAAGATATAAACGCCCGGTCTCATCACGAAAAAAGCTCCGAATTCGGCTGAATCCAGAGCTTTTTAACAAAACTTCGATAGTTTACAACGGATGCCCGGGTTGGGTTGAAATAGGAAATCAGTTCACGATCATGATCGAAATGTCCCGAGCCGTGTGAAGTACTTTCTGCGACACGCTGCCGATAAAAAATTCCTTGATCCCGGAAAGGCCTCTTCGTCCCATGACAATTACATCGTATCCGCCGACCTTGGCTTCATCGACAATATCCTGAGCGATTCCGGCTTTTTTCATCTCCACTTTTACCGTAACGTTTTTGTCTTCAAACCCGGATTTTGTCAGGAGATTACGGGCCTTTTCAACGGCCTGATCCACCAGCTTTTTCTTTTCCTGCTCCAATGCGCAGAATGTTCCCTGCTGGGCAATGAAATACGATGTCAGTTCCGGACTGTTCATTTCGCATAATGCGGCCGTATCCTGAAGAACGCTTAACAGGGTGACCTTGCTGTCAGGCTTGAATGTTTTGATAATGAAGTCCACCGCCCGCATCGCATTTTCAGAATCATCCAATGCCACCAGTATTTTTTGCGCCATAGTTGCCTCCTCTCTGAAAGTGTTGATGATAAATCCACTTTGCCGATATCGAGCGATCTGAGATCCGAGTTGGAATACCGGCAAAACACCGGCAAAATTCAGGGTGGTTCGGAAGGTAAGAAAGTTTTATGTCTGAAGCAAATTATATTATGAATTAAATTTATTTTGCAAGCACTAATTTAGTATTTTAAGCAAAATTCATTTATCGACCTTACACCACTTTGGTTCTGGTGCGCCATATTCACTTTCTTTCTTGACATCCTGTGGCCTGTTTTAATAAGGCTAATGAGGATTTCAGAGACGAGTATCATTTTAATGATTCGTGACCCTTACAGTCGAGGAAGGAGATGTTCATGTTGTCGCATATCGTTATTTTTTGGCTCAAGGAAGACCTCTCAGAAAATCAGAAGAAAATGTTTCAAACCAAAATCACCGCGCTCAAGAAGATCGAATACGCTCACAGCGTTCACATCGGTCCTCCGAAAAAACTGAGCGACCGGCCGATCATCGACACGTCCTTCTCATATGCGATCAATTCGGTATTCAAGACCGTTGAAGATCATGATAGCTATCAGGCTCATCCGCTTCACCGGGACTTTCTGGAAACATGCGTGCCCATGTGCTCGAAAGTGCAGATATTTGATTTTGAGTAACTCAAGGTATAGGGTGTAAGGTGGTGCAGGTGTGCAGGATCTTAGCCTTTACATCATGAAAAACGGGTCGACATCCACCGTTGTTTTCACATGCTGCCGGGATGCGACAAATGCCGCATCCCCGGTCAGCAGATAAACAAATTGATGAAGCACGGAGGGCCTGGCGCTTTTAAACAGAATCTGCCATCGATACCGATTGGCAATTCGTGTCAGCGGCGATTCCACGGGGCCGAGCACATCCACCCATTCCCTGAACCCGGGGATTTCCTGGAGTTTTGTCCGACTCAGTTGACCGATCCGGCGGGCATGCTGTCGCGTTTTTTCTTTATCGCTGCCGGAAATATTTATCTGAATCATTCGGGAAAACGGGGGATAGGCCAACGTTTTTCTAAACTGTATTTCCTTATCGTAAAAGGCCCCGACGTCCTGGGTTTTAGAACATTCAATACTGTAATTTTCCGGATTGTAGGTTTGCAGAATCACCTTTCCGGGCGTTTGGCCCCGACCGGCACGCCCGGCCACCTGTGCCAGCAGTTGAAAGGTGCGCTCACCGGCACGAAAATCCGGAAAATTCAAAGACTGATCGGCACATATGATTCCCACCAGGGTAATATTGGGAAAGTCATGCCCCTTGACGACCATCTGGGTACCGATCAGAATATCGATCTCCCGGTTTCTGAGTCCTTTCAGCAGACCGATCAACGCCCCTTTTTTGCTGGTGGTATCCCGGTCCATACGGGCCGTGCGCTTACCCGGAAACCATTCTTTGACCGCTGCCTCCAGTTTTTCGGTTCCCAGCCCGAGATGGTATATTTTTGATGAACCGCAAACGGAACATGCTGCGGAACCCGGTCGGGTATACCCGCAAAAGTGACATTTATAAGCATTGACCGCCTGGTGCAGGGTCATGGAAATATCACAGTTTTTGCATCGAACGGCTTCCCCGCAGTCGGCGCAGACCGGATAACTGGAATAGCCCCTGCGGTTTAAAAACAAAAGCGCCTGATTTCCCTGCTCCATCGTCTGTTTCACGGCCTCGAAAAGCTCTGGCGTAAAGTAGCGGTTCATCCCCCGCTGATCCCGGTATTTACGAAGATCCACAACACAGATTTCGGGCAAGGGTTGACGGTTGACCCGATGCCGCAGTTCCAATCCCTTGAACTTTCCGTTCAGCACATTGTAGGTGGATTGTATGGACGGCGTGGCCGATCCCAGCAGTGCGATACAGTTCTGGAACTTTGCGCGCATCACGGCCAGATCCCTGGCGTTATATGAAAAACTGCCGTCCTGCTTATAAGAGGTATCGTGCTCCTCATCCACAATCACGGCCCCCATATGGTCCAGGGGAGCAAATATGGCCGAGCGGGCGCCGATAACGATCACGGCTTCCTTTCTGAGAATACGTATCCACTGATCGTAGCGCTGAGCCTTGGTCAGGCCGCTGTGAAGCACGGCGATCGATTCACCGAAACGGGCGCGAAACCGTCGTTCGGTTTGGGATATCAGTGCGATCTCGGGAACCAGAATCAAAACGGATTTTCCATTTTTCACCACTCGGTCGGCAATCTGCATGTATACTTCGGTCTTGCCGCTGCCGGTCACTCCGGTCAGAAGAAACGTTGAAAATCCTTTGTCCAGCGCATTGACAACGGAAGCAATAACGGATGACTGCTCTTCGGTAAGCATCGGCGGCTTATCGGGACGAATCGGATCTCCCAGCGGATCACGATAGATTCTCCTGTCCGTGCCCCGAACATAGCCTTTGTCTTTAAGATACCTTATATATCCGGAGGCGTCCGGAATCAGTTCCCTCACCCGTTTCAGGGGCATCTCTTTCTCAGATGCAATCGTATCCAGGATCTGCTTTCGTTTTGAAAAAAACCGATCCTCGGGAATATCATTCCGAATGACTGTCAGGCAGTACTCGGTTTTAGGCTTTGGTGTGCCCTGTTCAAGATCCCGGGTCTTGCCGATCCATCCTCTGGTCTCCAGAGAATGAATCATACCTGCGGAAACAGACAGCTCGGGCTGTCTTCTCAAGGTGTTCAGCCGGCACGGTCCCTGAGTCAGTCGGGTCAACAGACGGGCTGCCGACGGAGAAAGACCCGGTTGCATCAGCGCCGATTCACCCTTTTCCGTAATATGGACCGTGACAACTTCATGATGATTGATGCCGCCGGGCAGGGCGCTGCAAATAACCTGCCCCAGGGGAAAAGCATAATAGCGGGAGATCCATTTGAAAAAAGGAACCAGACAGGCGGGAAACAGGGGAATATCATCGATAACGTCCAGAAGGCTCTTGACGTTGGCCCGGTCACTGTCTGTTGCCGACGCGATGATATAACCGGTAACGGTTCGACGCCCAAAGGGCACCCATACCCGCTTTCCGATCGCCGCAAGGGCTCTGAAAGGCTCCGGCACCCGGTAGGTGAACGTCTGGTATAACGGCAGCGCAACGGCCGCCTCGATGCAGGGCAAATCAGTGTTCATGGCCGGCAGCCTGTTCTCTTCTCTCGGATGGATCGCTTTCAACTTTCTCAGATTTATCACAGTTGGAGTTTTGACTTGACACGTAAAACATCTTTATATCATAACTAAAATATTTAACGATAAAATTTTTAGTCTCTCACGTAAACCGTTCCCGTAAGATTAATGCCGAAACGAATTTCGCTGAATTTTCAGAAAGTTTTTCAACAAGGAGGCATAGACGATGAGAAATTTAAAACGCTTGGCAGCCCTGATGATTGTTTTCTCCCTGGTCTTTGTTTCGTCGGCATCCGCCGCAGCGGCAGTAACCGAAGCAAACGCGGAACAGATATCCGCCGAAAAAATGATGGCCGATGCGCTTCTGGTCCGCCCGATCGCTATTGTCGCAACGCTTGTCGGCACGGCGGCGTTTATCGTATCCCTTCCATTTTCAGCGCTTGGCGGAAATACCAGAGACGCCGGCCGCAAACTGGTGGTGAAACCCGCAACGTTCGCCTTTAAAAGACCGCTGGGAGACTTTTAAAGAAAAACCTTGCCGGGTGCCGTGCGTGGTGTCAGGCCTGTTGATGTTTGCGTTTTGCAGATAGAATAGGGGTATTTACCACAAGAGCAGACAAATCTTCGGATCGCTGAATATCCAGTTTGATGGATGCCTTATCAATCTCAAAATATCTGGAAATCACCTCGACAATGTCTCGTTGGAGGTTTGACATGATGTCATCCGAAACTTCCAGTTTATCGTAAACCAGGGCAAACTGAAGTCTCTTTTTCGCAGCATCCTTGCTTCCGCCTTTTCCAAAAATTTTATTTATCAATCCACTGAACATAGATTTGCCTTATTTCCCGAAGCCAAACGTTTGGCTGATCTTTTTCCACAAACGTGTCCTGGTTTTTGGAACTTCAATCGGCAGATCCGATCGGCCATTGAGTCTCAAAGCGATACGCCGAAAGGCTTCTCCCGCTTTGGAATCTTTTCGAAGCACCAGCGGAACACCTGTATTGGTCGCAACCACCACATTCTCGTCCATTTCTATCAGCCCGATAAGCTCGATGGACAGCACTTCGGCCACATCTTCGTGGCTGAGCATATCCCCTCGTTCCACCATTTGCGGAACAATTCGGTTGACGACAAGTTTAGGCGTAACGGATCGGGCATACAGCAAACCGATTACACGGTCTGCGTCTCGGACGGAGGACACTTCGGGCGTACAGATTACAACGGCCTCATCCGCAGCTGCGATGGAGTTTTCAAACCCCTGTTCGATCCCGGCCGGGCAGTCGATCAATACAAAATCAAATTCTTTCCGGAGTTTTGCGCAAAACTGCCGCATATCTTCCGGCCGAAGGGCATCTTTATTGTCGCTCTGAGATGCCGGAATCAAATACAGACTGTCGATACGCCTGTCTTTTATGGCCGCCTGACGGATTTTGCATTTATCACGGACGGCATCCACCACATTGAAAACAATCCGATTTTCCAAACCCATCACGACGTCCAGGTTTCTGAGGCCGATATCCATATCCACCACGGCAACCGATTTGCCCTCCAGTGCCAAAGCCGCCCCGATCGATGCCGTGGCAGTCGTCTTGCCGACGCCCCCTTTGCCTGAAGTGATAACGATTACTTTTCCTTCCAAAGCTCACCTCTTAACGCCATACCGACGGAATTCCAAAGATTGGGCTTTCCGTCGTAAAGTAAGTTGTCGTGCCAACCACGCCCCCGACAAATAAACTATTTCGTTCAAGCCGTTCCGTAACATGACAACGCATCCCGCATAAAACAGAATGCCAGGCGTAGTGCCTGGTAAAATGTGATCAACGCCCTTTTCCGTATAGAGTCTAACGAACCTGGGGCCAGGGCAGGTTACGAAATGGTTTGGCTTTTAAATACTCTTCCACCACGATCCGGCCGTCTTCGATATGAGCATACTCAGCGGTCTTTCCGGGAGACGATGGCAGACCGGCAGCCACATACCCGCCGATCTGAACCTGGGTCGGCCTGAAATCAAGCGCGGTCACAATGGCATCACTATTTTCAGGCTGTCCCGCCAGCGCTGAACCGCAGAGACTGCCCATCACCAGAATATCACCGGCCGCCTCAATCTCAGCGCCTGGATTCACGTCTCCGAGTATCAGAAGGTGTTTTCTGGCTTTTACCTTCTGACCTGATCGAACACGCCCGGCCAGCATCAATACGTCGCTTCGACGATGCTGCCACGAACGCCCCATATCCTGTGTTCGTGTCTTTTCTTCATCCAGTGACCGCTTTCCGGGAGGAGGCGTGACCGCTCCGACATGAAAGGTTTCTTTCAGAAAAGTTTCGAGACGACGAATCAGATCTCCCGCCCCTTCATTCTGTCCGGCATCGATGACCACACGGGCATTTACGGCCAGATGTTTCATCCGCTCGAATAATTCGACCAGTTGCGCTTTCAAATCATCTTCGGGACAACCAGGATCCAGCGTTAACCACAGACTGTCTCCCACACCCTTTAATCGGACCGGTTGCATTTTTTGTGAAGCGTTGCTCATAACGAATCGATATAGACCCTGATGACATCAAAATTGGATTGCGGTGCTTGAAAACATCCTTTAATTCAACAAGCGTTATAGATAAATACCGCTTGTGTGTCAAGCGGGAAACTTTTCCACATATGGTGGTTACGTATTGAAGTCACACCCGTTTTTTTGCCGCGGATTGACGCGGATCCCCGCGGATTTTTTTGTCGGCCTTTAACCACTTTTTGGGCTTGATTATATCTTCGGCCACGTTGTTGCAGGTTCCGTCCCGCCCATTCCCGGCTTCTCCGGCGCGATCCGGGAGATACCGGAAACGGGCGCGACTCCGCGGTTAAATTTACGAAAATATGGCCGAAGAACCAAGCCCAACACATAATATAAGCCCGGGCTCTTTAAAAACGTCAGGATATCATGCATAATGTCCGGATAGCCGGAACCTTGGTCGGGTTTTGCCCTGCCCGGACCAATCCGCTCCAATTCGCGTAAATCCGCGGCAACTTTTTTTCTTTTTCACGGCCCTGACAATGTAACCTTTTAACGGCTGTTTCGTTGTATTTGCATGAAGCGCTATATTTCGTTCTACAACTCCTATAAAGACCGATTGTTTTCGTATCTGGTTCGAATGACCGGCGACGGGAAGACGGCCGCTGATATCCTGCAGGAAACATTCACCCGGTTTCTGGAACATTATACGCATACCGTGCCGAATCCGGCGCTTCTATAAACCATTGCCCGGAATGCGACTGTCGACCTGAATCGAACCCGCTATCGCAACAGCTCCCTTCGGATCTTCCAACTGCATTTTTACACACGGGATGTAACCTTTTCTCTGCCGATACGTATAATCAGTGTAACGTAACAACTCACACAACAGGAAGGATTTCATGAAAACCTTTATCAAAAGGGAGGAACCGATATGAAAAAAATTTTGCTTATGGCGGCTGTCATGCTGTGTATCGGTACCGCTTATGCAGCTGCAGACGACGTTGATGCTGTTTTGACCGACCCGGCAACCGTATCCCTGCAAACCCATACCCGGGAAATGATACGCGCCGGCATCAATGAAGATACATCCCTTCGCATGACCCGTGCCATGCAGACCCAAAGAATACGAGAAGAGAACATAATTCAGGCGCAAAAAATTATCATGCAGGCACAAAAAGCCGGTCTCCCCACTGAACCGGTCATGACCAAAGCATTTGAAGGCATGACGAAACAGGCGAATACGCGACAGATTCTTCAAGCCATGGAAACCGTACGATCCCGGTATGAATTTGCCTATGGCCAGGCAAACATGTTGATGTCGGACCAGAACCGGACGCAGCGCCTTGGCGATCAAATTGCAGATTGTCTTGCAGCCGGTATGAAAAAAACCGACATCGAAGCCATAAGAAGCTGTGTTCAACAACGGACCC
>Ga0272441_10002796_pt1 | contig 34688 bp, 24 predicted proteins | sample SSMProp6N_FD_193582 | JGI IMG/M metagenome (GOLD analysis project Ga0272441, IMG submission 193582) | Marine sediment archaeal communities from Little Sippewissett salt marsh, Falmouth, MA, United States - SSM-Prop-6N | ecosystem: Environmental > Aquatic > Marine > Wetlands > Sediment ... | reverse complement strand
TGGGATGAAATGGTCGTAGAAACCGCCGCCCAAAAAGAGCGTCAGATCCACGTGGTTCTTGCCCGCCAGGTCGGCGAGACGATTGCGAACCTCCTGTTCGCTCAGTCCGCCCGGCAAATCGAAGGACCGATCCATCAACTCGGCCGGAATGTCCCCGAACAGGTCGTCCATCGTCAGACCGATGGTCGCCAGCATCTCCCGCTGCTGCTCTGGTGTGTGAGGTATGAACGGCATAGCCCAACCTTCTCCTGCGGCATCACGCCGGCACCGAAGTGAAACCGCTGCGCCGGCGGCACCCGCTTCTACAACGTTTTGAGGTATTCTTCGTATTTCTTGACATCCATCAGATCATCGAGCGCGGCCTTGTCGGTGACCGTCAGCTTGCAGATCCAACCGGCGTTGTAGCAGTCCTCGTTGACCAGCTCGGGCCGGGTGTTGAGCTCTTCGTTAACCGCGCTGACCCGCCCGGCGACCGGACAGTAGACATCGCCGGCGGCCTTGGAGCTTTCGATCACGCTGATCTCTTTGTGAGCGCCGAACTCCTTGCCGACCTCCGGCAGCTCCACAAAAACGACCTCTCCCAACTGTTCCTGCGCATAGTCCGTGATACCCATGGTGACCGCGTCACCTTCGATTTTGACCCACTCGTGGTCTTTGGTATAAAGCAATCCCTCGACTACCATGCAACTGCCTCCATCTAAAACCTGGCAAACCGGCTTACCACCGCACCCGTCAGGTCGGCCTCGGCCGTTTGTCCCTTCTCGATATTCTGTTTTCGTCCTTGTTGAACCTGACTCGCGCTGCGGGCCAGATAATAAACGCCCAGCGACTTTCCTTCCGAGGCGACACTTTTCTCTACGTACGCCAGGGCATATTGGTTTTCGCCGGCCTTGGCATTACTCAGCACCCATCCGATGCAAACGCCCTGCTCGTCCAGCACGGGATCGTCGAGCCGCACCGGTCGAATGCCCCTGGCCCCCGGCAACTGAATCCGGGCCACTTGCATCTCGTACGTCCCGGCGACGCGCTCCATGGCGGCCTTGCCGATGAAAAACTCCTTCTGGAGCTTGACCGCCCAGCCATAACCCGCCTCGAACGGCGAGATTCCGAACTTACCGTTCAACTCGTGCCCGTAGAGCGGCAGCCCCGCTTCGATTCGCAGGCTGTCCCGCGCACCCAGCCCGCAGGGCAGCACGCCCAGCGGCCCGCCGGCCTCCAGGATGAGATTCCACAGCTCCGCCGCCTGCGCCGGATGAACGAAAAGCTCGAAGCACGTCTGGGCCCCCGTGTATCCGGTGGTCGAGATGATGCAGTCGATTCCGCCGACCTGCGTCTGGATCAGGGCAAAGCTCTTGAGGCCCGACAGGCCCTCGCGCGCGGATGGATCGTCGATCAGCTTGGCCAGCAGCTCCGCGGAGGCAGGCCCCTGCAGGGCAAGATCGACGCGGCAGTCACCGCCGGCGTCCGCGTCCCGCATGTCCCGGATCATCGGATGCAGGCTCGTCAGCCGCGTCGCAGCGCCGGGATCGGTCGCATCGACGACCGCCCGCCCGGCGCGCAGTTCGCTAAGATAACACTTGATCTTGGGCTCGTTGGCCGCGTTGACGACGACCATGAAGTTGTCCTCGCCGCGGCGATAGACGATGATGTCGTCCAGGACGTTGCCGGCGGCATCGAGGACATAGCTGTACTGGGCCCGGCCGACCTTCAGTTTCCCGATATCGTTGGTGGCGACCAGATTCAGGAACCCGGCGGCATCGTCGCCAGAGACCTCCAGCGCCCCCATGTGCGTGCAGTCGAACAGCCCCGCCCGCGCGCGGACCGCCTCGTGCTCGGCAGCAATCGAAGAATACCACAGAGGCATCAAATAACCCGCGAATCCGCTCATGCGCGACTTGCTCGTGAGCTTCAAATGCTCCGCGTAGAGCACGCTGCCCACGGGTTCCGATTCGGGGGCCTCAAACACGAATTCCCCACCAGATGTACTTCCCTGCACGGCCAACTCCTTTTAACTGCGGCGTGAAATCTAACAGGATAGGCAAATCCCCGCCCCCGTCAACCCCCATCTTATGAATTCCCCGACTCGACGCGGTGAGGCTGCCGGAACAACCCAATTCGGCCGATGAGTACCGTCATCTTTTCGGAAAGAACACCCCCAGAACCATGAACTGGTCCCGAAAACGCTGCATGTTTCCTACATAGAAATAGACATCGTTGCTATCCGCACACATACGATGCAACCATCTCTCCCGTATCTTCTCAAAAAGAAGGCTCTCCTGTACATGTTCGTCTCGCAGTTTCCGGTAAAGCTGGCCCATCTCCCAATCAATTATCCTCAAACGGTGGCCAGGGCAATCGTCTTTGCCCGAACAACGAAAGTGATAGTAGAAGTCGAAGGGAACCTTTTCTATCGCCTTTTTTCGCTTGTCAAAGAAAGAAAGCTGGGCGTAGCACGCTTCTCTCTCTGCCTTGTCGCCTGCCTGCGCCTTCTGCCAGGAGAACTCAATCTCGCACGGCTTGAACATACCGAGAGAGACGTCTCGTTCAACCATGGCCTCGATGGCACAGAAGGATGAGCTTGCCGTTGGGAGGAGAATCTCTCTTCTCGCTCGCCATTGGTCTTTGGTGTCTAAGTGGCCGAGAACTGAGATACTATCTTGATCTATGCGATAGCTTTCAATTCGACGGTCTCGCACCGCTTTCTCGCATCTGACTTGCACGATGTCATATTTCCTGAACCGCTTGGAGAACTCAAGATCCCTGAACTGAACCGGATACAGTCTGATCCAAGAACGAGTCTGGAGGTCAACTCCCGCGCAGCAGACGGTTTCGCCGTATTTCTTGCTTGGGTTTGGGTATGCTTTGACAGTAATGAGGACTTGCTTTGTTTGCAGCGACATTCTCTCCCTCTCGCATTTGGGTCTACAGGTGTGTCACCTCCAGTCCGTTGCCGTCGCGTTCTTTGACCTTCCTCGCCACCACTCTCCTGTGACAGGCGGCCGCTTGTTTCTCGTAACACATCAAGCACGATCTGGTGCGACGAGCGCAATCGTACGCCCGCTCAATAGCCTCTCCGTGCGCGGACAGGTACTTGTCCATCTCTTTGAAAAACCTGCCGTAATCACCACCCGACTTCAACTCTTCCCGCACAGGCCGCGGGCTGCCGAGATCCTTCATGTGAACGTATTCAATCCCACGTGCCTTCAGAGCCTGGGATAACGCCGTCTTCGAAAACCCCTTTTTGCGTGAAAACGCAATCTCCCTCACGTCGACGAGGCACTCGATTCCGTATGTATCGAGGCAATCGAGGAATCCCTCAAGGTCTCTCCCCTCATATCCGATCGTAAACAACTGAATACTCATGAAAACACCCACACACATAAACTCAATGGCATTCTACCATGTTGTTTCGACAAATCTACCGCCAAACTGGAGTTTTTCTGCTGTCAGGAACAACTCGGTACTCTGGGGAATCTTGGGCGGCAGAATAAGGATCGGTCTGAAGAACGGCATGCAAAGCTTATTTGGCCGTGTAGGATTTTCCTTCTACGGGGTCGGCGACGGTTCCCCGGCGGGTGGCGAAGGTGAGCCGATGGGATTGCAGTTGGGTCCCGTCGACGGCGGAGTAGACGGCGAAGTGGAGATGGGGCCGGGTGGAGTATCCCGTGTTGCCCGAAAGCGCGATGACCGTCCCGGCCGTGACCCGCTGGCCGACCTCGACGAGCACGCTGTTGTGCTGCAAATGATGGTATTCCCCGATGGTCCCATCGGCATGGGCAATGGAGACGTAATTCGACAAATCCCGGTAGCTCTTTCGGGGCCCGCCGCTCTTGGAGGACTCCTTGCAATCCACCACTACGCCCTCGCGGGCGGCACACACCGGCGTCCCTTCTCTCATGGCGAAATCCACCGCGTATTGCTCCTGGCCCTGGTGCGTCAGCCGACCATTGTATCCCTGGGTCACCCGATGGGACGTGCCCGATTCGTAGGGCAAACGGTAGAGCACCTCCGTGTCATGCTCGGCGTGCAGATTCCCCTTTGTCCAGGTAAAGCGATAGCGATAGTCCCAGCGTTTGCCCGCCTCGGCCGGCGCGATCCGAACCGCTTCGGCCTCTGAATTCCCGGCGTAGGTTTCGGTTTCGGGCTCGATTCTCGTAACGTCCACGTTGTGCGCCCGGATCGTCAGGGTCACCGTCACATCGTAGGCGCTGCGGTTCTCCACGATCAAACTCACATGGTCAGCAGACGCCATCCGCCTGATTCGAACGGGCTCGTCCCGGCCGGCGGCGGACGATGAGGGCGCTACTGCGGAAAGCGCTGCAACGATCAACGACACTGCCACGATGGCTTTGCGTCGGTTCTGCGGTTGGTCTGTCATCTATGCTCGAACTCCATTCGGCCTGGCGAGTTGCCTGCTGCCGGTGTTGCGTTGAATCCACCCCCATTGCGGCGAGCACCACCACCATCATGATTATACCGGTCTCACGGTGACGGATCAAGCCGATTACAGGCCGAAGCGCCTGTTGCCTCGAGAAGCAACGCAGCCAGAGCTTGTGGCAAGCTTGCCGGTGGGGTATAGTGGCCTGCGAATTCCGAGGGGTGGACCATCGTTCGGCGCGCCCCATTCGTCGCATCACACACGGGAAAGGAACGATCATGAAGCGTTGTCGCGTCGTCCTCCATGTCGCTGTCGCCGCCGCCCTGGGTCTTCTTTTGATCTATTCGGCAACGTCGATCGCGGCCGAACTGGTCAAGGCCAAAGACGGATCCGGTATTGTCGGGTATAAGGACACACCGGTGCTTCCGTGGTGCGGGTACCACGTGCACGATCCGGACCGGCCCGCCCCGCCCAAAGTCACCCCCGGCCAACGCCGCAGCGCACCCTCGGACGCCATCGTCCTCTTCGACGGGGAGAATCTCTCGAAATGGCAGCCGTCCGACTGGAAGATCGCCGAGGGCGAACTGATCGCCGTCACCGGGAATCTCTCGACCAGGGAATCATTCGGGGACTGCCAGCTCCATCTGGAGTGGCAGGCGCCAGACCCGCCGGTAGGCGGCGACTGGGATCACGGCAATAACGGCGTGGTGCTCATGGGGCTCTTCGAGATCCAGGTGTTCGACACGTACACCACGCCGCTCTATCCCGACGGACAGGCCGCCAGCGTTTACGGCCAGACCCCACCGATGGTCAACGCGTGTCGCCCCCCCGGACAGTGGCAAAGCTACGACATCATCTTCTTCGCCCCGGTCTTCCGGAACGGCAAGCTCGAAGGGCCTGCCCGCGTCACGGTCCTGCACAACGGCGTTCTCGTCCACCACAACCAGGAAATCCACGGCCCGACCGGCCATCGCATTATGCCGAAATACGACAAGCCCATCCCGGCCAAGCTGCCCTTCAGCTTGTCGGCGCACAACAATCCCGTGCGATTCCGAAACATCTGGATCCGCCCGTTATAGGAGAGCTTGAACAGCATTGAACGGCCCCCTCTCGGACCTGCGGCCGCTCTCGGCGCCGGCGCTACTCGATGCCCAGCTTCTTCTGAATCTGCTCCAGCGGCACGCCCTTGGTTTCGGGCATCATGAAGAGCACCCAGAGAAGCTGGAGAACCATCATGCCGGCGTAGAACGCAAAGATGTGGGCGCCGGTCTTCGCGGCGAACATCGGGAACGTCCAGGCGATCAACGCGCACATGAACCAGTGGGTAAAGCAGCCCAGCGCCTGTCCCTTGGCCCGCACGCGGGTGGGGAAGATCTCGCTGATGAAGACCCAGATGACCGCGCCCTGGCCGAAGGCGTGGGAGGCGATAAACAGCAGGAAGCTGGCGAGCACGATGGCCCCGCCCCGATCCGTGTAGAAGGCCCACGCCACGGTGCCGAGGCTGATGATATAGCCGATCGAGCCGACCAGCATGAGTTTCTTGCGGCCGAAGTGGTCGATGATCGCCATCGCCAGCATCGTGAAGACCAGGTTCGTCGCACCCACGATGACACTCTGCAAAAGAGCGGCGTCTGGATTAGCGCCGGCCATTTCGAAGATGCGCTTCGAGTAATAGAGCAAGGCGTTGATACCGGAGAGTTGATTGAAGGCCGCGATCAGAAATGCCAGGAGAATGGGCTTCAGGTAGGCTCTGCAGAAAAAAGGCTCGTTGAGACGGTGGTGGTCCAGGTCGATCGATTCCTGTATCTCCTGCATTTCCTGCGCGACGTTCTCGGCGCCGAGGCCTTCCATAATGCTGCGGGCCTCGTCGGCGCGGTTCTTGGTCATCAACCAGCGTGGACTGAGCGGATTGCCCAACAGGAAGAGGAAAAAGGCCGCCGCCGGAACCGCTTCCACGGCAAACATCCAGCGCCACTCGATGTCCCCCAGGTTCATCCTGCCGATGATGAAGTTGGACAAGAAGGCCAGCAGGATGCCGAAGACGATGTTGAACTGGAAAAGGGCCACCAGGCGTCCGCGGCTCTTGGCCGGCGAGATTTCCGCGATGTAGATCGGACCGACCACCGAGGAGCCGCCCACGGCCAGACCGCCGATCAGACGAGCGATCACGAACGACCACCAGTTCCACGCCAACGCACTACCGACGGCCGAGACGAAATACAGCACCGCCAGGACCGAGAGCGTCTTGCGTCGCCCGAACGCATCCGACGGCTTGCTGGCCAGCCAGGCGCCGAGAATCGTGCCGATCAAGGCGCTGGCCGTCGTGCAGCCGTGCCAGAAGCCCGGCTTGCCCAGGAAACCCAGGCTGCTCATCGCGGCCGCCAATGAATCGTACGTGCCGGAGAAGAGCGTCTCGAGAGTCTGTTCGGCGCCGGAGATGACCGCCGTGTCAAAACCGAACAACAACCCCCCCAACGCAGCGACGATCGAACTCTTGAGAAGCAGGCCCTTTACCTTCATCTGTCACCAATCCTTTCCACGATCCAGGATCCCGGTCCGTATGTCTTCATCCTATGCCAGCGACCACGACGAGATTGAAAGGGAATCTCCCCGCGATTACAACCAATTTCATTCCTCGTGACAAAGAAACACAAGGAGCGTCCCGCCTCGACAAGGTTGCAGAACCGGCAGATCGCCCGACCGAACCAAACGGCCGTCTACCGGTAGAGAAGCGGCTTCTCGCGCCAATCCTTGTCCTTGTCGTGCCCGTATTCGATGACGCGGGGACGGCGCTGGCGCAGGCGGACGGATTGGATGCCGAGGTAGTGGGCCGCCGAAGCGGGATTCCTGCCCACGCATTCCAGCCGCAGCTTGTACTGCCCCGGCTCGGGCCAGAAGTCCAGCAGGTGGTACTCGCGCGTGTCGATCTCTTCGCTGTAGAGATCCATCACGCCGCCGAGCTTGACGCCGTTGAGATAGGCCTGGTACCTGCCGTAGTCGTTGGCCAGCGTCATCACCAGCAGCAACCGCTTGGGTTCTTTCTTTTCCACCTCGAAGTGAATCTCGACCCAGCCCTCGGCAACGTCTTTGGGCTTGAACAGCAGGTGCTGGTCGGGGAAATAGACGTCGAGGCTCTGCGCGCGGGCTTCGCCTTCGCCGTGGTATTTGGCATCCGTGCATTCGGTGGCGGCAATGATGCGATCCAGGCACGGCAACGCCCGCTGGCGGGCGTGCGGCGCGCGAGCCGAAAACGTCGGCGTACCCGTCTGGTACCAGAACGCCACGCTCGAGTAGTCGTCTTCGCGCTCGTTCCAGCTATGCGACTTGTACTGGGGATTCTCATCAGGTGACATCCAGCCGAAGTGCTCGAACGTCACCTTGATGCCTTCGTTGAAGACCAGCGGATCGGTGACATGCCAGCGGTAGGCGGAGGTGTGCCCGCCGACGATGCCCCACTGATCGAAATACGGGACGCCGAAAAAGGGCGTGCTCGTGGTCTTGAGCCCCCAGGCCGAGAGGAAATAGTCCTCGGTGCCGGTCCCCCAGATCGAGGCCTTCTTTTCGCTATCGATGTAGATCTTCTCGTCCCCCTCGCCAAACCAGGAAGGGCTGCGCGTCCGCACGCTCAGGACGGTGCCGACGTAATGTCCCTTGCCCTGCGTGTCCAGGATCACGTAGTCCCTGCCCTTCTCGACGGGATACTCCTGGCGGTACTGGGCGTAGAAGTACGGCGTATTCCCGGGCATGCGGTCCTTCTTGACCCAGTCGATATTGAAGTACAGCAGGCTGATCTGCTTGTCGCTCTGGTTGACGATCTCCACGCGGGCCGACTTGCGAAACGGCATGTGCCAGAAGCAGTTGTACGAATCCGCGTCCTCGACGCAGACGGGCAGGCTGATGACTTCGCTGCGCTTGCCGAAACTGTTGGCGAAGAAGTCCCCGACCGGCGCCTCGACGCCGGGACGCTCGCTGCCGTCCCAGTAGATGCGCAGCAGCATTTCCTGGTGGTTGGCCGAGCCTTTCTTCGCCCAGGGGTGCGGTCCGGGCTCCAGGAACGTAATCCAGATGTGCGTGATGACGCCGGGCCCCTTGACGTCCATCAGGACCTTCGTCTGGCCCGGCGGCACGTTGCTGTTGTCTCCGTTATGATCGGGGTCGGGCTCGCCGTCCCATTCCCGCGGATTCGCCCCGAGCTTGTGGGTCGAGGTCGCCCGCATGCTCCGCCCCTGGTGCGGCCGGGCCAGGTTCGCCAGAAAATCTCCCAGGCACACCTGACTGCACAAGGCACATAGAAGTACAGCACACACCGCCAACAATCGCATCCCACGAGGTCTCTTCGCCATGTCACACACTCCCGAATTCGACACCACCGTTCTAACTGCACGCACTGTGCGCACAGACAGATATACCCGGCCTGCGGTGACAGTGTCAAGCCATGGCGCCGCCGATGACGGCGCCGATCAGGAGCGGACCGACCGCGGCGGCCGCGAGGAAGAGAAAAACGGCACCGCCCGTGACGACCCCGAGCAGGGGAATGCCCGTGGCGGTCCCGAGGATGAAGAAAACGATGCCCAGAACGACCGCCGGCAGAAAGACCGCGGTGATGGCCGGCCCGACGCCCCCGGACTTCTTGCCCCCGACGAAACCGGCGATCAGCGGGCCAAAGAAAGGCAGCCAGAACAACAGCAACGAGAGAACGAGCATCCATAGCACGCCCGCAGCAACGTCCCCCTTGACACGCACGACCATTGTTTTTGCCATCGTTCTTCCCTTTCTGCCGAACGTCCACAACCTGCAGCGACGGCCCCCACGAAGCCGAGCCCGCCTGCTGCCTGCTACCAGGACAGTCGCACTCCGGCCCGCACGGTTTCACCTTTTTCCCGAAGCGGCGCCTGCGAACCCCGGCGTCCTGCACCACCCGCGGAAAAACTCCCAACGTTTCCACCGCATCCCCATGATACCGCAAGCCAGTGCGTGTGAAAAGACTCCCGCATACGGGTGGCAGCGTCAAGCGCCAGCTTGGCGATGGGGATTTGTCTGCTGCGTGTGGCGCTATGCGAGCCCCGAGCGTTAAGCCATCGCCAACTCCTCCGGAGTTGACGCTGCCACCCGGTGCTGTCCAGAGTCCAAGACACTGCTGCCCGAAGGATGGCACAGACGCAAGCCGGTCGCCGAGTCTATTGACACCTGCGTCCCCTTCGCGTCTAATGGCCTTCGAATACGCTCAACACACGTTCGATGAATTGGGAGCCTGAGCCATGAAACGACTCTGGGTCAATGTCGTTCCGTACGAGAAGGAAATTGCGATCGCGGCACTGGAGAGCGGGGCCGAAGCGCTGGTGCTGCCCGACGGCGGCAGCGAAACAGTGCGCCAGTTCGGCAGGATCAAGACCGTCGAGGCCGGCGGTGACATCAAGCCGGGCGTCGACGTTGAATTCGTGGACATCGCGAGCAAGGACGACGAGGACCGCGCCGCCGCCGTGCCCGCCGACAAAACCGTCGTGCTCAAAATGCTCGACTGGACGATCATTCCGATCGAGAACCTGCTCGCCCGGCGCGGCAAGAACCTCCTGGTCCAGGTCGCCGACAGCGAACAAGCCAGGCTCATGGTCGAGATCCTGGAGAAAGGCGTGGACGGCGTCGTGCTCAACACCACCGACGTCAACGAGATCAAGAAAACCGCTGAGCTCGTCCACGGCATCAGCGCGAAGATGATGCTCGTCGAGGCCACGATCACCAACACCAAGCAACTCGGCATGGGCGACCGGTCCTGCCTGGACACCTGCACGCAGATGACTCTGGGCGAGGGGATGCTCGTCGGCAACACGGCGTCCGGGTTCTTCCTGGTCCATTCCGAGTCCATCGACAACCCCTACGTCGCGTCGCGTCCATTTCGCGTCAACGCCGGCGCGGTGCACGCCTACACCTTGACCACGGGCGGCAAAACCAAGTACTTAGCCGACCTGAAAGCAGGCGACGAGGTCCTGCTCGTGGACAACCAGGGCCGCACGCAAACCGCTTACTTAGGCCGCAACAAGATCGAGCGCCGTCCCATGATGCTCATCGAAGCCGACGCCGACGGGCACCCCGTCAGTCTGGTCCTGCAAAACGCCGAGACGATTCGCCTCGTGGACCCGCAGGGACAAGCCACCTCCGTCACCAACCTCAAGCCGGGCGACAAGGTCCTGGCCCACATCGAAGAAGCCGGCCGACACTTCGGCATGAAAGTAGAAGAAAGTCTGATCGAAAGGTAATCCATTGTTGCAGCACATCAGTAGAAGCGCCCGTCTTATCGTCGTTGTGTGTCTGTCGTTCTGTTTGCTCGCTTGCAGCGCTGCGGCCGCACCAGCTCAAACCACGCTCCTCGAAGCCAAAGCCTTTCCCTTGCAAGGCCCGACCGAGAACTTCGAACCTCCCGTTCTCGATTTCCGCTATGCCCCCTACCGCTGGCAAACGTGCATCAGCCTGCCCGACGATCCGCACAAGAGCATCGTCGGCTCCGACGGCGGATTGTACTACGGCTATGGCGGCGGACGCTTCCACGATTTCAAAACGAGAATCCTCGCCTCGCTGGAAACGACGGGCCCGGAAGGCAAAATCCACCAGCGTCTGCACGATGCCCGCACGCCCATCGTCGTCACCGAGCGCGACCGGGGCGGCTTGACCCTCGAGCAGCACGCCTGGGCCCGCGCCCCGCAGACGGCGGACATCGACCGGTGGAGCGAGCGACGCGTGGACTATCTCTGGCTCAGAATGGTCAATAAGAGCACGCGCGCGGCGACCGGGAGAATCGTCGTTCAGATCGATCCCGCAAATCCCGTCACTGTCGCGGACAACGCGCGTCTCATCGACAAGCGCGATCCAGACGTGACATTCGCCTCAATGAGCCCGGCCTGCACACACATCGAACGCGCACTGCCACCCAAGGCGCAACTGATGCTCGATCATCGACCGGGGACACACCGAAACTGGGCCCGGCCGAAGATCAATTGCGACCGCCGCTTTCGTGACGTTCTGGTCGGCTGGTCGCGGCCGCTGGCGTTCACCTGTCCGGCCGAACCGGACAGAACATATCGCGTCGCGTTCGGCCTGATCGAGGGCTACCATCCCAAGGCGGGCGCGCGACCGCTGGAGATTCGCATCGAAGGCAAGACCGTCCGCGCGGTCGATCTCGCCGGCGAATTCGGGCAAAACCAACCCGTGGTCTTGTGCTTCGACGCGCAGGATCGCAATCGCGACGGCCACCTCGAAATGGGCGTCTACCCCGGCGCCGGCGCCGAGGACGACAACACGATCCTCTCGGCCTTGTGGATTTTCGATCCCGCCGCGGCCCCTTCCGAGGAGGCGATCCTCGCGGGCAAGGCCGACCAGGCGGCGCTGGCCATGGCCGATATCAACACGCTCGCCCACCAGGACAACAAAACCAAGCTCTTGTTTGAAGAAAAGACCCTCGCGCCGGGGCAGGAGTACCGCGTCCTGCTGACGCTGCCCCAGGGCAAGAACGCTTCGGCGCAAACGCCGGAGAGCAGCGCGGCACGCGAGCGGGACAAAGCGGTGAAGTACTGGCAGCACGTCGATCTGCCTTACGATCGCATGATCGTGCCGGATCAAGACGTGCAGGACTTGCTCGATTCCTGCATCCGCAACATCTACCAGGCCCGGGAAATCAAGGAGGGGCGCCCGGCGTTCCAGGTCGGCCCGACCTGCTATCGGGGCACCTGGGCGGCCGACGGGCCGTTCATCCTGGAGGCCATCACCTACCTGGGCCGAGCCCGGGAAACGCGGGCCGGGCTGGAGCTGCAGGTTGATCAGGACGGGGGACCGGGCGGCGTCGCGTTCTCGAAAAAATCGGGCCTGCGGCTCTGGATGATCCGGCGTCACGCGCAATTGACCGGCGACCGGACCTGGCTGCAGAATCTCTGGCCGCGCGTCGAGCGCGAAGTCGACCAGATCATCGAGTACCGCCGCATGACCCTGGACGATCCCAACCAGGCCAACTATCGACTCATGCCCATCGGTTTCGGCGACGGCGGCCTCGGAGGCAAGCACCGCGAATACACCAACGTCTACTGGACGCTGGCCGGACTGAAAGCCGCCATCGACATGGCCACCGAACTCGGCAAGCCCTGCCGCACCGCCTGGCAGGCCGAATACGACGACTATTGGAGCGCCTTCGATTGCGCCCGCAACCGGGACAAGCTCGCCGACGCGTTCGGCAACGTCTACGTCCCCGTCACGATGACCGGCGAAGCCCCGCAGTTGCCGCAGCGCGGCGCGTGGGCCTTCCTGCAATCGATCTTCCCCGGGCGCATCTTCGACGCCGACGACAAGCTCACGCTGGGCACGATGGCCATGCTCGACGCGACCGAGAAGGAAGGCCTGATCTACGGCACGGGCTGGCTGCCCGAGGGCATCTGGAACTACGCCGCGTCGTTCTACGGCCACGCCCATCTCTGGCTCGGGCACGGCCGCAAGGCCGCCGCCACGCTGTATGCCTTCGGCAACCACGCCGCCCCGCTGCTGTGCTGGCGGGAGGAGCAGAACCTCGTGGGACAGGCCGAGAGGTATTGCGGCGACATGCCCCACAACTGGGCCAGCGCCGAGTTCATCCGCCTCACCCGTCACCTGCTCGTCCTCGAACGCGGCCGCGAGCTGCACCTGTTCGAAGGCCTCCCTCCCGCCTGGACCCGACCGGGAAGTCGCACGGAGCTGAAACAGATTCCCACCTCCTTCGGCGAAATGTCCCTCGCGCTCGAAGTCCGGCCCGACGGCAAGGCCGCGGACCTGAAGGTCGAGCTGCCGCGCCGAGAGCCTTTCGAGCGCGTCGTCCTGCACCTGGAGAATTTCGACCGCCCCGTCCAGCAAACACGCTGCAACAGAAAGCCTCTCGCCGCCGCCGCGCAGCGAGTCCCCTGCGACGCCCCGTTGCTGCTTACGGTTGAGTTCGAGAAGTAAATGACCGCCGCCCGAGGCTGCGATGGCCCACGGCTGTACTGCAGGCCGCCGGCGCGGCTATTAGAATGCGCGTGGCAGCGTCAAGCGCCAGCTTGGCGATGGCGGACCCGTCCGCTGCGCGGGGCGCTATACGAGCGCCCGGACCTGGGACCATCGCCAAGTCCGTTGGACTTGACGCTGCCACCCGAAAGACCGACGAGGAACTGAATCCAAACCTTGAAAAAGGTTCACGCACGTTCGCCAGCCGGCCCGTCAAAAAAGCCAAGACTTCCCCCTGGGTGGGTGCTACAATGGCGGCGGTGACAGCACAACCGTATACGAGTGTCTTATGGAGGTGCCGCAGATGCAACGCGCCAATCAGAAGCACGATAAGAGCAAATCCGCACAACAGCATCATTGCTGCCCTCGCGCGCACAAGTCTCTCCGGGACAAGCTCCGGAGCCGGTGGCTGATCTGGCTGCTGCCTTTGGCGGGGCTGGTATCGCTGATCTGGTTTCTGATCCGCGTGATCCCGAAGCCCTCGCGGGCGATGTATCCATGTCAGCGCGTAGCGATGCCGTTAGCGTCGGGCTTCGTCGCGTGGCTCGTCGGCATCACCGGCAGCGTCGTGGCGTTTCGCCGGGCGCGGGGACTGTTTCGCGAGGCGCGCGCGCGTCTGGCCGTTGCCTGCCTGGCGGCGGCGGTGGTCTTCGGCGTGGTGGCGATCCGGAACATGCCGGAGACGAACGTCGCGGCCGCCGAGACCGACCCGCTAAACCCCATCGGCACGGGCCGGGGCATACATCCGGGCCGCGTCGTCTGGGTCCACGATCCCGAGGCCACCGACTGGGACGGGCCGGGCGACGGACACCTCTGGCAACCGGAGCATACGGACCAGGCCGTCTGCGATCGGATGATGTCGAAGGCTGTCCAAAGTCTGACGGGCCAATCCGCCGATGCCGCCGCCTGGGACGCGATCTTTCGCTACCACAACAAAAGCCGCGGCAAGGGCAACGTTGGCTACAAACGCGGCGAGAAGATCGTAATCAAAGTGAACTTCGTCGGCTTCATCCGAACGGTCGACTCCGTCAACCGCCGCACGTACGCACTGGAAAGCTGGGTGGATTACATGAATACGTCCCCCCAGATGATCGCCGCCCTGCTGAAGCAACTGACCCACACCGCCGGCGTCAAACAGTCCGACATCGCCGTCGGCGACAGCCTGGCCTATTTCGCCAAGGAATATTACGACCTGCTCCACGAGCAGTTCCCCGACGTATGTTACCTCGACTGCAACGGCAAATCGGGACGCAGCGACATGGGGTTGGGGACCGCCCCCCTGTATTGGAGCTGCCAGCCGAAAGACTGCAAGCAGGACCACATTCCCACCGCCTATGCCGAGGCCGACTATCTCGTGAATCTGGCGAACCTCAAGGCCCACCCGGGCACCGGCGTCACGCTCTGTGCGAAGAACCATTATGGCTCCCTGGTCCGCCTGCCCTATGAAAAGGGCTACTACGAGATGCACAAGAGCGCTTTTAGCAAGGGCACGCGCGAGTACCGCACCCTGGTGGACCTGATGGGCCACTCCCAGATCGGCGGCAAGACCGTTCTCTATCTCGTCGACGGCCTCTACGGAGGCGTGCACTATGTCGAGCGGGTGCCGCGGAAATTCAAGTCGGCCCCCTTCAACAACGACTGGACGTCGAGCCTGTTTGTCTCGCAGGACCCGGTCGCCATCGACTCGGTCGGTCTGGACGTCTTGCAGGCCGAGAAGGCCCTGGACAAGTACACACAGCGAGGCGGCGCCGACGACTATCTGCACGAAGCGGCGTTGGCGGACAAGCCGCCGTCGGGCACGTTCTACGATCCGGACCACGCCGGCAACGTCGTGCGGCTGGCCAGCCTTGGTGTCCACGAGCACTGGAACAACCCCCGGCAGATGCAGTATTCGCGCAACCTTGGCAAGAGCGAGGGTATCGAGCTTGTCAGGGTCGCGGGCCAGAGCGGCGCCGCGGCGTCCATCATCGCGCCGGGCGCGAAGGTCGTGCTGCTAGCCGATACGTTCAAGTTCACCGAAGGCCCCGCCCCCGACGCCGAAGGCAACGTCTTCTTCACGGACCAGCCGAACGACCGCATCTGCAAGTGGTCCGTCGACGGCAAGCTGACCGACTTCATGAAGCCGTGCGGGCGCTCCAACGGCCTCTTCTTCGACCCGCAAGGCAACCTCTGGGCCTGCGCGGACATGGATAACGAACTATGGATGATCGATCCGCTCGGTCACGTCACCATCTTCGTCACCGACTACAAAGGCAAAAAGCTCAACGGCCCCAACGACCTCTGGATGGACGCCAAAGGCGGCATCTACTTCACCGACCCCTTCTACAAAAGGCCCTACTGGAACCGCGGCCCGCGAGAACAGGACGGCCAGCACGTCTACTATCTGACGCCCGACCGCAAGAAGCTGATCCGCGTCGTCGACACGCTCGTCCAGCCCAACGGAATCATCGGCACGCCCGACCAGAAGGTCCTCTACATCGCCGACATCGGGGACAAGAAGACGTACCGGTTCAAGATCGACGCCGACGCGTCGCTGTCGGACAAAACGCTCTTCTGCAAAATGGGCTCCGACGGCATGACCATCGACAACGAGGGCAACGTCTACCTCACCGGCAAAGGCGTCCACGTCTTCAACCCCAAGGGCGACAAGATCGAGCACATCGCCATCGACGAAGGCTGGACCGCGAACGTCACCTTCGGCGGCAGGGACCGCCGCACGCTCTTTATCACCGCCATGGATTCGCTCTACGCCATCAAGATGCGAGTCAAGGGCGTCTACTGAGAAACACAAAGAAACAGGAGACAAGAGAATGCGGAAGGGATTAACAGCGGTCATGCTGGCCGTGCTGAGCGTTGCCGCCGTATGTGCGGGCGTGCCGGTCGAAGTCGAGCTGGTCACCGTGCGGAAGATTTGGGACCGGGCTCCGCACAATGCGTTTACCGATCTGGTGTGGTGGCGCGATGGTTACTATTGCGCGTTTCGCGAGGGGCGGGGACATGTTTCGACGGACGGCAGGATTCGCGTGCTTCGGTCGAGCGACGCGCGGCAGTGGACCTCTGCGCACGTGGCGAGGCGCAGCGGCTTCGACCTGCGCGATGCACACCTGTCTGTGACGCCCGACGACCGGCTCATGCTCATCGGCGGCGCTGCCCCGCGAAAGAAAGATCACCAGGGCGCACCAACCGGGAGCTTCGTGGCGTTCTCCGCCGATGGAACAGAATGGACCGAGCCGCAGATCGTGATGGAGCCGGGGCGCTGGCTCTGGTGCGTCACCTGGCATAAGGGCAAGGCCTACGGCGTCTCGTACGCCGCCGGTTCAGGCGAGCGATACTTGAGCCTGCATACCAGCACGGACGGCTTGAAGTACGACACGCTCGTTCCCAGACTGTTCGAGGAAGGCTATCCCAACGAAACACCCCTGCGCTTCGACCGCTATGGGACATGCTACGCCCTGGCCCGGCGCGACGGCAGCGGCGCGACACCGCGAAGCGCCATGCTCGGGGTCAGCCGGGGCGACTACACCCAGTGGCAATGGCACGATCTCGGCGCTGAATTCAACAGCTTCGGCGGCCCCAACTTCATCCAGTTGCCCACCGGCTACTGGATCGCGGCCGGCCGCATGCACGCCGGCGGCGCCCATACCGCGATCACGCTGCTAAACGCGGTCGACCACAAGATGACCAAGCTCCTCAAGCTTCCCAGCGGAGGCGACACGAGCTATCCCGGCCTGCTCTGGCACAACGAGAAGCTCTGGATGAGCTACTACTCCAGCCACGAGGGCAAGACCAGCATCTACGTAGCCGAACTGAAGGTGAGCTACCCCTGCCCGAGCTGCGGTGCGGCGATGAAGACCGTCCCCCTGCTGGTGGGACTGCCTACCGAGGCAATGCGGGAACAGCTTCGCCGGGGAAACGCCCTGCTGGCCGACTGCGTCGGCGACCCGCACAATCCCGTGTTCGCCTGCATCTGCACGAAATGCCGCAAGTGGAAGACCGCCGAGATGAAGCACTGGCAGGACCTGCCCAAAGAATTCGGTACGACGGTCCCCTGACCGGGGCGCAAATGCAGTCAGCGCGAGATTCCTTGTAACAAAGGGCCCTTTTCGGCGTCTTAAAGATGGTTTGCGCGCGTGTGGGTTTGCGGTAGCATGAAGCGAAATCAGGAGCGTTGTCATGACACGAGCGACGGGAATTGCGATTTTGTCTGCCGGCATGGTGGTTTTCTGCCTCGGCGCCGGATCTGTGGCAGCGGAAACGAGCGGGCGAAAGCCGAACAACATGCGAAAAGCCAGCGGCACGGTGCGCGACACGGCCGGCCGGCCCCTCGAAGGCGCCCGAGTGCAGATTTGCCCGCGCAGCGGCAATTCCGTCCTTTCCAACAAGGACGGAAAGTTTGAGATTGCGTGGCGTCACGATTCCTGGGTCGAGGCCGCCTATCTCGTGGCCCGCTGCGCCGAGAAAAACCTGGCGATCGCCCTGCGGGTGGGTGAAGAAACGGAGAATCTCAACGTCACCTTGCAACCGGCCGTCCGGCTCGCCGGGATGGTGGCGGACCCCAACGGTCGGCCCATCACCGGCGCCGATGTACGCGTCGACCTGCGCGCCTCCAACTGGGTCTCGCCTCTGGATCGAGCGTTGACACGAACGGACGAGGCCGGACGCTTCGAGGTGCCTGCCGTGCCCGCGGACAATCGCTACCGCATCGCAGCGTCCGCAACCGGTTACGGACGCAGCGAGACACAACTGCGTGAAAACAAGACCGCCGCCGGCGCCGTGGATGTCGCAGTGCTAACGTTGGCCGCAGCGAATCTCTCGGTCACGGGCAGGGTCGTGGATGTCGATGGCAAGCCGATGCCCGGTGTGCGTGTCTACTCCGGCACCGAGGCACAGCCAAGGGTCAGCACGCACTCGGACGAGGAGGGACACTTTACGCTGGACCCCGTATGTGCCGGCGAGATTCGCATTTTCGCCGAGGTGCGCATCGACGGGAAGGACGTCGCCGGCACCGTCGTCACCGAGGGTGGTGCGTCGGAAATTCCAATCGTCATCAGCGAAGGCCGTTCCGTCACACGCTACATACGGACCAAGACCTACGACCAAATCGTCCAGGGCGGCGCGTTCATCGCAGGCGTCGCGCTCGATGAGAGCGGCTTGCCCGTAGCCGACGTGCCCGTGGGCGTCTGCTGCACCAAGCGAAAAGATGCGGAGGGCAGTCTCTCCTGGTCCTTTTCCACGTACGCGCGCCAGGGTGACGTTACCGATGCGAAAGGTCGTTTCATCATCGAGCTCGAAGAACAGGCCGAATATTGTCTGCGGTTCTCGCCCCGGCACCACGCCGCCTTCATTGCCTACGATGTGCCGGTGGGAACGAACGATCTGAAAGTAACGCTGCCCTGCGGCGGGACCATCGCCGGGCGCCTCGTGCGCATGGAGAAAGGGCGGAAGAAACCTATCCCGCATGTCGAGGTCAGGATCGAGCAAGCCGAGCGGTGGTCGTTCACACACTTGGGGTTCGAGCGGGACCGCACCAGGGAGACCGATTCCGACGGGCGATTCCAGGTTGAACACGTCCGCACAAAGATGCGTCCCATCGACAGCATGAGGCGCCAGGAATGGCAGTACATCCCGCGCATATGGAAGGTCGTCCACGAGGACACCGCCGAGACCGTCGTATTCGAAAATGACACGAAGGTCATGAACCTGGAGCTTGTGGTCCGGCCGGACCCGGCTGACGCCGCCAGACTCATCGGCGTCCCCCTGCCGCCCTTCGACGGCATCGACCTGGACCTCGCCCCCGACCAGACCGAGGGCAAGAGCCTGTTGATCTGCTTCTTCGACATGAACCAACGTCCTTCGCGACACTGTGTCCGGACCCTGAGCGAGAGGGCGTCACAGCTTGCCGGCAGCGGTGTTCTCGTCGTGGCGATCCACGCCGCAGAGGCCGATTCGCTGGAGGCCTGGGCGAAGAAATCCAAGATCGCGCTGCCCGTCGGAACCGTCGCCGGCGACGTCGAGGAAATGAAATACACCTGGGCCGTCCGTTCGCTGCCCTGGCTGATCCTGACGGACCGCGAGCACATCGTCCGCGCCGCCGGTTTTGCCGTCGGCGAATTGGATAAGATCATGGAGCAAGCGGGCATCGGGCACTGATCCGAGATCGCCCCGGAGAACACGTGACGCGAGTCGATAAACAAGGACCGCTTTCGAGGGCAGAATATCATGAAACGATCCATCAAAAACGCAGTGCTGTGTGTTGGCGTGGTGCTTGTCACGGCCGGTACCATCCTGGCGGCGCAAAGCACTTCATCCCCCGCTGCTCCCGCCGACTTAGTGACGTTTACGGGCAAAGTCCTCGATGCTGAAAACAAACCGGTCGCGGGCGCGGAAGTCCGTTTCGTCGAGATGGTGGACAGCGAAACCGCCTCAAGACACCGTGAGATCAAACTCCGAAACAAGATCACCACCAAGGCAGACGGCGTTTTCTCTTTTGGCGTCGGGCGTGCGGAGGAATCTCGAACCGGCATGATCACGGCCCAGAAAGAGCCTCTGGCCCTTGGCTGGGCCGGCTGGCGGATGCAGGAGGACGAGCAGCGTGACATACGACTGGCCGAACCAAAGACGCTCAGCGGCCTCGTGGTCGATGAGAACGACCGGCCCGTTGCAGGCGCCGAGGTGTTCGTCGCAGCCGGCCGGATCGGTCCGCGCGAGCAAGAGCAGTACCTGCTCGGACCACTCTCAAGCCGCCTGCTGGCCACGACGACCGACGAAGCGGGGCGCTTCACATTGACCGGCCTGCCCGCCCACGCCACCTTCGAGGTCGGTGCCCGCAAACCGCGTTACGCCACGATCACGTCGTTCCCGCGAACGGAGTGGGCGCGCGACGCCCTGCAATTCACGCCGCCCCACGACGGCATCAGGCTCGTCATGCCCGCGGAAGCGAAAATCAAAGGGGTCGTCGTCGAACAGAGCACCGGGCGTCCGGCCCCCGACGTCACCGTGAACATCTGGAGTCGCAACACGATCTCGTTTTTCCGACCTGCGCCGCCGGTTTCGCAGAAAGACGGCACCTTCGAGTTTGGCACGCTGCTGCCAGACACATACACCGTAAGATTGGCCACACCACGTGAGGGACAACCGGAGTGGGTGGCCCGCGAGACAAATGTCACGCTGGAAGCGGGACAGACCCGGGACGATGTAAAAATCGAGATAAGCCCCGGGAGCATCCTGGAAGTGGTCGTGACCGAGGCGGGCACCGACAAGCCTGTCGAAAACGCGTACGTCGGTATTTCCGCCGACCAAGGCAGACAGCATTTCCGCGGACACTCGGACGCGCAGGGAGTGGCCCGCATTCGTCTGGTGCCCGGCGTCTACACCGAGCAAATTGTAATTAAGGAAGGGTATTCCCCGGCAAGAGGCCGTGAGACGATCACAATCTCAGAAGGCGCTACGAAACGCATCTCTCGGGCGCTGACGGGGATCCCGAAGATCCGGGGCGTGGTGCGCGATCCGGCCGGCGAGCCGGTCGAGGGTGTTACATTGATGATCCTGCCCGCAGGTCGCGAAGACGTCAACTCGGACTCTCAGGGCCGGTTCGAAATCATCTGGGACCCGGGCTTCTGGGGAGACCGCGAGGATACGGTCTATAGCCTCGTGGCGCGGCACGAGAAGCGCAACCTGGCCACGGTGATTGATGTCGGCGACGACGTGCGAACGCTGGAGGTCAAGCTGGAACCGGGCGTGACTCTCACGGGAAAGGTAACGGACCCCAACGGCAAAGGGATCGCCGGCGCGCGCGTGCGAACGATGCTGCGCGTGTCGAACTGGGGCTCGACGCTGACCCGGGACCAGACTGAAACGGATGGGAGTTTCCAGATCGCAGCCGTTCCACCGGACAACAAATACAGTCTCACCGCCATGGCCGACGGCTTCGGCGACCAGGATGCCGAGGCGAAGGCCGGCGACGCGGTGAATAGCCGTCTGGACGTCGGTGTGCTGAGCCTGCCGGTTGCCAACCTGTCGGTATCCGGGTGGATCGTGGACACGGATGACAAGCCCGTGCCCAACGCCAGCATCAGCGGCGGCTACGGCGACGGCCAGCCCGAGAGGTGCGAAACCGAGGCCGACGCCGAGGGACGCTTCACGCTCGACGGCGTCTGCGCCGGTTCCATCCGATTCCGGGTCGACGCCACGCGCGACGGCAAACGCCTGTCGGCCTTCGCGGTGACCGCGGGCGGCGCCGCCGACATCAAGATCGTCGTCCGCGAAGGACGCGGGCCCACCCAGTACATCAGCGGCAAGACCTACGACCAGATCATCGCGGAAGGCGGCAAGATCATTGCCGGCGTAGCGGTCGACGAAGACGCCGCAGCAGTGGCGGGCGTACCCGTCGGCGTTTGCTGCCACGTCACGAAGCTGGAGGACGGCAGGACCTCCTGGGGATACGCATCCTTCCAGACGCTCAGCGACACGACCGACGAAAAGGGCCGCTTTGCGATCAAGCTGGAAGAAGACGGCAAGTATTGTCTGCTCTTCTCGCCGGACAACCACGCGGCGATGATCGTCTACGACGTCCCCGTCGGCACCAGGGACCTAAACGTCACGCTGCCCCAAGGCGGAACCGTCGTCGGACGCCTGCTGCGCCTGGAAAAGGGCGAGAAGCTCCCCATCGCCAACGTCGAGGTCAAGCTCGAACAACCCGACCGGACTTCGTATACCCATTTAGGCTTCGACCGCGACCGCACGACGACCACGGACGCACAAGGCCGCTTTCGCTTCGAGCACATCCGCACGCAGATGCGCTCCTCCGGCAGCCGTAGCGACGCGGAATGGGAACCCGTCCCGCGCATCTGGCAGCTCAGCTACGGCGAGATATCCGAGCCCATCGGCTTCTACGAAGGTCCGAAGACCCTCGAGATCGAGCTGCTGGTCAAACCCAAACTCACCGACGCCGGCCCCCTGCTGGGCAATCCCCTGCCCGCTTTCGACGGCATCGACATCGACCTGCCCGAGGACCAAACGAAAGGCCAGAGCCTGCTCGTCTGCTTCTTCGACATGAACCAGCGCCCGTCGCGTCACTACGTGACGCAGTTGAAAAAGAAAGCGCAACAACTCAAGGACGCCGGCATCGTCGTCGCCGTCGTGCAGGCGGCAGAAGTAGAGGCCGACGCCTTCGACGCTTGGGCCGGAAAGTACGCCACCCCCTTGCAAACCGGGCGAATCGTCGGTGACATGGAGATCGTAAGGCATACCTGGTCCGTCAAATCCCTGCCCTGGCTGATTTTGACCGACGCCGAACACATCATCCGAGCCGAGGGCTTCGCCGTGGCGGAGTTGGACGATCGTATGGCCAAATGAAGAGTGGGCTGAGTCGGCCCTGAACGAATACGGAGACGGAAAGAATGACACACAGCAAACCTCGTTACGGACTGTTTGCTACGACTTTGCTTCTGACGCTGGCGGCGGTTGGCAGTCGCGCGAGCATGGGCGAAATCCCAAGCGAAACCGAACTGCTCAAGACAATCGCCGACGGCTACGAAACGAGCCTGGCCGAATTGCGGACCTGGCGGGGCCGGGCCCAGATACAATCGCGCATCACCGAAGGAGACAGCCCGCCGCGTCTCGCGCGATACCAGGCAGATTTCCTCGTCGACCGGGATCGCGAGGCAAGCAAGTGGATGTGGTTCACGCTGACGAAAAAGGAGCAAGCGTCCCCGAGCGAAACACCCTCCGATCTGAACCCAAAGGCGCGCATGAGCCGGGGAGATTGTGACTACCTGGTGTTCTATTACGACTACGGACTCCCCGGGGAAGAAAGAAGCGTTAAGATCCACGCCAAAAACACCTTGGCCCGACACTTTCAACAAAACGCCTTTGATTTCCTGCGCGTCCTGACGGAGGAGATCCATCCGGATGTGGCCAGAGAGCTGCGCTCGTACCACAAGCATGACACCCGGGACGCATCCAGCGGCCGGATCACGCGCGAAGGAAGCTTGGTGACCATCGAAAGCAACTATCAGTACGAAAGCGTCGGCGGGATCGTCGTGCGTTGCACGTTCGATTTGTCAAAGGGATGCTGCCCAACCGAGTTCTTGAATTCAAGCCGGGTTGGCACGACCCATTGGAAGCTGACGTATGAGGAAATCGCGGGCGTCTTCGTACCGAAAAGCATCTCTCTGATCAGCGTCAACAAGACCCATGACCCCGTCATCACGGGAGAGAGAACGGCCGTCTTGACGAGCACAATGGTGAACGAGTCCGTGGATGAGGCGGAGTTTTCGCTCGGGGGACTCGGCGTCAAAGCCGGCGATCCCGTCGGGGACATGCGGACGGGTCGCCGCTGCCGGTTCGGCGAGAAAGGGGCTGCCGAGGCGGACCTGGCTCCGAGGCTGACTCGACCGATCATCAACACGCCCCTGCCGAGCCTCGACGGAATCGAAATCGACCTCGCCGGGCAAGAGACGAAGGACCGAATCCTGCTCGTGTGCTTCTTCGACATGAACCAGCGCCCCGCCCGACACTGCGTTCTGCAATTGGCCCAGCAGGCCAGGCAGTTGCAGGAGAGAGGCGTGCAGATCATCGCCATACAGGCGTCGAAAACCGATCCGAACGACCTGGCCACCTGGACCGCCGAGCAGAAGATTCCCTTCCCGACAGGCAGAATCGCAGACCACATCGAGCACACCCGCGCCACCTGGGGCGTCCGCTCCCTGCCCTGGCTGATCCTGACGGACGCCAGACACATCGTCCGAGCGGAAGGTCTCACCGTGACGGAACTAAGAAGTCGGGTATCTCAAATACAAGAAGCAAGGTCCGAACGCTGATGTATCCGGGGCACGAACGCCAGCAGCGGGTGGCTCATTTCTCATTCGTTGGCAACCACCGTTTGTGCTCTTCGATGATTTGGGCGTATTGGGGCTGGGCGGCGAGGTTGGTCCACTCCCAGGGGTCGCTGGAATGATCGTACAGCTCCTCGGAGCCGTCGGCGTATCGGATGTAGCGCCAGCGGTCGGAGCGCACGGCGTGGTTGCCTCTTCCCATGGTCATTACCGCCGGCTTCCATTTCTTTCGCGGATCCCGGATCAGAGGCAGGAGGCTCCTGCCGTCCACATCCTTCTTGGCGGGCAGCCCGGCCAATTCGAGCAGCGTGGGATAGATGTCCAGCAGGCTGACCGGCCTGTCGCAGCGGCTGCCCGGAGTGGTCACGCCGGGAGCCACGACGATCAGCGGCACATGGTTGGCTTTCTCCCAGAGCGTGAATTTCACACAGCTCTCTTTGTCACCCAGATGATAACCATGATCGGCCCAGAGAATGATGATCGTATTGTCCGCTCGGCCGGAAGCGTCGAGTTTGTCGATCAGCCGCCCCACCATTTGATCGGCGAAATCCGCCGACGCCTGGTAGCACTGCACCATGCGTTTGAGACTCCCCGGGCTGTCCTCGGGCTGCCCCGTGGTGTTCTCGTAGACGAAGAACTCCGTATGGGCCTTCTTCACCGCCGCCGGCGGGACGTCATCCAGGTCGTTTGCCGGCATCGGGGGGACCTTCGTCTCGTCGAAGGGATACCGCTTGAACGTCTCCGGAGGGGCATAGAACGGCAAATGCGGCTTGAAGATGCCCGCGGCCAGGAACATCGGGCCATCCCAAGACTGGTCCATCACGTCCTCGACCCACTCGACCATGTCGAGATCGACCATCTTGCGGGTGTGCTTGCCCCAGTCGTAGTATGTTTTGGACAGAGGCCCGGTCCGGTAGCCGTTATAGTTGGGCTTCGGCCCCCGCGCCGCAAGCATGGGAAAGAACGCCTGAAAGTCGGGATTGGCCGGATCGGATCGGCCGGAGCGCCCGTGATGGAAGATCTTGCCCGCGCCTCGGGTGGCGTAACCGTGGCGCTGGAAATACTGGGGCAACGTCACGACGTCGGGGAGCATCTTCCGCCAGGGATCGCCATTGCCGTACACGCCGGAAGTGGTGGCGTGCAAGCCCGTCATAATCGCCGTCCGAGAGGGATTGCAGGCCGGCGTGCTGCAGAACGCTTTGCTGAAGAACACACCGCGCTTCGCGAGCCGCTCCAGATTCGGCGTCCGGATCGGATTGTCCTTATCGAATACGGTGGTCCAATCGTTCAAGTCGTCGATGGCGATAAACAGAACATTGGGCCTGGACCCTCCGGGCCCGGCAACACTCGATCGACCGAGACAGCTCAACCCCGCCGCCCCCGCACACAACCTCTTGAGAAACTCTCTTCGTTTCATGGCTCCTGCCTACTGGAGTTTTGCAAAATGGAGATTAGGCTTATATTCTTTAAGGAAATCGTTGGTTTGATTTCCTTAAAGACGGCACTTAAATACAAATACGCAAAGCACGTATATTCTCGGGAGGAAAAATCACGAAGAAGATTTTTCCTCCCTAAAGTAAGCCTAATCTCCATTTTGCAAAACTCCTTCTACCTGCCTTCCGCAAGCCTTTCCATCAGTTCCTTAAGCTCGCGGACCTTCTCGGGGTGTTGAGCGGCCAGATTGTCTCGCTCGCCGATGTCGGCCTCCAGATCATAGAGCTCTTCGACCTGCTCCCGCTCTTTGTCCTGCGCAAAGCCGGGAACCTTATGCTCGGCCCGCAGGTATTTCCACCGCCCCTGGCGCACGGCGTTGTTGTTGTAGAGGAAGGTGTCGCGTCCCCCTTCCTTGCTTTTGCCCAGCAGCAGTTCGGTCTGGTTCACACCGTCGATAACGCGATCGTCTGGCACCTCGAAGCCCGCCAGGTGGGCGAAGGTGGGCATGAAGTCGATGGTGGCGAAGATCGCATCGGACAGCCGGTCGGCCGGGACTTTTCCGGGCCAGCGCACGATGCAGGGGGCACGATAGCCGCCTTCGTAGCAGGAGCCTTTGCCGGCGCGCAGCGGCCCGGCGTTGCCCCAGAAGATCGAGCCTTCCGGGTGCCCCTTCTTCTTCGTGGTGTACGCCGGCTGGTTCCAGGGGCCGTTATCGGTGGTGTAAATGACCAGCGTGTTGTCCCTGAGCCCCAGCTCGTCCACGACATCCAGGAGCCGCCCCGTTTCGTAGTCGAACTCCTCGACCACGTCGCCGTACAGGCTGCCCTTCGATTTTCCCTTGAACCGGGGCGAGGCGTCGATGATGGTATGCATCATGGTATGAGCCACGTACAGAACGAACGGCTTGTTCTTGTCCCGTTTGTTCTTGAGGAAATCGATGGCCTTGTCGGTGTAGAGCCCAAGCAAGCTGCCCATGTCGCGGGTCTGGCCGGCGGGCTCGTTGTTCTCGTGGAAGGCCACGCGACCTCCGTCGTTGGCGCCCAGGGTCCCGAAGTAGTAATCGAAACCCTTCGCGTTGGGCATGCGTTCGATGATCGCCTTGCGATTGGAGACGTCCCACTTGCCGATGCAGGCCGTTTGGTATCCAACCTTCCGGATCCGCTCGGCCCAGGTAATCTCGCTGGCGGGCATGCTCCAGCCTTTGCTACGGATAGGGTAGCGTCCCGTCAGCAGCGCCGAACGGGACGGGCCGCACACCGCCTGGGCATAGAAGTGGGTGAATCGCGTCCCCTCCTTCGCCAACTGGTCCATCCGCGGCGTCCTGTTGGTCCGCGAGCCGTAGCAGGCCAGATCCGCGTACCCCTGGTCGTCGGTGAAAATGATCAGGATGTTCGGCCTCGGGGCAGCGCTTCTCGCGGACGATTCGGACTGAGCGGCACTGTATCGACCGAGGCAGCTCAACCCCGCCGCCCCCACGCACAACCCCTTTAGAAACTCTCTTCGTTTCATCATGTCGCATTTCCCTTTTGCAGAACTTCTCTTCCAACTCACAGAAGTCGATGGACTGCTGACGCGTTAAGGCAACCGGGGCCTACAACCGTTCGACGCGGGTGTAATAGGCGCTGCACAGCGGCTTGCCGTCCTTGTCGTAGAACCAAGTGGACAACTGCGTCTTTCCCGCCTTGAGGCCCAGCGTAAACGAGACCTGCTTCTGACCGCTGACGGTGGGCCGGGAGAGATCCGCATCGCCGACTTTGACGCGTGCTTTTGCTATAGGGACGGCTCTGCCCTTGCCCAACGGACCTTCCAGCGAAGCATCGAGGGGGCAATCCGCCGCCGGATGCCACCGAGACAACGTGATCCGGTATTGCCCTTCGCGTTCGACCGCCACGTCCCAGGAGCCGATCTGGTTGCCGGCCGCCAGGTTGCCGAAATTGTCGGCGTAGGAGCCGTGCCAATCACAGGAATAGAGCATGACCGGGTTGGCCTTCTCCGAGCCTACGTGGATGTACCGCTTCTGCTCGAACAGGGGGTATGCTTTCGCCCACCATTGTTCGTAGTGCTTTCGCATGGCCGCGACAACGTCGGGATGCTGGGCCGCGACGTTCTTGTCCTGGTGCGGATCGGTGCTCAGATCGTAGAGTTGCTCGCCCTTGACCAGGCGCCACTTGTCCCACATCACGGTGCACTCCCATTTGGCCCGGCCGTCCGGGCCGTAGCGCACCACCAGCATCCGGTCCCCCACGTTTCTTTCCTTTTCCCGGAGCAACCCGGCCAGCGAAACCCCGTCGGTCACCATCGAACTCGGCGTCTCCAGCCGGCACAAGTCCGCTACCGTCGGCAGCAGGTCCTGGCACTGGGACAGCACTTCGATGTCACGCGGTTTTCCCAGGCCGCCGGAAGGCCAGCGCACGAAACAAGGAACCCGGTGCCCCCCTTCCCACAGTTGCGTTTTGTGTCCCCTCATCCCGGCGTTGAAGACGGTGTGACCGGCGGTGGTCCCGTTGTCCGTCATGTAGATCAGCAGCGTGTTCTCCGCCAGGCCGGTCTCATCGAGCATCTTCAGCAGCCGGCCCATGTTCTCGTCGATATTGGCGATCTGCCCGAAAAACTTGGCGATCCTGCGATCCATCCCCTGCTTCTCGTAGGGCGCGGAGTACTCGTCGTCGACCCAGTGCGGCGAATGCGGGCAGTTCGTCGGCAGATACGCGAAGAACGGTTCACCGGCGGCGTGACGCGCCTTCATGTAGTCCATCGCCTCGTCGAACCAGATGTCCGTGCAATAGCCCTCGTGCCTCTCGAACCGGTCGTTGTGCCGGAAGGTGTCGTCCCAGTAGTCGTTGCCGTAGTAGTCCGCGATCGAAGTGATTCCCCACGCTCCGTGATGCACCGTCTTCTGGAAGCCCCGGTCCTGCGGCCGATGCGGATAACTGTCGCCTAAGTGCCACTTGCCGAAATGACCCGTGTGATAGCCGTTGGCGGCGAAAACGTCCGCCATCGTGGGCAGCTCGTTTCGCATCATGGAGCGCCCCATGCACACGAAGGTCGCGCCGTTGGCCATGGCGTCGCGCCCCGTGAGCAACTGCCCGCGCGTCGGCGTGCACATCGGCGCGACGTGAAAATCCGTGAAGCGGACGCTCTGACGATGCAGCGCATCCAGGTTGGGCGTCTTCAAAATCGGATTGCCATGACACGACAAGTCGCCATAGCCCTGGTCGTCGGTGACGACGAGCAGCACGTTCGGTCTTCCTGTACGCTGGCTGCCGCTTTGCGCCGCCCCCGGCGCTGGCGCCGCCAGCGTAGCCAATGTCAACCCGGCGGCCCGGATGAAGCTGCGTCTGGTCAGTCTGATTTCATTTCCACGATGCGAACTCATGACTTGCTCCCCTTTCTGATTCTCTGCTCCACTCGTCGCAGCCCTACGCGTTCATCCGCCCACCTGCCTTGCGAACCGACCCGAGCCGTGACCTGTATCCCATGTCCTACACCAAAATGGGGGTAAAGCCAAGACCTTTGCATCGGGAAACCGGCACGTGTCTGTACTACTAACTCGCAACAACTGGAAGTTCTTTCCAGATAATCTCGGGATGGCGATGCAAGTTGCGGTCGGGTAAGGGATTGGAACTCGCGCGGAGACGCAGAGGCGCTGGGTCTGAAAGGGTGTTGCAGCGTTGGTGTTCTCTGCGTCTCAGCGTCTCTGCGCGCGTACATACTTGGTTCCGGCCGAAGGCCGGGCTGGGCAGTCTTTCGGGCATCCGTGTTTTGGGCTCTGGAAAGCTACGGGTGGCAGCGTCAAGTCCGAAGAGCTTGACGATGGCGCAACGCCCGGGGCTCGTATAGCGCCACACGCAGCAGACAAGCCCCCCATCGCCAAGCTGCCGCTTGACGCTGCCACGCGCATGCCAGAATCTTCCCACAGACACACCGGCAGGGAACGCCAGATGTTCTCTCTCCCAGATTTTCCTTGACGGCCAATACACGCCGCTATATGATATCCGTACAACTCAATATCGAACGGCAAAACACAAAAACAGCGAACCTGGAGACTTTGGCATGACGGGCGAAGCAGGGGTCTTCCGCATCATGTCCTCAGTGGCGATTTGGGACCGGCCGGACGCCGGGAAACCGGAGACTCGGCCGCGGACCCACTGCGCCAAACGAACCCAATTTCACGGACCCCCTCCGGCCGGAAGTGGCAAACCCCCGGAATGTCAAACAAACCCAATTTTGCGGGAGCCCTCCGGCCGGAAGCAGCGAACCCCGAAATGTCAAACAAACCCAATTTCACGGAGCCCCTCCGGCCGGAAGCGGCAAACCCCGGAATGTCAAACGAACCCAATTCCTCAAGCCTCCGACTGGCAAGGAAGGCGCCCCAAAATGTCAAACAAACCCAAATTCACCCTTTTGGGCACAAAAACGAGGGTGGCTGCGAAAAACGAACCCAATTTGCCGGCTCCGGCACAGACGCCGCTGCACCGCGGGCAAGTCGAGCGCACGCCGGCGACGGCAGGTTCCGGGCTTGCCATAGGGCACGATACTCCGGTAGACTCAGCGAAAAATGGAAAGGGCAGAGACATGGCACCAAGAGGATTCACAATCGCATCGATCGTGGTTGCAGTGGCGGCCTTCTGCAACGCCCAGGGCAGTGTGGTCGCACCGGGTGCGGAAGCGAAGAAGCTGGCCGGGGATTTCCGGTTCACCGAGGGTCCGGCCTCCGATACGGCCGGAAACGTGTATTTCACCGACATCCCGAACAACCACATTCTCAAGTGGTCGCTGGAGGGCAAGCTCAGCACCTTCCGCGAGAATTCCGGCGGCGCCAACGGGCTGTACTTCGACAAGGAAGGCAACCTCCTGGCCTGCGAGGGCGGTGGACGCCGGCTCGTCTCCATCACGCCGAAGGGCAAAGTCTCCGTCCTGGCCGCCGAATACGAAGGCAAGAAGTTCAACAGCCTCAACGATCTGTGGATCGATCCCGAGGGCGGCGTCTACTTCACCGACCCGCGCTACGGCAACCGCGACGGCATGCAGCAGAACGGCGAACACGTCTACTACCTGACCCCCTGCGGCCGCGAGATCCGCCGCGTCATCGACGACATGGTCCGCCCCAACGGCGTCATCGGCACCGCCAACGGCAAACGGCTCTACGTCACCGACCACGGCGGCGGCAAAACCTTCGTCTACAACGTCAACAAGAACGGCTCCCTCTCCGACAAGAAACTCTTCTGCTCCGAGGGCTCCGACGGCATGACCATCGATGCCCGGGGCAACGTCTACCTCACCACCGACGTCGTGGCCGTCTACAATCGCCAGGGAGAGAAGATCGAGGAAATCAAGATCCCCGAGCGCCCCGCCAACGTCACCTTCGGCGGCCCGGACAACAAAACGCTCTTCGTTACCGCCCGCACGTCATTGTATTCCGTGGACATGCAGGTCAAAGGCGCCCGCACCCGAGTGAGCCCCGAACTACGATCCGGACGGCTACCAAAGCGCTGAATCGTGGCACGAAACTCGCCGCCCGCGTGCCAGAGTCTGGCAACCTCTGACGATCAGATTGCTTCGCTCCGCTCGCAATGACACATCGGCCCCATGGATGTCATTGCCAGGAGTCCCGGGGCGCCGGGAAAGCAATCTCTGCCCGTGCCGATGCGGTCCGAGCGGAGGACGCTATGAAAGAAAATGGCCCATCCCGTTTTGGGTACTTTGGGATCGACAGCAGGCAAAGGCCGAAAACGCTGTCTGCGGCCCCCCGGCCGTTTTCGGTTTGCGCCAGCAATTGTAGGGTGGGGCTTGCCCCACCAAAGACGTGTAGCGCAAGGCTTATCCCACCGAAGAAAGGATGGTGGGGCAAGCCCCACCCTACTGGTGCGCCGCTCGGCGTGCTTGCTCCCAAAGCCATACTCTACAGCGGCAAATGCCTGGGCTTTGGGGGCACAGCCTGTAAAAAACACGGAAGTACGCAAAAACCCGATGAGCGCAAAAAGATGCGAACCTGAGAGGGGCCGCAAGACACGTAGTATGTGGTATGGGACAGAACGCCGAACACGACCGAATCGAACGAGCCCGGCACGGAGATCCGGGGGCGGTGGCGGATCTGTACCGGCGGTACTGGCGTGCGGCTCGGGCGGCGGCCTATGGCGTCACCGCCGACCTGGCGCTGGCCGAGGACGCGGCCTCCGAGGCCTTCTGTGCGGCCCTGGAGCACCTGGCGGACCTGCGCGATCCGCAGCGTTTCGGCCCCTGGCTGCGGACCATTGCCGTCCGCACGGCCCGGCGCCTCGCGGCAGCGCGCCGTAAGCGGAACCAGGTTGAGCGACAGAAACAGCCTGATCCGCAGGTGAGCGCGCCAGCGACCCGTCTCGAACGAGAAGAGCTGGCCGGCCTGATCCACTTGGCCGTGGGGAACCTTCCCGCGACGCTGCGCGAGGCCCTCTCGCTGTTCTACTTCGAGGGCTACAGCACCGACGACGCGGCGAGCTTCCTGGACGTCCCCGTCGGCACGCTCAAGCGGCGCCTGCACGACGCCCGCCTGCGTCTGCGGGACGCCGCCGAGCAGATTCTGAAAGGAAAGAGACTCATGGACCCTAAACGCGAGCAGATCCTCCAGCAGGTCAGGGACTTCGCCGAGAAAGGCGGGGACACCGAGGCATTCGTAGAGGTCATGCGTCAGGCCTGGACCCTGCGTCCGCTGCCATGGGAGCTTCTGCGAAAAGTCCGTCAGCAACACTGGCGCCGGATAGCTGCCAAACTGAAAGAGAATAAAGGCAACTTGCAACAGCTCCGCCAGTTGATGGAGCGATGGTCCGGGCCTTCCGAACGGGCACAGAATCCCGATGACCCTGTGGGTGCAACCGCCCGGGCGATTCGCGCGGCGCTGCCCGAGTTCCAGACGTGGCAGGTCGCCCCATCCCTCATCGTCAACACGGTGCTGGAAGGGGACGCATCGTCGCACCTGCCGCCGGGCTTTGCCGAAGGCGAACCGGGAGCCTACCTGCGGGCCACCCGGGGGCTGGTGCTGCTCAAACCGGACGGTTCCCTGCAAACGACGGCCGATCTTGTCAAGGAGCCCCCACCGAAGGACCCGGCACAGCGCAAGGAGCGAGACGTTCGCATCAGCGATGTGCTGGACCTGACGTGGCTGCGGCCCGAGCCAATCGAATTGCGAAGCATCGAGGAGCTGCTCCAGCGCCTGGTCGAGGCGGTGGTTCCCGAAACGAAGGCCCGCTTTCACAGTCTCGAAGAACCGCAGTATCGCTCGGCCCTGCGCTTGCAGTTGGCCGACATCCGTATTCCCGCGGCCCTGGGGGGCGTGTACTATCCCTGGCCCGAGATACCCGAGGGGACCAGCAGCGCGCACGTGCGCATCTTCCTGGAATCCTGGGCCACCGCTCGAAGCGGCCAAACCGTCGAGCTGGCCGTTTTCACGTTCCCCCCATGAAACGAGAAACCACAACCACCGTCAGGCAAACAGAACACGCAGTCATGACAACGCCGCGATCAACAAGACTCAGCCATCCGGCCGCCGGGGCCCTACTGAATCCGCGTGGTGCGCATACGTTCGCCGTACTTCTTGTAATGGGACAACGCGCTTTCGCGATCCTCAAAATCCTTATCGGTGAACAGCAACATCGTCTGCCCGATGAGAATCTCGTCACCATCGGACAAGACCACCGCCTCACTCAGCTTGTTTCGGTTGATGAATACGCCGTGTCGGCTCCCCATGTCTTCGGCGCAGTATTTTTCGGCGGACTCGTCAAACCGAACGCGCAGATGCTTGCGAGAGACCAGATCGTCCAGGATCTGCAACGGAAGGTTCTCCGCCCTGCCGATCACGCTGATGCGCCGGCCCAGGGGCAGGAATTCGCCCTGCTGCTGACCCGACGTCACGATAATAGAAGCCATGTTTGTCTCCCCGAAACGTCGAACGAGATACCCTGCACCAAACCATGGCAAGGATACCGGCGGCCCTCGTACCTGTCAAGAGGGTCTCGCCTTTCCTCTTGGGCGGGCGGCTGTGGGCCTGTCACCCCACCGAATTCGCACATTCCGGAAACCGTGTGCAATCATCGAAGAGGTTACCCGACTACGAAGGCGGAACCTGTACCGAAAACGTGTCCGGCAGAGTGGATTGCATGGGGGGAGGATCAGAGGTGGCTCTATGACCAGGCATTCCGTGCTCGCTTGTCTCTTGGCCGCATCGTTCCTGACCTCGCCGAGCCAGGCCCAATCGCAATCGGCTTCGGCTGCGGCACAGGAAGGCCCTTCCACCGCCGACGCGACGTTCTGGGCCGAGGATCTGCCCGAGGCCGAACGCAAGCCGTTGGAGCGTCTCGCGACCGAGTTGAACGCGTACCGGCGAAACTTGCACATCCCCGGGATGTCCGCCGGCGTCTCCTGAAGGACTACGCCCACATCGAGCGTGCCTCCGCCGCCGACTACACAACCTGGGCAATCACATTGTGGGCCTGCGCCGTCGTATTTGCCTCGTGGGCCGTCCTCTGCGCCGCCCGCAGCATAATCAAACACACCCGATCATCGAGAACGCCGACGAACGGTACGGCCAACCGACGCCCGGCACTGGTCACAGTGACACGACTCGTCGGCTCCCTGATCGCCCTGACATGTACGGTCTACCTGCTCGCGATCCTGCTCTTTGAAGGCGCGTTGAAGTTCATCGCCGTCAACGGCGTGCCGCCCTACCTGCCGGGCTTCTACAACGTGGTCGTCTACGTCCCCCTGCTCGCCCCGGCGGCCGCCGCTCTCGGCCTGCTCGCAACCATCCTGCTCTGGGCGCGGAGAAACGGAACGCTCTTCGAGCGCGCGCACTTGGCCGCCTTCACACTGGCCCTGATCGTCTTCACCTGGACCTCCTGCACCCTGAACCTGATACCGCCGCTTTCCGGATGAGCGGTGGCGTTATTTGGCCCATCTTCTACAGTAAGGGCAGTTATCCACCGCCAAAATCTTTGTTCTTGAGTCAGGAATGAGGATTTTGCGTTTTTGGCTGGTGAAATGTAGTGCCACAAAATGAGGGCTATTGTAGTTTT
>Ga0272441_10002795_pt1 | contig 34690 bp, 31 predicted proteins | sample SSMProp6N_FD_193582 | JGI IMG/M metagenome (GOLD analysis project Ga0272441, IMG submission 193582) | Marine sediment archaeal communities from Little Sippewissett salt marsh, Falmouth, MA, United States - SSM-Prop-6N | ecosystem: Environmental > Aquatic > Marine > Wetlands > Sediment ... | reverse complement strand
GAAAACGCTGATTATCTTCCCGGTCAGCAAGCGTCACCCTGACAATTTCCACAAAGCCTTGTTTAGCCCCTTCATCAGACAATTCGATAACAATATCTTTCGCCCCACGCCCTGCTCCGTCAGCATAAGCTGTATCAAACGCCACATCTTCAACCATGCTTTGTTCGGCCAGTTCAATCACGATGATATTGTTTGAAATGCTTCCCTGGGGACAGCACCAGCCGGTCTTCGGATTGCCGTCCAACATCCAGACATTACCCCATTTTTCATTGTATTCGGGAGATTTCTCAACAACCATTGCCCCGTCATAAAAAGAGGCAAGGGATTGCTCTGTTTGAGCTGTGACTCCTAAAATTGCCAGCTGTAAAACCAGACAAACGACTGTAAGTAAAATCAATATTATTCTTCTGTTCATGAATTCCTCCTGAAAATTTAAATAGTACAAGTATGTTACGTTTTTTGATTAAAATTTTATTTATAGCATGGTTTTAAGGTTCAAATTGATATCAATCTATTTTAACGACTTAATGCCATATAATATTCATCGGTAAAATCAACCGAAAAATCTGCCGGGTAATTGCCATCCGGAGAAGTGCGAATTTCTATCTTGTCATTGGATATGACTCTTAAAATCCCAAAACGGGTAGTCCATTCAGAGCCCGGTGCACCACACTGGCCTACACAGAGGTCTATGGTATACGGACTGGCATCTTGATTCAGTTTATAACCGCCTTTTGTTCCAACCCTGTCACCGTCCTGTAATTTTTCATCCATTTCGTAAAGGCCGTTTGAATTAAAAATAATTGTTCCGGATTTGGCACGGCCATTTTCGGCAATTTTCCATTCCCCTAAAATGATTTTTGAAACATCTTTCACCGATTCCGCCTGTTGAGGTGAACTCTGAGCATCTATTTTAACCAATTCTACCCTTCTATTTTTTGCCCTGCCCTCTTCCGTGTCATTGGTAGCTACCGGCTGTGATTCTCCATATCCTTTTGCGGTCAACTGTTCAGCAGGAATGCCAAACAAGGCAAGATATCGCCTCACTGTTTCTGCTCTTTGTTGGGAAAGTGTCATATTATAGGCATCTTCACCTTTATTATCCGTATGCCCCTGTATTTCAAGTTTTAACTCAGGATTCTCGATAAGCAGCGTAAGAACATGCTGCAGCTGTTTATCGGATTTTTGCTGCAGGCTTGCTTTATCATAATCAAATAATATCTCATAAAGGATAACCCTGCCATCCTTATCCAAAGCTTCCTTTAAAGCTTTAGGCCCGAAAGTCAGGGATTGTTTAAAAGGCGCTTCATCAACAATAATCAAATCCTGCTGTCCCAGGTTGGCACTGCCGGCAATCCGTAACCAGGTGATACCGCCGTCATCCCGAGGTATGGTCAATATCATCTGCGCAGCATCCTGGAAGACGACTTTGCCACCCCTCTGTTCTGCTGCGGCCTTATAATTTTCAAAGAACTCCAGCTTGGAAATATTCTGCACCCTGTCACCGGAAGCAGTCCTTACTTCATATAGTAACCGCCAATATTCACCCTTCACCAATTTCTTTTCCCGCTTGTTGATACTCTCATTCATGTAATAAAATTCATAGGAATCGAAATTCTGATGCTTTGACAAGGCAGTAGCCAAAATAGAGCCGGGAAAGGGCCTGACAAAAGCATGCTCCGGAACTTCCTTCGCCTGAACCGGGATGATGAAAACAACAAATAATAAGAAAACAACAAAGAGCTTAAAATATTTCATAATTTTACCTCCAAATTTATTTCTATACTATTTATTTTTATTTTTTGTTAGGTGTTTGTCAAGGGAAATTTTTAGGAATGGGAAATTATGGAAGATTATTTATAGATTCGAATCCTACCTGTTTCCCAGATTAGATTGGAAAATCTTTTTATCAAAACCTCTGCTGAGTAATAAGATGCATAAATCTATTTATTCTGAAGGAGAAAAAATAGAACCATTCCCCGGGAGTAAATTAATTACAATTCTGAAAAATGACTGGGAAAGATTAAATTTCTCTTTACCTGATAGCTTAAATAATAACTACAGGTCTGAAACGAAGAATCTTCCCCTGTTTTATGCTAAAATAGTAAACCTCAATTCATGCTATTCCCATTTGTGGCTGTCTTTCTGTATTCTTCTATCCAGTTTTGAAAATTCCAATTTTCTAAAAATTTTTCAGCTGTCAACTCACCATTTTTATATAACAAATCACTTTCTTCCTCAGTTATATCAAAGCAAGTTGTTCCAATCTCTTTTTTAAGATTATTGACCTCTATCACGGTTGGTATTCCTATTGTTCGATCATAATCACCTTTAGACTCGGAAATATGATAATTGTCATGACCATTCAAGAGCGTACCGATAATAGAATAACAATAATTAATGGTATTTTTTATTGGATTTGGATTCGCTTTTTTCAATGATCTTTTTTGCGGTTCCATAAGTTTAAATCCAAAAGTAGGCCATTTTGGATTACATGAACCATCATCTAATAACCAAACAGGATAGTTACTAAGAACGCCCCCATCTACGATATAATGAATTAGGTTGTTTTTATCTTTTATTTCAACGGGTTCAAAAAATATAGGAATGCTCATACTCATCCTTATTGCCTTAGATATACTATAATCATCAGGATTTATGCCAAATTTTTGAAGGTCTCCCGGGAATACAAGAAGACATTGATCCGTTAAATCTGATGCAATCACTTGAAGTTTATACTTATATTTATCTTCTTTATATTCTGTTCTTATATCTCCAAATTTAGACTTCCCTTTCTTTACTAATAATTTTTCAAACCATTCTTCAAAATAATCTCCCTTATATATTCCTTTTTTAAAAAGAATTTTTAATCCTTTCCAAAGCCATTTACATTTGCTAGGAAATTTTTCATCTTTAAATTGATTATAATTTAATTTTTTAAGTTCCTTTTCTATTTCTTCAGAATTATACCCTACTGCTAATAAACCAGCTACAATTGCGCCTGCAGATGTGCCAGCTAAATTTTCAAACTTATAACCAGCTTTTTCAATTACCGATACAGCCCCAACTAATCCAATACCTTTTACTCCGCCACCTTCAAAAACAGCATCGACTTTTTTCATTTCTCCGCTCCTTTTGCAATATTTTTATATCTTGTAAAAATCCAATAAATCCGTGGAAAAAATTCATGAATTTACATTTTTTATTTTTATTTTACATTTTATGATGTTGTAAAGCTTGACTCCAATCCCCTTCTTCAAATGTTGAAATTTGAAACCATCTTTTTATTTTATTAAAAAATTATTCTTGTTTTCCTATTATTTATATCATTTAAAATTTTATTGTAACTTTCAATGATGAATTTATTTAATTTATCTTTAATATCTTTCCCTGTATTAATAAAATTTTTACCATTATAAGATGGCGGTCTCTGAGTGGGGTCAACGGGTAATTTTAATATTATATTTTTCCATTCCCCAGATAAGAAGTCCAAGTCTAAAGAAGGTTTTATTTGGATAATACTTTCATGAATAGATGCCTTTCTGTATAATTTCAAATCCGAATACCAAATAGAGTTTTTGATATCGTTAGCCTCAACATAAGAGTTTAATTCACTATCAGAATGATATCTTTTAAGGAGATCAATGGCGTTTTCAAAATAAATATCACCACAGTGATTATTTAAACCGTATATATTTCTCACCTCATGCGCAAAAGTATCGAGAGTACTTTTGGCGCTCATAAAAAAAGCATCTATATAAGCACTTAAGTTATTAAGCGTAGATCCTATACTTATTGGTTCTCTTATTTCAGAATCAACTCCTGTACTGTAAGTCCCAATAGTCGAAACAATGTCCGGCAAAAGATCTTCGACATTTTGAAACCAAAGCCTCATTGCCTCTAACTTTCTTTCGACTGAAACATGAAATAATCGCGTTTCTCCTTGATTATAGTAAGTAAATTTGGATTCTATTAATTCTATCACTTGTTTTTCGTTTTCAGATAACATAAATTATTCGCCCTTTAACTCTTTCCTCTGTATCCAATTTGCACCATCAGGAGTAATAACTAAAACATCGATTGAACCACCTACATTTTTAGGACGAGCTTGGAAGCGAATAGTGTCAATAGTAGTTCTAATAGCATAAATTGAAAAATCTATTGCGTCTTGTAAGGCCATTCTATCCCACACTATCGGTGGTTTGTGAATTGTAACAAATTTACCTTCTGATCTTGGTAGTAAAGATGGATGCAAAATTCCATTCAAAACATCAATTACTCCTGACCAAGTAGCGCCATATGATAAATTTTTTTCTTTGTTTAAATTTTTTCTTTCAACTTTATTTTGCAATATATGACAATAATAAATGTACGGTTCGCTTACTTCACCTTTTTTTTCTTTTTTATATCCTACAATATGAAATCCCGTATTGGCGTTCGGAAATAATTTTCTAAAGAATTCCACTAATTTTTTTGGAATTGTAGTAATATCATCTATATTCGTTACTTTTTCTTCCGAAAATCTCTTAATGTGATTTACCATAGAAATTCCACCCAAAAGGTCGTCTCCGAAAAAACTTACTCCTACCTCAAAAATTGGTTTATTCTCATTATCTTTTTTAGCTAAAAGATAGGTTTTACACACATTATCAGAATTTACTGTATCGATCTTTGCTAAAACTTTCCCATCAGGCGTTTTCCCCTCAATAGTTATTGATTGTCGGCTATCAGAAGCCATAACAATGCCCTCCGGCACATAAGTTGTAATTATTAAGCTCATATTTTCTCCTTTCTTAATATAATGAATTTTTAATTATTTAACCGAACATTTTTTATTTTTTCTTCTAAATTATAATAAACAACAATTCTGCCTCACACTTTACTTCACGAGTAATCCCTTATTTATTAAAAATAAATATTTTAATAAAAATAAAAGGACAGAGTAAGAAAATAACAATATCACTTTCTTGCTCTGTCCTATAACCTGAAAGTTTCTTTCCCAAAAATCAGGGATGTATTGATTTGTTAAAGTTCGCTATTTTTGAATTTCCCAAAAGATTAGGGAATGCCCCGCTTGAAAAGAAGAGTAAGAAAATTAACATTCACTGCACTTCGTAAAACGGGGACGAATTTTTCTCCGGTATAAAATGTAGGGATATAAAAAAAGAAACTCCTCGTTCTACAATTTTAGAACTCTATTGGATTCGGTTTTCCTGTTTAAAACTGAATATCTTGATCGACCTTGCTTCCTTCACAAGAAACCATGCGAAATCTAACAATGCTTTTAAATTATTTAATAGGCAAACTTCACACTATTAACTAAAATACGCTACTTATATTTAAAAATCCTTCTTTTTGCAAAAATAAGTTACGATATGTATTATTGATGCTAAATGGTATTTAGATGGAAGAAAGATTATACCAAGGAAAATTGTATATAAATTGACTAATTCTGTGAAATCTTTAAAAATAATTCTTTAAAGCCTTATATTACAAGCGTTTTTACCCACATCTAAAATAAGCCATTTTAAGCACTTACTTTAAAAAATATGACCAATCACCTTACCCAACCTAAAAAAACGCTTTCATGGCAGTATTACTTTAAAGCCTTATTTTGCAATGGTTTCAGGTTCTAAAAATATAACTTTTCAGCTCTTTTTCATTGCCTTTTCTTTATATTTTTAATTTACTTCCACAATTCTATGTAACAAAAAAACGCTGAAACCTTTATATTTTATACTTTTTGGAGTTTTAATATTTTTCTCCTAAAAAACTGATAATTCTCCAATTCTATATATATTATTTTTCTTACTTAAAATCAATTTTTTATTCCCCTATTTTTTCCTTATTCGATAATTATTTAATCAAAAAATGTGCCATAGAACCGTTGCCCTTTTTACTATTGAACCATACACCTCTTTTAGTCCGAAATCATTATATTTGACATTATTTTCCTAATGCTATACACTTATTAACAAATGTATAGAAATAGGGATAATTACTATGAGTACAAAAGAAAAAAAGTTGATAGAATTTCTGAAGAAAAGAGGAGGAATGGTCAGCTATAAAGAACTTATCAAAGTTGGTTTTTACAAGGCTTTTCTTAGGGATAACCTGAAATCAGGCAAAATTCAGAAAGTTGATCGCGGTCTATATAGACTAACAGATGGATTCACCCTATCAAATCCGGATCTAGTGGCTGTGTCAATCAAAGTGTCAAAAGGTGTTATATGTCTACTTTCCGCACTTGCTTTTCATGAAGCAACAAGCGAAATACCCCGACATATTAATATTGCGATTCCTCGTGGTACACATGCCAACAAAATCAATTACCCTCCGGTTAAATACTATCGTTTTACATTTAAGGCATGGGAAGCAGGAATTGAAAAACATGAAATCAAGAAACATCAAATCAAAGTATATAATCTTGCTAAAACAGTGGTCGATTGTTTCAAATTTCGCAATAAGCTCGGAATGAACATTGCCAGAGAAGCTCTCAAAATTGCTATATCAGAAAAAAACATACAACCGAAAGAGATTATGCAATATGCAGAGATTTGTCGCGTTGATAATATCATTAAACCTATTCTGGAGGCTATGTTATGAAAAAAGGTATCAAAAATATACAAGCCTCTATACGGGCAAGATTGCAAAATAAAGCCAAAGAAACAAATCGTCCTTTCGCTGAAATATTGCAATATTTTGGAATAGAAAGATTCCTTTATCGGTTTAGTTGTTCAGAATATGCTAACAAATTTATTCTAAAAGGTGCATTGATGTTTACAGTTTGGCATATCTCAGAGCGAAGAAGTACGCTCGATATCGATTTCCTGGCACGGTTTAATAATCAAATAACGAGCATTGAAAAAATGATAAAAAATATTTGCATGACAGAAGTTATTCCTGATGCTCTCATCTTTGATCCTAAAACAGTTAAAGGACAGAGAATAAAGGAAGATGCGGACTATGAAGGTGTGAGGGTAAAGTTTTTAGGTTTTCTTGACCGTTCACGCATTCCCATGCAAATTGATTTCGGATTTAACGACATGATTTATCCAATAGAGAAACTTATTGAATATCCTGTTATTTTGGATTTACCAAAACCTCATCTTAAAGTTTACCCAGCAGAAAGCGTTGTCAGTGAGAAATTTGAAGCTATGGTTAAGCTTGGCCTTCTTAATAGTCGAATGAAAGATTTTTACGATATCTGGCTCATGATGCGCCAATTTAGCTTTGAAGGTCCAACGCTTACCGAAGCGTTAAGAAAAACATTTACGCATCGCAAAACAGAAATTCCAAAAGGTAAAAAATTATTTAATAAAGAAATCTATAACGAAAAATCTGATCGGCAGATACTTTGGAAAGCATTTTTAAATAAAGGAGAAATAAAACATGCACCTGAGAAGTTATCATCCGTAGCTAAAGAGATAGAAAAATTTCTTAGTGAGCCACTTGATGCAATAAACAAATCAAAAAAGTTCAATGCCGAATGGAAAGCTTCTGGTCCCTGGAAATACAAAGGAAAAAGTTCTTAAAAAATATTTAAAAATTATTTTTAAAATTAATCTATTCATTTCTTCAAAAAAATCCCCATTCTACCATTCCAGAGCTCTATTTGAGTCGGTCTTTCTACTCAAAATTGCGTGCTTCGATTGCCCTTATTTTTCCAAATGAAACAATGCAAAATTTGAAAATGCCTGTTAAACTAATCAAAAGGCAAAATTCACACCATTATTAAAATACAATACATAATTTAAAAAATCCTTCTTTTTAAAAAAATAATCTATGAAAAATAGAAAACCCTTTAGCAGATATTAAAGGGTTTTCTATTTTTTGATTTACCCTATTCAATGAGTTAAGAATTTCTGGAGGAAGAAGAAATCTTTTGTGACCTCTCTTCCTCTTTCTGAGTGTTTTATTTCCAAATAATTATCTTAAGAATTTAAGGCACATAATAGGTAACTTCCAGTTTGGGACACTGATTAGGATTAGTTAAATAATCAGAAGTATAACATCGAATAAAGGTATCGCCCATAGGCTCATCGGTATCTTTTAAGAGAATCCCATAATTAACAATGCCTCCATCCACCCATCCCTGCAGTAGAGAAGTGATATCCCATGATAACCAGGTTTCTGCACCAACGATAATCGTAACGGTACTTTCTATGGATGGTAAATAATCAGGTTGGTTGTTCCAGGTAATTAGATTTTCTTCCCAACTTTCAGTCACCTTGTGTACACCAATGAAAAAACCTTCTGTTCCTATCGTCTGGTATTGATATAATTTCAAATCAGCATCGACAATGACGGCAGCGCTGGGTATAGGGCTTACATCAAACTGAATGTAACCCCTTAAAAAGACAGAAGCAGATAAATTTCCGAGGGAAAAATATTGATTATCCACATAATTATCATCCGGAAGTTGGTTTACGACCATGCTATCTTTCCCCTCTAACGGATTGGGCTGAATGACAAGAACCTGTTTCATAAAAATGGTAACAGTAGCTGTACTCGAACCTGCGCTGTTGGTAGCAGTGAGGGTATAAGTAGTGGTCTCGGTTGGGGATACGGAGGTGGAACCGGATAAAGCAACCACAAGCCCACCAGGATTAATAGTAACCGTACTGGCATCGGTCACTTCCCAGCTTAAGTTAACCGTGTCTCCCGCATCAATGACTATTGCATCAGCAGTAAAAGAGGGAATAATGGGGCCAGTCGGGGTACTTCCATTGCAGCCGGATAAGAACAGGAAGAGTAAGATAATTAGAAAGATCCTGAGGTAATGCGTATGAATCTTAATTATTCCTTTCATCTGAATAGTCCTCCTCTTTTTTCAGAATAGGAATTACATTGAAGTAAATAGATATTGTTTCTTAAAAATTATGATTGCGATTTAGTAGGATAAAGATAATTGAAGTTCGATGAATGCTTTTTTTTAAATTATACATCCCTTTTATTAGATTGACAATTATTATTGAGGGTATTTGAATGTTAAAGGTTTGGTTATTAAAAATACATATAGGCAAAACTCAAGAAAAGTTGCTTTGCCTATGGAAATATCTGGCTCCCCGAGCAGGTCTTTATCCTATAGGATGTCTTTCGAGACTAGAGCCTGGCTTTTGACCTGAAAGATTCTTCCCAACGTCCTATGATAGCGCGTACTTCTTTTTGAGAATCATACATAAACCCACGCTTATTCCGGCCATTATCCCCGCGGAAATAAATGTTGAAGTATAACTTCCCGTAAAATCGAACAACCATGAGCCTACAGCAGGTGCAAGGCCACCGATTCCAAAGGCGGTAATCAAAATTCCATAGTTAACTCCCAGATGTTTGGTGCCAAAACATATGGAATTTAGTGCAGGAAAAAGAGCCAAGGTGACGGCATAACCCCAACCCAGTAATGCTGATGCAATATATAATGTCGATAAAGTGACTGCAAAAATATGAAAAGAAAGGAATGTTATAGCCTGTAAAATATAGGTTACAATCATCACTTGTACTGCTCCGAACCTATCACCTAAAAGTCCGGCTATAGGCCTGCCAAAACCATTAAAACCAGCAAAAAAGGACATCGCCAACGCAGCCCTTGTATGAGTCAGACCAAGAGTCAAATTCCCATAGGACGGAATGAGTCCGATACAGATCAAACCTCCTGCACATACTAATGCCATCGCTGACCACATGATTAAAAATAAAGGATTCCCAAGCATTTCCCTTGGTGTAGACTCTTGTCTTATCGTTATTGTCTTCCCCGTTTTATTATCAGCTTTCCATCCCGTAGGTTTCCACCCTTCAGGAGGATTTCTTATCAGCCAAGCAGCAAAAAGAGATACCGATGAAGTAATCACCGCAATAATAAAGAAAGTTCCTTCTATTCCATAAATAGGGATTAAATAATTTGCTTTAAGAGGTGCGAGGATTAAAGCAGCCAGTCCAAATCCACTTACTCCAAATGAAATGGCAAGCCCTGGTTTATCCGGGAACCATTTTCTGGCAGGCGGGGCAACACAGGCGTAAGTCAAGCCACAGGCTATTCCACCTATAAGACTATAGGTTATAACCAACCACCAGGGATAAGGAAAGCGGTCAACCAATGCAGCTAAACCGTAGGAGACAAAAAATAGTACTGCACCAAATGCGGAAACTTTTCTTGGCCCTATCTTATCCTGCAGTCTTCCTGCAGGAATCATAAATAAAGCAAATACCAACACAAAAACGGTAAATGGTAAAGTAGACTCCGCTTTCGTCCAACCGAATCTTTCCTCCATGGGGATAATAAAAACACCCCATGCATAGGAAAAACCTCCCATTAGGGCAAGTAAGAATCCGGCAAAAGGTATACTCCATCTTGTAATAATATACTTCCTGATTTTTTCCTTTCCATTCGGGTCTGAATCCAATTGTTTCACTTTATCCATATCTTTCCTCCTGATATTTTAAGATTTAACATATTGTATTTGCACAAAGCACTGTACTTTTGGTATTCTGTTTTTTTTTGTTCCCTTTCTCTTTTTGTGAAAAGAAAAAATCTTCCTTGCAAGATTCATACAAGTTACGGTATTAAGTTAATTTTATTATTATATATATTATATAATACTTTATTAATAATAAGTATTCTTTTTATTTAAAATTTTCCTGTAAGATTAATTCTAAATCAAATGGAATCAGATACTGTCTTGCAATATAACATTTTATTACTAATTCTATAAATTATTTTTTTTCTGTAATAAAAAACAAATTCAATTTTTACAAAAAATAAAGGACAGAGTAAAAAAATAATAATGTTACTTTCCTGCTCTGTCCAATGACCTGGAAGATTCTTTCCTAAAAATCAGGAATGTATTGAATTATTAAAGTTCATTTTTTAAGAATCTCTTTAACAATTAGGAATCACCAGGCTGCAAAAAAGAGTAAGAAAATTTATTATTTAATATTATTTTAGAACGAGGATAATTTTTTTCTCCAGTATAAATGCAGGGACTAGGAGAAAAATATCCCTGTATTATAATTACAGTACTTGATCTGTTTCATGCTTTTCCTTAAAATTGAGTGCCTTAATTTCTCTCGATTCTTTCATACAAAACAATGCGAAATTTAAAAGTTCCTGATAAATTTATAAAATCTTATTCTTCCAATAAAAACCAGCAATCCTTTTCTTTAGATTCCTTTTTTGCAATTTCAATTGTTTCTCTTATTCTAGATACCGGCTCAATGACCGCATAATTCTTTTTATCATTTGTGGCAATTACCAATCCCAATAATTTTATTTCCGAAGCGAAAGGAAATATTTGTTTAATTACAGGACTCCCACTATTTCCCGGAAACATTTGGGCATCAATTAAAATCGTTTTTTCTTCAGCAAATTTTCCATTGCCCAATTTTAATAACCTTTTCCCATTGACCATTGAAATGATTCCGGAACGGATTAAAGGTTTTTGCTCGATTAGTTCAAATCCGATATCAAAAGGAAAACCTAAAATTAATATACAGTCAGGCGGTATTGGGTCTTCAAATGAATGTTGATTATAATTTGTTTCATCTGTGCTGGGTGATTCATGTCTAAACGCATAGATATTTCTATCAGTTATCCAGGGAATTTTCAAGACAGCTACGTCAACATAATTTTTATCAATGGTTTCACCTTCCGGGTGAAATATCCATTTATTTTTTTTTAGTTTTAATAAAACAACTTCATTTTCACCTGTTAAATTATTTTTACATTCTACTCTTGCATGTAAATCATATTCCTTCTCGACAACATGGCGAGCGGATACAATAAAAAGATCTTGAGTATCCACTACAAAAAAAGCAGTGCCGTCAGCTACTTTTTTAGTGAAAATTTCATATGCTCCTTCTTTTGTCATTATTTCATAGTGCTCCAATTGAATCACCGCACTACATAATTGGGGATATAATTTATCTTTTTCTTCAATTTGTTCTCTTGCTAAACAACTAAAAGATATCACAATTAAAAATAGTAGGACCGATTCTAAAAAAATATTTTTCTTCATTACATCACCTTCCAATATATATTTTAAAAAATAATACAAAAGGAAATGTTTTTCATATTTGATATATCTAATTATAAAATTAATTTATCTTAATGAATTTTTATAGATGATTTGATTCCCTAAAAAAGAAAAAATAAAAAATAACTCCATTATTCTCTTACTCTGTCTTTTTTACCTGAAAGATTCTTCCTAAAAAATTAGGAAATATTTAATAAGCCCCTGTAAGGTTATTCCTAAATTTTAGGAATTGTCCCATTGATACTCCTTTTTGAAGCTTTCCAGAGTGCTATCCTGTAACAGTCCTTTTGCCTGAAAGTTTGGATGTTTTTAATAGCTTTAGTTAATTTACATAAACTTCATATTAATAAATTAGACACTACGCTTATCTGAAAGCATCCTTCTTTTGTAGAGAACTTATTGGGAAAGACTTGCCATGACCGGGATAAACGGTTTTAATATTTAGAATTTTTAGTTTTTCTATACTTGCATTCGCGGCAGTCCGGTTATCGATAATCGAAAAGAGGGTTGGCTTTGTGATATTACCAAGCAAATCACCGCAAAACAAATTTCCATCAGCAGCAAGGACTCCAATCGAACCGCTTGAATGACCCGAAAGATGAAGGACTTTTGCATTGAATCCGTATTCGGAGAAATCATATCCATCTTCAACGTATAAGTCGGGAACAAACCTGTCTACTTCTTTTAATCCGAAAAATATATTAGATAGTATTTTCATGATAATATTGGGACTCTTTCTGTTCCAGAATATATCGCCCTGTTCTACCATTCCGGCATCGTTACAGTGTATGACAATTTTTGTATTGAACTTTTTACGAAAATAAGCGGCATTCCCAGCATGGTCTAAATCTCCATGACTCAAGATGATTAGTCTAAGATTTCCCCGATGACATCCCGCATTTTCAATCTCTTTTTCAATCACTTTCCGTTTGTTAGGCATACCTGTATCAATCAGTATATAGCTATCATCATTCTTAACGAGATAGCAATTGACGTAGTTATTAAATATAAATCGGTTGGAAATTATCTTAATTTCACTGCTCATCTTCTCTTCCTGAATTATATTTTAATTTTTTAGCCAATGATGCTTCTTATATTAATCATATAAAGGATATATAGGTTCTGCTATCGGCCTTATATTTACTAATATCAATTGCCTTTCTTGTTCTAGTATTCAGCGTGCCGAAGGCTCTCCTCCGACACGCAAATGAAACGATTTTCTATTCAAGAATAAGTTTTAGGGGAACAGGGATAAATTCAACACCTAATTCTACTCCATTGACCACCAGGTATCCGTTCATTACTCCTAAAACTCCCATCATCCAGGGCTGTTGAGCAACTGTAGCTTTCATGTCTCCCGCTTTTACTGCATCAAGTGCATCTGGAACAGCATCAAAGCCGACAACAAACATTTCGCCCTGCCGGTTAGCTGCTTTAATGGCCTGAATGGCACCGAGAGCCATTTCATCATTTTGAGCAAATATTGCATCGATTTTTGGCTGAGCCTGCAGGATGTTTTCCATAACACTCATTCCTTTTGCTCTATCAAAATCAGCGGTTTGTTTTGCAGCAAGTTTAATCCCGGAGAATTTAGCAATATAGGTATCAAAGCCTTCGCCTCTCTCCCGGGCAGCGGATGCTCCGGTAATGCCTTCAAGCTCGACAACAACACCTTTTTCACCCAGCTGTTCCACTGTATATGCTGCAGCCATCTCCCCTCCTTTAACATTATCTGAAGCAATATGTAGAGCTACATCTCCGCCACTAACACTACGGTCGATAGTTAAAAGAGGAATACCAGCTATATTGGCTTCTTCAACCGCAGGAACAAGCGCATCGGCATCTGTAGGATTTAAAAGAATGACATCAACTTTTTGTTGAATCAAATCTTCGATATCAGATACCTGTTTTGCTGGATCGTTTTGTGCATCCATAACAACCAATTCAACCTCAAGGATTTTTGACTGCTCTATCGCACCATCCCGTAGAATGACAAAGAATGGATTATTTAAGGTGGATACCGATAAACCAACAGTCATGTTTCCGGCAAACGCAGAAAAACCTAAAATTGCTACCATGAGAAGTGCAAGTAATAATTTCTTCACTTAAGACACCTCCTTCTGTTAAAAGTTAAAAAGATGCTTAACAACAGATTATTTGTTTATTTTTCAGCCTCCTTTTTTCTGTTTCTCATTTCTTACCACTCTGGGCTACTGTAACCGCTATTAGAATAACGATACCTTTTACCACCTGTTGGTAAAAGGAGGATACATTAAGCATATTCAGACCATTATTCAATATACCCATGATAAATGCACCGACCAATGTACCCCATAATTCTCCTTCACCTCCGAAAAGATTAGTACCTCCCAGGACAACTGCAGCAATGGCATCCAGTTCATATCCCAAACCTGCCGTTGGTTGAGCAGAATTAAGGCGGGATGCCAAAATGATACCGGATAAACCCGAAAGCAAGCCGCTGATAGTAAAATTAGCAATGATAATATTTTGAACTTTGATGCCTGAGGCTCTCGCAGCATTGATATTTCCGCCTGTTGCGTATACATAGCGACCAAAGCGGGTCAATTTTAAAATAATATAAGCAATAAAAAAAACTGTCATCATCAGGATAATGGGAAAAGGAATCCTGCTAATATAACCCCTTCCCAAAAAGGCAAAAGTCGAAGGAAGTCCAGTAATAGGACGGCCATCTGTATACACCAATGTACCCCCACGTGCAATCGCCATCATGGCAAGCGTAGCAATAAAGGCCGGTATTCTGAGCTTGGTGATGACCAGGCCGCTAAAGAATCCTAAGACAGCACCCATCGCAAGGCCGGCAAGGATACCTAAAAATACATTCCCGCCTTGCATGACACCGGCTCCAACTGCACCTGAAAACGCCAAAACAGAACCGACTGATAGGTCTATCCCCGCTCCGATAATAACAAAAGTCATACCGAAAGCCAAAAATGCAACAATAGAAGTCTGTCTTAAAACAATCAACATATTGGATATCGTAAAGAACCGCTCGGATAAAACTGAAAATACAATCATTAGTCCGGCTAGACCAATTAATATACCATACTGCCGAATTATATCCTGCAATCTTGAATTTTTCATTTTAGAATACCTTTTTCCTTGTAGCATATTTTAAAATATCTTCTTCAGATGAATCATCCGGATATAATTTTCCGGTAATTCTCCCTTCGCTCATGACTAAAATACGATGAGCAATACCTAATATTTCTGAAAACTCAGAAGAAATAAAAATAATCCCTATACCTTTTTGCGCCAGCGAATTAATGATGTTATATATTTCCAGTTTTGCTCCCACATCAATACCCCTGGTCGGTTCCCCCATAATTAAAATCTTCGGTTTCGTCATCAGCCATTTACCGACCACTACTTTTTGCTGGTTACCTCCGCTTAAAGATTCTGCTTTTTGGGAAAAAGAGGCAAATCGAATAGACAACTCTTTCTGAATCTGCCTGCTTAAAGTCTGTTCTTTTTTCAGATCAATAAAATATTTTCGTGCAATCCGCCAATAAAGCGCCGGGAGGGTCAGATTTTCCAGTACACTTCTGACGATAATTAAACCCAACTCTCTTCGATCTTCGGGGACCAAAGCTATTCCATTTTTTATGGCTTCAAAAGGTGAATGAATATTTACTTTTTTTCCATGCAGATTTATTTCTCCCTTATCTACAGGATTCAAACCGAACATAGCCAATGCTAATTCAGAAAGTCCGGAACCTACCAGGCCGGCTAATCCCAAAATTTCGCCCTCTTTAAGCTGAAAAGAAATGTCCGAGAATTGTCGTTCTTTGCTTATTTTTTTCACTTCAAAGATAACCTTACTATCTTTTTTTTGTTCCTTTTTCGGTGGAAAGACCATTTCCAGTGAACGTCCGACCATTTGGCTGATGACCTGCTTGCGATCGATTTTAGCAACCGGTTTTGTTAATATCAATTCTCCGTCACGCAGAATACTTACTTCATCAGCAATCTCAAATATCTCTTCCAGCCGGTGAGAGATAAATAACACTGTAACTTCTTTTTCCTTTAAATCACGAACAACTTCGAAAAGCCGTCTGGTTTCTTCCAGGGTTAAAGCTGCGCTGGGTTCATCCATGATGATTATTTTTGCATTTAAAGACAGAGCTTTAGCAATTTCAACGACCTGTTTCTGCGCAACGGTTAATTCTCTTATTTTCAAATGAGGATCCAGGTAAAACATTTTTAATGTATTTAATATTTTTTCAGTCTCTTGATACATCGCTCGATTACTCATAAAAGAAAAGTGTCCTCCGGTTATTTCCCGCCCAAGGAAAATATTCTGGGCGATATCCAAGCTGGAAACAAGGCTGAATTCCTGGTGAATCAAACTTATACCATAACTGTATCCGTCGGAAGGAGAGAAAATTCTAGCTTTTTGCCCAAAGATTTTTATCGTTCCTTCATCGCGAATTATTTCTCCGACTGCTATCTTCATCAAAGTTGATTTACCTGCACCGTTTTCTCCAACAATCGCATGGACACTTGCCCGCTTAATTTGTATATTAACCTCTTTTAAGGCTTGTACTCCGGGAAAGCTCTTTGAAATATTAATAAATTCCAAGGCAAATTGATTCAAAATGTGACTCCTGAAATTAAAATGATATTAGCATATGGGCTGCATTCTCCGGTTCTTATAATTGCTCTGGCCTTTCGGGATAACTCTTTGAATTCATTGTGAGTAATAAAATGATGATTCTTTATCAATGTAGAAGCAAAACTAAAGATTCGGGGATTTTTCTCGATGATTTCTTTTGCCATATAAGCTTCTTCGACTTCTATCTCCGACAAAATTGCACTTAACACTTCTTTAAAAGAAGGGGTACCGCATCTTAAAACTAAATCGATCCTTTCAACACTCAAAGGAATGGGTAATCCAGCATCAGCAATAATCAGCATGTCCCGGTGGCCCAATTCTGCAAGGACACGGTTGATTTGGGGATTTAAAATACCGCTTTTTTTCATCTTTAAACCTCCAATTACTCATTAAATATCTTCTAACGATTTAATTTTCAGTCTAAAAATATTAAACCTTTATGATTTTGGTTAAAATGTTTCGGTATTCATATTTTTTAGAAAAAATCTACTGACATAAAAACTATTTAAGTGCTAGATTCCAATCAATTTCAGATTTGACAGGAAAAGAGATTGACGCTCCCTTCTTCTGAATAGAGTAAGATGCAATCAGATTTCCCGTTTTTATAGCTTGTGCAATATTATTATTTTTCGCCATGCTATATAAAAAGCCGGCGAGAAAACAATCTCCTGCACCGGTAGTGTCTATAACTTTTTGGACATTTATGGCCGGAAAAAGAACTAATTCTCCGTTATTCTCGTATCCCGCACCTTTTTCTCCTAATTTTACAATGACTTCCTTCACTCCTTGTTTTTTTAGTATTTGAATTCCAGCGATAATATCCTCAGTCTTAGTAAGTTCTTTAAGTTCTATTTCATTTGGAATTAGATAATCCACCGATTTCCAGATATGAGGGTCATTGATTTTTCTTACTGGTGCAGGGTCTATCAAGGTTTTTAATCCATTTTTTCGGGCTAATCTTAAAGCAAGGCGGATGGCATCCGGAGGAACTTCAAATTGCGTGAGAAACCAGGAAGATTCTTTAAAGATATCTTCATGTTGTTCGATGAATGCTTCATTGACCTCTCCGTTGGCACCGGCATATACTAAAATAGAATTTTGACCTTCAGCATTGACCCAGATAGAAGCTGAACCGGTAGAAATAGTCTTGGTTTTTAGAATTCCTGTGGTATCGACGCAGTTTTTTTGGAGAGAGGAAAGCGCAAAATCACCAAGCATGTCATTCCCGATTTTCCCTAACATGACAGCAGGGATATCCAATTTTGCCAAGGCAATTGCCTGATTGGCTCCTTTTCCGCCTTGAAAGATACCGAAATCATTGCAAAGAAAGGTTTCACCGGGATGAGGATAACGGGAAGAAAAGGAAACGAAATCTATATTGATACTACCTAATACCAATACTTTTTCCATGATTTCACCAAAAATGTTTTTTCTGATTTTTTTTATCATAGCACAAATTTTTTTTTCTTGCAAAACAAGGAAAAGGTGGGTCGTTTAATAAATGAGACAAATAACTATGATTTTCAAATGGTTTTTCAAAAAAAATAAGACCTGAATCTGTTATGAGATGACTAAATCCTTATAACATTTTCAGGTCTAGCGTTTTTGTTTTATCGATTTTTCTATAAGCAAAATATAATATTTTTTATTTTTACTGTAAAGGTTCCGGAAGTTCGTTTAATTCCAGCTCTATCAATCCTAAATCAATTATTTCGCCTATGTTTAGAATAATGCCTGTTTTGCTATAATCATCATAACCTTCGGCTGATATAAAAAGATCATAAGTTCCGGTAGGAAGCTGTTCAATGATAAATTCGCCGTTCTCATCGGCACTAGTAGAAATATTAAAAACATCTCCACCAGTCAGAGAAAAAGCTGCTATTGCCCCTTCGATAAACACTGATTCACTTCCGGTTTCTTTTACCGTTCCGAAAACTCCTCCAGATAGAAATATGATGTTAGCATCAGTATTCGAACCTGCTGTAACTTCAATATTTTCAGAGTATTGGTCAAAGCCTGCTGCATTGATATTCAAAGTGTAGCTGCCAGAAGGAACATTATCCAGACTAAAATTCCCTTCTAATCCTATCTCACTTAAAGTTGTAGTGGTATTCGTAAAAATATAAGTACCACCGGTAAGCTCTATACTCGCTCCGCCTATACCCGTTAATACCAGAGCGCCCTCTTCGCTTATATAAGCAGACACATTTCCGGAAATAGAACCAAAACCTATTTCTTCGGCAAAACCTTCATTAGAATAAGTCTCCGAGGAAAGCTCAATGACTGGTTTCAGCAGGTATTCGCCGTTTCCTTTTTTGACCACGGACTGTTCGGCATCAAAAAGGATAGTCAGTTTGGTAAGCATGCCTTCCACGATTTCAAAGGTATGATTAAGCTTAATTCCGGTTTGGTCACTGCTGGGAATGTCCAGGTTCTCCGTTACTACTTCTCCATCCCTTTCCAGAACCAGGTCGACATCTCCATCAAAAAAGATTCTAAGTTGGGTATATTTATTGGATTCTAGGTTTAACGAGGCCAACAAGACCGATACATTTTCGATATCCATCAGATCAATCTCATAACCGGGTTCCCAATTCATCAATGTTTCCCAATAACCATCACCCTTTTCTACCTCTACCTCTCCCTCTTCATCGTCCGCAATATGTCCTTCTATCCGGGAAATACTGATATTGATTTCCAGATATTCTTCATCAAAACTTCCCGGAGGGTCTTTATAGCCCCCGGAGCTATTGGTCAGGTAAAGTTTGAGGGTTCCCTTTTCAGAACCTATCCCTACAACGGGATTTTCACCACCTTCCGATCCTTGAAGACTTATTCCATTCTCCGGAACGACCAATTCGGTGACACACCCTGTGAGAAAAATAAGGCTTATTGCTATCAACAATAAAAAACTAAAATTTTTTTTCATTTTTCTACCTCCTTTTTTTATTGAAAAATGAATATAATGATTTAGAAATTCACCGAAAGAAAAAGGTATTTTTAAAAGTTTTATAACAACACAAAAAAAGTCGGTGGTCTGGCGGCCGTAGTAATCGATTGATTATCTTAGGCCCATAACTTTGCGTCCTATCCTTTCGGATAGTTTGCCTTTATCAACTTTTAGAAAATAGTTATTCTTTTTTCAAATTTCTTATTACTATTCTACTTATATATATTCTCTAAATCAACATTTTTAAGACCTATTTCTTAATTTTTTTTACATAACACAAATATAACTCTGGTTGCATAGTTCGATTACAGAAAAATAATGTAATTCTCCACATTTTCCACATTCGAAGATCAAAACTCTACAACGGATGGGAAAATCATCGAATCAATAATATGAATCATCCCGTTGCTACATTCAATATCTTCTTCTATAATAAAAGCGTCATTTATTTTCACCTTATGGTAACTTGTCTTAATAAAAATATCACTGCCTTCCATCGAGGATATAGTATCCATTCCTATTAAATCTACCAGAGAATATCTTCTATTTGTCATATGGAAGAGAAGAATTCTATTTAAACCGGGAATATCTTTTATTAAATCTGCGACGATAATCGGATCGAGTCTGGTAAATGCTTCATCATCAGGTGCAAATAATGTAAACGGACCTGATTCTTTGAGTTTATTTAATAAGTCAGCTGAAATTAACGCTTCCAATAATGGATTTAAATTGTCCATGTTACGTATCGTACTTGCAATGTTTAACATCTTAGAATCATTCCTTTCGCTTGAGCATTTATTGATTCCACAGCTAATCGATTTATAATGAAATTATTATTTAACATTAACTCTCACAAATTTTTTCAAGTAGAAATTTTTTTAGAGTTTCAGTTAATTCATAGGTATCGATTTCTTTTTTTAATTGCTCGCAAGTACCATACCCACCAATAAATCCGTTTATCCTGGCAACTGCTGTTGAGTTTATTAAATCGGCAAAATCCGGATATATCTCTGTATAATGCTCTTTTAATTCTTTAAACTGCTGTAGTCGGAATTTTTGATGATAATTTTCTGCCAGGTAATAATTCTTGAACGGAATAATTTCAGTAACTATCTTAGTGTTAAATCTCATTTCCTGTTCTTCAAGTGATTGAATTGCCAATTCTTTTTGCTTGGGATTGTGATAAAAGATAATTGACATATATTGTCGGCTTGCAGATTTCAGTCTGTAGTTATGGTTATCCCAGAAATGATGCAATAACTCTGTATAACTTATTTTAACCGGATCATATTCAATTTGTATGGTCTCACTATATTTTCCCAGATTATAATAGGTCGGATTTATTTTCTCTCCACCAGCATATCCCACCCGCGTTCGGATGACTCCTGGTAAAACACCGAATAAACTATCCGGTCCCCAAAATCACCCCATGGCAAAAGTTGCAATTTCGATGTTCGCTGGCATATTTAAATCGATAAGTGGAGTATTTTTTTCAGGTTGCAGGTCTGTATCAGCATTCACAACATTTAAGTAACTCTTATCCTGAATCAGGTTGATATTTATATGTAAGAGACAAAATACAATGACAAAAACAATAAAAATATTTTTCATTTTTCCCATCTCCTTAATCGCAAGCACTGAATTCTGATATATAACTTATTCAGTGCTTGAATTCGAAAAACTTATCTCTTGGTATTGATTATATTTTCCAATTTTTTTCTATCATAAATTCTTTTAACCAAGGGAGTCTTATTGGTCTTGTAAATCTCTAAATTTTCTTCAAATGCCTTTTTTTGGGGATGTTTGTAAAAAATCCCTAATGGGAATTTTTCTGTCTGTATTGCCATTTCAAATGCTTTTAGACGATTCAAGTAATCATGGTCTTTTAAATAAAAAGTATTCTCCTTAAACCATATATATGTATTTTTTTTATTAAATGTAACGCAAGGTTGGAAAATATCTATCAGGGCAAAACCTTTATGTTTTATTCCTTCTTTAAGTATTTCAGAAGTTTGTTTCTCATCACCAATAAATGCTCTTGCTACAAAAGATGCATCCAGTGCTATGGCAACTGCCAGCGGATTAAATGGTTCTAAAAGTACTCCGGTGACCTGGACGGGCGTCTTAAAGCCCATCTGACTGGTAGGAGAGGCTTGTCCTTTAGTTAAACCATAGACCATGTTATCATGGACAATAACAGTAAGATTCGGATTTCGGCGGATAGCATGGATAAAATGATTTCCACCTTCTCCGTACATATCACCATCACCCCCTTCTGCAATAACTGTCAATTCGGGATTGCATGCTTTTATTGCCGTTGCAACTGGTATTGATCTACCGTGTAATCCGTTGAACATATTGGTCCTAATATATTGAGGCATTTTTGCGGCTTGTCCGATTCCCGAAACCAGAACCAGATTTTCCGGTAATATATCTAATTCTGCCAGGACTGTTTTTAAAACCTTATGGATACCAAAATTACCGCATCCGGGGCACCAGGCAATGTCCATATTCTTTTCATCTAAGTTGAAAATGTTATTCATCTAACAACCTCCTTTTCATTGGTGATTTTATCTAACCTGCTTGCAAGCTCATCAGCAAAAAACGGTAATCCGTTATACTTTAGGATTTTATGTTTTATTTCAATACCGGTATGGAGTTTCAATAATTTACTGAATTGTGAAGTAGCATTATTTTCAACTATTATAAGTTTAGCAGCCTTTTTTAAATAGTCCTCAATTCCTGTAGGTAAAGGATAGACCTGTCTGAAATATAGATAAGCAACTTTATCATCATCAATATACTCCAATGCATCTTTTAGAATATGGTAAGTAGAGCCCCAGCTAATTATAAGAGTTTTATAATTTTCATTACCAATAAATTCAGGAGCAATTCCGTCATGCTTTATGTAATTTATTTTATTTAACCTTTTTTCCACCATCTTGATTCTTAGGTCCTTATCTTCTGTAATCCTTCCCCATTCATCATGTTCATCACTGTCAACAAGTACAAATCCTTTTCCCCAGCCGGGCACTCCTCTTTTTGATAGACCGTTTTTATTAAACCGATATCTTCTGTAATCTTTTTTTGTTTTATAGATGTATGCTTTGATTTTACCTTTATTCAACTTAAATGCTTGGGTATTGTAATAAGTATCCATAAGATATTCATCAGTTAGTATGAAAACCGGAATTTGATATTTATCGGCTATGTTAAATGCATGTTCGGTAAGATAAAATAAATCCTGAAGTCCTCCAGGTGCAAAAATTACCCTGGGAAACTCTCCATGACCGGAATATAGTGCCAATTCCAAGTCTCCCTGTTCTGTTCTTGTAGGCAAACCCGTTGCTGGTCCCGGCCTTTGGGCAAGGTGTATTACTGCTGGTAATTCCAACATTCCAGATAGACTGATTCCCTCTTCCATCAAAGCAAGTCCTCCCCCGGAGGTGGTTACCATTCCGCGTGCCCCGGAATACCAGGCACCCAGTACCATATTGATGGCACTAATTTCATCTTCAGCCTGTTCGGTAATAATATTGAAATTGTTTGACTGTTGCGAAAGAAAAGTTAATACGCCGGTTGATGGGGACATCGGATAGGCAGAAACAAAATTACACCCCCCGGAGATTGCACCCAGCGAAACTGCTTCAGCGCCGTTAAAAATCATTTCATCTTTGATATTCTGTTTGGAATTTGGACCTGGTATTTGAAGTTTGGAAATATTTTTATTTATTACCAAATCAGTAGCAATTTCGTATCCTTTTTTAATTGCTTTCACATTCCCTTGAATTATTTTTTCTCCCTTACTAAAAAAACGTTTGCGAGTATATTCAAGGGGAATTTTCGGATCAATTTTAAAAATTGCAGTTATGATTCCCACAGCAATAATATTTGCATAAATCGGATTCCCTATTTCTTGAGCTACCTTTGTAAAAGGAATATCCGTAATTTCCCTTTCTGGTGATATTTTTTCTTTATCTCCCAGAATTATGGTATTGTTATTAATCCTTTCTTTCAAGTGCGGTATGGCAAATTCATCCAGTGGAATTAAAATATCTATATGGTGGAGCGGAGCAGATACTTTCATAGAGGAAATAATAATTTGAGTAGAATTACTTCCTCCTCTTACCCTGGACATATATTCCTTAGTAGCAAAAATGTTAAAGCCTGCCAATTTAAAAATACGGGTCAATAGACCTTCAACTGTTTGTATTCCCTGTCCGGCTTCACCACACAACACTAGGGAGACTAGCGGCTTATTTTTGGCAGAGAATTTTAGCCTGTTCTCTAGACTATCCATCTTTAATCACCTCAAATATTTACTTATTTCTTTCATGTTCTGAGCCATTCAGTTTAAAAGAGTTATTGTTCAATGATGAGTTGTAAACTATGGTAAAAACAATAATTAGGGTACATCTTGTCATCATTACTTAAAGGATTTCATGCCGATCAAGTGCATAGAGATGTTTGTTAAAAATATAAATAGGATGAGAAAACTCTATATTTATCTACTGCGTAATAATAGCAATTCCCTTTTTTTTGATAATTCTTTATATAAAACATTTTATTTTACTGAGATTCATGTGTATTTTAAGAAAATCGAAAAAAAATAATATATTTTATTCTAATAGTATTAATTATTTTCATTGATAGAATTTTTTATAATTTAGCGAGCATTTTTAAATTATCTTAAACCTAATAAATCATTTGTGAAAAATTTCATTTGAAATACTACTGTGAATAAGTTATAATCTAATGAAAATAAATCATGTAAAATTTCTTCGAGTTAGCCGCTCTAAGGGACATTCCTATGAAAGCTAACCGATAGGTTCCGCAAGAAATTGCTGAGCCCCCCGTATTTGGAAAGAAGAAATCATTTGGTCCTGTACGGGGAAAACGTACAGGATTTTTTTTACAATATTTTTTTGGAGGCTTCCTATGTTTTTAAAAACGAAAAATTTAAAATCTTATTTATTTCTTTTATTTTTTATCATCCTTTTCTTTGCGCTGAGCTTCCCCGTGAGTGCAGACAAAGATGGCAACGGCAAGAATTCCCTTTTTGTTCAAGGATATCGCTTGTTGGATGCGCTGAACGAAGAAGGTGTCAGGTCAACTGAAATTGAGTTGTTCTTTAGTAAAAATGTCGTCAATATAATGGTAAATGAAAACAACAAAAAGTGTTTTTCTCTTTTCAACGAAGAACAGGGAATAATCCCCATCGAAATTCAAATGGCTGATGACCAAATTGACAGAGAAAAAAGGCATATCATTAAAATTATTTCACAGAAACCTCTTGAACCGGGAAAGACTTTTCAATTGACTATTGCTTCGGAATTGGAATCAAAAAATGGCATAAAATTAGAAAAACAGGTTAAAATTAATTTTGTGCCTTTGGATATCATTAAATAATTCAACAGGATGTATTTTTGTGCCCAATAATAAATGTAAAATCATTGGTTCTATCTTAAAAGAAAAAAAATATCAAATGATTCTTGTTATATTAGCTGTTTTACCGATCATTGCCATTTTTTATTCACTTTTTATCGGTAGATATCCATTATCTTTTTCGGATATCTTAAAGGTATTAAAACATGGACTAAGCCATCAAAGCTATCAAGATTATCCTGAGATCTTTAATACCATTGTCATGCAAATACGTTTGCCCCGGGCTATTTTAGGCGCAATGGTTGGAGGCAGTCTTGCTATCAGTGGCGCTGCTTTTCAGGGATTATTCCGTAATCCTCTGGTTAGTTCAGGAATCTTAGGTGTCAGTTCTGGCGCCAGTTTTGGCGCCGCATTAGCAATTATCATATATGGCCAAAATTATATGGTATATTTTTTTGCATTTGGTTTTGCGCTTTTGGCAGTATCGATGAGCTTTTTAATCGGACGGATATATCGCTCTACTCCGACTATCATGCTGGTACTTGGTGGCGTTGTCGTTTCATCGATATTTTCAGCCCTGGTATCTTTTGTAAAATTTATTGCAGATCCTTTCGAAAAATTACCATCCATTACATTTTGGTTGATGGGGAGCATTGCTAATGCAAGATATCGAGATATTTATATCTCTTTTGTTCCGATTGTTATTGGTATCATTGGATTAATCGCTATTCGCTGGCAAATCAATGTATTGTCCATGGGAGACAAGGAGGCAAGAACTCTGGGTGTTAATCATATTCTTGTTAAAATTATCACCGTGTTATGTGCTACTTTGGCAACTGCCGGAGCTGTAAGTGTAAGCGGCAATATCGGCTGGGTGGGATTGATCATGCCCCATATCGGTCGTATGTTAATCGGTAATGATAATCGAATCCTTATTCCTGCAAGCTTGTCACTTGGAGCTGTATTTATGATCTTCGTTGATAATTTAAGCCGCTCTCTTATCAGTGCGGAAATTCCTTTGGGTATTTTAACTGCTTTAATCGGTGGTCCGTTTTTTATCTACCTGTTAAAAAAGACAAAAGGGAAAGGTTGGTAAAATGTCTTTTCTTGAATTAAAAAAAGTATCTTTTGCATATAATCACCATAATGTCTTAGAGAATATCAATCTTCAAATGGCTAAAGGTCAAATTTTTTGCTTAATTGGTCCAAATGGCTCAGGAAAAACGACTTTATTGGATTGTATTATGGGAATTTTACCTTTAAATGATGGGAAAATAACACTTCTAAATCAGGATATCAGTCAATTGAGCTCAAAAAACATTGCTCAAAAAATTGCTTACGTCCCGCAAATCCATAAAAAAACATTTCCTTATACCGTAGAAGAAATCGTTTTAATGGGAAGGACTGCATACAATAACATCTTTTCCTCTCCCGGCCTGAATGATCTTCATATTGCAAGAGATGCTATCAATAAAGTAGGCATTACTCATCTAAAAGAGAGGCCTTATACCGAACTAAGCGGAGGAGAGGGGCAATTGGTATTGATTGCCCGGGCTTTAGCCCAACAGTCAGATTTGATGATTATGGATGAACCAACCACTCATCTTGATTTTCAGAACAGCCTGATAGTATTAGAGGCAATTCGACGTCTTGTTAAAGAAGATAAGTTATCTGTTCTTTTGGCGACTCACCACCTCAACCATGCATTTTATTTTGAAAACAATGGATTAAACACAATAGCCGCCATGTTGAATCATAAAAATTTCGCTGTTTTTGGCCATCCTTGTGAAGTTATATCAGAAGAACATGTTAAAAAAGTTTTCAATATTGATTGTCGAATTGTCGATTATCAACTTAAACCTTCTTCAATGCAAAAATACATTATCCCTCTTAAAACCATTAATAAAACAGGAGTGCTTTTAAAATGAATAAAAAAATATTTCGATTACCTCTTTGTATGCTTTTTCTATGTATTATTTTCAATTTTCTTCTCATAAGTGAAATATTTGCAAATACAAACAGTCCATCAAAAGACCAAATAATAATTGATTGTATCGGCCGAGAAGTAAAAATACCTCAAACTGTGGAAAAAATAGGATGCCTTTTTGCTTTTTCAGGGCATACAGTTGCTATGTTAGGAAGGGGAAATGATATTGTTGCTATCGTAGAAGGATTGAAAAGAGATGTATTATATACAGATATGTATCCAAACATCAAAAACGCACTGGTTCCCAGTATCAGCAGTAACCTGAATATCGAAGAACTGGCCAAATCGAATTGCGATTTGTTATTTATCAAAGGAGAAAATGCATTAAATGAAGGATATATTGCCCAGGTTGAAAAATTAAACATTCCGTACCTGGTGGTTGATTTTCATTCAATCAAAGAGCAGCAATATGCCATTGAAATGATTGGAAAAGCCATTGGCTGTGACGAAGAAGCGCAAAATTATAATCAATATTATCAAAACACAATTGATCGTGTACAAAAAAAGGTAAAAATGATACTCCTCTCTGAAAAAGTCACTGTATTTCATTCTGTCAATGAAGCAACCAGAACAGATGCCCGCAACACTGTCCCGTCGGAATGGATAGAAATTGCTGGGGCCAATAATGTCTCTCTTGATAATGATTTAAAATTCTTAGATAACAAATATTTTGCCAGTCTGGAACAAATCTTATTATGGGATCCTAAAGTCATTCTTGTTAACCAAGAACATGTGGACAAATATATTTTAACCAATGAACAATGGTCAAGCTTACAGGCAGTTAAAAACCAACGGGTTTACAAAATGCCAAATGGTGTTTCCCGGTGGGGGCATCCTAATTCTTTGGAAATACCATTGGCTATCATATGGACTGCAAAACTACTCTATCCGGAAATATTTCACGACATAGAAATGTTCGATGAAGTCAGATATTTTTACCGTACATTTTATAAACGTGAACTCTCCGATGAATATATTGAAAAAATACTAAACGGAGAAGGTATGCGTTTAAGAAAGGGAGATATATAATCCAAGATGAAGTATCTTTTAGCGATTGATGACACGGACCAGGAAAATTGGCCGGGAACAGGTCATTTACTTGAAAAAATCAGGAAATATATCATGACTAAAAATTGGGGCTTAACTGAAAATATTACACGGCATCAATTATTTGTTCATCCCTCAATTCCTTATACCTCTCATAATAGCGTCATGTGCTTTTCTGGGGAAACTCCTAGGGTAAATATTGAAAAAGTAAAAAAAATAACTATTGATTTTATTAAAAAAGAATCTGCACCAAAATCAGATCCGGGCGTATGTATGGTTTTTCCTGAAGAATTAATCGAACCTGAAAGATTAATTCATTTTGGCATTCGGGCAAAGAAAGAGAAAATTTTAAAGAATGAAGCTTATTCTCTTGCTAATCGATTATCTATCCATCTTTCTGAGCACGGTGGAACCGGTGACGGTATTATCGGTGCTTTGGCAGGAACCGGTTTACGTCTTAGCGGAAATGACGGCCGATTTAGAGGTAGTCATATTATCGTTGAATCAATAATAAAATACCAGGTTGGTGATCTATGTAAAAAAACAGGGATAGATGAAGTCTGTACTGTTGAAGGAAAAACATTAGCGGAAAAAGAATGTGTATATCTGGAAGGTAAAATCAAGACAATATTAAAGTCCCATCAATCCGTATTGCTCGTAAAAGATTATCATAGTCAAAATCATTCTCTCTATAAAAATCTGACACATGTTGAAATGAAGAAATTTTAAAAGCTAACTAGAAGGTAAAGATTAATTATGTAAAGTGGCCTGAGGATATTTTCAATCAGGCCACTTTTTTAAGTTAATGTTTTAGTTAGATACTAGATTTTATAGTTTCTGCAATCATTTTGATTTCGGCAGGACGAAAACGATATTCCTGTCTTAAATCATCAAGTAGGTTTTCATCATTATAGCTCCCTTTTAATCCAAAAGTATCTATAATCCCGTTTAGAAGAATGTTAGAATTGATTTCCCATTTTTCAGCAATTTGTTCAATTGTCATAGTCTTTAGTTCCTGACCCTTGATTTCGTAGGAAAATTCACAATCAGCAAGTGAAGCGTTTCCCTCTCTTACTTTATTATTAATTCCCTCTTGAGACTGAGCCATGTCACGGTTCTGTGCTTGTGTCTGAAATTGAACCTGCCCTTCATTCTGATTTTCTAAATTACAAGAATCGCAGTCTCCTGTACAACCGATCTTGTTCTGATTACCTTGATTTTGGTTATTATTGTTCTTTTGCTGTTGAAAAGCATTTTCATTAATATTGTTTTCAGCACAATCTTCACATTCACCGTTGCATTCATTCTGCACATTATTTTGAGAACGATTTTGCTGCTGCATTAATCCCTGTTGACTATTGCCATTACCATTTACACTATTTTTACCATTTGTCTGCAGACCATTGCTGTTCTCTTGTGCCAGTACAGTACTAATCATTAATCCAGTAACTAAGAAAACTACAAGTACAATAAGTACTGCTGTGATTGATTTTTTTATTTTCATTTTTTTCCTCCTGTAAATGAAACTAGTTATTTACTATTAATACGTATACAAGAGGGTTTTCTTTCAAAAAATTTGTAAAATATTTTATTTTCTGTTTTTTTAATTTGTATTACATTTTTGTTTTAACGGAAATACTTTATTTAACTTTTTTCTCTCCAATCTATTCTTTTAAAAACTATCAAGAATATTTTCTCCCTGGATTATCTTCTTTTTTACAATTCTGAGATTTACTCAATATTCTAATGGTCCAACTAAGCTCATTTCAAATATCAAATATTCTTATTTCTGTATTTTACTTAATTAATTCGATTTCAAAAACGAATGGCCACAACTTTCCAGTGACAAAAAGTCGGTCATTTTCTCTGTCATAGGCTATGCCGTTTAGGACGTCAACTTTTTTCTCCACATTTTCCATCTTTAAAAGACCTGTTAAATCAATCCATCCAGAGATACTTCCGTTTAAAGGATTAATTTTGGCTATAAATTCAGATTGCCAGATGTTTGCATAAATTTCACCTTTCACATATTCTAATTCATTGATATTATTTATCGGAGTACCATTTTCTTGAACCGTAATCCTACTGATTTCCCTAAAATTATCCGGTTCAAGAAACCGAATCGTTGATGTTCCGTCACTAACAATCAAATATTTTCCATCTTGACAAATTCCCCATCCCTCGTATGGATAGTTAAACCTATCTGTTAAATTGAATGTATTTTTATTATAAACAAAACCAATATTACCCTTCCAAGTTAATTGAATAATTCTATCTCCAAAAATAGTAATGCCCTCACCAAAAAAGCGATCAGGTATTTTTTTTATTTTCAATACTTTTCCGCTTTCGAGATCTATTTTGCGTAGAGAGGAATTTCGAAATAGACCCGTCCCCTCATATAAAAAACCATCCTTAAAAACCAATCCCTGAGTAAAAGCCTCAGTATCATGGGGATAGACTTGGATTATTTTATAACCATAAACTGGAATCTTATCAGAATCATAATAACCTATTAAGATTGATGAATTGAAATTAAAAACAATCATCATCGATAAGACAAAAGAAACTACAAATCTTTTCGCCAGTCGATTCATGAAACTTCCTTTCTGACTGATTCAATGTTATTTTATTATTTTAACATAAAAGGAATTTTTTTAATTGACTTATTATTTTAGGTCATACAAGTATGTGTAATCATAAAGAACCATTAGCAAATTCAAATGAAGTAATATCGAAATCCTAATCCTTATCTACCCGATGAATCAAATAAATTTAGCTTCTGATAAAACCTTCAAAATGTGCATACTATTCCAGCATAGTAAAAAATCAGCTTTACAACCGGATTCTACCGGAATAACGCTTTACCAATTTCCATAACTATCTCCTTGCAAAGCATTATTTGAATAGAGAGTGGAATCTTCCTCTTATAATTCAAAAATATAATTAATTTTAGCTGATGTAAATATAATTTAATATACGCTCCTTTTTAAGTAATTTTCCACTTGAAAAAAGAGCAAAAAAACACACTAAACATTATTGAAGATTTAATTTACTAAAACAATTGGAAGATGTTCATGAAGAAAAAAGTGGTAAGAAGAGTAAGTCTGATAAGCATGTATAATATCGCTGTTATTACATAATTAAATTGCTTCCCCATTTTATATCTTATTGAATATGGAATAACTGCAATAAAAAAAAGAAACAATGGAGGATTTTTCAGATTTTTTCTCTAAACAATGACCACTCAACAAGAAAAATAATGGTCATGCATCGCAAAAATCGAGAATGAGAATTTTTTCCATTAAAGAGGATAATTTCTTGATCATCTAAGTATTCATTTCCCATCTTCCATTGTTTTAGATTATCTATAATAAATATTCATACTTTAATCTAATAAACTAATATGAAATCATTTAGATTTCTTTTTTGCTTTCACCACCAATGATTTTTTCTTTCCTGATTTTTTTTGAAAAACATTTAAAATAGTTTCAGCTTCCTCAAAGGGTACAGTTATGAAAGAAAAATCACTATATACTTCTACCTGGTCAATAGAAGAATTCTTTACTCCTGTATTTTGCATGATGAATTTTACCAGTTTACTAGGGCTTAACTTGTCTTTTTTACCCAATGCTACAAATAATCTTGTTCTACCTTCCATCTCAATTTTCCTGCTTTTTCCAGATAAATCCTTAATTTCGTTGTATAGACCAGGATTAAGTTTATCATCAAAGCTATAATTAAGTAGCTTAGCTAGAATCTGAGTAGGATGACTGTCTTGTAGAAGATTCTTAGCCCAATTATAATAAGTATCTCCGATATTCTCATTATCAATAGCTAAGATATCTTCGTTTATCTTCTTTTTCTTGGCTTTGATAATGTCTGCAACATTAGGAATTTTTAGTTTTTTTATATCTGTTTTTGCTTTACGTTTGATGAACATCAACTTGCTATACTCGCTCGGAGTAATAAAAGTGATAGCTGTTCCCTGTTTACCAGCTCTTCCCGTTCGGCCAATTCGATGCACATAGGCTTCCGGATCATGTGGAAGGGAGTAATTAATAACATGAGTCATGTTATAAACATCCAAGCCTCGAGCAGCTACATCTGTTGCCACCAGAACATTACTTTGTTTTTTCTTAAATTTTGCTAATGTCTTTTCCCTTTGTACCTGTGAAATGTCACCATGTATTGCATCAGCATCGTACCCCCGGTCAATCAAATGGCCTGCGACACTATCAACATCGTTTTTTGTCCTACAAAAAACCAATCCATAGAAAGTTTCTTCGATATCGATAATTCTACAGAGGGCTTCAAATTTATCTGCAGCTTTCACCTCATAATATATCTGTTCTGTTGAACTGACGGTAAGAGGTTGTTTCTTGACTTTAATAAATTCAAAATCAGGCATGTATTTCTTTGCAAGAACTTGTATTTTTAGAGGAATAGTAGCCGAAAATAAGAGTGTCCTTTTTTGAGGATTGGTATGTTTCATAATTTCTTCCATATCTTCAATAAATCCCATATTAAGCATTTCATCTGCTTCATCAAGAATGAGATGCTCTATATCTTTGAGATTGAGGGTTTTTCTCTTGATATGGTCAATGACTCTACCGGGAGTTCCGACAACAATTTGAACACCCTTTTTAAGACGCCTTAGCTGTTGATCTATTGATTGTCCTCCATAAATTGGAATAACTTGAATGCCGGAATCACCTTTTAATGAACTGATTTCTTCGGAAACTTGAATAGCAAGTTCTCTTGTCGGGGTGATAATAAGAGCCTGGACGTTTTTTTCTTTGGAATTTATCATTTCTATCAATGGTAATCCGAAAGCAGCTGTTTTACCTGTACCTGTTTGAGCTTGCGCAATAATATTAGTATCATCACGCAACATCACGGGAATTGTCAACGCTTGGATAGGGGTTGGCTCTTCAAATCCTTTCTTATGAATAGCATCAAGGACTCCTTGTGACAAGCCGAGATGCTCAAAATTAATTGTATCTTTCATATTTTTTTCTCCTAAAGTTAATTAAAATTTTCGCTCATTCTTACTCAATAGAAGATTTATAAACCGTCTATCGATTAGAGGGGACCGCCTAAGTTGCAGAATCAACGGAAGAGCAATTTGGTTACAGCCAGCACAAATGTTGCTTACTGTTATACGCATTGGTGGTGAATTTTAAAGTATTTAGTTAACATTATAGTTTATGTTGCCTATTACTTTAAAAAACGAAAAATTATTGAATTTACTATAAAGCCTTGCCAGGTTTAAGTTTCATACTTTGTTCCACCAATATTCAACTTTTTATTAACTTCAAGAATTCTTCAATATCCCCATATTTTTTAAAAAGATTGCAATATATTTGCAACCGGTTTTCTATACCCTATGAAACCTCTCTAATTTTTTATTTCTTTATATTTATATGCACGAATTTAATAGTTAGTTTTTTTATGGGTTAACTTTCATACTAAATTCAAATTCAATCAAAAACTTACTATTCGCAAATAAATATAAATCTGTACATTCCTAAAAACACTTTACTATATCTGATATCAGCTATTTTTGCAACTTTTTATTTTTTATTTTTTACAGCCCATAAGTTTTACTATACTATAAAATTATAGCAATAGGTAAGGAAGAAATTTGCGCATGCATTATTTCCCGATATAAATTCGCGAAATGATTGTAGAGATAAAATTGATAAAATAAATATTTTATAAACAATCAAAACAAAATCCAAAATCAATGCTTAGTTTTCATATCTTTGGGTAACAAAGCTTTCTTTTTTTAGTACAGAGGTTTTGGATAAAGATATTTACTCTTCGATTGATATATTTTGAAACCAATATCCGTTTAATAAGATTTTTTCTTCTATTCTATATTTAATATTATGTTTAAAAATGGGTCCCTCGGTTACTAGTGTATGAAATTCACCGTTTTCACCGGCAGGATCAATTCCTCTTTCTTCAAATATCCTTAATAAATCTTTATCAAATTCTCTACCCAATAATTCTTTACCTAATAATTTATCATCTTTTGCCGCTATAATAATTGCCTTAAACCCTAACTTAATAAACTCCATGACTATCTGTTTTCTCGGTTTTTTCCATAAAGGAAGATATGAAGCCATATTAGTTTTACTGCATACTTTTTCAACCCATTTTCTATGACCTTCTATGTCTATATCACCAAATATTCCAATTCTAATTCCATTTTTATTTACTTCTTTTAATGCCTGTATAAATGTTTTTTCATATTCTTCCCAGGATGTGTGTCGTGTAGTGAGTGGAATATTTAAATATTCAGACTGCTTCTTAAGTAAATTCATTGATAATCCATGAACCCTGGACCTTTCACTATCTTCTACTAACATTGTTAGCAATCTTTTCGGTATGCCACCCTGTTTTATTGCATAATACAAGGATAGACAGGAATCTTTACCGCCACTCCAAGAGCAAAAAAATGTTTTATTATTTATATTCATATATAATCCTCTGTTTTTTTACTGTTAATTCATATCAGTTTATACTTTACACTTTAAATTATCCCAAATCGTATCGATTTCGCAGTAGAACCTTTATTTTATCTGGTGAGCCTTCGTTTATTGTAACCTTTTTCATTAAAAGGTTGAAGT
>Ga0272441_10002794_pt1 | contig 34693 bp, 38 predicted proteins | sample SSMProp6N_FD_193582 | JGI IMG/M metagenome (GOLD analysis project Ga0272441, IMG submission 193582) | Marine sediment archaeal communities from Little Sippewissett salt marsh, Falmouth, MA, United States - SSM-Prop-6N | ecosystem: Environmental > Aquatic > Marine > Wetlands > Sediment ... | reverse complement strand
CTATATTGCTTCTCTTAACATCCCCTCTTCTTTTTTTTTAATTTACACAGATTTTTAAGGCCAAGTCATCTTTCTTTCAGGGGATATATTTTAATAAAACTCAATATAAAGCGTGCTTAAACATATGTAACTAATTGAGAATTAAACTCATTCTTTATTTTGAAATATTAAATATAACCTGAGTTTGACAGTTGCCAGAAATATAATTGTCCATGCTACGTAATTATGACTAATAAGAACAAACCAAGGGCAACATAACTTGTGCGCAAATGAATGAAAATAATAAGTTCTTCAATAATTATTATATTATGGTGAGATATCATTACTACTATTTTTTTCTTATCTGTGCCATCATGAAATGCAAATTCGTTATTAATTTAGTTAAAATTCTTGTAGCTAGTATTTCTTCTGCAAGTGCCGCTGCGGGGCCTGGCCCCGCACCCAGTTCAGGTGACGGATCGCCTGACGGTTCTGGATTTTAGAAATCTTCTTTTTCTTTTTTATATTATTATAATAATTACAATTATCTTGAGATTTTCTCATCAACCATACAAAAAGCTTTTTTAACTATATATCAATCTTATTACATGGACCCTATAGAACTGCTGACCAACATTGTTAGCATTATGTTCAAGCTTGCAGAGAGCATAGCATCAGAGATTTCAGCGGCCAGCGAGGGTATTATCCCACCAGAGGCGGTGGGCATATTCAGTTTGGTAATCCTGTTACTCCTCTTGAGGCTGGGATTCGATTTCACAAAGAAGATAGTGGATATTCTTTTAGTAGTGTTCGGAATATACTTAGTTCTAGCCATCTTACCAAATGTACTGTAGGTAAGGCCATGATCTTCATAAGGACGTATGGTTGCACTTTCAATAAGAGTGACAGCCAGACCATGAGCTATCTGTTGAGTGGGCAGATTGTAGAAAGAGAGGAAGATGCTGATATAGTGATCTTCAATACGTGCGGGGTTAAGTCACAGACTCAGCACAGGGTCCTAAAGGACATTGATTCCACGCTAGGGAAGAGGAAAGTGATAGTAGCTGGATGCCTCCCTTTCATAGATCCTGATTCCATACCTTACGAAGTGGATGCGATTATAGGCCCCGATCAGATACCTCAGATAGCAGATGTAGTTGAGGCAGTTCGTAATGGCCGGAAGGTCAGGACATTCAGGCATGAAATAACCAGACCCCGTCTACTCCCCCAACTTCAAAGCGGAGTGACTGCCATTATACCTATATCTCTGGGCTGCAAAGGTTCATGCACCTATTGCGCTACACGTTTTGCCAGAGGGGGCCTGAGGAGCTATCGCCCTGATGATATCGTTCAAAAGGCCTCTGGGCTTGTACAAAGGGGATATAAGGAGTTTCTCTTAACGTCACAGGACACAGGATGCTATGGGCATGATATTGGAGCAGACCTGCCAAAGTTGATCTCCGCCATAACGGATCTGGATGGGGAGTTCAGATTGAGGATAGGCATGATGAATCCAAATCATGCCAGCGCAATGTTAGGGGATCTTATCGAGGCATACGGCGACGATAAGGTATTCAAGTTCCTTCATCTCCCCGTGCAGTCGGGGTCTGAGAGGGTCCTTAAGGATATGAAGAGACTTTATGGCACAGACACATTCCAAGATATAATTGAGGAGTTCAGGAACAGTTTCCCGGACCTTTATCTAGCCACTGATGTAATAGTGGGATTTCCAGGGGAAACAGAAGAGGACTTTCAGGAGACACTGGACCTTATAATGGCGTGCAGGCCTGACAAGGTCAATATCACAAGGTATTCCGCAAGGCCCGGCACCATAGCAGCCAAGATGACCCAGTTCCCTGACAGGATAAAGAAGGATCGCTCAAGGGTGCTTTCCAAGCTGGTGCACAAGATATCAAAGGAGATAAACATGCAGTATCTGGGAAGAAATGTCGATGTACTAATTACCAACAAGGGAAAGAAGGGACGCATGGTAGGCAGGATGGATAATTACAAACCTGTCATATGTGATGGGAACGAGGGAGAGTTCAAGAGGGTGCAGATCATCGATTCCACATCCACCTATCTTATCACCTGATCTCATCTATGCACTATCAGTATGACCATCGAGACCAGTAGCATGGTCGATGAGTATAACATCATCGTTACCTTGTCCGTGAACGGTAGCAGGGATTCGGAGATGTAGAGTGTAGTATTGGTTGTCTCCATGAAGATGCTCAATCCAAAGAGAATTATTCCAATAAAGAAAAGAATCCTGCCTATATACAATCTTTTGATGCTTTGTCTGGCCTTCAGAATCGAATAGTCTTTGTAGTAATGTATATTAGAATACCGCATGGTATCACTTAGCTCCAAACTATAATTAGATATTTTATTTATATATTTTCTGCTTGGCTTTTTATGTCCCTTATTATCTCCAACGCAAGCTCTTGGTCCAGCATCTGTGCCCTGAGCTCTCTGAGCACCCTCTGCACAGAAATGCGCTGTGCGTCCCTTCTCCTCTCATGTGCGATATTCACAAGGGGGCATCCGAAACCTACCTTAAGCTCTTCGTCCAATCTCTGGATAAGTTCCCTTTTTGGCATTGATAGCGCCGCTGGAAGATTCAGGTGCAGTATGCCTTCCTCCTCGTATATGGATTGGGAACCAACAGACAAGAGATCTCCAAATACAATTGCTTCATACTCATTTTCCAACGCATATTCCTTTACGGTGTTCTCCATCAGCGATGAGCATTTGCCACAAGGATGGATGTTACCATTCTCTACCTCATCATAAAGTTCAGAGACCGCTGGAGGTGGGTCCAGCTCTATGAGGTCCAGCTCCCAATCATTTGCCTTTGCCCTGACTTCCTCCTTGTCAATATGTGGCATCATGACCGTAATTAGGTCTGGCGAGAGGCCAGTCTCATCTATCATCCTTATACATGCCGTGCTGTCTATCCCCCCCGACCAGGCAACTAGGGTCTTGAGGTTTACATGATCAGAGCTCCCGGTCAAGATATTCTTTAAAAGAGCGTAAGCTTCTTGTGATATCTCTTTGGCCCTCCTCAGCGAGTTTCCCACCCTGAAACTCCTTGAAAATTGGTCTATCTCTCTCTTTTCAACTTTGATGATCTCGCTATCGTTGGGCCAGTGGGAGTGGACTATCCTTGCAGCATCGGTAGGCTCTATCAATCCGAGGAAAGACCAGTTCAACACCCTTTCAACCATATAGGCCCTATTCATGTCGGTGCCGCTGAAAACGTTCGTCTTGAATCTTTTTTTGGAAAATCTCTTTGCCCTCCAATGGTCCATGCAATAGAACATCATCGGCTCCACAAGAATCGCATCATTTTTCTGCTCCAAAGATTTCTCAAAAAGCCCCATCATGACGGGGGTGTTGTCTGACCCATGCTCAGTGAGAACGTACCCTACCATCTCATGCAGCCTGTCACGATACGGACTTAGATCACAGTCGACCCTCAAGAAATCCGTGTTATTGTAAGCTCTTTTCACGTTATCGTGTATAAATTCAGTATGGACAAGCTTTGGCCTGCATCCGTAATGCTCAAGGAAGCCGCATATCCATAAATTCTCTTCACCAAGCACATAGGACATCATTGGATAAGGCTGTCTTCCATGTATCATGGCCTTGGAGAACTGAACAAAATCATAATCATCCAGATCATCAAGGCGTTTGTTAGATTCCATCAGCATCTTGGTCTTTATGATGTTGTCCAGTCTGGAGTCTACCTTAACTTCCTTGTATCCAAGCCTTGATGCGAGCTTTCCTACGACCCATCCCCCAGTGCCGATAATAATGCTCTTATCAGCCCTGTCCTCGCATTCGATATACAGGGAACCATTTTTTTGGGAAACTCTCGTGATGGATGGAACCCTAGGCTCCATTCCTATCTCTTCCCTGATCTCCATTACCTTATCTAGCACTTCTTGCTTCAATGATGATGTAATTTTCAAATTAATATATAGATATATCGTTTCTCAAAGATGCCAATGTTACTTTGACAAGAAGGCTATGTATCAATACTTTAGGCACATTCGTATAGCGTTGATAAGCAATTATTTTTATTATCAACCTGACAAGATAGTAGTATGCTGAGCTTGGAAGAGGGCACAACACTGATCAGAATTGCAAGAGAGAACATAAGAGCCCATCTGAGTGGTGAAAAGTACTTTGTAAAGGGGATCGATGATAAGTTCAGGATTAATTCGGGCGTATTCGTTACCCTTAAGACCTATCCTGACAATGATCTCAGGGGCTGCATAGGATTCCCTGAACCCGTTTACCCTCTCATCGACTCCCTGCTAGACGCCTCAGTGGCATCTGCCACAAGGGACCCTCGATTCTACCCCGTCTCTACAGGGGAATTGGACAATCTTTTGGTGGAGGTCACGGTCCTTTCATCTCCGGTACTGATCGAAGGCAAGAAGGGCAGAGAGTACCTGGATGAGATAGAGATAGGAAGGGACGGCCTGATAATAGAAATGGGCTTCCAGAAAGGGCTCTTGCTGCCACAGGTGCCGATTGAGTGGAATTGGGACAAGGAGGAGTTCCTGTCCCATACATGCATAAAGGCGGGACTTCCCCCAGACAGCTGGCTATCTGAGGATGACATAAATATTTATAAGTTCACTGGACAGGTCTTCTCTGAAAAAAACCCTAATGGCAATGTAGAGGAACTAGTGAGGTAGTGATATGGAGAAAACAGTATTGAGGACGGGATTCGAGCTGGCAAAGGAAATGAAAGCGGACGTCATCATGTACTGTGCCGATACTAAAAAGGACCTTAACAATGCCCATAAAATATCAAACTACAAAAAAATGGCACCAATAGTTGTTATCTATGAAAAAAAGCTAGCCAACAGCAAGGAGCGCGCCGTGTTCCTGCCGACCGAGATCCCAGACCTCTACCAGAAGGCATACATCTCAATCGCGGCGGGAATGAGGGAAAATTTCATCAAGAACGAGGACCTTGTGGTATTTATCGATACAACTGGTCCAGATTCCGAAAATGTAATCCTCACATTGAGGGCAAAACCACTCATAGACAACGGGATATATTCCATACTTTCCCATACCAGCGAGATAGACCCAATGGTCATTCACAACGTGCTCAAGATAGCTATACAGCTGGGAAAGAAGGGCAGGGAAGGAAAGCCTGTTGGCACCACGTTCATCGTAGGCGATTCAGGGGATGTTCTACAACATTCGACCCAGATAACATACAATCCGTTCGAAGGGAGCTATGTGGAGATATCTGACAAGATCGTGACAAGCATGATAAAGGAGTATTCAAGGCTTGACGGTGCTTTCGTCATAAGTGGAAAGGGCAAAATAGTCGCCGCGGCAAGGTACCTTGAGAGCGGAAAGGAGGGCATCGAGCTGCCAAGGGGACTTGGCGCAAGGCATATGTCTGCGGCATGGATGTCGAAGATAACCAATGCCATTGCTGTTGTTCTCTCAGAGTCAGATAATCTTTTAAGGATATTCTCAAATGGCATGATGATTTTGGAGCTAGACCCCGTGGAGCTGAAATAGGATGATAGAGCTAAATAATTTAGCAAATGACATAATGTCAAACATCGAGGACATACTCTTAGTAATTATTATACTGATCATTGGCTACGTTCTTGGAAAACTCAGTGGCAAGCTAATAGATTTCATTGTGAACAAGACCGGCATAATGAAGATTATAATGGGCACAAAGGCCCAGGAGACGACCAAGAGGACCAGCTTCACCTTTATAGGCTTCATCAAGATCATTGTCAGTTGGACGATATACCTTGTTGCTATCGGTCAGGCCATAGAGATACTGGGACTAGAGAGCATCAATGACTTCACAAACAACGTGGTGACATATCTTCCTAATGTAGTGGTGGCTCTAATCATCATGATACTTGGATTCATCTTCGCCGAGAAGTTGGTGAACTCCCTTGACGATTATCTCAAAGAGTCAAGGATGCCCTCGAACGAGATATTCAGCAGCGGGATAAGGTACTTCATATACATAGTTGCATTGATCATGGCGCTCTCCCAGCTGAGAGTATCGACGGATGTACTATTGATAATTGCCGGGGCAATATCGTTTTTGGCCTGCGTGTTCGTGATCATAGGTGCAGGCGACATATCAAAGAACTTCTTCTCTGGAGTCCAGATCATACGATATCGTTCCATCAAGGTCGGGGACCAGATAAAGACTGAGGAGCTTGAGGGGGTCGTGGAGGAAGTAGGAATAATGAGCACCACTATAAAGTCCAGCGACGGCAATTATCTTGTGGTCCCCAACAAAAAGCTGGCCGACAATGTCATTATCAAGAAAATGCCATGAGAACGGACCATGAAGGTAATGGACTTAGTGCCCGATGGCCGAGGGATTTTCATTTCTCGCGAGAATCGATTTCTGGGAATAGTTGATATCGATGGCCATGGAAGGGGGGTGCCCACCCACATACACGACCCTGGCCGTTTGAGAGAGGTCCTGTTCAAAGGCAACGACGTCCTTCTAAGGCATGTAGGCAACATCCCCGGCAGGAAGACGGAGTGGGATGTGATTGCAGGCCTTGTTGGAGACAGATGGGTGCTGGCGAACTCCTCTTATCATAGAAGGGTGGCTGACTGGGTGCTTGAGAAAGGAGTCCTGCCATTTCCAACAAAGGATGGTGAGTTGCGCCCAGAGGCGAGATTGGGCAATAGCCGCATAGATTATCTTGTTGACGGCCCTCAGGGCAGGACATGGATCGAGGTCAAGGGATGCTCCCTGTCCAGGGACGGCGTTGCACTGTTCCCCGATGCCCCTACCTTGAGGGGCGCCAAGCACATAACAGAGCTGATGGATGCAATGGAGAAGGGCGATGATGCATGCCTCCTATTTTTGGTATTTGCCCCCCAAGCCAGTCGCTTCTCTCCAAATTTCCATACAGACCCATACTTCTCAACAAAGCTGGAAGAGGCATTGCATAAAGGGATGAAGGCCTTCCCGCTGTTGTTCTCCTACGATGGCCTTACGATAAATTATGAAGGGGAGATACCGTTGATATTCCAAAAACATTAGATTTATAATCTGGCCAGGCGATTATATCGTATGAAGGAGGAAGTATATTACGGAAAGGGCATGAGGATAGTCAAGGAAAACTATCCTGATCTTTATGAAGGGATAAACAAGCTCAATGAGGTCATCTACACTGGAAAGAAATTGGACTACAAGACCCAGAAACTGATCGCTATAGGAATAGTCGCCTCAAGGTGCGACGAGAAGGCGACAGAGAAGCAGATGCGCTCAGGTATGGCCGAGCTTGGCATCACGACCGATGAGATAGTCGATATACTACGAGTGGTCCTCCTGACCGCGGGGATGCCGGCCTTCAACAAGGGAATGAGGATCCTAGAAGAGATCACTGGCAAATAGATCATATCTTTGTCCTATCGACAGAGAAGTAGGTAATGTCGTTCTCCTCATCCACTAGGGCCATTACCATCTTCTTCTTCACGGAATGAGCAAGCCTTGCCTGCTTTATGATATCATCCACAGATATTGTCCCATGCTCGACATATGAATGGACCAGATAATCGGCATGCTCCTCAATCGATTTCCTATAGACCCTGAAATGGCATCCATACTTGAATCCTGTCTTTACGATATATCCTCTGTCCCTAAGGTCTTTGTAGACGGGATATTTCTCATCGAAGTCTTTACCCACTACATTCAAGGCGATGAGGTCATGGCAATTTATAGGGTTGCCCTCAGAGGATAGTTCCAGTTTTTCCTTTTCACAAAGGTAATAAGCTTCCAAGGGTGTAAGATAGAGCTTCTTGTCGATAAGAGTGCCGTAAGATCTTTTTCCATATAATTTAGATATTGAAGGATTATCGCTTATAATGACCTTGTTGTTGTGTAGCTCTCCTATCATAAAAAAAGAATTGTATCTTCCTTTTATATATTTGTTCTTCTACTTCCGTTGCTGACCTTTCCAAGTTCCTCTGTAAGAAGATACTCAAAGTTGGTCTCTATGTCCTTTTGTTCAAGCCTGAAGAGCTCATTGAAGTTGTTATCATAGAATATCACAAAGGGTGACTTCTTGTCAGAGAGGGATGGGGGCAGCGAAATGGAGTCATCCTCAGCAACGCGGATGTATACATTTGGATTTTCCACATCCAACTGAAGTCTTATCAGCATCGGCACCGTTGCAATGCATATCGGGCATGTTCTTGAAGCCAGTACTACTACATTTATCCTATCATCTATTTTTCTGAAAGCATCCAAAGCCTCTGGTGATGGATTGTATCTTTGATACCTTTTCCTAAAATAATAGTTCTTTACGTTCTCTTCAAGATAATCAATGCTATCTTTGCAATTATTGAAGGTATTGTCATCCATTATCATAAATAATATACTTATTTTTTTAAATCTTATCCCATTATTAAGATTTTGATTCTTATTTCCTGTTCCTTACTACCGTACCTACTGGCACCTCGTCTAATATCTTGAAGAAGTTTTTTGGATCGTTCCCATTGATGTAGTGGAGCGTGATATCCGACCTCTCTATGTTCTTGGCCGCAACCATATCGAACATGTCGTATCCACCTGCGTTTGAGTCCAAGTGTGCGATCATATTCTTGAGGCCGCGATAATCGATCTCTTTGAGGGGCTTGGCGTCATCAAATTTGTTTGGGTCCTTGTCATAGATATAATCCACATTTGTCGCATTGATAAGGTCCTTTGCCCCCATTGCCTCACAAAGCAACGTGGCAACGGCATTTGTAGACTGTCCAGGCTGCATGCCACCCGATATTACCATCTTGCCGGAACCTAGGCAATCCAGGATGTCCTCAAAATGGGTGGGAGGTTTAGGACAACATATGTCCGCGAGTCTTGAGACGAACAGCATGGCATTCATCCTCGTTGCCAATACGGCAACGTAATCCTTCTTAGCCTCTGCAAAGTATGGATTAAGGGCCGCTATGTAATTCCGTGCAGTGTAGCCCCCGCCGATAACCATTCCTATCTCATGTCCCTTCTCATACATTTCCCTTACAACATCGCATATCTCATCTATCAAAGCCACATTTATCTTTTCATCTTTGAAAAGTAAGGATCCTCCGTACTTAATCACCATTTTCATAAGATCATTCCTCTAACAATATTGTCGTCTCCGTATCCTTTATGCACTTTATGGCCCTTACTTTTGTGAATATGAAATTCGAAAGGGACGCCATGCTTTCATGCTTGACAATGGCTATCACATCATGATAGTTCTTGGATCTCTTGATCAAAAGGACCTCTGGCAGGCCCTTGAGCTCCCTTATTGGCGTTTCACAGTCCTCTGTCCTTATGCCTATCAATCCCTTTATCGTGATACGATCACCTATTCTAGCTCGATGAAAAATACTTCCAAGACGTTTTTTATACTTTTAATCTTTTTTATGAGGGATTTCATGTCTCCGGCGTCCTTTATTAATAATATTACATCGAACTGGCCGAGTGACTTGAATGACTTGAATATCTCAGGGAACTTCCCTGATTCCCCCCGTATCTCGTTCTCCTTACCTGGCAATACCTTTAACCCAAGTATGAAGGACACGTCTTTGTACTCCTCTGTTCCCTCATTTGACATTATAAGCAATATAATTTTGCGATTTAAATAGCTAATTATCTAAAAAAGGGATAATACTTGTTTATCGTCCAGTATGATATTGAATCCTCTATCCTCAAGGTCTTGGCACATTTTCTCAGTTCCAAACACCTCATTTCCGTTTATGACAGTGTATCCTTCCCTTAGCATGGCCAATGCGCCGGTAAGAAGCTTAGCATTCTTCCACCCAGGCAGAAGAAGGATCGGCTTAAAGTCCAGGCCTAGAAGCAAGGTCTTACCATACTCACAGAATCCAAGATGTATCACAGAGGGCCCAGAAGGGTCAAGCTCTGTCCCCTTGTAGAGATGGGCGCCGTTCACGAAGACGACATAACCTCTTTTGACCAGTTTACTCACGATCTCTTCCATGTCCCATTCGCAATTCATGCTCTTGGCACCGACTATCACAACTGCGCCTGCCACTCTTCCGGACCTATAGCTTTTGTTGATCGCATCGATGTCTACCTCCAAACCTGTCTTGAAGTACTGTTTCCTTGGGAGGCTTAAATCCTCATCCTTTCTCTTTAGAAAGTTCTCTATGCCTGCCTGTATGCTTATGTCGGTTCTCTTACCAAAGTGAATGGAATCGATGGCCCCCGTCCTTATAGAGTCCTCCAGGGCCATGCTGTTCCCTATGCAGGGTATTCCTGTCTGGAATATAATCTCCGCACCAGGGGCGCCTAAGGACACGATATTTATCCCTTTGGCACCATTCTCTTTGATGGTTTTGATATTCCTGTCTGTATGGGCATCGACTATTAGATCGTAGATCTTGTCAGGTGGGCCTATGGCACATATGTTTACCTCGTCCCTCTCAAGTCCCCCAAGTCCAAAGCACCCCATTCTTGGTATCCTGAACTCTTGGAAAAGGGCATCTATTTTTTTTACATAATCTATCGATTTTGGAAGTATCTTTGAAGAAAGGTCTATCAGTTTGTCAATATCATATATCTTGGTAAGATTGTGCTTGAATACCCCATATTCAGACATTCCCTCAGCGACCTTTTCTGCAAGATTCTTCAAGGCCAATTGTTCCTTGTTAATTCCACATGGGGCTAGAAAATCATCATCCTGGTCATCAAGTCTGCATGGACCTAGGTCACAAGAATCACATATAAGTGAGTTTTTCAGATCATCTCTGACATGGCGCTGTATATCTATTGTTTTCTGTATCCTCTCGTACATTAGGTAACCCCACGGTGTACATTGGATGTATCTATATTCAGGATGGCGCGACTATATTAAAAATATTCCGTTAATTTTAGAATAAACAGTTTATTATTCCGAGAGAGTCAGACCTCTAGGAGTTTTCTCGCCATATATTATCATTAATTCTTAAGCTTGCCATCCTCATTAGAAATAATTATATATTAACAACCGTATTTACGTTCTCATAGTGAAGGTTGCCCACATGAAGATAGAGATCATACCGTTGGAAGGGATTCCATTAATCAAACCTGGTGACAACATACCCCAGATAATAATGGACGCTTTGGAAGAACAGGACGTCCTGGAAGGGGACGTGTTTGTTATAGCATCTACAATTGTATCAAAGGCTGAGGGGCAGTTGCATGACCTAAGGTCCATAACGCCATCTGAAGATGCCAAGAGACTGTCGGAGAAGACCAATAAGGACCCAAGGCTTTGTGAACTTATCTTAAAGAGCTCAAAAGGCATAGTCAAGGTCGGTAACGGGCCGTTGATAACCGAGACGCCCCATGGCTTTATTTGTGCCTCATCGGGTGTTGATACCTCCAATATTGCTGGTGACAAGAACATCGTTGCGACTCTTCCGGATGACCCTGATAGATCCGCCCTTCAGATCAGAAGGGAACTTGAGGAAAGATTGGGCAAGAAGATAGTCGTGCTGATATCTGACACACACGGAAGGCCTTTCAGATCGGGTGCTATCGGTGTCTGCGTTGGATTGTCTGGCATGGACCCTTTCTATTGCTACAAGGGAGAAAAGGACCTATATGGCTATGAGCTCAGAGCTAGTGTGATAAACAGGGCGGATGAGATGACCTGTGCGGCAGACATGGTGATGGGGCAGTCAAATAGCGGTTATCCAGTTGTCATTGTCAGGGGCAGCACTTTCTTCCCCTCCGAGACATCTAGGGCCTTGGACATCCTGAGGGAAAAGGAAAAGGACCTTTTCAGATAGAATCCAACATTCTTTTATATTAAAAAATAGATTTTAGATGATGAAGGTCTTACACAAGGATCTATCCAGTGGCGAGATAAAAATAAGAGTGGATACCCTGGATGACCTCTGGCATCTCTCTCAGATCATAGAGACGGGCGATGTCGTGTATTCTGTCACCTATCGCCGTCAGCAGAACAGGAGTGACATGATAAGATCAGACAAATCCGAAAAGATAAGGGTCTTTCTCGGGGTCAGGGTCGAGAAGATGGATTTCTCCCATTACTCAGATGCCTTGAGACTATCAGGGGTCATAATAGAAGGCGATCAGGTGGGAAGCCACCATACCCTGAACATAGAGGTGGGCTCCACTCCAAAGATCGTCAAGTCTTGGAAAGGATTCCAACTGGATAGGATCCGCGAGGCTATAAAATCTTCAAACGAGCCAAAGATCCTAATCGTTGCTATGGACGAGGGAGAAGGCGATTTTGGCGTTGTGAAGCAATACGGCATAGACTTTATAGCATCCATCAACAGGAACATTCCTGGAAAGAGGGACATGTCCTTGAGAAAGAACGAGAAGGAGGCCTTCTTCAAAGAGGTGGCTGAGAAGATATGGGCCCTACTTGAAGAATCACAGATCGAGGCCGCCATAGTGGCAGGCCCTGGCTTTGTCAAGGAGGAGTTCCAATCCTGGACCAAAGAGAACATGCCCGCCCTGCTAACGAAGATCAGCATCAAGAGCATATCAGTGAATGGAAGAACGGGCATCTGGGAGGTTGTCAAGAGGGGATATGTTGAAGAGATCTTCCAGGAATCGAGGGTCTCGAACGAGATCGCACTTATCGAGGACCTCTTCCATAAGATATTGGATGATATGGCGGTCTATGGCGTGATGGAGGTAAGGAATGCTGTTGAGGCCTCACAGGCCGATTACATACTGGTGACAGACGAGCTGATAAGGACATCTGACAAGGTACAGTCCATAATCAAGAAAGCGAAGAACTTTGGGACCAAGTCCCACATAGTGTCTACTTCCCATGAAGGGGGGGAGAAGCTCCAAAGTCTTGGAGGGATAGCGTCAGTATTAAGGTTCAAGACCTCTTATTGAGCCTTATGAAGTTTATCTTGTTCTTTTTCTCTATAGCAATATATCCCTGTTCGCTTAGCCTCTTCATCATTCTCCAGGAAGATGTCTTTGGCAAGGGCACCCTTTCCCTTATCTCCGATTCCATCATCTCTCCATTTTCAAATAACAGGTCAAGCACCCTTCTCTCTATGGCATCGAGATCGCCATCGTCTTTCCATGCCTTCTTCGGTCTTTTTGAATAGCGGTATGCCTTATAGCAGACCACTGAGATGAACAGCAAGATGAACACCGAGATCACTGGCCTCAAGTAATGGCCTTCTTCCTCCTCCAGGCCAATGAAGTATTCGATTGAGACTTCGCTTCCTGGAAGGAAAGTCAGCTCGTTTTTTTCTAGGTCGATCTCCTCTGGCAGCGGGTCTATGTATAGGATAGAGGAGTGATCTGGCAATGATACGATAGTATTGTCATGTGATTCGAACGATAGCGACCATGTTATCCCATCCTTGCTGGTGAGATCACTGACAAAATAGGTAAGGTGTAGCTCTTCCTCCCCTATGCTGTATAAGATAAGCCTATCTCCTTGGAGTTCATAGTAGATGGGTCCGCCGTCCTTATCTGTCACATAGATGTTGTCTACTTCCGATGATATCAGAATTATCTCCTCCGACATCTGCAGCTCATCCATTGACGTGACAATTTCCACACCAACGTATCCATCCCTATATACCTCTAGATGGGTCTCAGCGCAAACTAGACCTAAAGAAAAGATGATAATAAAAATAAAAGGGAGAAGTATCTTATTCATTTCATGATGCACCGTTCATACTTGTTTTAATTGAAATGAGCTCTCTCAAGAACTCCTTCCACACAGGGCTGGATTCGTATATCTTTCTCAGGCATCCTTCGTAGTCCTCTGCCTGGTACATGGATATTGCTTCATCTATGATGGAGGAATATTCATCAAGCAACTCCTCGCCCCTTTGAGTGTCGATACCCTGTTCTGCCAGTTCATCCAAAAGGCCCTCCGCCCTATCAAAACGATTTGGAAGTGCGTCTATAAATTGGCCCATTCTTACCTTGAACTGGTACTTGTATGCGCTTTCCTTGCAGATCTCCTGCACTTCTTCGAAGTACTCCGATGCCTTTACAAGGTCTTTGGCCGCTTCTGTGTACCTTTTTGTGTTAATATTGTCCGAAGCGCTTTCAAGGGAATCTCTGGAAAGGACCAAAAGACTGTCCACTATGGGCGTTTCTATGTCATTGTCATTTAGTCTTTTCACATAACTTTCAGCAAGTATCTGTATCTTGGCCATTCTCTTTAGCTTGCCTTTGAGAACCATCTCTATGTCGTCCTCGGTAATGTCTAGCATGGCGGCGGCCTCTCTGACATACAGACTCGCCGATTTCGCTGTCTCAAGGGCGGCTGAGCAGTCCCCTTCTTCTAGAAGTGCCCTTGCGTAAGCCAGTTCCGCAGATGCATCCTCCAAAAGCTGTGCAACCTCCGGGTCTACTGGGTCGTTATACTGTTCAAGGCGATATATCGATTTTTCAATAGAATCAATATATTTACCTATTCTTTCTTGGACATTGTCATTGCACGAACCATCCAAGGCGTATACCGATGTAGAGCAAAGGATGGTAAGGGCTATGGCCAATATGGCTATCCTTCTTTTCAAGTCATCACCTCTGCTCAACATCATCACCCAATTACATAAGGAACTCGATTGGAACGGCCGTTCCTTTATATCCTTTTCAGGAGACTTCCATACATGAAAGGCAGGAGCATGGTCGCATCGCCTTCAACAGTCACATATTTTGCCTCTTCCTTTACCTTTCCCCAAGAGACTGCTTCCTTTACCCTTGCGCCTGACAACGAGCCATCCCATTCTGCCGCGGTAGTGATATAGACTGCATAGTCCAGACCTCCACGGAACTGATTCCACCATATGGTATGGTGCTTGGATATCCCGCCCCCGATCATCAGCGATCCAGTGCATTCTGCCTCAAACACCTTGTCCGCAAGAAGCTTCTCATCCTTGAAAAGATCTATTTTGAGGTCATGGTCCTGGGCAAAGAAGAACAATTGGCTGCCAACAGACCCATCGGTGATCCCTGGGACAATTATTGGCACTTCCTTCTTGGCCGCCCAATATAGGATGCTGTCCTTGTTATCAAGCCTCTTTCCTATCTCCCAGATAAGTTCGTATGTGGACATCTCAGTCTTGCCCTTGTCGTACATATCTTGGAGCATCTCGTTCATTTTGTTCTCTAGGATCTCGCCGTAGCACTCGTTTGGAATGAATATATTGCCCAGCCTATTGACGCCCTCTTGATGGAGTAGGGAATCATCCGCATCCCAGTAACCGTGATAGTAGTCCTTCCATATCCTCGCCAGGTCATGGTCCAAAGTGCCACATGTTGTCATGATAACTGAGAATAGGTCCTTTTTGATCATATCCTTGATAATGCCTCTTGTTCCAGTGGATATTATGCATGCAGGGAATGACAGGAAGTTGGTGCAGTTATCCTCCTTGGCCATCTTTTCCAAGATATCCACTGCCATTGAGAACTTTTGCCCTGTGAAACCTCCGGCAGCGAACATCTGTCTTGTGATATCATCCACGTCGCTACCGGCAGTTATCTCCAAATCGTCTACCTTTCTTTCGAGTTTCATATAATCATCTCTGGGATGGGTGGATGGTATATAAATCTTCACTTTACCATCGCTCTCTACCACTTTGTTTATCTATCGATTCTATTAGTTTTTCCATGGACGTTGTGTTTTGCAAGGTATGTGGCGGAGCATATGTATGCAGTTATTTACATAGCAAAGAGAGCACTCTCTTTGTCCGCAGATGTCCATATTGTGGTGATGAGGAATCATATATCGTGGCTAACAACAGATATTCGTTCTGTTGCAAGGACTATCTGTAATATACCCTATCCCAATCATCCTTTTTATATACCTGCGCTTTATAGTTCCGTTTTCTAAAGATATGTACCAAAATAGCCCCGCACACAAATCCACCAATATGGGCAAAATATGCAACTCCTCCTTCAACCCCGATTGACCCCAATCCACTGAAGAGCTGAAGTACGAACCAGAATCCCAGCACAACCACGGCGGGGATCTTTGCTACTAGGTAGAATACAAGGGTGTAGACATTTGCCTTGGGGAAAGACAATAGGTATGCCCCCAGCACACCGGCAATGGCTCCAGAGGCGCCCAACATCGGCACCACTGAACCGGTGTCGACCATGATCTGAGCAAAGCTAGCGGCCAATCCACATATCAAATAGAATACCAGATACTTGAAGTGCCCCATGGAATCCTCCACATTATTCCCAAAAATGTAGAGGTATAGCATATTGCCTCCGAAATGCAGGAATCCCCCGTGCATGAACATGGATGTGAATAAGGTAAAGATCCTTTCCCCGTTCCAGACAAGGGCTGGAAGAAGTGCCCAATCATAATAGAAACTGACAAGTTCGTATTTTCCCAGACCATATTCAATGAAAACCATCATGAGAAAAACCACAGCATTGACCGCGATAAGGGCATAAGTGACAAATGGTGTTTCATATGTTGGGTTCTCATCGTATAGGGGGAGCATTAAGATATCTTGGATATGGAACTATAAAGACTTTACTTGGAAAATGGCTTTGCACATAAAGATTTTTACAAATATCTTAGCCTTGGAAAATAGATATATAATTTAGCATATGTCCGTGATGACACATTATATTTGAGCGGGAGACTAGAAAATCTCGTATTATTGTTAATTGCGCAGATCGATAGGGATGTTCCTAGCGTTAAGATATATACAAAAAGATAACATACTATCCTATTCTCAATATAAGATTGAACAATCTATAGCTATCTTTTTTTATATCCGTTAGCAAAGGTATCTTATTTCATGTCGTATAGATATGACAATGTCTTCTCTATCTTCTCTATCTTCTTTTCGAAATTTCTTATCTTAGAGCTAACTTGTCTTTTGTTGGATTTGTACCCTTCTTCAGAGACGACACCTTTGCTATATGCCATTTCTATATCTTGAAGTGCGCAATCTTCCACCGTCTTTTCTGTCACTATAACTTCCTTTTCATTTATCAGGCGTTCTTTGAGCAGTGCGGCCTTTTCACGGATCATGACCAATTCCTCGTTTATTGATTCATATTTTGATTTATGCTGGTCATGAAGGTTCTGTATGGTGCTATTCGATGGATCTTCTTCCAGAAGTTTTTCTGTCCTTTTAATATAAGTCTCCATCAGATTTTTTTCGTTGATCAGTTCATGGTAACGATCTACAAACTTAGGTTTATCACTATGAATATTAATTTCCTTTTTCATTCCGCTGGCCTTATCTTTCAAATCATCAAAAATCCCCATATGAATCCTCCAGAAAAAGTATATCTTATATATACATATGATACTATAAATATTTTACTTTGTCAGTGCAAAGTGACTTTATCAAAATTTCATGCAAACTATAGGATCCCAGCACGGGGGACATTTAGATAGATTATTTACAGATATTGAAACGAACACAAGATTGTAAAATAGGATTAATAATGCAGCATCATTATAAAGCCTTGGCAACTTAAATTCAAAATTGCAGAGGCGAGTCGATCCTTTTGAGAAGGGCTATTGCCGAATAGCCCGCGAGCAGGGAAGTTGCCTTATTGGGGGATGGCTCATTGTCGAACACAAAGGACAGTACCCCTACATCCCCCCTGATTGTGATCTTGTGGGTGTTCCTCTCAGCTTTTGGGTCGGCAATTATTCTGACCTTGACCTTGTCATTGCCTGCAATTACCGCCAATGTCACAGAAACGTTGATGTTCCTTGGATATTTCTTTATCGCTTCAGAAGGCGGACCCTCAAATACAATCGTCCTCTCATTTACATCCATTCCTAGAGACGCAGGGGGCTTTGTGGTCTCCAATGTGATATCTTCGAGATTTCCGACCTTTGCTGAGGAGAGGGCGTCTAGGCCCCCGATCGCCCCGGAAGGGATGTATATCTTCCTGCCAAGAAGCTTTGCGGTCTGTAGAAGGCCTTCCTTGAAAGATGGGTCGGAGAGCCCCCCAACGCTCATGATGAGCATGTCGTTTCCAGACAACAGAACTTCCTTTGCGACCTCCCTGACAGCTATAGGCGATGCAGCCTCAACCACCATATCGACTTTCATTGATAGTAGCTCATCGATGTTTGAGCAATAGTTAACATTGAACTCATCAGCAAATCTCCTTGCCTTAATGTGGTCCTTGTCATAGACCGCTAGCACTTTGATATCCTCATCATACTCTGTGATTATCCTTGCAATATTCCCGCATCCCAGCAATGAAATTTCAACCATCATACCACTCTGTTCTTTTCTTTAATGCTTAATGTCTAATACTGATAATATATAAAACTATAATATTATCATTACTTCATCATGCCCAATGTCCCCTTCTAGAAAAAAATAATACCAAAAACCTTTTATATGGATTTCTTATAGTGAAGTAAGTCAATTTTACTTAGTCACGTATTTGATTTTTAAGGTGGTAAGTTGGGAAAAAAGCCTAGAAAGTGGAAGAAAAAAGGAAAGATGAGATGGAAACATCTTAAGAAGAGAATGAGAAGGAAAAAGAAGAAGGCTAAGATGAGAAAGTAATAATATTAATTATTAATTAAAAATAATAATTAATTTTATTCTAATTATTTCCTTTTCTTATATTAACTGACATTATTCGCTTATATTTAATATATATGCATTTTTTATTTTCGATTTTATAAGTTCAATTTATATTGAATAATATAGAAATCATTATATCATATGAATGCTAATTATATGGCATGATGAAGAGATACATTTTTTCCTTGTTCGTAATTGTCATCCTCCTGTCGGGATGTATATCTGACAATGGAGACGTTGATGATTATGGTGACATAGCCATATCGGTTGGCGAGCTCGAGAGCTTCTCCCAGTATCAGGATATAGTATTTGACATCGATCCTGACAACCAAGCTTATGCCTTTGAACCGGAAAATCTATACATTTACGATTTTTCCAGCACACAGCTTGAAAATTTGACGGAATATGGCTTTTTCATATCCCCAGAGTATAATGACGTCCTGTTCCATGAGTACTACAATGGCCTTAAGGATGCCAATATACCTATTTTTGTCACTAGCGATTCGATCCTTCACAGCTTCCATATACTTTATGACTACTCCCTCAGGATTGCCGAGATGGAGAGATTCCATGACGATCTGATGGTCATAACAGAGGCGATGATAACGAGGTCCGAGGAGATATACAGCTCTAGCAGCGGGAAGTTAAAGGAATCAGCAAAGTTCAATGTGGCATTTTTCTCTGTAGCGATGAAGCTTTTGGATGATGAATATCAACCGCCCGGATTTGTCGATGAACTGGTGTCCTCAGAACTGGAGCTGATAGGGGCAGCTGATACGATAGATGTCTCGCCCCTTTTCGGATACAGGGAGGATTATACCCAATATGTGCCCAGAGGGCATTATACGAGAAATGAAGAGCTTGGGAATTACTTCAGGGCCATGATGTGGTATGGAAGGATGACATACAGATTGAAGGTCCCCGATCAGACCCGCTCCGCGATACTGCTAGCTCTATCCACACAAGAGCTCTATTCGGACGAAGTTCCGGTAATGGACCTTTGGGATGACATATATCTTACCACATCGTTCTTTGTCGGTGATGCGGACGACATCCTGATATATGATTATATTGGAGTCATATTGGAGGTGTATGGTGATACAGTTTCCTTGGATGACCTCAATGACGATGAACTCTTGGACCAGTTTATAGAAAAGGCTAACGAACTGCCCGACCCACGCATAAATTCCAGCGTGGTGACCGATCAGGAGGGCATCGATGAGACAAAGGGCATGAGATTCATGGGTCAGAGATTCATCATAGACTCCTACATGTTCTTTGAGCTGGTATATGACAATGTGCTCAATTACTATGGCGATGGCGAACCTTTCACCCTGGTATTCAGCGATGCGGGGCCTATCAGGGGATTCCCAAGGGGGCTGGATGTATTCAGTGTGCTTGGTTTTGACAATGCCGCACTGATACTTGAAGTAGAGGGCGATACAGACTATGTTGGGTATGATTCGCAGATAGAGATGCTTCGTGAAGAGGTGGCAGGCTTCACATTGGATGAGTGGACACGCAATCTCTATAACACATGGATATACACCCTTGATTCATTTTCATCCAAGGCCGAAGAAGGATGGCCATCCTTCATGAGGTCGGATATGTGGGAGCTCAAGGAGCTATACACGGCATTGGGGTCTTGGACAGAGTTGAGGCATGACACTATCCTCTACGCAAAGCAATCTTACACATTCGAGGCGACCGCCATTCCACCCCAACATAGCACAAAAGGATACGTCGAGCCTCAACCACAGCTTTATGCAAGGCTTCTGTCCCTCACAAGGATGGCAAAGGAGGGGCTAGACGACAGGGACCTTTTGACGCCGGAGATGGAAAGCAAGTATGAAATGCTCGATTCGCTGCTTGAGGGCCTTGTGGAGATCTCTGAGAAGGAGATCAACTCGGAGGAGCTAACAGAACAGGAACATGACATGATAAGGAACATGGGAACCTACCTCGAGGACATAACAACGTTCTCCTCATCAATGAGCTACCTGGAGTCAGAGGCTGACGAGTCCGTATCCCTTATTGCTGATGTCCATACTGACCTCAACTCCAGGATGGTGCTCGAGGAGGCTGTTGGTTACCCATACTCGATATTCGTCGTTGTGAAGGTGGGAGATGATGTACTGGTCGCGCAGGGACCGGTATTCTCGTACTTCGAGTTCAAGAATCAGATGGACAACAGGCTCACAGACGAGGAATGGCAGGAAATGCTCAAGGAAGGCACGAATCCTGACACGCCAGAATGGGCCGATGAGTTTATCATCGGCGATTAAGCTACCTTTATTATATAGCTGGGGTTCTCAATGAGCCTCACATTTTCTCCTTTTTGCTGATATACCCGCTCTACCTTGGAGATGTACTCCCTCTTGAGGAGATGGTCGTTGATCATGAGCTCCTCCCCATCCATCAGTCTCTTTGCGTTCTCCGGGTCTTTTAAAAGATCGACCACGGTCTTTGTGTCTTTTCCAAATTTAGGTCCTATGATGGAGAAGTCGGGTGTTACAGAGGCTATTACCTCATCGAACTCAGGAGTGTCAGTGCTTACGGTTATCTTTTTGATGTTCATTGTGCCCTTGATGTCGTCCAGGATCTCAGATACGTCCTTGTCGGTATAGATAGTAATGCCCTCTATCTCCTTGTTTAGGGGCATTCCGTTGTCGGACTTGAATCTTCGTATATCGGAGATGATGTCCTTTGCAAGCCTACCGATCTCCAACACCCTTTCATCGACCTGATAATCCGCTGGCCACTTTGAGGTGTGTATGCTACCTCCGTCGGAGATGTGGCTGTGGATCTCTTCAGATATGTGCACTAGTATCGGGGCGATGAGTTTCAAGGCGTCGTTAAACACGCTCTTGATGTAATCGCTTGGAAGGCTGTTGTCATAGAGCCTGTACTTTATCATTTCGAGATAGTTGTCCGCAAATGTGTGCCATATGAACGCCTCCGTCTCCCTGATGACGTTGGAGAACTGATAGTTCTCAATGGCCTTCTCCACGTTTCCTATGGTAATGGCAAGCTCACAAGCTATCCACTTGTCCAACAACTTCACTGGTCCGTTTGAGGTTGATGATGAAAGGAACTTGCCGATATTGTACATCTTGTTGATTAGCCTGGTCGCATGGGTGAGCTCCTTCCAGGAGAAAGCACTGTCCTCTCCCAAGGCCCTTGTGGCGGCAAAGTACCTGTAGGGGTCAGTGCCATGCTCATCGATTATCTCAAGGGGATTTATTGCATTTCCCCACGATGCGTGCATTGAACGTCCATCAGGGGCCAGTATATGTCCATCGATGAATATGTTGTCCCATGGTTCTTGGTCCGTTAGCAAGGTGCATCTCAATATCGAGTAAAAGGCCCATGTTCTGATGATGTCGTGTGCCTGGGTCCTGATGCTCATTGGATACATCTTTTCAAACGCTTTGTCATCCCTGTACCAGAATGTGTTGTAAAGGGCTGATATGGATGAGTCCATCCAGGTATCGAATACCTCCCTGCTTCCCTCCAAAACGCCTCCGCATTCGGGGCAGAAAGGGGTCGGCGGCTCGCTCTCTAGCGGGTCAACATAACATTCATCGATCTTCGCCGGCACTATCTTCTTGCAAGATTTGCATTCCCAGACGGGGATCGGGGTGGCAAAGTACCTTTGTCTGGATATTACCCAGTCCCAGGACAGGGAATCTACCCACTGGTCCAATCTTACCTTCATCCAGCTGGGGTGCCATTTTATTTTCTTGGCGGCCTCATGCACCATTTCCTTGTATGGCATCACCTTGACAAACCATTGCTCCTTGACCAGGAATTCCACAGGGGTGTGGCATCTCCAGCAGGAACCGACGTTCTGGGGCGTCGACTCCCTCTTTATTAGAAGGTCCTTGTCCTGCATGTCCTGCACTATCTTGGCCCTTGCCTCTATTGTTGACATTCCTTCGTATAAACCGCAGATGTCCGTCATCATGCCCTCCTCATCGATGCCCTTCTCGAACTCGAGCTTGTACTTGTATATGAACTCAAGGTCGTCCTTGTCACCGATGGAGCATATCATCACGACGCCCGTACCGAAATCTATCTCTACCTTTTCATCTGCTACTACCTGCACCTTTCTCTTGAAGATCGGCGTCTTGAGATTCTTTCCAACCAGACCCTGGTATCTCTTGTCGTTTGGATGGACGGCCACTATCTGGCACGTGGGCAGCAGCTCCGGCCTTGTGGTGGCAATTGTGACGTAAAGACCCTTGTGGTCTTGTTTGATGACCTCGTTCTCTTCCACATCCTGGTCCTCCAAGTAGAACTTGATGTAGTTGAGCATCGTCTCTCTGTCCTGATACTCGATCTCTGCGTCACCTAAGGCAGTGACACATCTGGTGCACCAATTGACAGGGTGCATTGCCTTGTAAACCATCTCTTTCTGCAGCATTAGCAGGAATGTTATCTGGGTTATCCTTCTGTAATATTCTGCGTCAGTCTGGTAATATATCGAAGGGTCAAAGGAGCATCCCAATGTCTTGAACTGATTTATCATGTCAGAGATGTTGTTGTTTGCGAACTCGCTGCACATGGCAGTGAACTCTGACCTGGGCATGTCCTTTGGGGATACCTTATACTTCTTTTCCACATTTACCTCTATGGGCATTCCATTAACATCAAAACATAGTGGAAGGAATACATTGTATCCCATCAGACGCTTGTAGCGACCTATCATATCAATGTGAGAATAATGTGTCGCATGTCCTATGTGCAACGATCCAGAAGCGTATCTTGGGGGGTTGTCTATGGAGTATATTGGTTTGTCAGACTTGAGATCGAATCTGTAGGTCTTCTCCACTTCCCACCTATCCTGCCATCTCTTCTCAGCTTCCTTGATATCATAGTTCTTAGGGATCATAGGAATCACTTTTTCATAAGCTTTTGGTGATTGAACTCTTATCCATTAAAAGTTTTCTACCTGATGATGCTATCATCGTATCGACACCGGTGGCCTCCTCAATCTCCGCGAGCTCGGCCTCGGCACCCTGCATATGCAACTTCATTCCAATATGCGTCATGACCATCATCTCGGGATTTATGTCCTTTATAAGCCTGACAGCATCGTTCGAGTTCAGATGGTAAGGGATCCTGTTCCTTGAAGGTCTAGTCACACTGAGTATCAATACCCTTGCACCCTCATGCCACTTTGACAGATCTGGAAAGAACTGAGTGTCGGATATGTAGGAGACAATCCCCTCTGAGGTGTCGAATCTGAATCCCACAGTGCTGGGGTCGGAGTGCATTGTGGGCGTTGCCGTCACTTTGACATCGCCGACATTTGTCTCGTCTCCCGACCTCATCTTTTCCACCTTCTCCAGATTATCGAAGTACCTTTCTAGAATGATGCTGGAACTGGAATCGATAACGCTCTCTGATCCCACCAGGGTTCCCCTCTTCACAGTGCATCCGTTGGTCATTGCCTCGATCATTATGTTAGCATCATTGCAATGATCTATGTGGCAATGTGACACCAGTATCGCATCCAGTTCCCTGGGGTCCAATCCATTCTCCCAAGATTTGAGCAACGCTCCGGGCCCGGGGTCTATATGGATCTTAACCCCATCTTCCAGGAAGAAACCGCCAGTGCATCTCTTTTGGGTGATAGTCATGAATCGGCCTCCACCGCTTCCCAAAAAAATGAGCTTAACCATTTTATCACAATATCTTAAATCGTATAATATTTTGTTTATAAGACTTTTGCATTTATTTGATTCTATAAGTAACAGATTAAGGTGAAATTCAGGATGATTATCTTTCTTTCCAGCTATCTTTCCTGCATAGAGATTCTAGGTTTTATATTTGAAAAAAGAATCCTTACTTCTGTGGCGGGCCGTAAAAGGGTAGAAAAATTTAAAAACATGTACTAACTTTTTAAGCGAGAAGACCTAGTCTTCATCAGTTATTTTTAGGGCCCGTGGCTTAGGTTGGTTAGAGCGTCCGGCTGATAACCGGGAGGTCTCGAGTTCAAATCTCGGCGGGCCCACTTCATTGCAAACATATTATACCGGTCTTGTCCTCCCCGCTCACATAGACGCGGAATCCGGATTCGTTGGTGATCAGCTTTACGAGATCGGAGTTGAATCTGTTTGGCTGGCTGTCAAAGAACTCCTTGTCGATCTCCCCTCCCCTTTCAATGAACACGGGGAGGTAAAGCGTCTTGGCCGTTGTCATGTCACCAAAGAAATGTGTGCCGAAGGAAAGCTCGGGGTCCGTGTTGTTCGTGGAGAGCTCCACGATCACAACGGCATTTGATATCTCGCTGTATTCCACTGGCACTCCCAGCTCCGGCGATGAGGTGCCCCACCTTCCAGGGCCTATCAATATGTACCTTTGCTTGCCTAGTATCTCGTTTATCCTGCCTATCTCCCTGGCTATCTTGTATGAATTGTCAAAATTGAAGTTCTCTGGAGGGACATACACTATGTGTGGGATGTTGTACCTGAATCCATTTCCCAGGACATGCATGCTCTTCAATATCATCTTCTCCTTAGCTATCTTGGGTATCCTTATCTTCCTGTGTTCCGGCCTTCCCACCAACGCCCTCAGTTGAAGCAGGTAGAATCTGCCATTGCCCTCCCCATCGAAGTCGATGGCGAACTCGATATCGATGGGAGTCCCGGAATGGTTTTCCAGATTGCTCAGCGCGGAGCGCATAATGGGGACAAAGGGAAAGAATCTGTCAGTGTTTAGTATCCTGTTGAAAGTGGGCACGATCCTCTCATCATTAGATATCATTTTGCCCGTATCCACCAGATATTGATTCTCCTTCAAGGTCGAGCAGGAGAGGTACATGTCGTTCCTGTCACCCTTGATTTCGCCGATGTCTATTGACAAGTGATCATCGCTTGCTATGTCAAGTACGTCCACCAGGTCCTGCGAATACCTGATGATCTCGCTGACCACGGAACCTTCAGGCCTCAGCTGGGGATTCGAGAGTGAGAACATCCTTGCATAGCTTCTCCCTACGGCCCTTGTCCCCAGGCCAATCACCAGCCTGCCCATGCCATCGTTCATCCTTATCCTGTTGTTCCAAGGGTAATAGTTCCTTGAGAATGCGACCCCGGCTATGGTTGGATAGTGATACCCCGTTCTGTGCTTCCTGCCGATGACATTTTGTATGAGGAGTGCCATCTTTTCGTTCTTCCAGGAGATCTTGTGCTTTTTCCTGTATTCCTTGGCATTGTTGTTGAACGTGGAAGCGTACACCTTCTTTATGGTGTTCTCCAATGACTTTACCCTGTATTCCAAAGTCCCGCTGTTAGATGTGAAAAGAGACTCGTATATGCCGGCGAACGAGTATTTGAGATTGTCCTCAAGCACGGAGGACGACCTAACGATGAGCGGCTCGGTCTCCCGTTCCAATATGTCGTATATGACCTCCTTGAGGCCTTTGGGGATCTCCCCTTCCATAAACTTCTGATTCATCTCCTTGATACTGAGCATCCTTTGGCATTTTCTTTCGACAACGCCTTCAAGGAAGTTCATATCCATGAAAGAATCGAAATAATCTGTCTTGATGACATATGATCTGGGAAAATGCACGTTATCCGAGTATGGAATGTCGCAGAGGGCCCTTCTGTATCCATCCATAGCGAACAGCAGGCCCTTTGCCTTACCGCCCATGCTGTCGTTGCCGTAAAGCACTACACCTTCAGGAAGGTCTGACTCGTCAACTGTGTAAGAGGATATAGGAGGGTTTTCCATACCTCCTATCTAATTTTTTGATTTAAGTTTTTTACTGGTGGGGCCGCCGAGATTTGAACTCGGGACTTGAGGCCCCGAACCCCAAAGGATGGGCCAAGCTACCCCACGGCCCCTGTAAAAATACTAGTATAAAATGGCAAGCGATGTTATATACCTTTCTGTTGAGCCCGGCCTTTAGGGCGTAGGTCTATTGGTATTTCTCCACCTCGGGCATATTACTAAGAAATACTTTTTTGCACTTGTAGTAAAAGGCGCAGTTCTCACATATCATGTTCAAAAGATTCCAAGATATCTTGCTCTTGACAATCGACATAAGCTTTGCGGCGCCATACTCCTTACCGTACTCAAGGTCTGTGGCAATTATTACCTTTTTGTCGAGGATCCTTGTATACCTCATCTGGCTGCATTTTTCCTTGTTTGGGCAGGTGGAGCATATGTCATCCTGGCCTTCGACCAGTTTTACTATGATGGCATCGTTGTCGATGGCTTCCTTTACCTTTCTTAATTTCTCGACAAATTCAGTGCTGTAGCCCAAACCTTCGAAGTTCAGGATGCACAGCAGGTGGTGTGGGCGCAGATTCACGATCTCCTTCAATGCCAGGCCTCCGGTGAGAATTAGTCCCCTCCAATCCATATTGTGCTCAATTTATATAACGTTTATTACAGAACGGGCTTGGTGAAAGTTTATAAATGGGGCGATGAGAAGAAAGAGCAAGGTGAGATTATGTCGAATGATGATTATGAGAATCTTTTGGACCAGGCCAGGGAGTCATTGCCAAAGAATCTGTTCGATGGAGCAAGATTCGAGATGCCCAAGATAAAAGCGATCACAGTAGGTAACAAGACCATCATAAAGAACTTCAGGGAGTTGGTGAACACCTTTAGGAGGGATGAGAATCATCTGATCAAGTTCCTTCTTGGCGAGATGGCCACCTCAGGGAACATAGAGGGATCGCAGGCTGTCTTCCAGGGAAAGTTCACCTTGAACTTCATCTCTGACAAGGTCCAGAAATACGCGGATAATTATGTACTGTGCCCCGAATGCAACAAACCTGACACAAAGATAATTAAGGAAGGAAGGATATACTTCCTTAGGTGTGAGGCATGCGGTGCCAAGCATCCCATCAAAAACATCTAGTGATTTGATGAAGGTCTATGTTAAGGTCCACAAGGCCTGTAACGATGTGCTAGTTGCGGTATGCGATGAAGATGTCCTTGGAAAGGAGTTCAAGGAAGGCAAGTTGAAGATATTCGTTAACGAATCCTTCTACAAGGGAAAGCTCATCGAGCTAAGCGAGCTTGAGAAGTTCCTGAGGTCTGCCTCCATATTGAACATAGTGGGACAGGAGAGCATTCAGAGGGCTATCGAGTGTGACTGCATAGAGGAGGACAACATCCTCTGCATAGGGAACACCAAACATGCACAAATGGTTACAGTGTGAGCGAATGTTCTGCTACAAGTGTGGAAAGGAATGTGAGCTTATAGATGGGCTCTGTCCTGATTGCTATTCTGAACTATCTCATCTGATACTCTTCGACCCTAAGTACAATGTCATAATCTGCAGCAACTGCGACACCTATCTCCTTGGGGAATGGAAGGAGTTCAATGTTATCGAGGACATCATAGAGGACCTTGTAAAGCAAGCTGCGGGAAAAAGGAAGACCATTTTCGTCGATGCCACATACGAGCCCGATGACCTGTCACTGCAGGTCCATTACGACTTTGAGATGCATGAGGAGTATGTCAACGTGGAGCTTGAGGCTTATGGCCTGCCCGATGCCTACTCCAAGCTGCCAAGAAGGGAGCAGCATGCCTTTGTTTTATATCCCAAATACACGACATGCCCCAGATGCTCAAAGATGTATGGAGGATATTATGAGGCGATCTTCCAGATAAGGAAGGAGGGCAGATTCCTTTCAAGGGAAGAATCGGATGCCTTCGTAGAAGAGGTCAGAAAGATCTCTGAGGCAGAGCTCGAAAAGAACAGTATGGCGTTCGTCACCAAGATCATAAAAAGAAAGGAGGGCCCCAACCTCCAGATGGGGTCGCTGAAGTTCACAAAAAAGCTTGCCAGGGCGCTGCAGAAGCAATATGGGGGCAACATATCCGAGTCATACAGGCTCACCGGCTACGACAGGCAGGAGGGCAAGGCCAGGTACCGGGCCACCGTGGTCCTGAGGCTCTCGGAGTTCGAGGCCGGCCGTTTCGTGTTCTACGAGGATTCCTTGTGGAAGATAGTGCATTCCATGGACAAGGTGACACTGGGCAACTTCGACTCCACAATATCCCTGGACTTCAAGAAGATAGAGAAGGAGTCCTCCCAGGGCAATCTTCGCCTTGTGGACGAGTCCGAGCTAACAAGGGCGCTAGTGGTCTCCCTGGACGAAGGGGGCTGCCAACTGATGTCGTATGACAACTATTCCTCGCTTGATTTAGACCTTGAAAAGGTACCCATTGGAATGTCGCAGGGGGACGAGGTCCTCATTCTAAAAACGCCTGGCGGGGCCTATCCAGTCAATCCGTAGTTTATCCTGATACGTATCTTTCCTTCGGGCATCTCTACCTTTGCAGATACCGGCACAAGCTGGGAGTCAAGGAGGTATCTCAGGAATGTTACCTCCTCTGCAGGCAATCTGAGCATTCCAGACATCACGTTGTTCGGGACCCTGAGCTCTGCCATGAGGTCCGAGCCCCTGGTCGTGATGTCGCAATTTGTGTTAAGACGGACCCTCTTTACATCCGAGGACCTTAGCATCACTCCAGCAAGCAGGCTCTCTGGGGGAGTGGCGTGATCCACCTTTGCCCTGAGGGCCCTTATGGCGGAGAGGTCAACGCCTGACATCTCTGCAACTTCTTTAAGATCCCCATTCCAAAAGTCCTCTATGCCCGACCTGAAGATGGAATCTGCCTGATTCGCATCCATATGCCTTGAGGCGCGGGCCACGAAAAATGCCCTCTCAACTAGATTCGATACGGTCTGGTCCTTGGGGGTAATTCCCTTTTTCGTGTAGTTGTCGATTAGCTGGGCGACCTCCTTTCTGGTCACCTTCCTCTCCATGCATGAGATGGCAAGATTTGAAAGAACATGCTGGTATCCCGCCCTTCTCAAGGGAAAGAAGAGTTTCTCGACATCGTCGTAAGGCCTCCCCTTGAAGATATTGTCAGCTGCCTCGACGTTAATGTTGGCAAGCTTCAACAGCTTTGACTTGGAGAATGTGTTTGCAACATGGAGGAGAGTGTCCATGTCCCTGCCCTTCTGTATGTTGCCTTCCCTTATCTCTCTTTCAATGATCTTTTCGCTCTGCGGGGGTATGAGATGCCTCACGGGGGCCGTTATCCTCCCCTTCTCCAGTATCGCCTTCCTGATGTACCTTCCAGAAACTGTCTCGTTGTCTATCTTGTACGTTGGGGTGACATGGTATCCCATCTTTCTCTTGTGCTTCATCCCGTATAGGTCGTTGGCCGCTATCCATCTGATAAGATTCCTGTCCGGCCATTCACGGGGAATGCCCATGAGCATTTCCTTCTCCGCAAAATGATTCGCCAGCCTGAATATCTCTTCAATCGGAAGGTGGGACGCCTCCGCATCCATTATGTCCGTCACCCCATCGTTTGCCAGGATATCTATCCTGATGGGAACGGTGTAAGAGAGGGGCAGCCTGTAGTGAAGTCCCCTTACAGGAACTGGTTCAATGCCCAGCGACTCGCATATCTCTGCCCTGGCGTCATAGCTGAGAAATGGCGGTGTGTGATGGGCTGTGTAATCCTCATTGATATAAGCGAATACCTTGCCGATTCTCTTGGCTTCCTTTATGAGGTGTATATGTCCTCTGTGCACTGGATCGAAATCCACGCCCATACCTACCTTGCGCATGGTGCATTCAAAGGATAATTTATTTATATATCTTTGGTATATTTCTCTTCGCTGTTCTACAGCCTTGTGTCGTTATGGGTCCTACGGTGATTTAGCCTTGGCCTGAGATGATCCGGCAGTCAACCCCGACACAGGACAGCCCGCCACGAGAGTTATCCGATGGAGAGAGGATTCCCGGACGATGAATCTTGGATGTTAGTGTGACGGGCAACATTACCCAGCGTGATAAAATGATAGAGGAAGCTATCTCTGAGGGGGATGGGGTATCCACGGTAAAAATAGAGGTGGTCCCAAACTCAAAAAGACCCAGCGTCTCCTGGGATGAATGGAGGAAGAGGATAAAGTTGAAGATAACCTCCAAGGCTCAGAAGGGAAAGGCCAACGAGGAGGTCCTCTCATTCTTCGGCGAAGTAGGGAGCTCAAGGATAGTCAGCGGCCATCTCAACAAGGAGAAGGTAATAGAGATATCGGCATCAAAAGGAGAGGTACTCGATCATCTTCACAGGCATATGACATCTTTTTTGACATAATTTTGTATTTTATATAGATAAATATATTATATATAAACACATATGAATATATTAATTTGATAGAAAAAGAACCAATAACTTTTTAAATGCGCCCATTTCTTCTTATCAGCATAAATAAACCAAAAGATTAATATATCTCACAAAATATATCTATTTGAACCGAAATAGATATATAGCATTAATACATGTGTCGTAAGACTTCGGATTACAGATTCATCATTCATATCATTCGCCAGAGCGTATAGTTGTAATGTGAAAACCCTGGTATTTGTAAATCTATTTCTTGCGACCCATCCGTGGGGGTGTGATTATTAAATCAAAGAAAAACTTAGAATTAAAAGTTAATCAGGATAAAGAGAAAAAGACCGACGTCACCCTAAAAAATGAGATTGGTACCACAAAATACATCATACAGGCAAACATAAACGCTTCAGGAATTGTTGAGAGGCCTGATGTTGTAGGCGCCATATTTGGGCAGACGGAAGGATTGCTCGGTGATGATCTAGACCTTAGAGAACTGCAGAAGACCGGTAGGGTCGGCAGGATAAGGGTAAGCATTAACTCAAAGGGCGGAAAGTCCTTTGGCAGCATATCCATACCTTCTTCTCTGGACAAGATAGAGACTGCTGTACTGGCAGCCTCCTTGGAGACCATCGACAGGGTCGGGCCATGTGAGGCAAAGATAAATGTTAACAAGATCGAGGATGTAAGGTCCTCTAAGAGAGCATATGTTGTTGACAGGGCCAAGGAAATACTCAAGGACATGATGGACCGTGAGGTCCCAGAGACGCAGGAACTTACCGAAGAGGTAAAACAGGCCGTGCGCGTGAAACAGATCACCAAGTACGGTTCTGAGAATCTTCCGGCAGGACCCAACATAGACGATTCTGACGCCATTATCGTCTGCGAGGGCAGGGCAGATGTGCTCAACCTTCTCAAGTATGGTATCAAGAACGCTATCGCGGTAGAGGGAACATCGGTCCCGGACACTATCATCAAGCTTTCAAAGGAAAAGACCGTGACCGCCTTCATAGACGGAGACCGCGGCGGCGAGCTCATATTGAGGGAGCTTATGGAGCTCGGCGAGATAGACAATCTTGCAAGGGCGCCACCAGGAAAGGAGGTAGAGGACCTCACGAGGAAAGAGGTATTCAAGTCATTGAGGAACAAGGTGTCTGCCGAGCAGGCCTTGAACGAGATCTTTGAGCGTTCGGACTCATCTGGTTCATACACCCCTCGCCCCCCTCCAGCCCCTGAATCGAGCGAAGATCAGGAACAGCAGCTCATGCCCAGGTCTGCGGGACCTAAGAGCAGGAAGCCTTTGAAGACCTCGGAGCCCAAGGAACTGACATCACAACAGGAGCCAAAGGACGATGGCGAGATGCAGCAGTTCAGGGAGTTCATAGAAAAGCTTCCCGGGACGCTAGATGCCTATGTCCTGGACAAGGACTGCAACGTCAAGATGAAGGTCTCGGTCAGGGACCTTGTAGATGCCATGAAGTACACTGACGACGTGGACGCCGTTGTGTTCGATGGTGTTATCACACAAAGGCTTGTAGACATAGCTGGTGAGAGGAACGTCAAGTACCTTGTCGGTGTAAAGACCGGCAACATCACAAAGAAGCCGCTCCATCTGAAGGTCCTTTCATTCAAGGACATCATAAAGGACTGGCAGAGCTCTGACTAGCAATCTATTCCTTTTCTCGCTTCGCATCCCCTTTCATGGGGGTGTTTTACCATTTTGAACTCGGTTGCATAATCGCATAGTTCTAGTATTTTGTCAGGACAAGTCCTGCCAGTAAGGACAAGCTCAACACCCCTTTCTTTCTTGGATATCAATCTTGCAATGTCCTCTTCTCTCAGAAGCCCCAGCGTCAGGGCATTGAGGGCCTCATCGGCGATTATGAGGTCATATCCCTCCTCAGTGGCCCACAAGCACCTCTCGATCCCCCTACTTGCCAGATCGATCTCCTCCTCTGTGGGGTCCCTGTCAAAAATGAATCCGAATGTGCCCGTGCACTCATAATCAATGTTCGGGAGGTTTCTCAGCACGTTCACTTCCGATGAGCTGCCATCCTTGAGGAACTGGAAGAACATCACCTTTTTACCTGCTCCGGCGGCCCTCACGGCGAGACCAACGGTCCTTGTGGTCTTCCCCACGCCGTTCCCATAGTACGCGTGAACGAAATAATCCATGCTACAATTGACACTTCAGCTTTTAAAATAATTATTCATATATAAAATTTTAAATTCCAAAAACTTTTTATAAAGGTCTACAAAATCTAATTAGCTCCCAAGCCGGGGTGGCTTAGGTTGGTTATAGCGCTCGACTCATAAGTTTTTAGCATTTGGATTCATAACTTCAAAAGCGCGGTAACTGAGAAATCGAGAGGCCGCGGGTTCAAGTCCCGCCCCCGGCACTGCACTTTATTTTATTTCATCATCTTCTAAGCGGTGTAAAAATGACGATCGTCTCTGCTATATATCATGACATATTTTCAAATAAGGACAATATAGATTTCTTCTTAGGTTTCCCGAAAGGCATGAACCCAGTCCTGGACATAGGGGCAGGCACATAGGCAGGAAGGTCGAGGGCGACGAGCTAATCTGGGCTTGTTCATAAGACATATGAAAGAGGCAAATTAGTGGAAAGGGCGCACCAAACATCCCATTCACGCGTAATCGGAATCTCAGATGTGATGAACATCTTACGTGATTCTGGCCTCAAGCTTCTGCACACTTATTCAGGATATAAAAAGAGCCTATAGATGAAAAGAGGGATAAGGAGCTTGTAGTGGTCGCAAGGAAGGGTTAGATATGGTCTATCTCGTAGGCCCAGGGCTCAACGGGCCTTATGACCTCGACCTCTATGCCATCCAAAGTCTTCTCTAGATGTCCGGCAATGTATTGCATGCCTGGGAATTCGGTCTCCCTGTGTCCTGCGTCAATGAGGGTCATTCCCAGGTCCATCCCCTTGATCGCGGGATGGTGTTTCAGATCGCCTGATATGATGGTGCCAATGCCCATGTCGTAACAGTGCTCAATGATCTCCTCACTGAATCCGGATCCCGGCATTGCAGCGACCCTTCCGATCTCATCCTTTCCTCCAACGACCCTCATGACCTTTTTCTCCAAGGCGACTACTAAATTATCTATTAGCTCGTGAAATGTCCCGTATGGAACAGTCCCTGTCCTGAGCTGTGGCGTTGACTCCTCGTCTTCCTGCAGCCCGATCTTTTGTGCAAGCACCCATGATATGCCCCTTGGGGCGAAGTCCAGGCAGGTGTGGGAGGCATAGAAGTTCTGCTCCTTTGCGAGCAGCAGCTTTACCTTGCTCTTTATGTCATGATCGAGGCTCTTGAGGGGGGAGAATATCAGGGGATGATGGCTTAGGATGATGTCTCCCTTGGCAGAGGAGAGAGTATCAAGGGTGGGGTCCAATATCACTGAGATGCTCTCAACGTCTTCCTTGCCCTCTATGAGCAGTCCGCAGTTGTCCCAAGGTTCGGCCAGTTCCAGTGGCGCAAATTCCTCTATGGCCTCTATTACCTCTTTCCTCCTCATCATTTCACCTTTCTAAAGTCCACTACGCGTATCTTGAAGTACAACGTGTCCCCGGCCATGGGGTGGTTGCGATCAAGCGTGAAGGATAATTCGCCTATCTCCGTTATTGTCCCGTTTGCGAAGGTTCCCCCGACCTCAAGACCTTCGAGATCATACTCTATGACAAAGGTGTCGCCGTCTATGGTCACATATGCGTAACCGCCATTTTCCAAGAACACCTGCCCCCCATCGATGGGATAATGTTCTATCGTTATGGAGACATCGTCCTCCTCAATGACGGAGGCGAGCACGTTGTTATGGTAGAAGTCATCCTCGCTGTAGGCCTCCAGGCTTATGGTCACGCCATCCTCTATGTCAGTGATCGTGCCGGTTCCATAGGGAAGGGACACTGGATTTCCCAACAATGGTTGATCCCCATACTCTGCTATGTATTCCTCA
>Ga0272441_10002793_pt1 | contig 34698 bp, 31 predicted proteins | sample SSMProp6N_FD_193582 | JGI IMG/M metagenome (GOLD analysis project Ga0272441, IMG submission 193582) | Marine sediment archaeal communities from Little Sippewissett salt marsh, Falmouth, MA, United States - SSM-Prop-6N | ecosystem: Environmental > Aquatic > Marine > Wetlands > Sediment ... | reverse complement strand
GCTCCGTCGCCGAAGTCGAGACCCATGTGGATGACCTGCCCTGTGGCACTCGGATCTCGCGATAGATCGGTGAACCAAACCGTCTCGCCGACGGCCACCGTGCTCGCCGATAGCCTCAGGACCGCTTCCGGTAGGGCATTGCTGACGGTAACCTCCGCGGCCACGATCGCGGACTTCTCCCCGTCGTCATCCCACACCTCAAGCGTGACGTCGTACGTGCCCGCATCCGTGTAATGATGGGTCGCGGTCTCCGTCGCCGCCGCTCCACCGTCCCCGAAGCGCCACTTCCAATCGGAGATCACCCCATCAGGGTCAGATCCCGTGCCGACGAAGGTCGCCTCTTCCGCATCGGTGACCCCCTCAGGAAGCGAGCGGAACGCAGCGGTCGGAGCACGGTTGCTCACCGCGACTGTCGTCTCGGCGACCGCCTCGGCCCCATCGTCATCGACGACAAGTACGCCCACGCGGTACTGCCCGTCGTCGCTGTAGCTGTATGTCACCGTCGCGGACGACGTCTCCTGTTCGTACACGCCATCCCCGTCGAGGTCCCAGGTGAAGCGTACGATCTCCCCGTCCTCATCGGCGGACGGCGACGCATCGAAGCTCAGGCTGGTTCCCGTGTCCACCACCGAACAGGAGGCACTCAGCACCGCCCTTGGCGGCCTGTTGAGGACGGTAATCGGCAGCGATCCGCTGATCGTGCCGTTGCCCTCATCGTCCTCCACGCGGAGCCGTACGTCGAACACGCCATCTTCCACGTACACGAACGGCAGCATCGGGCCTGATGTCACCAATGGGAAGCCCCCGCTGCCGTGGAGATCCCAGCGATACGAAGCGATCACTCCATCCGGGTCGTAGGAGCCTTCCGCATTCAGATGGATGAGCTCCCCGGTGAACACCTCGCTGGCATCGGTCGACAGCGACACGACAGGCGACGCGGCCGCGGAATCCGCCACCTCGTCCTCCGCGCGCTCACGACTCGTCGACAGATCCGCCGTCACATCGCCTATGCGCTGCAGCTGCACGCCCTCCGAGCCTCCCATCGGCACGAAGCGCCAGATCTCCGTCTGATTGCCGGCAACGTCCGCCAACCCAACGACCGCGGCGATGCACAGTAGCATGGCCGTCAGTGGACCAACGACTCGGCCGTTCATCGATCCCATCTGCTCCGCCTCCCATGTTCCACACACGAGTGTAGTCAAATCGGGTGGACTTGGGAAGGCCGTCTTGTGTCGCTTCGGTGAAGCCGCGCCGCCTCAGTCCACAGGCGCCGCGCCTGACGCCCCTGTGGTTCCCTCCCGGACGGGCAACATCTGACAGCGTGGACAGACGTAGCTGCTCGTCGACCCCGTGCGGATCTTCTCGATGGACGAGCCACATCTCGGACATGGCTCCCCCTCGCGATAGGCAATGATCAGATCATCGCGGCGGAATCCCCCCGGGGCGCCGTGAAGGTCGACCTCATACCACGCACCGCCAAGCTCGAGGCTGCGTCCCAACTCGGTCCGCACCGCCTCATGCAGCCGGTCCATCTCGTCGTCGGCCAAGGAAGAGGTGAGGCGCATGGGGTGAACGCCGGCGGCAAACAGGATGTCATGGATGTACGCGTTGCCGATGCCAGCGATCCGCGACTGATTCAGAAGGAGGGATTTGATCCGCCCCCGCCGGCCGACGAGCAGCCGGGCGAATGCCTCCCGGTCGATCTCCGTGGCATTGGGGCCGAGCTGAGCTGTCCAGCGGTGCTCTGCAAGCTTCTCGGGGAGCACGAAGTGCGCATGCCCCATCCACCAGAAGTTGATCGCCAGCGCATCGTCACCGTCCAGATCGAGACGCACGCGCCACCTCGCGGGAAGGCCGTCGCGGCGGACGAGGAGAAGCTCGCCGCCCATGCCCAGGTTGATCAGCAGGTATCCTCTGGAGGTCTTCACGAACAGCCACTTCCCCCGGTAGGTGGTCCCCTCGATTCGGGCGCCGCTGAGATGGTCGCGGAACGCCTCAACGTCCAGATTCAGGCACTTCGGCTGTTCCACCTCTGCGCCGAGAACCCTGCGTCCCGTCAGCTCGGCGTTCATCTCCCGCGCACGATTGGCGATCTCCGGCAGCTCCGGCATGGTTCCTCCTAGGCCTCCATGTCTTCACGCAGGCTCGTCGGCGGCTCTCCCTCGCCATCCCTCACCGTCTCCAACAGCGAGGGGTTCGCAGCCTGGGCCTCCGCACACGGCCGCAGCGTCGCAGCGAACCCGCCGGCGGCGATCACCCCGAGAGAGCCGATCGCCCCCCACATGGCAACGGGTGCGCGATGCAGCATGTCAAACAGCACGCCGCCGATGAACGGCCCGCCCGACCAGCCCACCGCTTCCGTGAGCCCGAACAATCCCATGTAGCGACCGACTCGAGCGGCAGGGGCCATGTTGGCCACCGCCGCGGTGGACGTCGGTGAGAACACCACCTCGCCCGACGTGATCACCAGCATCGACGCCACGAGCCAGCCAAAGCCCGTGGCGAAGGCGACGGAGAAGTATCCCAGAGCGTACAGCATGCAGCCAACAACAAGCCCCCAGCGAACGCCGATCCGGGCTGCGAGGCGCGCTGCAGGCCATTGCAGCAGCACAACCGCCAAGCCGTTGACGGTGAACAGAAGCCCGAGCTGTGCCTCGGTGATCCCGAGCACGCTCGTCGAGAAGACGCCTAGTGTACTTGCGAACTGCCCCATGAGGAGGAATAGCACAGCGCACCAGCCGATGAATACGAGGAACTGCCGATCCCGGGCGACTCCGAGGAGGCTACGAAGGGAGAAGCCTCCCGGGATCGTGTGGCTCATCGTCTCGCGGGTGAAGAGGACGACGATCACCAGGCCAACGACACTCGCCGCGGCGGTCAACAGGAACAGCGACGCGTACGAGGTCGCCACGAGGAATCCCCCAATTGCCGGGCCGACTGCCCATCCGGCGTTCGCACCGATGCGGAAGAGCGCGTACGCCTCCACGCGCCGGACGGGGCCGACGATGTCTGCGACGGTCGCCATGAGCGCTGGACGTACGAGGGCCCCGGCGAAGCGCACGACAAGGAAGGCTCCGCCCACTGCGAGCGCTGGGAGTCGTTGATGGATGACGTACGCCATCAGCACGAAGGCAGCAATGCGCAGTGACATCGACGTGATGAGCACAGGCCGACGGCCGATTCGATCCGCGGCTTCCCCGCCGACGACGCGCCCTACCGCCGCTGCGAGGGCGGAGACAAGCATCACCGTACCGACCACGGTCATCGGAGCACCGAGCTGGTTGTGCAGATAGATGCTGACAAACGGCATCGCCGCGCCGAATCCAACCGCGACGATGAGTTGCACCGCGAGCAGAACCCAGAACTGCCGGTCGTATCGCCCCACGATGCTTCCCCACCGGAGTCCCGGATCGCTTGCCATGCCACACCCCCCCGGCGACCACATCCCCTGGTCGTGGACACCGAGGCGAAGGATACGCGAGGGGACGAGAACCCGCCGGCGACCCGCGGTGATACACGACCGGTGGCGACCGATCGAGCCGCTGTCGGGTCGTGAGCCGGCCCGCATCGAGCTCGGGCGCTTCAGGAAGCGACGTACCCCCCCCGCGCAAGAAGCTCCAGGGCACGCAGCATGTCATCGGGATCGATCCAGGTCCCGAAGTCCAGCGCAAGGTGCAAGGCAAGGTCGTCCACGGCGCGCTTCCCATCGCACAGATCAACCAACTGCTCGAGCATCATCCGATGGCCGCTGGTGAACGTGTCATCGAGGAAGCACCGCTCGTCCCGGGAAAGCCCTTCCGCGAACGCTCGCGGGAGCGGCCCGTCGCGGACTGCCCGCGGCGTGTCCCCTCCCCCCCCCGGCGACGCGTCGCCGCGATCGCTTCGCACAGCCGCGTGAACCGCGTCGAGCGCCGCCCGATGTCCCGTACCATCCCACGCGACTCCTTCTTCATCGGCGAGCGCGGCGAAGCGGTCGGCGCGGCGGCGTTCGGTCTGAAGTGCGAGGTCGACAAGACGCGTGCTGAGCCGATCCGGGCCGCTCCTGGCGGTCTCCCCTGCCACGGTCATGCGCCGCGTGCTGTAGCGCAGCAGCCATCCCTCGAGGCGAGGCAGTTCCGTCGACAGCCGATCCGGCAACAGGCACAGCGTTGCCGCGAGGACGGCAACGCGCTTCAGCTCCGTGGGATCGACCAACTCAAGGGTATCGCGATCGGTATGCCAGTACGGATCCTGATGGCCGACCATCGCCGCGGGAACGAAGAACGGCCGGCACGTGAAGACGACGTGATCGCTTCCGCCGCACGGCGGGGTGAGGACCCAATGCATCCTCCGCCGTGTCCCATGGGGCGCGACAGTCCTCCGGTCGGCGGCGATGCGCTCCAGAAGCGGCTCGAACCACGTATCGAGAACGCTCGCCAGCGAGCTCGGCACGCTGGAGATCTCCAGGGGCGTCCCGATCCGCTCCGGGGACTGGCCGACCATGTCCAGGTTGAGGCTGAACAGGACCCGTTCGATCACCTCACGGTGCTCATCGGCCCAGAACAACGTGCCAAAGAACTCCGGCACCCACAGGAAGCGAACCGTGCGCCGCAGGTCCACCGCCCCCTCCTTCGTCAGCCGTCGCAGCGCACGCGCCACCTCAACCAGCGCACCGCTGCCCGACGCATTGTCGTTCGCCGACTGCCGCGGATGGCACAGATGTGCCGTCAGCAGGACCTCACGTGCCCCAGGCTCGGTGCCGGGAATCCATGCCTCGAGCACGGGGAGGGGGCCTGTTCCCAGTGTTGCCTCAACATGACAGGCCAGCCGCACGGCCCCACGCTCGAGTGCAGCGATCAGTTCATCGGCGATGCGCCGAGACACCGAGAAGCCCATCGGCAATCCATCGATCTCGGCCTGCTCTGGGAAGAAGCTCAAGTACTGGACCAGATCGTACGACGCTGCCGCTCGCGGGCCCTGGGGATAGATGATCACTGCCTTCGCGCCGTGGGACGAGGCAAGGCGGGCAACGTCGCGCACCGTCCCGTGGGCAAGCACCAGCCCGCTGGATACCTCCAACCCATCGTAGTCCTGTTCACGAGAGCCATCGCCTACGTGGAACAACGCCCCCTCGACTGTCCCCCCGGGGGAGTGTGCAATGATCGTCTGGGCGACTTCGTCGAAGCGCGCCAGGCACTTGGCCTCTGGCTCCACAAGATCCAGCGTGCCGCCACGTACGTCCCAGTACGGAGGGCTTGCCCAACCGAACGCCGAGCTCGTGCCGTCGGCGGGGTAGCGATGGAGCACGGTCTCGACATCCCCCGCCGCAAGCAGCGACTGCACCTCGTGCATCGCGTCCAGCAGCCCCGGCGATCCTTGAATCCGGTGATGCTGGGCGACCCTCGCTACGGCATCGTGGGCCCGCACCCCCGAGAGCTCCCGGCCAAGCAATCCGAGCACGTCATCGATCGTCATCGCATTCCCCCTGATGGATTCTAGCCTGACCCGGCCGTGCAGCAACCCGCCACCTATGCCCCATCGGGATCGCTGCCCCCGTGGCCGTGGTAGAGCGCGGCCGCCGAGGCAGCGAAATCGGCAACGGTCAGTCGCAGCGCCTTCGGTGTCACCACACGGATCGCCCCTCCCATCCCCAGTAGTTCCTTGCGCGCCTCGTAGAGGTCGGTGAACGTCACTCGGACGGGAACCCAATCCCTCAGGTTGCAGTCGCCCACCCCGGCGTCCACATCCCGCGTCGCACCGTATCGCTCCTCAAGGTACGCCACGGCTCTCGGGGCCACGAGAAGCTTCGTGATCAACGACGACCGCGATGCCTCCTGCCTCCGACACCAACGCTCCCAGAACGCCGCTACATCGAGATCCTCGAGGTGCTCGATGTGCCTCTCCGTGAGACACGCTTCCACCACCCGCGACACCGGATCCACGCGGACGCACCCGTCTTCTCCCGCCCAGATCATGTACCATGAGGCGACCTTCGCCACGAGGCCCAGTGGTGCCACCTGACGGCGGCTGAGGATCCCTTGCACTCGGCGGAAGACCACATCCACCCACCGTTTATCGACCAACGCCTTGTGCAGAACCTGGAGGTGCGGCACCGGCTTCTGTCGTGACGCCCACGGTGTCGCATCGACATGCACCTTGCGACCGGCGCGCTGCCCGTGATCCCTTCTCGCTTCCGGGAGGGCATCGGCCACCTTGAGCATCGCCGCACGCAAAGGCGAATCCAGCCCAAGTTCACGCAGCGGTGCCGGGACACCGGTCACGAACAAGGCCGCAAGCTCCTCCCCAGTGAGGCTGGGAAGTCCTAAGCGGAAGTCCTCGTGCAGGTAGCAGCCTCCGCCCCGGCCGCGTTCCGTATACACCGGGAGCCCAGCCACACGAAGCGCGAACAGGTCTCGGTAGATCGTCCGCTCCGAGACCTCCAGCTCCAAGGCAAGCCGCTGCGCGGTCATCCGCCCTCGGGTCTTGAGCAGCATCATCAGCGTCAGCAGTCGATCGGCACGCATCCGTCCTCCCGTCAACGACACAGGATATCACACAACTGACAGTACATGTCAGGAAGAAGCGCTACGCTCCTCTGCAGGAACCTGGAAAGGAGGAGTCACATGAACTGTCAGGACGTACGCATCATCGAGCTTCCCGCGATGCGGGTGGCAAGCGCCCTCGGCTTCGGCGAAGAGCCTGAGGCCCAGGCGTGGGAGATCATCCGTGGGTTCGCCGCGAATCATGGGATCGACCTCGGAGACAAGGCCGTCATCACGTACGGGTTCAACAACCCGGTTCCGACGCCAGGCAACGATCGCTACGGCTATGAGATCTGGCTCCCCGTCGACGCCGGCGTTCCCGCGGACGCGCCGGTGGAGATCAAGGATGTCCCGTGTGCGAAGTACGCGGTCACGCGCTTCACCGGGCTATCGAACATCGGTCGCGCGTGGAAAGAGCTCGTCGCGTGGTTCGAGGATTCCCCGTACACACAGCCGCCGAACTGGCATCAGTGCCTCGAGGCGCTGCGCAACCCACTGGAGGCCGATCCCGAGAAGTTCCTCTTCGAGCTCTACCTGCCGTTGGGGGACTGATCCGTCCCGGCGACGCCGCAGGCCGCGTTCCGTGGCGTCGCCGATCGGCTTCCTCAAGGGCGATCGACCTGTCCGTAACAGCTTGCCCTCGCACCGCGCGCCGCCGTAGCATCCCCATTGCACAGACCGCTCGTGCGTCCCACGAGAGAAGGTGATGCGTGTGATCCGATTCATCAGCGGGCGCGTAACGTGGTACTTGGCCGTGTTCCTCGTCCTCGCCCTCACCCTGTTCTGGCTTCTCCACGTTCTCGCCGGCGACCAGTTTGCCCCGCCGGGACAGAAGCGTTCCGACGGGGAGTCGGCGCTGGCGGCGCAACAGCACCGCGAGTGGGGCCTCGATCGTCCGCTGCTCCTGCGTTTCGCTTCGTGGGCATGGGCGTCCCTGCGTCTTGGTTTCGGAGTGTCCATCTGGAGCCTCGAGAAGCCCGATGCGTACTGGTGGGACGCCGCCATGTTCGACGTTCGTGCACAGATGCGGGGAACCCTGCTGATCCTCGCGGCATCCGCTCTGCTTGTTTGGGGCGCTGCGCTCCCCTGGGGGGCGCGTGCCGCTGCCCGTCCGACGTCCGCTTCGGCTCGGGCGGCTCGGGTGATCACCCGAGCCTTCGGATCGATGCCCGGTTTCCTCCTCGCCCTCGGCATGCTCGTCGTCGTATCCCTGCTTTTCCATGGCGGCCGTCTCGGATTGCGCTTCGACACGCCGCACGATCCGTACCGCCTGTGGCCCCTACCGACGGCCCAGGGGGGCGCAGCCCTCCCGTGGCAGATCCTGATGGCCACGCTCGTCCTCGCCCTTCCGTGGCTTGCCCGATGCCTCGGCAGCGTGATCGAGGTCTGCCGGAGCGAGGCTGCACAGCGGCTACCACTGACACTGCAGGCTCGTGGTCTCACGCAAAGAGCGTCGCTGTCTCGCGGCCTGCTTCGGCCCGCGCTGCCGCGCTTGGCGGCGAGGGCTCCCCGCGATCTCGCGTGGCTCCTCGTCGGTACCATGATCGGCGGGGAGCTATTCGGCTGGCCAACCATGGGCCGCTACCTGCTCTCCGTGCTTCCGCGCAACGCCCATGCCGGGCTCGTGCTGTGCTCCCTGCTGTGGTACGTCGCGCTATTCCTCGCCATCCGGCTCGCCTGTGACATTCTCGTCCGCCTCCTAGCGCCTCGGAGTGCCGCCCTGTTGACACAACCCTCGACATCCATCTAGCATCGACACCAGCCTCATGCTCAGTGCGAAAGGTCATCCGTGAAGACTTCGTGGTTCATCGTTCGGAAAGCCGTCTGGGGATTGATCGTGTTCTTGGTGGTCTCGTTCCTGCTGTTCTCCATGTTTGACCTCCTGTCGCGCCGCTATGTCTCACCGCACAGCTCAGAGGCCGACGGCGATGGGGCGACCATCGCCAGCTTCGGCCTGCGCAACGTGCTCCCCCTGCGCTTCGCCCGTTGGCTTGCGGCGGTCGCCAGCGGCCGGTTTGGCGTCTCCGTCTCCAATCTGCAACCGTTCTCCAGTGATCCTCTCTCTCTTCCCCCGTGGCCGCTTCTCTTCGACGAAGCCATGGTCCTCGCCAGCGTCACCGTCTTTTTCTCGGGACTGGGCATGGCGCTGCTCGTTGGCGGCTTGTGGGGCGCACTCGCCGTCGCTCAAGCGGGCATCTTGGGGCGAGCGCTGTTTCGCTGGTGTGATCGGCTTGGCAGGTCGGTGCCGGGCTTCCTCTGGGCCTTCGGCTTGCTGCTCGTGATGTCCCTCCTGTTCTTCGGCGGCCGCCTCGGGCTGCGGTTCGAGTCGTACCCAACGGGCGCTTCCCTCTACGGCGCCATCGATCAGTGGCCCGCCCCCGCGCTGCGCAGTTCCTCCGCGATCGGCTGGCGCATTGTGTTGTCATGGCTTGTGATCGCTCTTCCGTACACGCTGTACGTCGCACGCCGCACGGCAGAGGCGGCACGCCACGCCACGGCTCGCGGATGGCCCCAGGCGGCTCTCGCGAGGGGCGCATCTCGACGACGAGTCGCCATCAGATACCTCCTACGGCCGTCCTTCGCCGCCGCGATCGGCACGCTCCCGCACGGGGCGACCCAGGTGCTGTGCGGATCGCTCATCGCCGCACGCGTTCTCGGACTTCCCACGTTCGACCGGATCTTCCTCTACACGCTGCGCCACCTTCCGAGATCAGGGATCGTGCTTTCCGGGCTGGTGACCTACGTCGCCGTGCTCGTGGTCGTGCGCGTCCTTTCCGAGGTCCTCGTGTTCGCCCTCGATCCTCGCCTTCGTCGCGGCGCGGGCCGTCTATGAGCCGCCCGCGGGAGCAAGTCAGCCCACCTTCTCCTCAAGCCCGGGACCCCATGTTCCTCAAGTTCAGGCTCTACGGATTCCTCAAGAATCTCCGGTTCTTCGACCCATTTCTCCTGTTGTACTTCCGCGAGTCGGGGCTGTCCTTCCTTTCCATCGGCGCGCTGTATTCCGTCCGCGCCATCACGGTCAATGTCCTGGAGATCCCCACCGGGCTGATCGCCGACACCTACGGCCGCCGTCGCTCCCTGATCGCCGCGTTTGCCTGCTACCTTGGCTCCTTCGCGCTGCTGTTCGCACTACGACAATTCACTGCGTTCGCACTGTCCATGGTGCTTTTCGGCATAGGGGAAGCGTTTCGCTCCGGGACACACAAGGCCCTCATCCTTGAGCACCTTCGCCAACAAGGACGACAGGACGAGAAGGTGGCGTACTACGGGCGCACGCGAGCTGCCTCCCAATTGGGCTCCGCAGTCTCAGCGCTGATCGCTGCCGGCTTGGTGTTCGGGACCGGCGGATACCGAGTCGTCTTCCTCGCGTCCGTCGCTCCGTACGTTCTCGGGTTGCTGCTGATCCTCACCTACCCCCCGCGCCTCGACGCACGGGACCCGTCGCTGACAGGCGGGCACAAGGCCGCGCAACGACTCAAGAGCTCCGCACGCATCTGGTTGGCCATGTTCCGCAGGATGAGCCTGAACCTCGCCATGATCAACAGCGCCACATTCAGTGCTCTTTTCAGCTCCGTCAAGGACTACCTTCAACCTCTCCTGCAATCGCAGGCGATCGCTCTCCCCTTTCTGTTTGCCTTCTCCGAAACCCAGCGCGTCGCGCTGCTGATCGGCGCGATGTACGCATCCCTCTATGGATGCACGAGCCTTGCCGCATCACTCGCGGGGACGGTGGAAGCGCGCTCGCGATCGATCAGCTCTGCGGCGAACGGCACGTTCGCCGTCGGCGCCCTGGTCCTCGTGGCCGCAGGTATCTCGGCGTGGCTCCAGTGGTACGCGCTCGCGGCCGTCGCGTTCGTCGCCCTCTACGTCATCCACAACGTGCGCCGCCCGCTGATGGTGGGCTACCTCGCTGGGCTCATCCCTCACCAGGCCATGGCGTCCGGTCTGTCCGCTGAATCCCAGGCGAAGAGCCTTCTGGTAGCCGGGTTCGCGCCCCTGGTTGGTTGGCTCGCGGATCGACTCGGCATCGGGCCGGCGATCCTTGTTGCGGGTGCCGCGGCTCTGGTGCTTCTTCCGTTGCTACGCGTCGGGTCGCAGCGACCATCGATACCCGTTTCGTAGCCGCACCGCGACCGGGGGATCCTCAGCTGACATCCGGCGCCACAGCAACGAAGACTGCCCGCCACGCTTCTCGGCACGACGGTTGCGAACCAGGACCGCAGCCGCCACCATGTGCCAGAGAGGAGGCAGCCATGGCCGCAACAAGCATCACATCCTTGATCTTCGACTCCCCAGGCCCCGAGAACACGGCTCGGACTTTGGAGGTGGCGAGAGCGCGTGCCGACCAGCTCGGCATCCAATCCATCCTCGTTGCCACCACGGAGGGGGGAACAGCCCTCGAGGCGATGGACGCGCTGCGAGGATTCGATCTGATTGCCGTCACCCATGCGGCGGGGTTCTCCGGCCCCAACACGCAGCAGCTCAGCGCAGAGCGCCGCAAGGCCCTGGAAGACGCGGGGGTCAGGGTGCTCACCTGCCAGCATGCCCTCGGCGGCATCGGGCGGGCCGTACGCAAGAAGTTCAGCACTTATGAGTTGGACGAGATCGTCGCCCACACCTTGAGACGTTTCGGGCAAGGGATGAAGGTCTGCGTCGAGATCGCGCTCATGGCTGCCGATGCTGGATGGGTGAGGGTCGGTGAGCCCTGCGTCGCGATTGCCGGCACAGGCAAAGGGGCAGACACCGCTGTGGTTCTTGTGCCGGCGAACGTATCAGACTTCTTCGATCTGCGCGTACAGGAGATCCTCGCGAAGCCGCGGTAGCCTACGCGGAGGCGCAGGCTCAGAAGCCGGCGAGCATGTTCACACCGCCGATCGCTGAGGCAGGAGCAGGAAGCTTCCGGTCGGCTGCCGACGCGGAAGCGGTCACCCCGCAGTCGAGACAAGAATCACACCGCCAATGACGAACGCAGCTCCAGCGATCGCCCGCCACGTTGGACGCTCGCGGAACGACAACACACCGAGGAGGAAGGCGAACAGCGTCGTCGACCCCATGAGCGGAGACACCAGGCTTGCCGGCGCCCGATCCAGCGCCGTAAGCCAGAGGATCCACCCGAGGAAGAAACCCGCGAACGAACTTGCTCCCGCCACCCATACGCCGCGCAGCGTGAAGCGATGATCGGATCTCCGCATCGCACGAAGGGCAACCACACCCCAGCACGCACCAGCAGCGACGACCATGACCAGCTGATACGTGATGGGGGTCATCCCCCGAGACAGACAGTACTTCGCCGGCACTGCGGTGGTAAACCCCCACAGCACCGCCGTGGCAAGCGCTGCCAGGAGCGCCGCTGGCAGGCGTTCTTCCGAGGAGGATCCCCCAGGGGACACGAGGAGCGATGCGCCACACACGACAGCAACCGCTGCACCCACGGTGAGCAAACTCAGCGGCTCGCCGAGGAATAGAGCCGCTGCGAGCACACCCCAGAATGGTCCACTCCCGGTGATGCTCACTGCGACGTGCACGGGGCTGCGCGTCACGGCGTAGTAGAACAGCGCTGTGCCCACGAACGCGTTGAGGACACCTCCCGCGGTGGCGACTCCCACGACCGCGAGAGAGCCAAACGCGAATCCACCGCTCAGAATGCCGTACGGGAGCACGAACGCAATCCCCCAGACTGTCCGCAACAGGGCGAACCAAGGCCGCGACATGCTCTCCAGACCGACCCGCATTAGAACCTGTGTGACCGCCCACGACAGCCCGGCCCCCAACGCCAGCGCAACCCCTACTGCCCCCATCGCTGTCCTTCCTCCGGCAACGTGACCGATGCTCCGCTGCGCCGTCCGTGACCAGGCATCGCGCTCATCGAGATCGCCGCCCGGGAACCAAGATGACGATCAGCCCAAGCGCGGCGATCGCGGCCATCACCAGGAACATCCCCTCGAAACCGATGGCGGGACGGATCGCGCCGGCAAGGATCGGCCCGACAATCCCTCCCAGCCCTCGCACCGACTCAAACAGACCGAGCATCGTTCCTTGACGCGCCTCCGGGATCCGATCCCCGATATGCGCCGTAGATCCCATGTACAGGGAGCTGAACGAAAGGCCCAGCAACACGAAACCGAGCGCCATCGACCACGCGGCATCGGCAAGGGCGAAGACGCACGGAACCGCGGCGGAGAGTGCGAAGCCGAGCACAAAGACCCGGCGGCGGCCGATGAGATCGGCGAGGCGGCCGAACAGCATCATCGCCAGCGTTTGCGTGGCCATGTTCGCCGCGGCAACCACGCCCATGAGCCCGGCTGGAATCCCTTCGGCCGCCATGTAGACGAAGATCAAGGCGAAAGCCCCGTGGATCGCCATCTGACGCAGCATTGTGCCGAAGTACAGCGGCGCCAGTCCCGCGTGCAACGCCATCCGCCACGCGGTCTGTCGCTCCGACAACACGGTCCGCGACTCGTGCGGGAGGAACAGCAGCGAAACCACTCCCAGAGCGGGAAGCGACGTGGCGACAAGGAAGCCCCAGCGGAAGCCCACCGCATCGAGAACGAATCCCATGACCCCGCCTCCGAGGGCGAAGCCCAGGGCGCTGGCTGAGGTCAGATACGAGAGGTTCCGCCCACGACGACCGGCGATGCTGACCGCGGAGATCATCGCGATTCCCATCGCCGCGAAGCCCGTGCGCGCAAACGCCTGGAGCAGGGCGGCCGGGAGCGCAACGGACGGCGGCGGCAGGAAGACGAACACGGCACAGGTCAGCACCAGACCGCCCATCGCTGCGAGCAGCAGCGGCCGCCGACGGAGACGATCGCTCATCGCCCCCCACGCAAAGCTCCCGGCCAGCATCCCCAAGGCGTCGAGGCTCCCGACCAGACCGATCACCAGCGAGGAGGCGCCGATCGCATCCAGGAACAGCTGGACCAGCAGGCGCATCCCGCCCGTCGCCGCCATGGCGAGCGCGGAAGCCAAAGACAGGGGGAGTGCCCGACGCCGCCCAGGGCCTGCAGGTGGCCCGGAGGCAATCGGGGCGCCGCCGGGAGGCGTTTCCGAGGTCACAATGGAAGCGAGGATACGTGTCAACTACGCGGGGATCCACCGGCGATGCGACGTCCCGAAGGATCGCGCAGCGCACACGAACCACGGCACTCCGTTCCCAGGTGCGGCACGCGGCCGCCCCACAGCGTTCCGGCAGCCCTCAACGCGCTACGAGCCGACGGCCTCCCGACGGCCCAGTTCCACGCCGTGCTCAACGAGCACGTCGCGGACGCCCTCCGCCGTCCACTGCTTCTCGCCATCGAGGAGGATCGCGCTCGGATGCTCGAGAAGCCACTCGTCGTGCAGCCGTTCCAATGACCTCAGGTAGTCCAACGGGATCGTGTTCTCTTCACTGCGCCCGCGCTCGCGGATACGTTCGTGACAGACCTCCGCGGGTGTTCGCAAGTAGACGATGTTGTCCGGGGGGGTGCACCAGTTGCTCTCGAGCCAATCCCATAGCTTCTGATAGAGCTGCCACTCCGTCTTGCTCATCATCCCCGACTGGTAGCAGTTCTTCCCGAACACGTACCGATCGCAGTAGATCGATCGCTCGAGCACCACGTTGCTGTGATCCGTACGGCGCAGGATGTCCGTCCACGTCTTCGCTCTGGTGGCAAACGCAGCCAACTGGAAGGTGAACGCCCAGCGGCTATTGTCACGATAGAACATCTCGAGAAGGTTGTCCTCGAAGTCGGTCTGCCACGAGGCCACCGGCTCCTCGATGAACGCGAACAGCCCCGACTGGTGAAGCCGTCGACCGACAGTGCTCTTCCCTGCTGCGATGTTCCCTTCGAACAGGATCATGGTCTCTTGTCCCCTCACATTCCCCCCTTGCGCGGAGTGCCCGTCGCCCCCTGTTCGTCGGCTTCGGACGAACAGCCCGTACTGCGAGCGGATCCCGATGACCTCACACCCGATGGGGGGGATCCACCCACCGTCCGCCGCTACCTTACACGATGTCCAGTCTGGAGAGAAAGCGTGGTCGCTATGCAGCGCCAATCGGGATAACGACGTGAGGCAGAGACCTTCTACACGCTGGCCGACATCTTCGGCCGACAAACGTCCCGGAGGGCAGGGGTCACGTGCGAGCGCATGGCAAGGGTCCCATCCCCCCCATGACGCGCTGTCCGCAACGCTCCCGACTATCCCTCTTCCGTCGCACCCTCCGACGGCCACAGCGCCAATTGGACCGGCTCAGCTACTGGATCAGGCAACCGCGTCAAGATCCCGCGCTCACGACAGCTTGACTCGAACCACGTCCGCAAGCGATGCGCTTGCGGCACGTGACACACATACCGCTCTCCGTAGCGCCGTTCATACTGCCGTCGCAGTCCAGGGAAAAGCGCATCGAGTTGTCGGTAGTAGTACGCCCTCTGACGATCGCGCAGGGTCACGCCAAACGCGGCGACGATCGTGGATACGCCCGCCTGCTCCGCGGCCTCGATCACACCGCCGAGGTTCTCCTCGTTGTCCTCAAGAAACGGAAGGACCGGCATCAGCGTGACCCGTGTTTCGATACCCTCCTGAGCGAGCCGGCGAAGCGCCGCGATCCGCCGCGACGGCGGCGGGGCCACGGGCTCAATCTTCGACGCCAGCCGATCGTCCATGGTGGTGATGGTCATCGAGACGATCACCCGCGTTCGACGTGCCTGCCTGAGAAGGTCAACGTCTCGCAGGACAAGATCGCTCTTGGTGATCACGTGCACGCCGAAGCCGTACCGAGGCAGCAGCTGCAGCGCGGCACGCACGAGCCCTCGCTCGGCCTCGACGGGCTGATACGGATCGTTCATCGATCCCGTCCCAACGACGCCCTTCCGGCGTTTGCCGCGCAGCTCGCGCTCGAGCAGGGCGACCGCGTTCTTCTTGACGAGGACCTCTCGGTCAAAGCCGTCGATCCCGTAGCAGGTGCTGCGCGAGTCGCAGTAGACACAGCGATGCTCGCAGCCTCGATAGAGGTTCATCCCGTAGTCGAGACCGAACCACGGGTCAGGCCCGGCGACCCTATTCAGCAGCGTTCTCGCCTGGATCTCGCGAACAACCGTTTTCGTCACTCCGCGCCCCTTGTCGCACGCCTCCCGGATCTAGATAGAGACGAGCGCGAGATCACGGCCGGTCTCCGGTTGCACCTCCGGCTTCAGGATCGCCACGCGACGCTCACCGGAGCCGTACGCGCAAGACGTGAACAGCGTAAGACAGCGATCATCGTAGAGGTAGGTGGGCGCCGTCGGCTGGTGTGAGCGGACCAACACCTTCACGCCAAGCCGAGCGCTGATGGTCGCGAACGTCTCGGCCCTGAAGGCCGGTCTCGAGGCGATCTCGTCCACGGGGATCTCCGCCCCCGCCGGCTCCCAGTCGCCCCACGCGATCCGTCGCCAGTTCGTGGAGCCGGGTCGGATCTGCGCGATCTCCTCCACGGAGCACACATCGGGAAGCGCGCCGTGCAGTGCAAGGATCCCACGGGGATGCCAGGCGGCGAATGGAAGTGCCAGAAGACGTCCTCCGACCGTCCGCGCCTCCTCCTGCGGAAGCGACATCCAGAAGTCCGCCGGTGCAAACGGAGAGACGGCCCACGCCTCGTGGTTTCCCATCAGCAGGTGCACCGCTTCCGGCGCGTCGCGCTTCGCCTCAAGGATCAGCGCGAGGGTGCCCTCGGAGTCAGGGCCTCGATCCACGGTGTCCCCGAGGAAGACGATCACCGTGTCCGGCCGAGCGAAGCGCTCCAACACCTGTGCCGCCGCATCCGCGTCGCCGTGAGTATCCCCCACATACACGATGCGGCGATCCTCCGGCAGGACGAGCAGACGTCCCTGCGCGGCGAGAACAGGTTCAATCTTCGCAAGGATCTCGAGGAGGCGCACAGCACGAACGTACCCGCGGCGCAACGTCCTACGCCCCGATGAGGAACTTGCCGTTCTTGTAGATCAGCTCTCCGTCCGCGTAGATCTCCCCTCCGTTCTTCAGATCACACACCATGTCCCAATGGATCGCGGATTGGTTGACGCTTCCTGTCTCCGGCATGCCGGCACCGAGCGCCATGTGGAACGAGCCGCCGATCTTCTCGTCGAACAGCGTGTTGCCCGTCGCTCGGGTGATTCCGGCGTTGGTGCCGATCGCGAACTCGCCGACGTATCGCGCCCCCTCATCGGTGTCGATCATCTCCAACAGGAAGGCCTCATCCTTGTCGGCCGTCGCTTTGCTGACCTTCCCGTTCTCGAACCAGAGATGGATTCCTTCCACGGTTCGCCCCTTGTACGTCGACGGGAAGGAGAATCTCACGTGTCCCTCCACGGTGCTCTCCACCGGACCGGTGAACACCTCGCCATCCGGCATGTTCCGCTTTCCATCGCAGTTCATGAACGTGCGACCGGCAACCGACAGCGTGAGATCCACGTCAGGACCTGTCACGCGAAGCTCGTTCTTTGTGTCGAGAACGTCGACGATGGACTGCTGCCAGGCGGACAGGCGCTTCCAGTAGCCTGCCGGATCCTCCGTCTCCGGGAGGCACGCTCCATACACGAACTCCTCGTATTCGCGAAGCCCCATCTCGGCATCCTGCGCGTAGGCATTGGTGGGGAATAGCGTCCCCACCCAACGCACCTCACCCTTGGCCGCCCGTTGCATGAACGCGACCATCAACTCACGCTGCGCGCGGCTCACAAGCATCATCTTCTTCGGGGAGACGCTCGTGAGCGCCTTCGTGTTCTCCGAGCTCATGAGGCTGATGATGACATCGTAGGTCTCCATCCCCAGCTTCATCGGCGCCGGAACGTGCTGCAGCTGCTCATCGGACCCCAACTCGTAGAGCATTTCCTGGAGCCCGGGGAGCCCGACGATCACCAGAGGATGCCCCCCGGCACGCAGGACCTCCGCTGTTACGGCCCGCAGCAGAGGCGCCGCCGCGACCCCGCCTTGCACGAGCACCTTGTCGTTTGGCTGTACCTCCGTCGAGTACTGCACAAGAACTTGAGCCAGCATGTCCACTCGTGAATCGCTCATGGATCGTTCCTCCTCCTTCGTAGGGTAAGCGACATCGCGCCGGTGTTCACAACACGAAGCGTCCGGCGCCGCGTGCATCGGAAAGGATCATCGACCGTCGCGGAGATGTCGATCAAGCCAGGCGAGCATCTCCGTCAGCCGTCGCACGCGGTGGCGTGGCTTCCCGGACCGGGACAGCTCGTGGTTCTCCCCGCGGAAGAGCGCCAAGCGCGTCTCGACGCCGTGGTAGCGTAGCGCGGTGAACATCTGCAACCCCTGGTCAAGCCAGCAGCGGTAATCCTCCTCCGAATGGATGAACAGCGTTGGCGTCGTGACATGCTCCGCGTAGCGCAGCGGGGAGTGCCACCACATCGTCTGCGCACCGTCCGCCGCCCAAGGCGTTGTCCCGAGCTGATCGACATTGAAGTAGTAGCCGATGTCCGTGGTGCATGTCTTGGAGATCCAGTTGGCGATCGACCGCTGCGAGACGGCCGCACGAAAGCGGGCGGAATGGCCGATGATCCAATTCGTCATGTACCCGCCGTATGAGCCACCGGTGACGCCCAGGCGGTTCGGATCGAGACATGGGTACCGCCGAAGCGCCTCGTCGACGACGGCCATGAGATCCTCGTAGTCGATGGTCCCGTAGCGTCCTCGCAGATCGGCGAACGCATCGCCCCTGCCGGCCGAGCCTCTGGGATTCGCGTAGATCACCGCGTAGCCGGCGTTCGCAAGCGCCTGGAACTCGTGCATGAAGACAGTTCCGTACGCCGCTTTGGGTCCGCCGTGGATCTCCAGGATGGCAGGGTAGCGACGGCCTTCCTCGCAATCGATCGGACGCAGAAGCCACGCGTCAAGCTGCACACCGTTGGGGCGCGTCACCGGGAACGCTTCCGGAACGGCCAGCTCCCGTCCTTCGAGCGCCTGTGCGTTGAGTGTCGTGAGCTGCGTCTCCGCCCCGGAGGAGGCCAGATACAGCTCCTGCAAGCGTCCTTCTCGGAGGCCCGTAAACACCACGCCCCGCGCCCCTACCGCGAAATCGTCGACGGAGCCCGGTCCGCCCGCCACCCGCTCGCTGCGACCGTCGATGCCCACCTTCTCGACGAACGACTCGCCGCCTTCGGTGACGACGACGTAGCTGTGCCCATCGTGACACCGAAGAGCTTCCCCGGCTCCACCGCGGCAGTCGGCGACGACTCGGTTCCCGGGCATCCGATTCCAGTCCGGCGTCAGAGAAGACCACGAGCCATCGGGAAGATCGAAACAGATCAGCTCCCGGCTTTGCCCCAGTCCATAGCGATCCCCGGTCGTCCCCAGGACCACCACCTGGGATCCGGAGAGGAAGCGTACCGCGTCCAACTGGAGTTCTCCGCGACTCAGACAGCTCGTGGACGAGGTCGCGAGGTCGACCGCCCACAGCTCCCACGTGATCGGCGCGACCCCCTCGAAGCGTCGGGCAAGGACGGCGACGCGATCCCCCAGAACGTCGAACGGCCCCACCTCCAGCGCCCCTCCGAGAAGCTCTACGCATTCCCCGGACGTCGGGTTCAACGAGAACAGGTGCAGCCTGCGCCGGCTGGTGAACCCTTTCCCGTTCTGCCAGAAGGGGATCTCCTCCAGAACCTCGACGTCGTCTTCCGCATCACCGGCGGCTCGCGGGACCCTCGCGGTGAACAGCAGAGATCCGCCGTCGCTCCGTTCCAGGCTCTCCACCTTGTGGTCGATGGAGGTCATCGGTCGTGCCTCCCCTCCATCGACGGGAAGCCCGTACACGGTGCTCTTGCTGTCGTCTCCATCGCGCTTCGAGACGAAGAGGATCGACGCGCCGTCCTCGGACCAGACGAACGGTCCCTCTTTGCCCGACGCTGTGAGCTGTTTCGTCATCCCCGTGGCGAGCTCGCACACGAAGATGTCCGTGTCGTACTCATCCCCTCCGCCGCGGGCGCTCTTGACGAGGAACGCGACCCGCTTCCCCTCGGGACAGAGCCGCAGGCTCGAGACGAATCGATACGAGAGCAGATCCTCCACCGTCACGCCACGCATAGAACCTCCTATCGCCGGGCCTGCCTTCGGGAAGCCCCACGATACTCCTCGACCTTCGTGCGAACGGCCGCCTAGTACGCACCGCCCTTCGCTCTCGCTTCGCTTGCCTCACCACATGATCGACAGGTCGGTTGGCGTTCGATCCGCACCTCTTCGAAGCGAAGCGTCAGGGCATCGACGAGAAGAAGCCGGCCAATCAACGGGCTGCCAATCGCCGTCAGAAGCTTGATGGTCTCCGTCGCCTCGATGCAGCCGATCACGCCGGCAACCGTTCCCAGCACCCCCATCGCCTGCGATCCGGGAGCATGCTCGCCCGGTGGCGACTGCGGAAAGACACACCGATAGCAGGGCCCTCGTCCCGGAACGAAGGTGCTCGCCTGCCCCACGAAGCCAGCAACCGCGCCGTAGACGTAGGGGATCCGCAGCGCCACGGACGCATCGCTGAGCGTGCAGCGTGTGCGCAGGCTGTCGGTGCCATCGACAAGGACATCGTACCTGTGGGCCAGTCGCTGTGCCGAGTCGCCGTCGAAGCGCTCCTCATGAAGCTCGATCTCCACGTGCGGGTTCAGTGCGCACAGGCGATCGTGCGCGATCCGGAGCTTGCTTCGCCCTAGGTCCTCCGTCGTGTACAGCACCTGTCGCTGCAGATTCGCGACATCCACCGTGTCCGCGTCCACGAGGCCAATACGACCCACGCCGGCCGCCGCAAGGTACAACGCAATCGGGGAACCCAGTCCACCGACTCCGACGATCAGCGCACTGCCAGCCTTCAACCGCCGCTGACCGGCCTCCCCGACCTCCGGCAGGACCCACTGGCGACGGTAGCGCTCCCGCTCCCCTTCCGTCAATCCCCGTTCTCCCATGCCGCTACGTCCTCCCGCGCGACGAGCGCCGACAGCCGCGTGGCGCGATCGAAGCCGATCGGTTCCCGAGACCCTGTTCGCTCCGATGGGCAACGTCCCGCTTCGGTTACGTCCGGCGCTCGAGGCTCAACCGGAGCCCATCCAACGCACGCTTCGCGATCCGCGACACGGCCCCGCTTGACGGCGCGCTCTCCTCGTCCGCCTGGAAGTACACGCATCGCAGGAAGTGCTTGGTGTTGATGTATCGGTAGTAGCTTCCGGGAAGCTCCCCCTCGAGGAACCAGTGCCGCGTCGGCACCAGCTCGAGGAGCCAGCGCTCCACGGAGGTGATGGGCAGCGCGTCGGACGTCACGAGCTTCAGGGCCGCACCCGCCAACCGCTCATCCTCCTCGTGGCTCCATACGAGGGCCGTGGTCGTCGCCTGGCGGCCGAGCGCACGGGCCAGTGGTTCCCCCCAGGCTGTCTCCGAGGGCAGACAACCCGCAAGCTGCCCCACCGCATCGGACGCGTGTGCCACGCCGTGAGCCCACTCCTTGGTGTCGACGTAGCCACGCAAATCGCGCTCCTCATCGAGGTAACGCACCAGCGCGGTGGCCACCTTGTCGATGTCGCTCGCACGGAGGAAGCCCCTATCCTTCTGGCGCAAGAGGATCGGAGCAAGGAGCAACGCGCTGTAGGAACGGAGAAAGACCGAGTCGGTCTCCCGTTCGCCAATGCCGTGGAACAGCTGCTCATCCCCCACCAGCCGCAGGGTCAGCGTGCGCAGTTCGCCGTCCGCAAGAGCTCCATTGACGATCCATCGATGAAGAAGGGCATAGACTAGCCGCTCGCGAAGCTCCGGATCGGTTGCCCCCAGCGCAGGGAGCATCGCACCGACCAGGGACACCGACGATTCTCCCTCGGGGACGCGGTAGTCGCTCTCTGCGATGTCCTGCAGTCGCTGCCTCAGCGTCTCGTCCTCCATCAACCCCCCCTGCGCCTCCGCCTATTCTAGAAGGCGCCGATCCCCGCGCAAGAGGAGGTCTCGCCTCGACCCGTCGACGTCTTCACGAGGCAAGGCGCCTGCTGCACGCACAGCCCGCGGGGATTCGGGCGCGACGACGAAGCACCCCCTTGACATGCATCCCACGAATACCGTAAACACTGATTGTGCCCGCCGCGCGCGGGTGTTTTCTTTGCCACGCGCACCGGCGAGAGCGTGCGCTTTGCCTAGCCGCTTTAATCCCCCGCGGGGGCGAGCGCGATGTGCCCCTGCTCCATCAGGATCCGAGTCTCTTCTTGCGCATGGTGGATCTTGGACTCTGCCTCCTGGCGAAGCGCAGCCTCGGAGAGCGGCCGGCGGGCGAGGCCCTGTTCGATCGCCTTCATCCCGACAGCAACCGCCTCGTTGACGAAAACGTCCGTCTCCATCATCGTGGGAACGATGTACTCCTCGGTCAATCCACGATCCTCCGCCGTCTTCGCGATTGCGTGGGCGGCCGCGATCGCCATTTCGTCGGTGATCGTCTTGGCGAAGACGTCCAGCGTTCCGCGGAAGATCCCCGGGAACCCGATGGAGTTGTTGATCTGATTCGGGAAGTCCGATCGCCCGGTCCCCACGATGCGCACACCCGCTTCCTTCGCCTCCCACGGCCAGATCTCAGGAACAGGATTCGCCATGATGAATGCGATCGCGTCCTTGTTCATCGTCGACAGCCACGCTTTGCGGAGGGTATCGGGCCCCGGCTTCGACGCGGCAATCAGGACATCGCTCCCAGCGATCGCTTCAGCGATCCCGCCGGTTCGCCTCTCGGCGTTCGTCTCCACCGCATACTGCCACTTGTATGGATTCTCCTGCTTGCGGGACTCGAGATCCTGACGGCCCGGATGAAGGATCCCTTTGGAGTCGACAAGGATGATCTTCCCGGCTGCGACGCCAGCAGCGATGAGAACCCGCACGAACGCGATGTTCGCCGCGCCCGCGCCAATCACGCAGTACGTGACCTTGTCAAGCTGCTTGCCCACAACCTTCAGAGCATTGATCACGCCCGCCAGAGTGATCGACGCAGTTCCCTGCTGGTCATCGTGCCAAACGGGGATGTCCAGCTCCTCGCGCAGCCGGTCAAGGATGGTGAAGCACTTGGGGTTCGCGAAATCCTCAAGGTTGATCCCCCCGAACCCCGGAGCGATCCACTTGACGGCCTGGATGATCTCCTCGGGATCCTGCGTATCGAGAACGATGGGAAACGCACCCACGCCTCCCAGGTACTTGAACAGCAGGCTCTTGCCCTCCATCACCGGCAACCCGGCCATCGGCCCGATGTTCCCCAGCCCGAGAACCCGCGACCCATCCGATACGACCGCCACGCAATTCGCCTTGTTGGTGTAGGCAAACACCTTCGATGGGTCCTCCTGGATCTCGCGGCACGGTGCGGCGACGCCCGGGGTGTACCACACGCCGAAATCGTCGACGCTCGATATTGCGCACTTGAGCGTTGTCTCCACTTTGCCGCGGTAGAAGGCGTGCATCTTCGGAGCTTTCTTCCCCGGGACTTTCGCTCGCTCGATCCGCTCCTCAGCCGTCAGCGCTTCGTTCTCCCCCATGCCTTCCCCCTTGTGTCTTCGCTACCCAGTCGCCACGCCAGCATCGATGCGCGCGTGCAACGCCTCGCGGTTCCGAGCAAGCTCGGGCTCAAGCTCGCGGTACAGGTTGCCACCCGCACTGTCCATCGTTACCAGCAAAGGCCCAAAACGCGCCACGTCGAAGATCCATACAGCTTCCGGCATTCCCAGCTCCTCGAGCCAGTACACCGCCGGCACCGACGTGATCCGCTGGGCTGCAAGCGCACCCGCTCCTCCGGTGTAGTGGGCATAGACAGCGCCCGCCTTCTCGAGGGCGCGTTGCGTCTTCTCGCCCATGCCGCCTTTGCCGATGATGATCCTCGTTCCGTACGCGCCGAGGAACTCGTCCTCGAAGAGATCCATGCGAGCACTGGTCGTCGGGCCCGCGGCGACAACCTCCCACCCCGCGTCCACCGCTCTCACGACCGGTCCGCAGTGGAACAACGCCATCTCCCCTGGATCGAACGGGATCTCCACGCCGCGCTCGAAGCGATCGAGCATCATGTGATGTGCCTCGTCCCTCGCAGTGAACAGCCGCCCCGTGGCGTACAGAATATCGCCCACCCGCAGGGCGCGCGCGCCTGCCTCATCCACAGGCAGATGGATTTCCCTTTCCACGTCAGATCACCTCAACCTTTCCGGCGGCGTCCAGCACAACGCCCGCACGGCGGTCCGCCCAGCACTGCACGAGGATCCCGAGAGGCAGCGATGCCGGATGCCGATGGGCAAGCTCGACGTGAACGGCAAGACAGGAGGTCGCCCCACCGACTCCCATGGCACCGACGCCGGTGCCGTTCACCAGATCAAGGAGCTCGCGTTCCAGTTCGGTCACGCGCTCCTCGGCGTGCTCCGAGCCGAGCGGACGAAGCACCGCGCGCTTCCCGAGCTTCATCGCGATGTCCGCGCCGCCACCGATCCCGATGCCGAGCACCGTTGGAGGACACGGCTTCCCGCCGCACGCGATCACGTGATCGACGATCGCCTTCTTGATCCCCCGGAGCCCTACCCCGGGAGGGAGCATCTTCAACGCACTCATGTTCTCGCTGCCACCGCCCTTGGGGAGGATCACGATGCGCACGTCGTCGCCGTCCATGAGATCCCAGTGGATCGGTGGCATGCCGCGTCCCGAATTGTCGCCGGGGTTCGCCCCGGTGAGCGGATCCACGGTGTTCGGACGCAACGGAATCTCGGCCGTCGCCCGCGCAACGGCTTCGCTGACCAGCTCACGGACGACCGGGAGGTGGGGACTGCCGATCCCAGCCTCCACGAAGAACGTCTGGATCCCCGTGTCCTGGCATAGCGGAACGGACTCCTCGCGCGCTATCCGCACGTTCTCCAGGATGGCGTCAAGCTGTGCTGCTGCCCGTTCCGACGTCTCGCGTGCACGCGCCTGCTCCAGTGCCCGAACCACATCCTGAGGCAGCATCGTCGCCGCTTCCCGCAGCGCACGCACCAGCCCGTCTACGATTTCACGTTCGCCCATCATGCCCCCTAGTGGATCCCGGCGAAACGGTTCGGCTTCACGATCTGCTCTTCATACGTCTCGAGGAACGTGGGGCGAACCTTGTCGACGAACGTCCCCACGACGATCGGTCCGGTCGGCGCGAGGTCGGCCGCTTTGGGATCGGCGCCATGCAGGATCTCGCTGCGCTCGGCGTAGCTTCTCAGCTCGTCGAGCCCGTCGCCGATCCTGTTGCGACGACCGTAGTTCGTCGGACACGGCGCGACAACCTCGACGAACGTGAACCCGGGCCTCATGATCGCCTCGACCATCGCCTCCTTGAGTCGGCGCGCGTGGAGGCTCGTCCATCGCGCCACGTACACCGCCCCGCTCGATGCGGCAAGGTACGGCAGGTTGAACGGGTTCTCGTAGTTCCCGTAAGGCGCTGTCGTTCCCCGCGCTCCGATCGGGGTTGTCGGACCGAATTGGCCGCCGGTCATCCCGTAGTTGAAGTTGTTGACGCACAGCACCGTGAGATCGACGTTGCGCCGTGCAGCGTGGATGAAGTGATTCCCGCCGATGGCGAAAAGATCCCCGTCTCCGCTGAATACCACGACTTTCTTGTCGGGGTGGACAACCGTGAGGCCTGTCGCAAAGGGAATCGCACGTCCATGCGTCGTGTGGTACGAGTCGAGATTGAGATAGCCCGCGGCGCGCCCCGTGCATCCGATACCCGAGACCACAGCGACGTCAAGCTCCGTGAGCTCCAACTCGTCGAGCGCGTAGGTGAAGCACGACAGCGACGTCCCCAGACCGCAGCCTGCGCACCAGATGTGAGGCAGTCTGTCCGTCCGCAGGAAACGGCGCATGGGATGCGTTTGATGCTCCACGAGCTCGGGCGCGACGGCCTGACTCGATCTACGCTGCATGTGCCAGCACCTCCTCGACCGCACGCAGGATGGCGGCCGGCTCGTGGATCGCCCCTCCGGCGTGCGGAACCGAACGCACTATTGTCGTCCCGCACACCGCACGCTCGACCTCCCGCGCCATTTGCCCGAGATTCAGTTCGGGAACGACGAAGCCGGCAACGCGATCAGCGACTGCTCGAAGCCTGTCGTCGGGGAAAGGCCACACTGTGACCAGTCGCAGCAAGCCCACCTTCAAGCCCTTCGCCTTCGCCAGGTGGAGCGCGCCGAGCGACGAACGCGCCGAGATGCCATAGCACACGATCACGACCTCCGCATCATCCAGACCCGACTCCTCCGTCTCGGCGATCCGCGACGCGTTTCGCGTGATCTTCTCCGTGAGGCGCGTCACGGTCCGCTGCTGCGTCTCCGCATCGATCACTGGGTACCCCCGTTCATCGTGGGTCAGTCCGGTGACGTGCACGCGATAGCCATCGCCGAACGCGGGCATCCCTTGGGGAACGAGATCATCTCCTGGCTCGAAGAGCCGAAACTCGCCCGGTGGCTGGCTCGGACGCCGTCGTTCTACGAGCTCGATCGTCTCCGGGTCGATGACCACGCGCTCGTACATGTGGCCCACTACCTCGTCGCTCATGACGAACACCGGAAGGCGATACTGCTCGGCAAGGTTGAACGCTCGCACGGTGAGGCGAAACGCTTCTTGAGGCGACGACGGACACAGCGCGATGACGCCGTAGTCGCCGTGAGAGCCCCAACGCGCCTGCATCATGTCCGCCTGTCCGACGAGCGTCGGAAGCCCGGTGCTCGGCCCGCCGCGCTGCACATTGACAACAACACACGGGGTTTCCGTCATCATCCCCAAGCCGATGTTCTCCATCATCAAAGAGAAGCCTGGGCCCGAGGTGGCCGTCATCGCCTTCGCACCACCCCACGCAGCGCCGAGAACGGCAGCCATCGACGAGATCTCATCCTCCATCTGGATGAAGACGCCGCCAACCTGTGGAAGTCGATACGAGATGCGCTCGGCGATCTCCGACTGCGGCGTAATTGGGTAGCCGGCGAACACGCTGCAGCCGGCGGCGATGGCACCCTCAGCGATGGCCTCATCGCCGTTCATGAAGTGCTGCCCAGTCAGGATCCGATCAGCCATCGCCATCCTCCGTCTCCTGCGTCCAAATCGCGAAGTCGGGGCAGATCAACTCGCAGAACTTGCAATTCACGCAGGCTTCGGGCTCGATCGCCCGTGGGGCGTAGTACCCCTTGGCGTTGAACGCATCGGAGCGCTCGAGGACGTGCTTCGGGCAGAACTCAATACAGAAGCCACAGCCCTTGCATTCGTCCTCCTGGACGTAGAGGTACCCACGCTTCGTCTTCCACCGCTTCGTCGTCGTTACCATCCCGGTCCCTACCCTCCCCGCAACGTACGCGCCAGCACTGCCTCGCGCCGGTAGTCGGGAAGAATCATCGGGGCCGTGCGCGCACGCGGGATGCCCGCGGATTCCAATGACGCGGTGTAGCGTGCGACGTGGGAGAGCGTCCCCTTCCCAGGTCTGTGCTCCTGCGCCCACTGCGCGGCGGCGATCCCCGCGCGCCTGCCGAAGACATTGCAGTCCAACAGGGAGTTCCCCATGAGGCGATTCTTCCCGTGGACGCCCCCGGCCACCTCGCCTCCGGCGAACAGCCCGGGAACCGCTGTGGCACCCCGAGCGTCGATCTCAACCCCGCCGTTCTGGTAGTGCAGCGTGGGGAAGACGAGCGCGGGATCCACCGAGATATCGATTCCGTGTCGGTTCCACATCATCCACATCGCCGCAAGCCGCCGCTTGATCGTCCCCTTGCCGTGGATCTCGTCGATCATCGGCGTGTCTAGCCACACGCCACGAACGCCGCTCGGAGTCGACACCCCGCCATCTCGGCCGTAGCACTCGCGGATGATCGCCGCCGCTTCCACGTCCCGCGGCTCCAACGGGTAGACGAAAGCATTCCCGTCCCTATTGACCGGCTCCGCTCCTTGGTTGCGCAGCTTCTCCGTTGCCAGCTGGCCGAGGATCGCCGCAGGGTAGGCAACACCGGTAGGGTGGTACTGCACGGAGTCCATGTCGATGACCGGCACCCCCGCCCGGTAGGCGAGAACGAGTCCATCCGCCGTCGCCCCGTAGTGATTCGTCGTCGGATACCCCTGGATGTGGAGGCGGCCGAAGCCCCCGGTGGCAAGAACCGTGGCGTGGGCACGCACGACCGTCATCTCCTCGGTCTCGAGGTTCATCAGCACGGCCCCAGCGGCCTGCCCCTCCTCGTCAAGAAGCAACTCCACAGCCGTGGCGAACTCGAGGACGGGGATGGCCAGGTTGCGCACCTCGTCGCGGAGGACCCGCATCAGCTCCATCCCGGTGTAGTCCTTCGCCGAGTGCATTCGCATCCGGGACGTTCCTCCACCGTGCGCCTCGAGATACTCTCCCCCGACCTTGTCGTAGAGGATCCCCAGCCGTTCGTGCCAGTCGATGATCATCGGGGCATCGGAGACAAGCGCTCGCGCCAGCTCCGCGTCGTTCGTGTAGTGCCCGCCCCCGAGGACATCAAGGTAGTGGATCGGCGGCGAGTCGGCCGGCCGATCGGCAGCCTGAATCCCTCCCTGGGCCATGATCGTGTTGCAGTCTCCGTGCCGCAGTTTTGTGGCGATGAGGATCTCCGAGGCCGGGACGCCCTGCTCGTGCGCGAACAGCGCCGCCACGGTGGCTGCGCCACCCCCGCCAAGGACAAGCACCTGCACCTCGATGTCCGGCTCCAGACGCTCCACGGCCTCAGGCTCGAGGAGCGGATACGCCTCCAGTACCTCCGCCACCTCGTGTGGCAGAAGCTGCCCCGCGGACGGACCGATCGCGAGCGCGCGTTTCTTGTCCTCCTTGTAGTCAGGATGGAACGCCTTGAGCAGCTCGTCGCGCTCAACCGCGCTCATCGCTGCCGTCGGCCCGTCTCGCAGCCGCCCCGCGCGCGTCGCCTCAACCCTTTCGATCGACGCCCGCATCTCCGCGGGATACGGATCGACTCGCACGTCACCGGTTCCGCTCATGCTGACTCCTCCGAGCTCTTCTCGATATCGCGCTCCGCGTAGCGCGCCTTGAGCTCCTCGGTCGACGCCGCGACCAGCGCGTCCAACTCGTCTTCGTACCGTCCCGCTTCCATCTCCTGGAGCCGCTCCGCGAGATGCCCCGGCGCAGGAGATGCCGACACGCCGTACAACCTGCGCGCCATCTGCGCCATGTGGTAGTGCTTGATGTCGGCCGGGCAGCGCATCGCGCACAAGCCGCACTGGATACAGTCGAAGGAGAGTTCAACCACGCGAGCGAGGTCTCCGCGAAGCGCCGCTTGGATGTAGTCCATGACCTCGAGGTCCTGCGGGCAGGCTTTGGTGCAGGTGTTGCACGCGACACACCGAGCCAGCTCGGGGTAGTGCTGCAGCAGAACGTTCTCCGTCGGATCAAGGTCCTCAAGGACGTAGTCCTCTCTTGGCGCCGGCGTGAACGGCAGCTGCGTGAGATGAATCCCGTCCTCTACCATCTCCTGACAGGCAAGGGCGAACTCCAGGCGGTAGTCTCCCTCTTTTCGATACACGGTCCCGCATGCGCCGCAGAACCCCGACCGGCAGCCCGCGCCCCGCACGAAGCGGTAGCCTGCGTACTCCATGGCATCCATGATCGTCACGCCCGCCGGGACGTCGTAGGCCTTACCCATGATGAAGATCCGCGTCGTCGCTGGCTCGTCGCTCATGTCGCTCCTTCCGTCGCCCCCAATCGGTGCGCATCGAGAACCGGCTGCAGTCTCGCGGGGACCTCCACCTGTTCGAGCCCGAACGCAATCGCCATGAGCTCCGTGAAGTAAACCACCGCCGGAGCAGCCCCATTCAGCGCTTCCTCTCCGAACTCGCCCACTGCCTGCTCGAGGTTGTGTTGACAGAGGGGGCACGATGTGACGATCACCTCGGCTCCTCTCGTTTTCGCCGCGACCACGATCCTCAGCGCCCGATCCATCGCCAGATCACGTCGATCGACGATCTGATACGAGCCACAGCACTCGGTGTCGAACGGCGTGGCGATGACGGACGCCCCGAGCGCCTCGAGGAGTCCGCCGAGCACACTCGGTGCGTCGGAACCGTCTATCCCTACACCTTTGGGACGCACAAGTGTGCATCCGTAGTACGCGCTCACCGGGACGTCGAACAGCGGGCGGTTCACCCTCTCCTCCACGGCGTCCCACCCCACACGATCGCGGAGCAGCTCCAACAGGTGGAGGACATCGATGCCGCCTTCGTAGTCCTCCTCCTCGTCCATGAACGCGTTGACCTTGTCTCGGGCGTCCACGTCGCCGTTGACCCGTGCCGCTACCTGCTTGAGGGTGTTGAAGCACATCGAGCACAGCGCCACGAGTTCCTTCCCTCCCGTCTCCTGAGTGCGCACCAGGTTGCGCGCGGAAGACACGTGATGCATCAGATCGTCGGTTGCCAACGACGCGACAGTGCCACAGCACGTCCACCGCGGGAGCTCGATCAGCGGCAGGCCCAGCGCCTCCATGACGGCCAACGCAGATAGCTCAAACGGCCTCGCCGAGTCCTTCAGGCTGCAGCCGGGGAAGTACGCGATCGGGTCCATGCTCATCATCCTGTCTTCTTGCGGAAACTTGCGACAAGCGCGATCTGCGGCAGCTCACGAATCCGTTCCTGCGGCAGCTCATCCACCGACAGCCAATCCAGCGCTCGACGAAGCCGCAGCAATCGAAGCGCCTCCATCAGCTTCGCGAGGTCCACACCCTTCGGGCATCGGGCCTCACACGCGAAACACGATGCGCACACCCACATCGCGTTCGATTCCAGGACCGATGGATCGTCTCGCTGCAGATCACGGATCACCTGACTGGGCAGCCGGTCCATCTGCTCCGTCAGCGGACAGGCTGCAGAGCACATCCCGCACTGGTAGCAGGCGAACACGTTCTCCCCCGACAGCTCTTCCACGCGCTCCCGCAGCCGCTCCGTTCGTACGTCTTTTCGTCGCGTCATCGCTCGATCCTGTCGACCACGCTGCCACTGCTATCGTGCACGCGGACCACCAATGGCATCTCCCCGACGAGGGCGTGTGTGGCGCACGCCAGGCACGGGTCGTAGTTGCGGAAGCTCATCTCCACGAGATTGAGGACACCGTCGTCCACCACACCGTCGCGAACGACAGCCTTCGCCATCTCTTTGATCGACAGCGAGATCCCGGCTACGTTGTGGGTCGTCGCCACGATGAGATTCGCGCGACGAACGATGCCCTTCTCGTCGAGGTCGTAGTCGTGGACGAGAAGCCCGCGCGCCGCTTCGATCACGCCCACCCCACTGTGGGGCGTTCCCAGAGGCGAGCGCAGCGGCCCGTTCATCAGTTGAGGGTTCTCGGCCCACACCGCCGTGCGCTCCGCCGCCGACAGCATCTCGATCAGCCGCGCCCAGTGGTAGGCGAACGTGGCGTGTACTGGACCGCCATCGAAGTACTCCAGATACGCCTCGTACTCCGCCTGGGCCAACGGCGTTCCCATGCGGCTACAGACATTCAGCCTCGCAAGCGGCCCCACACGATACACGCCACTGTCGGGTCCGGGAACGAAGCCTTTCCACCCCACATCCTTGAGGTAGGGGATCTTGACGTACGTCCACGGCTCGGTCCGCTCCTCGATCAGCGACAGCACCTCGTGATCCTCGACCAGCGCGAACTCGGAGCCATCGGGCCCCACGATGCGGACCTTCCCGTCGTAGTAGTCTGGAGCTCCGTCCTCGTCGACGAGCCCCATGTAGTACGTGGGCAGAACCTGCGCCTCCTCGCGGACGAAGCGCCGGTACGTCTCGTCGGTGAGCAGCGCGTCTTTGAAGATTCCCAGGGTCGTCTGCGCGAACTCCACGGCGGAAGAGCTCATCGACACGATCTCCTGCCGCTGCTCCTCTGTGATCCCGATTGACTGCCCGCCGGGCACACCGGTCACTGGGTGAATCGGACGCCCACCGACGATCTCGATGATCCTCTGACCGTATCCGCGGTGTGCGATCACCTGCCGTCCGAGCTCTTCGCCGACTTTGGCCACCACTCCGAGGATGTTCCGCTCCTGCGGAGGGGCGTACGGCCCCACGAGGAAATCGGGGCCGCCGAGGTAGTAGAAGTGCAGCAAGTGATCCGAGAAGATATATGCGTTATACAGAAGCTCTCTCAGGGCTCGAGCCCGCGGCGGGGGCGGCGCATCGTAGCACGCATCCAACGCTTTCGTTGCTGCGAAGTGGTGCGCCTCAGGGCATACGCCGCAGATACGCTCGGTGATCTGCGGCATGTCCTCGCCAAGGCGCCCCTGACAGAAGCGCTCGAAGCCCCGCAGCTCGGGGATCTGGAAGAACGCGTTTTCCAGCCCCCCGTCCTCGTCGAGGAACAGCTCAATGCGCCCATGCCCCTCGAGGCGGGTGATCGGATCGATGCGAACCCGGCGTTTACCGTCGTTCATGGTGATTCCTTCCGAGAACGGAGCACGCGGAGGAGAACCGGTAGAACGTGCCCATCAGGTCTGCCACCTGCGCAAGGATCTCGTCCTCTGCAGCAAGCTGATCCTCTCCCTCCTCGCCGGTCCCCACGAGCGACGCCAGTGTGTTGAGCATCGCCGCGCCTTGATCCTCGATCGCCGAGGTCGGGCCCGCGCATCCGGTGCACGGCATGTTCGCCGCCGGGCAGACCGCACCACAGCCGCCTCGTGTCGCCGGCCCCATGCACACGTAGCCCTGATCCAGGAGGCAGCGCTCCGGGTCCGGCTCCGCTTCGTGCACGCGGACGATGCGCGTGATCCGGGTGTGCTCCCGCTCTCTGGGACACTCCTCGCACAGGTTCTTGTCCGACGCAAACACCGCGCCCGGAGGGGGCAGCTCGCCGTAGAGAAGGGCGCTGAACAGCCGGGACACGATTTCCCGTGGCGGCGGACAACCGGGAACGATGTAGTCCACCTTGACGGTCTCCGACAGGGGCGTCAGTCGTTCGAGGAATCGCGGAAGCTCAAGGGATCGACCCTCATCCTCCGTCTCAGTGCTCGGCCAGCGGTCGGGCTCTCCATAGACGGTGCCGAAGAGCTCCTCGCGATCGGAGAGGTTCGCCAGTCCGATGACGCCTCCTGTATGGGCGCAGGAGCCGTACGCCGCCAGCAGCCGCGTCTTGCGGCGAAGGAGCTGTGCCATCTCCCGGTTCTCCGACGTGCGAATGGCGCCGTTGAACAGCACGAGATCCATTTCCCCATCGCGCATCGCCCGCAGATCGTCGTACTTCGTGTCGATCGCGCACGGCCACAGCACGATGTCCGCGGCGGCGGCCACATCCAGGATCTGCTCGTTGACCTCAAGCAGTGAGCAATCGCATCCACCACACGACGCGGCCCAGTACACGCCGATCTTCGGTCTACTCATCGCCGCCTCCGGTCAACGCTGCCACGGGACTCCGGCCAAGCGTGCGAATCTCGTCGGTGAACGCCTCGATCGTGTGCGCGAACCGCGCTCCTTCGCTAGCGCTGATCCACTCCAGGCGCACGCGTCGGGGATCTACCCCCACCTCGCACAGCGCCCGTCGCAGCAAGGTGACGCGCCGTCGCGTCTTGTAGTTCCCGTTGACGTAGTGGCAATCCCCGGGATGACAGCCCCCGATGAGCACACCGTCCGCGCCCTTCTCCAACGCCTTGAGCACCATCCCCGCGTCCACGCGACCGGAGCAGTTCACCCGTATGGGAATCACGTTCGCCGGGTAGTGCATTCGAGAAACCCCGGCAAGGTCGGCCCCGGCGTACGAGCACCAACGGCAGAGAAAGGCCACGATCCGCGGCTCGAAGGCACCCTCGTCGTCGCGTCTAGCTGCCGGCAAGAGCCACCTCGATCATCTCGTTCAACTGACCGTCCGACAGATTCTTCAGCTGTGCGGCCCCGGTGGGACACGTCGCAACACACGTACCACATCCCTCACAAAGCACCTCGTTGCACTCCGCGACGCCACTGCCGTTGAGACTCAGCGCACCGTACGGGCACATCCCGACACACACGCCGCAGCCACCGCAGATCGACTCGTCAATGGACACCACCTCGGGGGGGTGGCTGAGCTTGTCTTTGGCGAGCAGCGCCATCGCCTTGGCAGCAGCACCGCTTCCCTGAGCCACCGCCTCCGGGATGTCTTTCGGACCCTGTCCCGCGCCGGCAACGAACACCCCCGCCGTGAGGCTCTCCACCGGGCGAAGTTTGGGGTGCGCCTCCTTGAGGAAGCCTTCTCCTCCGCAGCTGATCTTCAACGCCTTGGTGACGGCCTCCGTCGACGGATGCGCCTCCAGCGACACCGCAAGCACCACGAGGTCCGCGGCGACCTCGATCCGCTGGTTCGACAGCGTGTCGACACCCCAGACGACGACCTTGTCCCCGTCACGATGCAGTTTCGCCACCTTCCCGCGGAGGTAGAGGATGTGTTCATCCTCCACCGCGCGCTGGATGAACTCCTCGTAGCCCTTCCCTCCGGAGCGAACGTCGATGTAGAACACCACGGCTTCGCCGTCGGGCACCGCGTGGCGATACAGCAGCGCGTGCTTTGCCGTGTACATGCAGCAGATCTTCGAGCACCACGAATTGTGGTTCTCCGGATCGCGGGAGCCGGCACACTGAACGAACACTACCTTCTTCGCGATCCGGCCGTCCGACGGGCGCCGAATCTCCCCCCCGGTTGGCCCGGACGCGGACAGCAGGCGCTCGAACTGCAGCCCATCGATGACATCGGGGACTTCGCCTCCGCCGTACTCGGGAAGGCTGGTCAGCGGAAGCTGCTCGTATCCCGTGGCAACAATGATCGCCGCCACGTCTTCCTCGAGGATCTCCGGGTGCATGTCAAAGTCGATCGCACCGGGCTCGCACACCTTGGCGCACTCGCTGCAGCGCAGCGGCCTCAAGCCAAGACACGCATTCTCGTCTAGCGTATACGAGGACGGGATCGCCTGTTGGAAAGGGATGTAGATCGCCTTGCGTTCCGTAAGGCCTCGCTCGAATTCGCTGGGAACGCTCTCCGGACACGCCTTCTCGCAGTCGCCGCAGAGGTTGCACTTGTCGGGATCGACGTACGTCGGATTCACCTGGATCTTCACCGTGTAATTGCCCACATACCCTGACACCTCGCGGATCTCGCTGTACGTGAGCACGCGGATGTTCGGGTGGCGAGACACCTCGACCATCTTCGGCGTGAGGATGCACTGGGAGCAATCCAGCGTGGGGAAGGTCT